>CAJDWQ010000017.1_pt2 | contig 43337 bp, 29 predicted proteins | sample 7391641 | NCBI WGS metagenome assembly CAJDWQ01 (sample SAMEA7055718, study PRJEB34461) | soil metagenome | biome: terrestrial ecosystem; feature: Peninsula; material: soil | place: Antarctica | collected 2016
CCGGCCGTCCTGGAGAGTGTCGGGCCTGGCTGGGAGTACTACCTTGACCGCCTCGTCGCAGCGCAGACGGGGGGCGACCCGTCTGCGATCGACTTCGACCGTGACTACTACCCGGCGCTCAGCGAGCACTACGCAGGGCTCCGACCTGCCGGGAAGTAGCCGTTCAGCCGGATCGAGCCGTTCGCCCGGACAGCGAGATGCTAGGAAGCCCTAGTATTTAGTTGGAACACCAAGTAAATTTCACCCATGACGACGCACCCCGAGGCCGAGCAGCTACGCGCGCACGACGCCGCGCTGGAGTCCGTGACCGGCTTCCCGGCCGATCCCGCCGTCGACTTCACGACCGAGCTGTCCGCCGAGGTGGCCGCGGACCTCGCTGCAGATCTCGGGGCGAACGCCGCCGAGGTGGTCGCCGAGCACGGCGCCGATCTCGCGGCCGACCTGGCTCGCATACTCCCGCGGGACGGTTCCACACCCGCGTACACGCCGTCTGCGACCCACGCGACCGGACGACAGCGCTGGCAGGAGCGCTACAACGCGGCCCTCGCGGCGGGGGCGGTACGCGACGCGGACTTCACGACGCTCTCTGGGGAGCAGGTCGAGCCGTGCTACGGGCCGTCGGAGGCGCAGGAGGCTGCCGATCCCGACTTCGCGCGGATCGGCTGGCCCGGGGAGTACCCCTTCACCCGCGGCCTGCACTCCACCGGCTTCCGGGGTCGCACCTGGACGATCCGGCAGTTTGCGGGCTTCGGCAACGCCGAGCAGACCAACGAGCGTTACCGGATGATCCTGGAACGCGGCGGCGGCGGCCTGTCGGACATCGACCTGGGCACCGTGACCACATCCATGACGATCAGCGGGCCGGCCGTGCCGGTCTTTTGCATGTACCTCGTCGCGGCAGAGCGGCAGGGCGTCGACGTCGGTGTGCTGAACGGCACGCTGCAGACCGACATCTTCAAGGAGTACATCGCCCAGAAGGAGTGGCTCTTTGAGCCCGAGCCGCATCTGCGCCTGATCGGCGATCTGATGGAGTACTGCGACGGCCGCATCCGCAACTACAAGCCACTTTCGGTGTCGGGCTACCATATCCGCGAAGCTGGGGCGACAGCCGCGCAGGAACTGGCGTTTACCCTCGCCGACGGATTCGGCTACGTCGAGCTGGGTCTGTCCCGCGGCCTAGATATTGACAGCTTCGCCCCCGGCCTGAGCTTCTTCTTCGACGCACACCTCGATTTCTTCGAGGAGATCGCGAAGTTCCGCGCGGCCCGTCGGATCTGGGCTCGATGGATGCGTGACGTCTACCACGCGCGCACCGAGAAGGCGCAGCGGCTGCGCTTTCACACCCAGACCGCAGGCGTCTCCCTCACCGCGCAGCAGCCGCTGAACAACGTGGTCCGTACCGCCGTCGAGGCGCTCGCGGCCATCTTCGGAGGAACGAACAGCCTGCACACCAACGCCCTGGACGAGACGCTCGCGCTGCCCACCGCGCAGTCCGCAGAGGTGGCGCTGCGCACCCAACAGGTCCTCATGGAGGAGACCGGCGTCGTCAACGTCGCCGACCCGCTGGGGGGCAGCTGGTACGTCGAGGCGCTCACCGACCGGATCGAAACCGAGGCGGAGGCGATCTTCGACAGGATTCGACGACTCGGCGAGACCGGCCGGACGCCGGATGCGGACGGACGGCTGGGCCACGAGATCGGCCCGATGACCTCCGGGCTGTTGCGCGGCATCGAAGAGGGGTGGTTCACCTCCGAGATCGGCGACGCCGCCTTCACCTATCAGCTCGCGCTGGAGCGCGGCGACAAGAAGGTGGTGGGCGTCAACTGCCACACGGCATCGCAGAGCCACGAGTTGGAGATCCTGCGGGTCAGCCACGAGGTCGAGGCCGAGCAGGTACGGGTGCTCGCGGCCCGAAAGACGAGGCGTGACGATGCCGCCGTCGCCGGTAACCTGGCGCACCTTGCCCAGGTCTCCCGCACCGACGAGAACATGATCCCGGCCATGCTCGACGCGGTACGCGCGGAAGCGACCCTCGGCGAGATCTGCGGCGTCCTGAAGGCGCAGTGGGGCGTCTATCGCGAGCCAGCGAGTTTCTGAAGAGGCGCCCCGCCCCGGCTTGGTCGGCTCGTCGACGGTCGGTAAAGTGGGCCAGCGACACACCAGAGGGGAAGGGGCTCGCCCGTGCCCGCACGCACATCCGCGCTGTCGGCCGCGCTGGTCCCACTGGGTCTGGTCCTCGGCGCGATGCTGGTCGTGCTGGGCCTGATCGTGGCGGTCGCCTTGGGTCCTTCCGGACGCGTCGAAACCGTCACCCGCGTGGACCCCCCCGGCATCGCTCTCGTCAACGACGGCCTCACGTCCGCCGCTTCGTCACCGGTGCGCGTCCAGGCTGCCGCGGACTCGGGCGGCTCGGTCTTCGTGGCCACCGCGTTGCCCGACGACGCCACGGCAGCACTCGGCGACGCGCGGATCACGACCATCTCCGGGATCCGTTTCCTCCCGCGCTCGCTGGACGTGGCGACAGCCGGTATGGGTCAGCTGCCGCGGTCGGTCAATGCCGACATCTTCGGGCGTGAGGAGTCCGGGGCGCCGGCGACCATCGACGTCACGCCGGCCGGGATGCCGCAAACGGTCGTCGTGCTGCCCGGCGAGCTTGGCTCGCTCCGCGAAGACGCTGTCGATATCACTCTGACCTGGGAGAACGCGGCGTGGTTCTGGCAGGGGGTGACCGCCACGGTCCTGGGTGCCGCTTTGCTGGTCGGCGCAGGCATGGCGCAGCGTCGGCGTGGTCGGCCGTCCCCGCCGGACGCGGAGGCCTCGTCGTGAGCCGTCCCGGGAGGATTCGAGGCATCGGCGTGGTCGTCGCTGCCGTGCTGACCGGCTCCCTGACCGCGGGCTGCGGGGCGCCGGGCGTGCCGCGCGTGGGAAACGACGCGGCAGGCGACGGCGGGGTGGTGACGGGCGGCCAGGCCGACCGCATCGTCCGGCGCGTGCTGGAGGCCGACGCGAAGCTTCGCTCGGGGGCGCCGGGTTCGGAGACGCGGATCCCTGCGACGTACGCGGGGGAGGGCGCCCGGGCGGCCCGGGGATTGGCGCTGCTCATCGCGAAGGGCTCGGCGCCCAAGGCGAGCCCGGAGGTGGGAGAGGTCCAGGTTCTCGCGAACTCGCAGGGTTCGGGCTACCCGCGCTATCTCGTGGGTTCGTCGAAGCCGACGGCGGACGGCCTGCCCTGGATCTACCTGTTGGTCGCCACGAATGCCCAGACCCCGTACCGGCTCGCCCTCACCGCGCAGGTTCTGCCCGGCGCCAAGATCAACGCCTTTCCCGCGACGGTCGACGGATCCGCTGTCGTCACCGAGAGCGACGCCTACGAGACCCAGCCTGTCGCCCTGTTCACGGAGTACGCGAAGGGACTGACGGCCAAGGCGGACAACCCGCCGTACGAGCCGGATATCTTTGCCGATCAGGTGCTGTCGCGGGCGCGGGCCACGCAGGAGTCGGTGGCGGCGGACGCGGACTTCACCCAGTCGAATCAGGTGGATTCCGACCCCTTCGTCGCGCTGCGGCAGCTCAACGGCGATGCCTTGGTGTTCGGCACGATCGAGCGCTCGAGCGACTACGCGATCAAGTCGGGAAAGCAGATGCCGCCGGCGCCGATCTTCTCCGCGTTCGTCCCCGGCCGCACCGCCCTCGTCCAGCAGGCGCGCAGTGGTGGCCGCGGCCGAGGTCGTGGTCGGCGCATCGGGGTACTGACGCCCTCCGCCCGGCTCGTGAACGGGTCGAGCGTCCGGCCGGGACGACGTGGGGAAGAATGGGGCTCATGAGTCAGCCCGGATCCTCATCGGGCGCCCTACGGGGCGCCGTCGACCTGTCCTCCCTCGGCCGCCCGCCCGTGCCGCCAGCACGTGACGCGTCAACGGGTCTGGTCATGGAGGTGACCGACGCGACCTTCGAGGAGGCCTTCCTCACCACTCGCGACGTGCCGGCGCTGATCGTGCTGTGGGACGGCTCGGCGCCTGCCACGCGGGAGGCGGTCGACCAGACGGCGGCGGCGGCGGCGGCGTACGAGGGGCGTGTCCGGGTTCTGTCCATCGACGTGCGCAATGCTCCGACGATCGCGCAGGCGTTCCAGGTGCAGCAGGTCCCCGTCACGCTGGCGGGCATCGCGATGCAGCCGGTGCCCTTGTTCGCCGGCGTGCAACCGGCCGAGCAGCTGGGGCCGGTGATCGACCAGGTGTTGCAGCTCGCGGCGCAGCACGGGGTGACCGGCCGGGTTGAGCTCCCGGAGACGGCGGAGGTCGAGACGGAGCTGCCCCCTTTGTCCCCCCTGCATGCCCGCGCGTTCGAGGCGATCGAGTCCGGTGACCTCGACGGCGCCGTGGCGGCGTACAGCGAGGCACTCAGGGAGAACCCCGCTGATGTCGAGGCCTCCGCGGGTCTCGCCCAGGTGAGCCTGTTGCAGCGTACGCAAGGCCTCGACCTGGCATCGGCGCGATCGGCGGCCGCTGCGTCCCCGGACGATGTCGACGCGCAATTGCTCGTCGCCGATCTGGACATCCTCGGCGGGCACGTGGAGGACGCGTTCGTGCGGCTCGTCGACCTCGTGCGGGCCTGCGAGCAGGAGGAGCGCGATCGGGTGCGCGCGCGGATGCTGGAGCTTTTCGAGGTGGTCGGTACGACGGATCCTCGGGTCGCCAAGGCGCGCAGGGCGCTGATGAGCGCCCTCTTCTGACCGGGCTCGATCGTCGTTATACGGTCTGTCCGTCGACGGACCTGGTGTTCAGCTGTCGCTGATGTCGTGCCCGGAATCCAACAAGGATTCGGTCAACCGGCCCAGCACCTCCCGCGCCAGGCCCTCCATGTCGGGGCGGGTCAGCACCGGGAGCCCATGCGCGTAGCTCGGTGGCGACCCGTCGACCACGATGAGATGCACGCTGTCCGGCGAGACGAGATCGAGGAAGTCGTTGAGCCGTTGCCCCGGCAGGTCCTCGACGATCAGCACGTCGTACCCGGCACGTCGATAAGTCTCCGCCAACGCGATCTCCGCGCAGTACCGCAAGAGGCACGTGCGAATCATGCCCAACTCGCCGGCCGCGGAGGCGTGCTCAGAGGCCACGATCCCGGCCAGGATGGGACCGTCCACCACGACCGACTGGTCGAGTCGTCGCGCCATCGCCCACGCGAGTCGATGACAGCCGGGCCCGAGGGGCCCACTCACGACGATGAGTCTGCCCGACGGAGGAGCAGGACCCACCTCTCGATCCTCCGCGTGGTCCCGTCCCCCGAGTCCTTGCATTCCGACCTTCCATATTTCCCACGTGCTTTGTGCCGCAACCATTCTGCCGTGCAGCTAAGCATGCGCGTCCTGTGCTCCCGCCGCGGGTCGGGCACGGGTCGCGGCCCGCGCCCGACCCCGGGCAGGAGCTCGGGGGTCAGGCGAGCGCTGCCGAGACGACCTCCCGCGCCTCGGCCTGCACCTGCGCGAGGTGCTCGGGGCCGCGGAAGGACTCGGCGTAGATCTTGTAGACGTCCTCGGTGCCCGAGGGGCGCGCCGCGAACCACGCGTTCTCCGTGACGACTTTGAGCCCGCCGATCGCGGCGCCGTTGCCGGGGGCGGCGGTCAGCTTGGCCGTGATCTTCTCGCCCGCGAGGGTGTCGGCTTTCACGTCGTCGGGGGACAGCGCTGCGAGCTTGGCCTTCTGCTCGCGGTTTGCGGGGGCGTCGACACGCGCGTACGCGGGTTCCCCGTGAAGGGCCGTCAGGTCGGCGTAGTGCTCGCTCGGGCTGCGGCCCGTCGCGGCCAGGATCTCCGAGGCGAGCAGCGCCAGGATGATGCCGTCCTTGTCGGTGGTCCACACGCTGCCGTCGAAGCGCGCGAAGCTCGCGCCCGCGGACTCCTCACCGCCAAACGGACCCGTGCCGTCGAGCAGGCCCGGCACGAACCACTTGAAGCCGACCGGCACCTCGACGAGCCGGCGGCCGAGGCCCGCTGCGACGCGGTCGATCATCGAACTGGACACGAGGGTCTTGCCGACGAAGCCGTCCGGATTCCACCCAGGCCGGGCTCCGCCGAAAAGGTAGTTGATCGCCACGGAGAGGTAATGGTTAGGGTTCATCAGCCCGGCGTCCGGGGTGACGATGCCGTGCCGGTCGGAGTCGGCGTCGTTGCCCGTGGAGATCTGGAAGGCCGTGCGGTTCGCGATGAGGCTGGCCATCGCGCTCGGGGAGGAGCAGTCCATGCGGATCTTGCCGTCCCAGTCCAGCGTCATGAACCGCCACGTGGGATCGACGAGAGGGTTGATCACCGTCAGGTCCATGCCCAGCCGCTCGGCGATGGCCTCCCAGAACTCGACCGACGCGCCGCCGAGCGGGTCCGCGCCGATGCGGATGCCGGCATCGGCGATCTTGGCGATGTCCACCACGTTCGGCAGGTCTGCGACGTAGGTGCCCACGTAGTCGTACGCCTGGGCGGCCGCGCGCGCCCTCGCGAACGGGACGCGTGAGACCCCGGCGAGCCCGGCCTTGATGTACTCGTTCGCAGCCGCCGCGATCCACGCCGTCGCGTCCGAGTCCGCGGGACCGCCGTGGGGCGGGTTGTATTTGAACCCTCCATCAGTGGGGGGGTTGTGCGAGGGGGTGACCACGATGCCGTCCGCGAGACCGATCCCGGCCGGCAGGTCGTCGACGCCGCCGACCTTGCCCTTGTTGGCGCGCAGGATCGCGTGGCTCACCGCCGGTGTCGACGTGTAACCGTCGTGGTCGTCCACGAGCACGGTGACGTCGTTGGCCGCCAGGACCTCCAGGGCGCTCACCCACGCCGGTTCGGACAGGCCGTGCGTGTCGCGGCCGATGAACAGGGGGCCATCGAAGCCCCGCTCACGGCGATAATCGACGATCGCCTGCGTGGTGGCGAGGATGTGGTCCTCGTTGAACGAGGTCTTCAAGGACGAGCCGCGGTGACCCGACGTGCCGAACGCGACGCGCTGGTCCACGTCCTCGGGGTCCGGCTTCCCGGTGTAGTACGCGGTGACGAGGTGCGCGACGTCAACGAGGTCCTGGGGCTGGGCGAGGGTTCCGGCGCGTTCGTGGCTCATGGCGCTCATCATCCCACCCGGCGAGACCCATCGGCGGGCTTGCGGCCCGCGGAGCAGCCGGGAGCGCCACTAGGGTGGCCCCGTCGCGGAGCTGGGCGGACGACCGCACAGAACGCGGAGGCAGGGCAGCTGGGCCGTATGGCAGCTGGGCCGCAGGTACGTAAGGCTGGGGAAGCGGGCGAGGGCATGAGGGTTTTGGTCACGGGGACCGACGGCTATCTGGGCTGCCTGCTGGCGCCCCAGCTGATCGCCGACGGACACGAGGTCGTCGCGGTGGACACGGGGTACTACCGCAACGGGTGGCTCTACTCGGGCCTCGCCTCCACGCCGTACACGCTGTCCAAGGACATGCGGGAGCTGACCGTCGACGACCTGCGCGGCGTCGAGGCGGTCGTCGCGATGGCGGAGCTGTCCAACGACCCCGTCGGCGACCTGGTCGGCCCGGTCACCTTCGACATCAACCACCAGGGCTCGGTGCACGTCGCGCAGGTCGCGCAGGCCGCAGGGGTGCAGCGGTTCGTCTACATGAGTTCGTGTTCGGTGTACGGGGTCGCCGACGGTGAGGTCGACGAGACCAGCGACGTCAACCCGCAGACGGTGTACGGGGAGTGCAAGTACCTGACCGAGCAGGACCTGTGGCGGATGACCGGCGACGGCTTCCACGCCACCGCGCTGCGCAACGGGACGGCGTTCGGGGCGAGCCCGCGGCAGCGGTTCGACATCGTGCTCAATAACCTCGCCGGCCTGGCCTGGATCGAGAAGAAGATCGCGATGACCTCCGACGGGACACCGTGGCGTCCGATGGTGCACGCGCTGGACATCTGCAAGGCGATCCGTCAGGTGCTTCAGGCCCCCGTGGAGAAGGTGTCCGGGCAGGCGTTCAACGTGGGGTCGTACGACAACAACTACACGGTCCGGCAGATCGCGCAGACCGTCGCCGCGGAGTTTCCGGGTTGCGAGGTGAGCTTCGGGCCACCCGGGCAGGACAACCGCTCCTACAAGGTGCGTTTCGACAAGATCGAGAGCACGCTGGGCTACTCCTGCGATTGGGATCTCGCGGCCGGGGCGCGTCAGCTGCACGAGGTGTTCCAGCTGGTGGGCCTAGACGCGCCGACCTTCTACGGTCGCGGTCACACGCGGCTCAAGCAGATCCAATACCTCGTGGAGACCGGGCAGGTCGACGCGCAGCTGTTCTGGAAGAAGGTCTGAGGTGCGTTTCACGCCTACCGACGTCGACGGCTGCTGGATGGTGGACGCGGAGCCGTACGAGGACTCCCGAGGCGGCTTCGCTCGCGCGTACTGCGTGCAAGAGTTCGCCGCGCACGGCATCGACGCGACCGTGCTGCAGGCGAACCTGTCGTGGAACACGCGGGCGGGGACCCTGCGCGGGCTGCATCGGCAGGTTGCGCCCGCCGCGGAGGGCAAGCTCATCCGGTGTCTGCGCGGCGAGCTGGTCGACTGCTGCCTGGACCTGCGCGAGGACAGCAGCACGTTCGGGCGGCACACGATGGTCACGCTGTCGGCCGCCAACCGCCGCGCGCTGTGGATCCCGCCGTACTGCGCCCACGGGTTCATCACGCTCGTCGACGACACGGAGATGCTGTACATGATGTCGGGCATGTACTCACCCGAGCACGAGCGGGGCCAGCGGCACGACGACCCGGCATTCGCGTTGACCTGGCCGCGCGAGGTCGCCGTGATCTCGGACAAGGACCGTGCCTGGCCGGCGTGGGACGGCAGGGCGCTGCCATGAGCAAGCAAGTGGCGGCCGGGCGCCAGAGCCAAGAACTGAGCCAGGAACCGAGCAGATGAGCGCGCCGAGGAGCGAGGCGTACGACTTCGCCGTGATCGGCGGCGGGATCGTGGGGCTGGCGACCGCCATGACCCTCCTGCGCAAGCAGCCCGGCGCCTCGCTGCTGGTGGTGGACAAGGAGGACTGTGTCGCCGCGCACCAAACCGGCCACAACAGCGGGGTCATCCACGCGGGCATCTACTACGCGCCCGGCAGTCTGAAGGCGCGGCTGTGCAAGGCGGGCGCGTCCTGGACGCGGCAGTTCTGCGACGAGCAGGGGATCGCGTACGAGAACACGGGCAAGCTGATCGTCGCGACGAACGACCTCGAGGTCGAGCGGATGAACGCCCTGTATGAGCGGGCGCTGATCAACGAGCTCGACGTCGAGCTGATCGACGGTGCCGAGCTGCGTCGACGTGAGCCGAACATCGTGGGGCGCGGGGCGATCTGGCTGCCGTCGACCGGGATCGTGGACTACCGGGCCGTATGCGAGCACATGGCACGCGTCATCGCCGGCGACGGGGGTGAGCTGCGGCTGGGCACGAGGGTGGTGGACCTCCATGAGTCGCTCAGCGAGGTCGGCCTGGACCTGGTCGTTCGCGGGGGGAGTGAGCGGGAGCGGGTGTACGCCCGCAGGCTCGTCGTCTGCGGAGGGATCCAGGCGGACCGGCTCGCCGCGATGGCGGGGCTGGATGTGGATTTCCAGATGATCCCGTTCCGGGGCGAGTATTACCGGCTGCCGCCGGACAAGAACGACTTGGTCAGCGCGCTGATCTACCCGGTGCCCGACCCGGCGCTGCCTTTCCTCGGCGTGCACCTGACGAAAGTGCTGGACGGCGGCGTCACCGTCGGCCCGAACGCGGTGCTGGGTCTGGCCCGCGAGGGCTATCCGAAGCTGTCGATGAACGTGCGGGACATGACGGACCTTGCGCGCTTCCCGGGTTTTTGGCGGGTGGCCCGTTCGGTCGCGCGCACGGGGATCGTCGAGCAGTGGAACAGCCTCTACAAGCCGGGATACCTGCAGCTGGTACGCAGGTATTGCCCGTCCCTGACCGTCGCCGACCTGAGGCCGGAGCCGGCGGGCATCCGCGCGCAAGCGGTCCTGCGCGATGGCTCGATGGTCGAGGACTTCCTGCTGCGCCGGACGCCGCGGATGGTGCACGTGATCAACGCGCCCTCCCCGGCGGCGACGTCGGCGATGCCGATCGCGGACCTGATCACCGAGCAGGTGCTGGCGGCTCCGGGCTGAGCTGCCACTCGACCGTCCGCGTCTGCAGCAGGACCCACATGTCGCTGCGCCACTCCCACAGCCCCCAGGCGTCCGCTCCCGGGTCGTACACCCATTCGCGCGCCGACCCGTCGTAGACCCATTCGCGCGGCAGGGCCGGCTCTGTCTCGGTCGCACCGGCGCCGGCTGACGGCGGGGGAGCCGCCGGCGCCGAGGAGGTCGTCGGGGGGGATGGCGTGGCCGGCGGGGCGTCAGGGGAGGGCGGGGCCGTCTGCTCGAGCTCGGGACCCGCGGCTCGCGGAATCACGGTGGCGGGCGCCTCGGCGCCGATCACGTTGGAGCGATCGATGGACAGCGCCGATTGGTTGCCGTACGTGATCTCACCTTCCGTGACCTGGATCCGGTTCTCGCGGAACACGATGCCTGACGCCTCGATCGCGTAGCCGCCACCCGAGTGGACGCCGATGCCGCCGTGGGACTGGGCGACGTGGTTGCCGACCACCTGAGCGCCGTGGAAGGAATCGGCGCCGCCCTCACCGCCGGCCTCCAGGAAGCCGTTGACGTTGACGGCTGTGTTGTTCAGGACCCGGAGCCCGTCGCCCTTCTTCCAGACCTCGACGAACCCACCGTCGTGTCCGTAGTCGTAGCTCGGCGCCCGACAGTTGGCGGCGTGGGAGTTCTGCACCGTGGCCCGAGGGGCCCGAACGTCGAAGCCGACGGCGCCCGAGTCGTCATCACCGCCGGGGGTGTTGATGTCCATGTGCAGGTCGTGGACGTGGACCTCGTTCGCGACCCCGTCGGGAGCCGCGAACTGCACCCCGAACGCCGTACCGGTGATCTCCGTCCGGGTGACCGTCGCTCTCTCGCCGGCCAGCTGCACGCCCGCGCCCGCCCCGTCGGCGACCACGAGATCGCTCACCGTTCCTCCCGCGCTCGCGATCGTGAGCACCGGGGTGAGGCGGTCGGCGCCGTTCGCCGTCACCGTGGGCGGCGTGCCGGTGCCGTAGGCCGCCAGAGTGATGCGGTCACCGGTGACTCGGACCGGGCCGTCCCAGGAGCAGCCGCGGCGAAGCAGGACGTGGGTCCCGGCGGTCAGCGAACGATCCGTAAGCGATTGGGGGGTCCGCCACGGTGCGGCAGGTGAGCCGTCCTGGGCGTCGTTGCCGCTCTGGCAGTCGATGTGGCGGACGAGATCGGGGGTGGTGGGTTCACCGGGAAGGGCCTGCGCCATCGGTCGCGTGGCGGTCGGTCGCGTGGCGCTCGACGGGGGCGCAGAGGAGGACGCCACAGCGCTGCCGGTGCCGACGGTGACGGTGGTTGACGGGTCCCGTGGCACCACGAGCACGGCACTACGTCCGGTCGGCCCGGTCGGCCCTGCCTCCGCCGGGACGGCCGTGGCCGACAACGACAACGACACCGGCAAAGACAGCGACAACAGGAGCAGCCCGCCCAACGCGGCCACTCGACCTTGACGCATTCCGACACCCCTCGCCCCCGCCGTCACGAACGCCCCTAACCTACCGACACGGGATGGCGAGCCGCGCCGCGTCAAGCGTGGCTGTGGATCCGGCGAGGCGCGGCCGACCTGGTCTGAGACCCGGCCGATCGGCGTCGCCTGGCACAGTTCTTGTTGCCAGGATGTCCTTTCGACGGGGCGCCGTTCGTGGAATAGGTACGGGCCGGAGCGCAAGCTCCGCTGTTAGCCGTACAACGCGGGAACCCCATATCCCACACCTTGAGACCGCCATGTCCCATGGCGGCGCGACAGAAGCGAGGAACCATGGCCCAGTACCTGCTGTCCGTATGGCACGCCGGCGACTACCCCGAGGTCGATGAGAAGGAGATGCAGACAGTGTTTGCCCAGGTCGACGCCTTCAACCAGGACTTGCAAGCCTCCGGCTCATGGGTCTTCGCCGGCGGGCTCCACCCAGACTCCACCGCCACCGTGGTCACGGCCTCCGCTGACGGAGCGCCGGTGCTGATGGACGGCCCATATTCCGAGAGCAAGGAGCAGATGGGGGGCTTCTGGGTCATCGATGTCCCCGACCTCGACGCAGCCCTGGAGTGGGGCCGCAAGGGCTCGGCGGCCTGCATGGGCCCGGTTGAGGTGCGGCCTTTCCAGGGCGACGGCGAACCCAGCACGGACCCCGACATGGATCCCAGCAGGGACCCCAACAGCGACGCCGACGTCGACGCTGACGGTAACGCAGAGGCCTGACTCGTGGGTGCTGACGCCCTGAGTGACGCGGCGGCCGGGCTCGATCGCATTTTCCGCGCCGAGCACGGCCGCATCGTGTCCACCCTCACCCGCCTCCTCGGCCGTCTCGACCTCGCTGAGGATGCGGCGCAGGAGGCGTACGTCGTCGCCGCTGCGACCTGGCCGGGCCGTGGCGTGCCGCCCAACCCTGGCGCGTGGCTGACCACGACGGCCCGCCGCCGAGCCATCGACCGCATCCGACGGGAGTCGCGCCGGGACGCCAAACAGCAGGAGGCCACCATGCTCGCCGGTCCCGAGTCCGATCTCCACCCGCTGGACCCTCCGAGCGGCATCGCCGACGACCGGCTGCGGATGATCTTCACGTGTTGCCACCCCGCGCTCGACCCGGCATCGCAGGTGGCTCTGTGCCTCAAGGTGCTCGGCGGGCTCACCACCGCGGAGATCGCCGCCGCCTTCCTCGTCGCGGAACCCGCGATGGCGAAACGACTCACCCGCACCAAGACGAAGATCGCGGCGGCCAAGATCCCTTACCGGGTGCCCGCGGAAGCCGACCTCCCCAGCCGGGTCCGGGGCGTGCTGGCCACGCTGTTCCTCATCTACAACGAGGGCTATCTCCCCGGTGGAAGCCCGGCGCAGGACGCCACCCGGCCCGAGCTGACCGGCGAGGCGATCCGGCTGGTCCGCCTCGTCGTGGCCCTGATGCCCGATGAACCCGAGGCGATCGGGCTGCTTGCGCTGATGCTCCTCATCGACGCCCGGCGGCCCGCCCGTGTCGTCGCCGAGCGCCTCGTCACCCTCGACGAGCAGGATCGCTCCCGGTGGGACGGTGCGATGATCGTCGAGGGGCACGCCCTCGTCCGGGACTGCCTGCGACGCGGTCGTCCGGGCCGCTATCAACTCCTTGCCGCCGTCGGCGCCGTGCACACCGACGCGGCCAGCGCGGCGCAGACGGACTGGCGGCAGATCCTCGCGCTCTACGACCAGTTGTATGCGCTTGAGCAGACGGCCGTCGTCGGCCTCAACCGCGCAGTCGCGGTGGCCGAGGTGGAGGGTCCATCGGCCGGGCTTGCGGACCTTGAGCGGCTCCCGGGTCGGGCTAGCCTCGAGCGATACCACGCACTCCACGCCACGCGCGCCGAGCTTCTTCGCCGGGCGGGGCGCTGGGTGGAGGCGGCGGCGGCGTACGAACGGGCGCTGGAGTTGGCCACCAACCCGGCCGAGCGGACTCTCTTGGCGCAACGTCGCGGCAGCCTCCCCGGCTGACTTCCTCGACCGCGGGTCAGCCCACGGCTCTCAGTGCACGGCTCTCAGTCCATGGCTCCGGACAGGTACTCGCGGTAGGCGGGCAGGTCGAGCGCGCCGTTGCCCGACAGGCCGATCAGGATGCTCACCGAGGCATCCGGGTCAGTGATCTCGCGGGCCTTCGTCACCGCCGCCGCGATGGCGTGGGCGGACTCCGGCGCGGGCACCAGTCCCTCGGCGCGCGCGAACGCCACCCCGGCCTCGAACGCGTCCCGCTGCTCGACGGCCAACGCGCCCATCAGCCCCAGGTGCACCACGTGCGACAGCAACGGCGCCATGCCGTGGTAACGCAGGCCGCCCGCGTGCACCGGGTCCGGTACGAAGTCTTTGCCGAGCGTGTACATCTTGAGTAGCGGTGTCATCCCGGCGACGTCGCCGTGGTCGTACTCGTAGCGTCCCGCGGTGAGGGACGGGCACGCCGTCGGCTCGACCGCGATGAACTCCGTCGTCGTTCGTCCGGCGAGGTTCTGGCGCAGCAACGGGAACGCGAGCCCTCCGAGGTTCGAGCCGCCGCCGGCGCACCCGTACACGTAGTCGGCCTGCGCCTCCCCGAACATCGCGAGTTGTTTGAGCGTTTCCTCACCGATCACCGTCTGGTGCAGGACGACGTGGTTGAGCACGCTCCCGAGCGCGTACCGGGCCCGTGGCGCGTCGGTGACCGCGCTCTCGATCGCCTCGCTCACGGCCATCCCGAGGCTTCCCGGTGTGTCGGGGAACTTCTGGAGCATGTCTCGCCCGGCAGCCGTGAGGTCGCTGGGGCTTGGATGCACGGTCCCGCCGAACGTCTCCATCAGGATGCGCCGGTACGGCTTGCTGTCGTAGCTCGCCCGCACCTGCCAGATCTCGCATTCGAGCCCGAACGCCTCGCACGCGAAGGCCAGGGCGCCGCCCCACTGCCCGGCGCCGGTCTCGGTCGTCAGGCGCTGCACGCCCTCGACCGCGTTGTAGTACGCCTGAGCTACCGAGCTGTTCGTCTTATGGCTGCCGACGGGGCTCGCGCCTTCGTACTTGTAATAGATCCGCGCGCTCGTGCCCAGCGCCTTCTCCAGGCGACGGGCGCGAGCCAGAGGGGAAGGCCGCCAGATCCGCAAGATGTCCTGGACCGGTTCCGGGATATCGATCCAGCGCTGCGTGCTCAGCTCCTGCTCCGCGAGCCCACGCGGGAAGATCGCCAGAAGGTCGTCGACCGTGATGGGCTCCCTCGTGCCGGGGTGGAGGTGCGGCGGCATCGGTTCGGGCAGGTCGGCCGCGATGTTGTACCAGCGCGTGGGCAGCTCCGATTCGGGAAGGATCGCCTTGGTGAGGTGCGGGTTTGCGTCGGGCGCCGGGGTGGTCATGGGCCGTCCTTCGGGTGCGGAGAGGAACGAGGATGCGGTGAGATGGTGGCGTGATGCCGCGGTCTTCAGCCGCGACATCACGAGACGTCCCGCGGCGCCCCGAGACGTCGCGCGACATCACGCGGCGCCCCAAGACGTCGCGAGACGTCGCGCGACGCCACGCGGAATCACGAGGCCCCCGGTCAGGTGGAGCGGCCCCAGTCCTTCGCCTCGTCCGAGGCCTGTCCGGCGGCGTCTTGCGACACGGTCGGGACGGTGCCCGTCACCGGGGGCAGCTCCCCGAGCCCGGAGTCGACGACCTCGGTGTCGGTCACGGGCGTGTTCATCAGCTCGGGGCGCGGTGCGCCGCGGGTGATCGTCCTGGGCGCTCCGGTCGTCGCCTCGGCGGCTTCTCCCTCCGTCTGCTCGGGCACCGGCTGGCCGGTCGCCTCGAACCATACGGAGGACAGCTTTTGCACGCGGACGGTCGCCGAGTACGGCAGACCGTGCCACGGGATCTCCTCCGAATGGATCTCACCCAGGTTGCCCAATCCGGCGCCCCCGTACGTCTCGGAGTCCGTGTTCAGGATTTCCTTCCAGACCCCGCCGCTCGGCAGCCCGATCCGGTAGCTGTGGTGCTCCATGCCGGCGAAGTTCACGACGCACGCGACCGTCGGGCGCACCCCGTCCGGCCCGGCCGGCCCGAAGCGCAGGTAGCTGTACGCGTTGCCCATGGCGTCGTTGGCGTCGATCCAGCGGAACCCGTCCGAGTGGGAGTCGAGCGCCCAGAGGGCCGGATGCGAGACGTACAGGTGGTTGAGGTCTTTCACCAGGCGGTGCATCTTCCAATGCGGCTCGTGGTCGAGCAGCCACCAGTCGAGGCTCGACCCGTCGGCCCACTCGGCGTACTGCGCGAACTCGCTGCCCATGAACAGCAGCTGCTTGCCGGGGAAGCTCCACTGGAATGCGTAGTAGGCGCGCAGGTTCGCCATCTGCTCCCACCGGTCGCCGGGCATCTTGCCGAGCATCGACCCCTTGCCGTAGACGACCTCGTCGTGGCTGATCGGCAGCACGAAGTTCTCGCTGTACGCGTAGATCATCGCGAAGGTGAGTTCGTTGTGGTGGTACTGGCGGTACACGGGCTCCAGCGACGCGTAGTGCAGGCTGTCGTGCATCCAACCCATGTTCCACTTCAGCCCGAAACCGAGTCCGCCCATGTAGGTGGGCGCGGTGACCCCGCCCCAGCTCGTCGACTCCTCGGCGATCGTGCACACGCCGGGGGAGCGTCGGTACAGCGTGGCGTTCGTTTCCTGCAGCAGCTGGACCGCCTCGAGGTTCTCACGGCCGCCGTACTGGTTCGGCGCCCACTGACCATCCTCACGGCTGTAATCGAGGTAGAGCATCGACGCGACCGCGTCCACGCGCAGCCCGTCGCAGTGGAACTCCTCCATCCAGTAGCAGGCGTTCGCGACCAGGAAGTTGCGAACCTGCGGGCGGCCGTAGTCGAAGACATACGTTCCCCACTCCGGGTGCTCGCCGCGCCGCGGGTCCGGGTGCTCGTAGAGGGCCTGCCCGTCGAACCGACCCAACGCGAACCCGTCCATCGGGAAGTGCGCCGGTACCCAGTCGAGAAGCACCCCGATCCCGGCCTGGTGCAGCGCGTCGACGAGGTAGCGGAACTCGTCCGGGCTGCCGAACCGGCTGGTCGGGGCGTAGTAGCCGGTCACCTGGTAACCCCAGCTGGGCCCGTACGGGTGCTCCATCACCGGCATCAACTCCACGTGGGTGAAGCCGATGTCCTTCACGTAGTTGACCAGGTGCTCCGCCAGCTCGACATAGGACAGCCCCTGGCGCCAGCTGCCCAGGTGCACCTCGTAGACGCTCATCGGGTGCTCGTGCGGCGCGCCGAGGCGGGAACGGGACTCCAACCACTGCGCGTCATTCCACGTGTAGTGGGACTGCGTGACGACGGACGCGTTCGCCGGCGGGCACTCGGCGGCGCGGGCCATCGGATCCGCCTTCGTGCGACGGTAGCCGTCCGCGCCGAGGATCTCGTACTTGTACGTGGCGTTCTCGCCGACGTCCGGGATGAACAGCTCCCACACCCCGGTGCTGCCGAGCGCGCGCATCGGATGGCATGTGCCGTCCCAGGTGTTGAAGTCGCCGACGACGCGGATGGCCCGCGCGTTCGGCGCCCACACCGCGAACGACGTGCCGTTCACCTCACCCATCTCGCCCGGGTACGTGCGCACGTGGCTGCCCAGCACGGTCCACAGCTGCTCGTGGCGTCCCTCGCCGATCAGGTGCAGGTCGACCTCGCCGAGGGTGGGCAGGAAACGGTACGGGTCGTCGATGCGGTGCACGAAGCCGTCGCCATAGTCGATGAGCAGCCGGTAGTCCGTCACCGCGGGCATGTCGAGATGGACCTGCCACACACCCTCGAAGTCGTGCTCGAGCGCGTGCACCGATCCGTCGGGCAGCTCCACCTTCACGGTGGCCACGCTGGGGCGCAGCACGCGCAGGGTGACCCCGCCGTTCCACGGGTGCGCGCCGAGGATGCCGTGCGGGTTGCCGTGGCCGCCGTGCACGAGCAGGCCCAGCTCGTCCCAGGTGGCGGGGCGGATGCGCGGCGTGGGGGGTGCTGCGGCGGGGGCTTTCGGAGCCGAGGGCGCGGCCTTGCGTGTCGTGTCGTCAGTGGGACGGGAGGCGTCGCTGGTCATCGGGTCCTCGATTCGTGGGGGTGTGCACAGACGGGTGACGGCCGCCACCGGGATGCCCAGCCAGTCCGGGCGGTTACGAGTTTCGTAGACGACTTCGTACAGGGCCTTGTCGAGCTCGAGTGCGGTAAGAATCGCGGCGGAGCCGGCGTCGCCGCGGGGATCGGCTCCGCGGGAGCCGTAGCCGGCGAGGAACGCCTCGCGCGCCGCGGTGGCCCAGTCGGCAGCCGCCTGAGCCGTGGCGGGCGCGGCCCGGGCAGAAGCCCCCGCGACGTAGTCGAAAGAGCGCAGCATCCCGGCGACGTCGCGCAGGGGAAGGTCGGGGGCGTTGCGCTCGGACAGCGGTCGCAAGGGTTCGCCCTCGAAGTCGAGCAGCACCCAACCGCGCCCTGGCACGTCGAGCACCTGGCCGAGGTGGTAGTCGCCGTGGATGCGTTGCAAGGGCGGCCAGTCGGCTCGAGCCGCCGCCTCGAAGATGCCGTCGATCGCGGGAGCCAGATCGGCGAGAGTGGGCGCCGCGCGCAGGGCTGCCTCGCGTCTGCGCGCCCAGGACCGCAGCTGCGCCTCGCGGGCGTCGGCCGGAGCGGTGGGCAGCGCAAGCGCGAGCGCCGCGTGCACGTCGGCGGTCGCCGCACCGAGTTGGCGGGCGCGGGACCGGAAGTCCTCGCCGTCAGCGACGGCGTCGAGGGCCACCCGCCAGGCGTCGCGGGTCCCGGCGAGAAACTCCGAGGCGAACGCCAGATGGCCGCTGGACACCAGACCCGGACGCACCGGATCGTCCCACTGGCCCGTGACCGACCCGATCGGGGCGGGGACCACCTCCGAACCCGCCGCGGCGAGGGCCGATTGCAGGATCACGTCGGGGTTGTCCCCGTGATCGAGGACGCGGAACACCTTGACGATGACGTCCCGGGCCCCGCATTCGACGATGATGGAGGTGTTCGACTGCTCACCCGTGAGAACGCGCGATCCCTTCATCCGCACCCGGTGAGCCACCGCCTGCGGATGCCCTGTCGCCGGCTCGTCGTGGCCCACCGCCGCGAAGCCGCGGTCCGAGCGCCCCCCGCCGCTCAGCAGCGCCATCAGCGCGCCGACGTATACGGGGTCGTGCGGAGCGTCGTAGACGTAACGGGTGCCGAGTACCGAGTGCTCGCACACCCCCAAGAGGGCGTGCTCGGCGCCGGCGAGCGGAGCGTCGCGGTAGGTGAGCGGCACCTGGTAGACCACCGGGGTCGCGCCGTGCTCGTCGACGACGATCAGGGTCTCCGTCCCGACGGCGCCCGCCGGGTCCTGCAACCGGAAGCCCCCGAGCCGGCGCAGCAGCGGGGTCTTGCCCTTGGCGGTGTACCAGCGCTGCCTGGGCATCCACGCCGCGAGCAGGTCGAGCGTGTCCAGCCCGCCGAGCGCGCGAGGAGACTCCTCACCCATGGGGTGCACCCCCCGAGAAGAACGCATGGCTGAAGTCGTCCATATCCGTCAGTTCAGGCATCATCGCTCTCCTGCAGGAGTAGCCAATAGAAATCCCGGGATCCGAGCGTCGCCATGTAGGTGGCGTCGGCGCTCGCCCTCCCGAAGCCCGACCCGCCGAAGAGGTCGCGCACGTGCGCGCCCGCATACCGCGACGGCAGCTGCACCGTACCGCCCTGCGGACGGCTGGAAATGTTGTGCAGACACAGCACGGCCTCGGCGGCCCGGTCGAGCGTCGGATCGGCCTCGACGCGCCGCGTGAAGGCCAGCAGCGCGTCGTTGTCGACGTCCCGCAGCTCGAAGTCGCCGAGTCCGAAGACCGGGTGGGCCGAACGCACCTGCAGCATCGCTCGCAGCCAGTGGAGCAATGAGCTGGACGAGGCGCGCTGCGCCTCCACGTTGACGCTGTTGTGGTGGTAGACCAACGACTGGATCACCGGCAGGAACAGCTTGCCCGGGTCGGCGCTGGAGAAGCCCGCGTTGCGGTCGGGGGTCCATTGCATCGGCGTGCGCACCGCGTCGCGGTCGCTCAGCCAGATGTTGTCGCCCATCCCGATCTCATCGCCGTAGTAGAGGCACGGGCTGCCGGGCAGGCTCAACAGCAGCGCGTTGATCAGCTCGATCTCCGCGCGCGAGTTGTCCAGCAAAGGGGCCAGGCGGCGCCGGATCCCGACGTTGGCTCGCATCCGGGGGTCGGGGGCGTACCAGCCGTACATGGCGGCGCGCTCCTCCGCGGTGACCATCTCGAGGGTGAGCTCATCGTGGTTGCGCAGGAAGGTGCCCCACTGCCCGTCCGTGGGGATCGGTGGGGTGTTGGTGAGGACGTCGAGGATCGGGGTGGCCTTCTCCAGGCGCAGCGCGGAGTAGAGCCTCGGCATCACCGGGAAGTGGAAGCACATGTGGCATTCCGGCGCCTCCGGGGTCCCGAAGTAGTCCACCACCTCGTGCGGCATCTGGTTGGCCTCGGCGAGCAGGATCCGCCCCGGGTACTCCTCCGCGACGAGGACCCGCAGCCGGGCGAGGAACTCGTGGGTCTTCGGATGGTTCTCGCCGCTGTGCCCGTCCTCTTCGAACAGGTACGGGACCGCGTCGAGACGGAACCCGTCGATGCCGAGATCCATCCAGAACCGCACCACGTCGAACATCGCGTCAGCGACCGCCGGGTTCTCGAAGTTCAGATCCGGTTGGTGGGAGAAGAACCGGTGCCAGAAGTACTGGCGGCGCACGGGATCGAAGGTCCAGTTGGACACTTCGGTGTCCACGAAAATGATCCGCGCTTCCGCGTATTTCGTGGCGTCGTCGCTCCACACGTAGAAGTCGCTGTACGGCCCCTCCGGGTCGCTTCGAGAGGCCTGGAACCACGGGTGCTGGTCGGACGTGTGGTTCATGACCAGGTCGGTGATCACCCGGATGCCGCGGGCGTGCGCCTGGTTCACCACCTCCGCGAACTCGGGCAGCGTCCCGAATTCGGGCAACACCGCCGTGAAGTCGCTGATGTCGTAGCCACCGTCGCGCAAGGGGCTCGCGTAGAAGGGCGGCAGCCACAAGCAGTCCACGCCGAGCCAGGCCAAGTAGTCGAGCTTGCCGATCAAGCCCCGGAAGTCGCCTGCCCCCGAGCTGGTCGAGTCGGCGAACGCCCGGATCAGCACCTCGTAGAAGACCGCGGTCTTGTACCAGGTGGGATCGTCGGGCAGCCCCGAGGCGTGCGGGCTCGTTCCGTGCACGTCAGAACCTCCGGACGCTGATGATGTGCACGGGCTCGGCCCCCCGTCCCAGCCGCACGTACGCGTGCTCACCCCACTGCCATGACGCCCCGGTGATGAGTTCCTTGGCCACGAAGCTCGTCCCCCACTCCAGGCCGAGCGCCGGCAGGTCGAAGTGCACCCACGTCTCGCGCGTCGCGTGGGGGTCCAGGTTCGCGACGACGATGATCGTGTCGTCCTGCGCGCCGATCACCCGACGCTTGCTGAAGGCCAAAAAGTTGGCGTCGTCCGCGGTGTGGAAGACGATGTTGCGCAGCCAATGCAGCGCGGGGTGAACGCGGCGGATCTCGTTGATCGTGGTCAGCCAGTCGGCCATCCACAGCTCCCCGGCCTTCGGGCCCTCTGGTTCGTAGTCCTCCCAGCGGCGGTTCTTGAACTGGTATTTCTCGTTGTCGATCTGCTCCTCCACGCCGGGACGCGGCACGGCCTCGATCAGCTCGTACCCCGTATAGATCCCGTACGTCGGCACGAGCGTGGCGGCGAGGGCAGCGCGCAGCTTCCACGCGGTCGGGCCGCCGAACTGCATGTACGGGGTGAGGATGTCGTGGGTCGTCGGCCAGAAGCTCGGCCGCATGAACGGGGCGTCGACCTGCGCCAGCTCCTCGACGTACTCGCGCAGCTCCTGCGCCTCGTTGCGCCAGGCGTAGTAGGTGTAGCTCTGCTGGAATCCCATCGTGCCCAGGGTCTTCATCATCGGCGGCCGAGTGAACGCCTCGGCCAGCCAGATGACGTCCGGATGGCTCGCTGCCACATCGGCGATGAGCCATTGCCAGAACTCGACCGGCTTGGTGTGCGGGTTGTCGACGCGGAAGATCTTCACGCCGTGGTCGATCCACACCTGCACCAGGCGGCGGATCGCTGCGTAGATGCCCGCCGGGTCGTTGTCGAAGTTGAGCGGGTAGATGTCCTGATACTTCTTCGGCGGGTTCTCCGCGTAGGCGATCGTGCCGTCCGCGCGGGTCGTGAACCACTCCGGATGCTCGCTCACCCACGGATGGTCTGGTGCGCACTGCAGTGCAAGGTCCATCGCCACCTCCAGGCCGAGCCGCGCGGCCTCGGCGACGAGGGAGTCGAAGTCGTCGAACGTGCCCAGCGACGGATCGATCGCGTCATGCCCGCCGTCCACGCTACCGATGGCGTACGGGCTTCCGGGATCGTCGGGGCCCGCCACGAGCGTGTTGTTGGGGCCTTTGCGGTTGACCTGGCCGACCGGGTGGATGGGGGTGAGGTAGACGACGTCGAAGCCCATCCGGGCGATGGCCGGTAGGCGCTGCGTCGCGGTGCGCAGCGTGCCGGTCACCCACTTCCCGGTCGTCTCGTCGAGGTGGCACCCTTCGCTGCGGGGGAAGATCTCGTACCACGCCCCGTACAGAGCGCGCTCGCGCTCGACCCGCCACGCATAGTCGGGGCTGGGCGTCACGAACTGCCGCACGGGGCGCTTGAGCAGCTCGGCGCGCACGGCCGGGGCGATCCCGCCGACCAGCCGCTCCTCGACCTCTCGGGAGCTGTCGCGCAAGGTGGCCGCCCCCGCCGTCAACCGGTCGCGAGCGTCGTCGGGTCGCTGAACCTCGTCGCGAGCGCGCTCCAGCAGCCGAGCCCCCTCCTCAAGCATCATTTCCACGTCGACCCCGGCGCGCACCTTGATCGTCGCGTCGTGCTCCCACGTGCCGTACGGGTCGCTCCATCCCTCGACCCGGTAGCTCCACCGGCCGACTCGGTCGGCCGCCGTCACAGCCTCCCAGATCATGAGGCCGGCGTTGGTGCACTTCATCGGAACGACGTGCTCGCCGCCGGTCGGGTCGACGAGCACGAGGCTCGCATTGACGGCGTCGTGCCCCTCGCGGAAAACGGTGGCCGTGAAACGAACGTCCTCACCGACCACCGCGATCGTCGGCCATGCCCCGCCCTCCAGGACCGGCTGCACGTCGAGCACCGGAATGCGTCCGATGGGCCGGCCCGCGGGGCTCGACGCGACGGGTGCAGGGGCCGGCGCGGCGGCCGGTGAGGGGCCGGGTGGCGCGGAACGGAGGTCGACAGGTGGCGGGGTCGCGTTCACGCTTCCGACGCTATCGGTTTCGGGCTCGCTGCTGTGTGTCCCGTGACGCCGCGAGCGTCACATGCATGCTCGCGGCGTGCCCTGAGCGTCGGCTAAACTGCCAGATGTGAAGGCAATTCGACGATTCAACGTGCGGTCCGTGCTCCCGGAGCAGATCCGGCAGCTGGGGGACCTGGCCGCCAACCTGCGGTGGTCATGGCATACCGCCAGCCGCAACCTCTTCGCCGAGATGGCACCCATCCGTTGGGAGAAGGCCGGACACGACCCGGTGGCTCTCCTGTCGAGTCTCTCGGCGGAAGAGCTGGAGGCCCTCGCCGCGAACCCCGAGTTCGTGGCCAAGGTCGAGACCGCCTACGACGACCTGCAGGCATACATCACGCAGCCGCGGTGGTACCAGAAATGGGCGCAGGACACTCAGGGCGAGGCGCCGCGCTCGGTCGCGTACTTCAGCGCTGAGTACGGCATCACCGAGGTGCTGCCGCAGTACTCCGGGGGCCTTGGCATCTTGGCCGGCGACCACCTCAAGTCGGCTTCCGATCTCGGGGTCCCGGTCATCGGGGTCGGCCTGTTCTACCAGACCGGCTACTTCGCCCAATCGCTGAACGCCGACGGCTGGCAGCAAGAGACCTACCCGGTCCTCGACCCGGACGGGCTCCCCCTGTCGCTGCTGCGCGACGAGGACGGGAAGGCCGCCACCGTCAAGCTCAGCATGCCCGGGGGTCGCACGCTGCATGCCTTCATCTGGCGCGCGCAGCTGGGCCGTATCCCACTGCTCCTGCTCGACAGTGACGTCCACGAGAACGACCTGGATCTGCGGGGTATTACGAACCGGCTGTACGGCGGGGGCGGCGAGCAGCGCGTCCAGCAGGAGATGCTGCTCGGGATGGGGGGCGTGCGTGCCCTGCGGTTATGGAGCAGGCTCAGCGGCGACCCGGCCCCGGACGTCTACCACTGCAACGAGGGCCATGCCGGGTTCCTTGGCATCGAGCGGATCCACGAGCTGATGACGCAGCACGCTCTGTCCTTCGACGAGGCTGTTGAGGCGACGCGCGCCGCGACCGTGTTCACGACCCACACTCCGGTGCCGGCGGGCATCGACCGCTTTGGCGCTGACCAGATCCGGCGCTACTTCGGCGGTGACAACTCGCTGGAAGGGGTGTCCGTCGATCGGCTGTTGGCGCTCGGCGCGGAGACCTACCCCGGCGGGGCCGGCGGCGTCTTCAATATGGCGCTCATGGGCTTGCGCCTGGCCAAGCAGGCGAACGGCGTCTCCCGCTTGCACGGCGTCGTGAGCCGTGAGATGTTCGCGGGTCTGTGGCCGGGCTTCGACGGCGACGAGGTGCCGATCACCTCCATCACCAACGGTGTCCACGCTCCGACGTGGGTCGACCAGCGGATCTTCGACCTCGCGGACACGTACGGGCCGCTGGCATCCTCCAGCGCCAAGATCGCGCAGTACGCGCGCAAGGCCACCGACGAGCAGATGTGGGCGGTGAAGCGTGAGTTGCGCGCCACGCTCGTGGAGATGGCGCGCCGACGCACGAGGGAGAGCTGGCTCAAGCGCGGTGCGTCGGCGGCCGAGCTCGGCTGGACCGATGACATCCTGAGCGCCGACGTTCTGACGCTGGGTTTCGCTCGCCGGGTGCCCACGTACAAGCGGCTGACCCTCATGCTGCGCGACCCCGAGCGACTGAAGCGCATCCTGCTCGACCCCGACCGCCCCGTGCAGCTCGTCATCGCGGGCAAGTCGCACCCGGCGGACGACAACGGCAAGCGGCTCATCCAGAAGATGGTCAGGTTCGCGGACGATCCTCAGGTCCGCCGCCGCATCGTGTTCCTGCCGAACTACGACATCGGCATGGCGCGCCACCTTTACCCGGGCTGCGACGTGTGGCTCAACAACCCGTTGCGGCCCCTGGAGGCGTGCGGTACGTCCGGCATGAAGGCCGCCCTGAACGGAGGATTGAACCTCTCGGTCCTCGACGGGTGGTGGGACGAGTGGTACGACGGCGAGAACGGCTGGGACATCCCGACCGCCGACGGCGTGGCCGACCCTAATCGTCGCGACGACATCGAGGCCGCCGCGCTCTACGACCTCATCGAGAACCGCGTGGCGCCGCGCTTCTACGACGTCGACGAGGCAGGCGTGCCGCGACGCTGGGTCGGGATGATGCGGCACACGCTCACCACTCTCGGCCCGAAGGTGCTGGCCACACGCCAGGTGCAGGACTACACGACGGAGCTGTATCTGCCGGCGGCGCGCGCCTCCCGAGCCGTGACCGACAACGACTTCGCGGGGGCGCGTGACCTCGCCGCATACCGTCGCCGTATCACCGACGAGTGGCCGTCGCTGCACGTGAACCACGTCGAGTCCTCGGGGGTGTCCGATGCCCCGCAGATCGGCGAGAGCTTCCATATCCGCGCGTTCGTGTCTCTTGGAACCCTGCGGACCGAGGACGTCGATGTGCAGGTGGTGTTCGGGCACGTCGATGCGAACGACCAGCTCACGAACACGGCGACGAGCTCCCTGTCTCCGGTAGAGGTGTACGAGGGGGGGCGGCACCGCTTCGAGACGGACCTGAAGATCGTGCGCACGGGACCGTTCGGCTACACCGTCCGCATCGTGCCGAAGCACCCGCGTCTGGACACGCCGGCGGAGTTCGGCCTGGTGGTCAACGCCTGACCGTCACGACGCCCGGATGCGGGCGTCAACCCGGGTTGGGTCAGACGATCAGATAGACCTGCAGCGTCGCCGCTCCGACCCGGGTCAGGTGGCCAGGACCGATCAGGGGGACCGCGTCCGCCGCGTCCGGGGCCGGTCGCTCCCAGCCTGAGTCCCACAACAGCTGGTAGGCGTCTCCGAAAAGGCCCAGGGGGGGCAGCGTCACCTCCTCCGGGCGGTGCTTGCCCTGGAAGACCAGCAGCAGGCTGTTGCCCTTGACGTCGAACCCGTACAGCTGCATCTGCAGCACCCGGCACGCCGGGTCGTCCCAGGCGGCGTTGTCCATCAGCTCGCCCTGTCGCCCGAACCACAGGACATCGCCGCGCCCGTCGCCCAGTCGAGGCATCGGGCTGAAGAAGGTGGACTGCCGAAAGACCCGATGTTCTCGCCGTAACGACAGCAGGTACGTGGTCGTGGCCAGCAGGTCCTCCTGCCACGGCTCGGGATCCCAGTTCAGCCAGCTGAGGGCGTTGTCCTGACAGTAGGCGTTGTTGTTGCCGCGCTGAGTCCGGCCGAGCTCGTCTCCGGCAGACAGCATCGGCACGCCGGTGGCGAGCAGGGTGGTGGCGAGCAGGTTGCGCATCGACCGGCGCCGCGCCGCACGGATGGCCGGGTCGTCGGTCGAACCCTCGATCCCGTGGTTGTGAGAGCGGTTGTCGTTGGTGCCGTCGCGGTTGTCCTCGCCGTTGGCCTCGTTGTGCTTGTGGGCGTACGCGGTGAGGTCGGCCAACGTGAACCCGTCATGGGCGGTCACGAAGTTGACGCTGGCGCGGCGGGAACTGCCCGGTCCGCCAGCCGTGGATACCGCAGTCCCACGGCTCGGCGATCAGCTTCACCCGGGACAGCACGGGGTCGGTCCGCAGGGCCACGAGGAACGGGTGGTCGGGGTTGTAGTCGTCACCCGGCCCGCGGGCCAGCGCGACGCCCAGGTCGAAACGGAAGCCGTCGACGTGGCACTGCTCGACCCAGTACCGCAGCGAATCCAAGACCAACCCGCAGGTCATCGGGTTGCGCAGGTCGAACGTGTTGCCGCACCCTGTCACGTCGATGTCGTGGCCGCGCTCGTCGAGGCGGTAATAGGTGGCGCTGTCGATCCCGCGCCAGGACAGGGTCGGCCCGCGTTGGCTCTGCTCCGCCGTGTGGTTGTAGACGACGTCGAGGATGACCTCTAACCCAGAGTCGTGCAGGGTGCGCACCATCGACTTGAACTCGTCGACCACGCCCTGCGGATCGGTGACGGAGGCGTAGGTCGCCTGCGGGGCGAAGAACCCGAGCGTGCTGTACCCCCAATAGTTCGTCCGGCCGCTGATCGCCAAGTGCTGCTCGGGGGAGAAGGCCTGGACCGGCAACAGCTCCAGCGTCGTCACGCCGAGGCTCAACAGGTGGTCCACGAACGCGGGATGCGCCAGCCCCGCATACGTGCCCCGCAGTTCCTCCGGCACGCCCGGGTGGAGGGCGGTCGCGCCCTTGACGTGGGCCTCATAGATGACGGTTTGGGTCCAGGGGACACGCTGCCCCGTGCGCGACCCCCAGTCGAAGCGGTCGTCGATCACCACCGAGCGAGGCACGAAGGGGGCGCTGTCGCGGTCGTCGCGCACATCGATCGGTCCCACCAGGTCGGGGCCCACGCTGTGGCCGTAGATCGCCGGTGTCAGGTGCACGTCGCCATCGATGGCGCGTCCGTAGGGGTCCAGGAGGAGCTTCGCGGGGTTGTGGCGCATGCCGGCGTCGGGACGCCACGGGCCGTCCACGCGAAACGCGTAGCGTTGGCCGGGGCGCACCTGCGGCAGCGTCGCGAACCACGTGCCGTGCATCCGGTGCGTCATCGGGTGGCGCACCTCCGACGCGCCGCTCGGATCGTCCGCGTCGAAGAGACACAGCTCGACGCGATCGGCTCGCGAGGCGTACACGGCGAAGGTGGTGCCCTCGGCCGTCGAGGTGACGCCGAGGCGTGGGGGCAGATCCGGGCTAGGCCGCATTGGCCCAGCGTAGCGACAGGGCGCGCCGCGTCGAGCGGCTGGACAAGGCGAGCTCTGCAGGAGAACTCGGTTCGCGAATCCCGACGTGCCGAACGCGCTGCGTGCGTCGATTGTCAGCGGCAGGAAGTGGTTCGCGATGCCGCTGCCGGATACGTTAGGCGCATGAGCGATCCCACTGCATTGCCGGACTTCCCGCCGCCTGCCGAGGAGCATCCGTTGCGTGGACGCATGCTCGACGCGCTGCAGGACGAGGGATACCGTCCCGACATCGACCCGGACGGCGACATCGCTTTCAAGGTCCAGGGGCAGCAGCTCTTCGTGCACTGTGTGGAGGGCGATGTACCCCTCATGCGCGCCTTCGGACAGTGGCAGATCGACGACGAGCTGTCGAAGGACGAGCTGCAGCGACTGCGGGCGTGCAACGAGTTGACCCTGCGCCTCAACGCCGTCAAGGTCGGGCTCAACGGCGACACCCTCTTCGTGACAATGGAGCAGATCTGTCCGACCGGCATCGACGCGCGGATGTACGTTTCGATCGCCGTCCAGATGTTGCTCCAGGCGGTGCAGTTGTGGCACGAGCTGATGCTGGGCAAGGACGTCTTCGGAGAAGGGATGGCCTGAGATGAGTTCCACGAGTGAGTACGTGCGCCTGGAGGTCGCGGACGGCATCGGCACGATCCGCGTCGACCGGCCGAAGATGAACGCGCTGGACGGCCAAATCCAGGACGCGATCGCCGCGTTCGCCGAGGAAGTGAGCGACCGCGACGACGTCGCGGCCGTGATCGTCTACGGCGGCCCCAAGGTGTTCGCCGCGGGCGCGGACATCAAGGAGATGCAGCACATGACGTACGCCGAGATGTCGGTGCGCGCGCCGAAGATCGGTGCCTTCACGACCGCGGTCGCCGCGATCGGCAAGCCGACGGTGGCCGCGATCGAGGGATACGCGCTCGGCGGGGGCTGCGAGCTGGCCCTGGCGTGCGACTTTCGCGTCGCCGGCTCCAACGCCCAGCTCGGCCAGCCCGAGATCCTGCTCGGCATCATCCCGGGGGCTGGCGGCACCCAACGGCTGCCGCGACTCGTCGGTCCGGCGAAGGCTAAGGAACTCATCTTCTCGGGGCGGCCGATCGATGCGGCTGAGGCGCTGCGGATCGGGCTGGTGGACCGGATCAGCGAGCCCGGGCAGGCGTACGAGCTGGCCCTGGCGATGGTGAAGGGTTACGTCGGCGGTCCGGCGCAGGCGCTGCGCTTGGCGAAAGCCGCGGTCGACCGGGGTCTGGAGGTCGACCTGGAGACGGGAATGTCCATCGAGGCGATGCAGTTCGCGGGCGCCTTCGCGACGGCCGATCAGAAGATCGGCATGGCCTCGTTCGTCGAGCAGGGACCGGGCAAGGCCAGTTTCACGGGCCGGTGAGCTGACCGTGAAGGGGCGGCCGGTGGGAGGAGCCGCCCCGTGTGGGAACCGTCACGCGCGGAGGCGACGAGCGCGCGTTCCGGTCAGCGTAAAGTGCGAAGAGCTAGTGACCGCGCTTAGACCTGCGTCGGCCTCTGTGCGTACCGTCTCCGCGCGAACCGCCTCCGTGCGTACCGCAGGATGGGCCGCCCGGACGGCTCGGGAACGGCAGCCAACGAAGGAGGGCGAGAGATGAACATCGTCGTCTGCATCAAGCACGTGCCCGACGCGCAGGGTGACCGGTCGTTCGAGAGCGACCAGACCACGGACCGCGAGTCGGTCGACGGACTGCTGTCCGAGCTGGATGAGTACGCCCTCGAGGCGGCACTGAAGATCCGGGAGACCGGCGAGGGCGAGGTCACCGTCGTGACGATGGGCCCGGCCAAGGCCGCCGACGCGATCAAGAAGGCCCTGCAGATGGGCGCCGACAAGGGCGTGCACGTCCTGGACGATGCGCTCGCGGGTTCGGACGCCCCGGCGACCTCCCTGGTGTTGGCCGAGGCGATCAAGAAGATCGGCGCTCCGGATTTGGTCATCACGGGGATGGCCTCGACCGACGGCACCATGTCGGTCGTGCCCGCCATGCTGGCGGAACGTCTCGGGATCTCGCAAGTCACGTTCGCCTCCGAACTGACCCTGACCGGCGGCACAGCGACCATCCGCCGCGACGGCGACGTCGCGACCGAGATCATCGAAGCGAGATTGCCCGCGCTGGTGTCAGTGACCGACCAGATCAACGAGCCGCGTTACCCCTCGTTCAAGGGGATCATGGCGGCGAAGAAGAAGCCGGTCGAGACGTGGGGGTTGGGTGACCTGGGACTCGACGCGGGCCAGGTCGGCCTCGACGCGGCGTGGACGAAGGTGCTGTCGAGCGCCAAGCGGCCTCCGCGCGACAAGGGGCTGATCGTCACCGACGACGGCCAGGGCGGCGCGGTGCTCGCGCAGTTCCTGGCGATCCAGAAGTTCGTCTGAGCAGCGGAGAGGGCACAGGGATCACGATGGCCGAAGTTCTCGTCCTGGTCGACCACGTCGATGGACAGGTGCGCAAGACGACGTCCGAGATGCTCACGTTCGCGGCCCGGCTCGGTGAGCCGTCGGCCGTCTTCATCGGGCCTGGCCTCGACGTGGCGACGGACGCGTTGGCCCGGTTCGGAGCGGGCAAGATCTACGCTGTCTCGGCGCCGGACGTGTCCGAATACCTGGTGGCCCCGGTGGCCGAGGTCCTCGCCCAGCTCGTCGAGCAGGTCTCGCCTGCGGCGGTGTTGCTGTCGAGCAGCACACACGGCAAGGAGATTGCCGCGCGTCTCGCGATCAAGACTTCCTCCGGGCTGATCACCGACGCCGTCGACATCCGGGCCGGCGGGGAGGGCGTGGAGACGACACAGTCGGTGTTCGCCGGCTCGTTCACGGTCGAGGCGACCGTCACGAAGGGCACCCCGATCATCACCGTGAAGCCGAACTCGTGCGCGCCACAGGAGGCGGCCGGGGCGGCGACCGTGGAGGAGGTGTCGGTGAGCGTGTCCGACCTCGCCAAGGGCGCGCGGATCACCGAGCGCCGTGAGAAGGAGGCGAGCGGTCGGCCCGAGCTGACGGAGGCGGCGATCGTCGTGTCCGGCGGTCGCGGTACGGGTGGCGACTTCGGCGCCGTCGAAAGCCTGGCGGACACCCTGCGAGCGGCGGTCGGCGCTTCCCGAGCCGCCGTCGACGCCGGCTGGTACCCGCACACTCACCAGGTCGGTCAGACCGGCAAGCAGGTCTCGCCGCAGCTTTACGTGGCCTGCGGTATCTCGGGGGCCATCCAGCACCGGGCCGGCATGCAGACCTCCAAGACCATCGTGGCCATCAACAAAGACGATGAGGCTCCGATCTTCGACCTCGTCGACTTCGGCGTGGTCGGCGACCTGTTCGAGGTGCTGCCGCAGGCGGACGCCCAGATCAAGGCTCACCGCGGATAGCGTTGCAGGATCGGATCGCCAGACCCTTTGATCACCATGCCCGGTCGCGGTCCGCGGCGGCCGGGCATGGGCGTGCCCGGACTCCGCCGTGCCCGGATTTTGGCGTGCCCGTCCAGGCGTCATCGCGGAACCCGAGATGGTGGATCGGGCCGTTTGGCGAGACGAGGTCGCGGGCGAAAATGCACCGAGCCCCGACGGCTTCGGGGGGCAGCGTCGGGGCTCGGTGGGCCAGGGGACGACCGCAGTGTCACGGAGTGTCACGCAGCTCGCGCGGTCGGTATGTGTACCCTAACCGACCTGGTCCGGAGGGCCTTCATCAGATCAAGGGATGGTTTGCGCGCGCGGCTGGCGCGACCGACGTCCGTCGAGGAAACGTGCAGGTCGCGCCAGGCGAGGCCGCGTCGTGGGCGCCTCTGCGGGCCAGCGGAGACCTCCATCACACCCCCGACGACCGGCCGACGTACCATGCTTCGGTGAGCGTCTACCTCGACCACGCAGCGACGACGCCCGTGCTGCCCGAGGTGGCCGACATGGTCGCGGAGGCGATGCGCGAGGTGGGCAACCCGAGCTCCGTGCACGCGAGAGGTCGAGCCGCTCGTCGCCGAGTGGAGGAGGCGCGCGAGGATCTCGCCGACGCCCTGGGCGCCCGGCCCGCCGAAGTGCTGTTCACCTCAGGCGGTACGGAGTCGGACAACTTGGCCGTCAAGGGGCTGTTCCGACACGCACGCGACCTCGACCGCGCCCGGCGTCGCCTGGTCGTGTCCTCGGTGGAGCACTCGGCGGTGAACGACTCGGTGGAGCACCTGGTGCATCGCGAGGGCGCGGCGGTCACCTGGGTGCCCTGTGGGCGCGACGGCGTCGTGCGCGTCGCTGACTTCGCGGCAGCGATCGACGACCCGGACTCGGGCGGGGCTGCGTCTGTCGCCGCCGTCATCGATATGTGGGTCAACAACGAGACGGGGATCGTGCAGCCCGTTGCCGCGGTCGCCGCGCTGGCGCGAGAGCGGGGCCTGCCTTTGCATACCGACGCGGTGCAAGCGGTGGGGAAGGTCCCGCTCGACTTCGCCGCAAGTGGCGCCGACGCGCTCGCCGCGTCCGCTCACAAGATCGGCGGCCCGATCGGCGTCGGGGTCCTGCTGGCCCGACGGGACGCGCCGATCCAGCCGATCTCCCACGGCGGGGGTCAGGAGCGCCAGCTGCGCAGCGGCACGGTCGCGATGCCGCTCATCGTCGGGATGTCGCTGGCCGTGCGCCGGGCCGTCGACTCCAGGGCGGATGAGGCGCAGCGCGTGGGGTCGCTGCGGGACCACCTGTTGGCGGGGGTGCTGGAACGCATTCCGGGCGCGCAGGTCACGGGGCTCTGGGAGCCCGGCGACGTCCTGCGGCGCTCGCCTGTCCACGCGCACGTCCTGTTGCCCGATTGCCAGGGCGACTCACTGCTGTTCCTGCTCGACGCCGCGGGCGTGGCGTGCTCGACCGGGTCGGCGTGTCACGCGGGCATCCCCCACCCCAGCCATGTGGTCCTCGCGATGGGTTATTCGGAACAGGAGGCGCGCGGCGCGCTGCGGCTCACGCTCGGGTGGACCAGCACGGAGGCTGACGTGCTCGACTGCCTCGCCGCCCTCCCGGAGGCCGTGGCGCGCGCGCAGCGGGCGTACGCGGCGACCCAGCTGCGGGCCGCCGCGCGGGGGGCCTGATGCCATCCCCTGTCCCAGCGCGCCGGAGCTGCCGGAAGCGCCACCGATGAGAATCGTCGCCGCGATGAGCGGGGGTGTCGACTCGGCCGTTGCCGCGGCACGGATGCTGGAGCAGGGCCACGACGTCGTCGGTGTCCACCTCGCGCTTTCTCAGTCCCCGGCGACGTTGCGCGCCTCCGCGAAGGGGTGTTGCTCCATCGAGGACGCGGGCGACGCCCGCCGGGTGGCGGACCGACTCGGTATCGCCTTCTACATCTGGGATCTCGCGGAGGAGTTCCGGCGGGAGGTGATGGACGACTTCGTCACCGAGTACGCGCTCGGCCGCACCCCGAACCCGTGCCTGCGCTGCAACGAGCGGATCAAATTCGCCGCCCTGCTGGACACCGCGCTGGCCCTCGGCTTCGACGGTGTGGCCACCGGCCACTACGCGCGGGTGTCGGTGCCAGGGGACCCGCTCAACATGACCGGGCGACGCGAGTTGCACCGTGCCGTCGACGCGGCCAAGGACCAGTCGTACGTGCTGGGGGTTCTTGACATCGAACAGCTCGCGGGTGTGCACCTGCCCCTCGGGGACTCGACGAAGGACGTGGTGCGGGTCGAGGCCGCGGCCCGGGGTTTCTCCGTGGCCCGCAAGCCCGACAGCCACGACGTCTGCTTCATCCCCGACGGGGACACGCGGGCCTTCCTCGCGGCACGGCTGGGGGATCGTCCCGGCCCGATCGTCGACGTCGACGGCACGGTCGTGGGCGAGCATCGCGGGACGTACGGTTTCACGGTCGGGCAACGACGCGGACTGCAGCTGCGGCGGCCCGCGTCTGACGGGCGGGCGCGCTACGTCGTCGGCGTGGACGTGGAGCGCGGCGAAGTGCTGGTCGGACCGGACGAGATGCTCGGGATCGACGTCGTGAGGGGCCGGCATGGCCGTTGGTGCGGAGAGCCGTTGGCGGGGGAACTGTCGTGCGCGGTGCAGCTGCGCGCCCACGGCGAGGAGGTCCCCGCCACGGCACGCGTGGCCGGGGCGTCGGGCGCGGCGTCCCAGGGGGCTGACCCGATCGTGGAGATCCGGCTCTCACAGCGTACGAGGGGAGTCGCGGCCGGCCAGAGCGCGGTGCTCTACGACGGCACCCGTGTGATCGGCTCTGTCACGATCGAGTCCACGGCACGGCTCTGAGCGCCCCGTCCACTGCGGCGATGGGCTCCTCTGCCTGCGACGGGCACGCGGTCCCCGACGGCGACGTCGGCACGCGCCGGTCGAGCCCAGCGTGAGCGATGAGAGCTTGGTATGAGCCCGAAGTGAGCTCGGGCGTTCCGTAGGCTGCGGGATGTGAGCAGAGCGAGCGGGTTGGGGTCGTGGCCGGGGACGAGCGCGCGGGACTTCCGCGAGGCGCTTCGGGTCGTGCGCGACACGATGGGCGACGATTCTCGAACGGATGTGCCCGGCATCGCGTATCTGCCGGAGATGCCCGGTCGAGGTCCCGGCGCCGACATGATCGGCCGCACCGCCGGGATGCTCGTCGAGCTGCACGTGGACCTCCAGCCCTCGGGCTGGCGCTTGGTCGACCGGCCGGGTCGGGACGTCAGGCAGGCTCGTTCCTGGCTGCGCGCCGACCTCGACGAGCTGGCGGAGGCGTACGACGGGTGGGAAGGCGACCTGAAGATCCAGGTGGCGGGGCCGTGGACCCTGGCCGCTCAGCTTCGGGTGGCCCGCGGTGAACGCGTCGCGGGGGACGCCGGCGCGTGCCGCGAGGTGACGGCCTCGCTCGCCGAGGGGTTGCGCCTGCACCTCGCGGAGGTGCACAAGCTGGTGCCCGGGGCGCGGCTTGTGGCCCAGCTGGACGAGCCCCTGCTGCCGGCGGTGCTCGCGGGGGAGCTGGCGACGAGCAGCGGATTCGGGCGGCTGCGGGCCATCGACCCCGAGGAAGCGCGGCGCGGTCTGCGGGAGGTCGTCGACGCCGCCCGAACTGCCGGTGCGGCGGAGACGGTCGTGCACAGCTGCGCGCCGGGGATCCCGTTGACGCTGCTCCGCCAGGCGGGCGCGGACGGGGTGTCGGTCGACGTCGCGCTCCTGCGGGAGCGCGAGTGGGAGTCGGTCGCCGTCTGCGTCGAAGCGGGGGTACGACTGTGGGCTGGGGCCCTGCCCACGGACGACCTGACCCGTCCCGCGACGGTCGTTGCGCACGAGGTGGAGCGCCCTTGGCGCGCGCTGGGCCTGCAGCCGGGACTGCTCGACGCCGTCGTGCTCACCCCAGCGTGCGGGTTGGCCGGTGCGACGCCGGCCGCGGCGACCGGTGCCCACCGGACGTTGGTCGAGGCGGCCGCGGAGTTGACGGAAGCCTCGACACGATGATGTGGCTCGTCCCGGCAGGTGTGCCTGCGGTGGGTGCCCTCGGTGTGAGCCTGCGGCGCGTGGCTTCGGTGCGTGCTTGAGGCCGGGAGCCGCGGGGAAGGGCGGTGCGCGGGTCAGTCGCGGGTCAGGCGTTGATCAGACCGGAAAGTACCGCGCGTGCCACACCAGGAAGATGAAGACCGTCCAGATCAGACGGCTATGGTCGGCGACGCCGGCCTGGTGCTCGTCCATCAATCGCACGAGCATCGACGTATCGAACAGGCCCTGGGCGGCGGGCGAATAGAACTCGTCGCGTACGCGACCATTCCATGGCTGCTCCTTGAGCCACAGGCGGATCGGGACCGGGAAGCCCAGCTTGGGGCGCTCGTAGTATTCGCGCGGAAGTCTGTCGCGCGCAGCGGCGCGGAAGAGTCGCTTGGTGTGGGTGCCGTCCATGCGATAGGCCGTCGGTACTTTCGCGGCGACTTTCATGACCTCCTTGTCCAGGAACGGCACGCGGACTTCGATCGAGTTGGCCATCGACATCTTGTCGGCCTTGAGCAGGATGTCGCCGACCATCCATAAGTGGATGTCGAGGTGCTGCATCCGGGTGGCGTCGTCTTGGCCGATGGTGCGAGCGTAGAACGGCCCGGTGATGTCTTGAGGTGTCAGCGGGAATTCGACGGGTTCGTTCATCAGGTCGCGTACCTGGTCGGCGCGGAACTGGTAGGCGTTGCCGATGAACCGGTCCACGAGGTCGGTGGTGCCCCGGTGCAGGTAATTCTTGCCGTAGAAGTCGGGCAGTCGTGACGCCGCGGCCCACAGGCCCGTCCTCATGGACTTCGGCAGGGCGGACAGGTGGCGCAGTCCGTGGGGTTCGTTGTAGATCTGGTAGCCGCCGAACAGCTCGTCGGCGCCTTCTCCGGACAGCACGACCTTGACATGCTCCCGCGCCAGCTTGGAGACGAAGTAGAGCGGAACGCATGCGGGGTCGGCCAGGGGTTCGTCCATATGCCATTGGATGTCAGACAGGGCGTCCCAGTACTCCTCAGGCGTAATCACCTTGCTGTGCGATTCCACGCCGATCTGTGTCGCCAACGCGAGCGCGCCGTCGATCTCGTTGTATCCGGGATTCTCGAATCCCACCGTGAACGTCCGCTGCCCCCCGAAGCTCGCGGCGACGAAGCTGGAGTCGACCCCTGAGGACAGGAACGAGCCCACCTCGACGTCGGCGATCATGTGCGCCTGCACGGAGTCGTCCAGGACCGCGGACAGCTCCTCGACATGATCCTCGAACGTCCGCCCGATGTCCGGGTGGAACTCGGCGGCCCAATAGCGGCGAATCTCGTACTGCCCGTCCTTCCACCGAAGGTAGTGCGCCGGCGGCAACGTGAAGATGCCGGTGAACATCGTCTCGTCGAGCGGGTTGTATTGGAACGACAGGTAGGTGGACAAGGCCTCCATATTGAGCTCGCGGCGCACACCGGGATGCTCGAGGAGACACTTGATCTCGCTCGCCCACGCCAGCCCGTCCTTCAACGGCGCGTAATACAGCGGCTTGATCCCGAAGAAGTCCCGCGCGAGAAAGACCTCCCGCTCCCGGGAGTCCCAGACGGCGAAGGCGAACATCCCCCGCAGATGGTCGAACACCCTCGTCCCGTGCTCCTCGTACGCGTGCAGCAACACCTCGGTGTCCGAGTGAGTGCGGAACCGGTGACCGCGCGCGACGAGCTGCTCGCGTACCTGGCGGTAGTTGTAGATCTCGCCGTTGAACGTGATGACCTTGCTGCCGTCCGCGTTGAAGATCGGCTGCTGGCCGGACTCCAGGTCGATGATCGACAGTCGCCGGAAGCCGAGCTGGACGTCGCCGTCGGCGTGGAACCCGTCATCGTCTGGGCCTCGGTGCGCGATGCGCTCGGCCTGCGCGTGGATGACCGCCGCACGCTCGTACGAGCCGGTCGGGTCGACGAATCCGCAGATACCGCACATGACTCGAACCTACCGCCCCGAGCCGGTGCGCTCCCCGACGCCCCACGGGTCGGGGGAAAGCGCCGGGCCTCCGCTGGCGAGCGCTGTCCGACCCCTGCGGCAGGATGTTCCATGTGACCGAGCCGACCCCCGTCGCCGACGCGATGTCCGAGGCCGACGCACCACCGGAGGCGGACGCCCAGGTCCGGCACGTCTGGACCGAGCTTGCCGAGGAGATCCGCGAGCACCAGTTCGCGTATTACGTGCGCGACGCGCCGACGGTCTCCGACGGGGCATACGACGCGCTGCTGAGGCGCCTGCAGGACGTGGAGGGGCAGCACCCCGACCTGCGCACCCCTGACAGTCCGACGCAGCTCGTCGGCGGCGCGTTCTCCACCGAGTTCGCCGCGGTCGACCATCGCGAGCGGATGCTGAGCCTGGACAACGTGTTCAGTGCCGCCGAGCTGGCCGAGTGGGGGCAGCGGGTGCAGCGCGGCGCCGACGGCGCCGACATCCACTGGCTCACCGAGCTCAAGATCGACGGGATCGCGATCAACCTGCTCTACGAGGACGGCCGCCTCAGTCGGGCGCTGACCCGCGGCGACGGGCGCACGGGCGAGGACGTCACGCTCAACGTCCGCACGATCGAGGGCGTGCCGCAGCACCTGCGCGCCGGCCCCGGGGTCGCGGTACCCGCGTTGATCGAGGTGCGCGGCGAGGTGTTCTTTCCCGTGGCGGAGTTCGCAGAACTCAACGCGTCGCTGGTCGAGGGGGGACGCGCGCCCTTCGCGAACCCGCGCAACGCCGCCGCGGGGTCGCTGCGCCAGAAGGACCCCAAGGTCACTGCGTCGAGGCCGCTGCGGTTGCTCGTCCACGGTATCGGCGCGCGCGAGGGATTCGACGTCGGTCGGCAGTCGCGCGCGTACGAGACGCTGGCGGCCTGGGGTCTACCGACCTCCGCGCACACCAGGGTCCTGGACGACCTGGCCGCCGTCCAGGATCGGGTCGAGGAGATCGGTGCACATCGGCACGATGTCGAGCACGAAGTCGACGGGCTGGTCGTCAAGGTGGACGAGGTGGGCCTCCAGCGGCAGCTCGGCTCCACGTCCCGCGCTCCCCGCTGGGCGATCGCCTACAAATACCCCCCGCAGGAGGTCAACACCAGGCTCCTGTCGATCGAGGTCAACGTCGGCCGGACCGGCCGGGTCACGCCGTACGGGGTGATGGAACCCGTGAAGGTCGCCGGCTCGACCGTGGGGATGGCGACGCTACACAACGCGTTCGAGGTTGAACGCAAGGGCGTGCTGATCGGCGACACGGTCGTGCTGCGCAAGGCCGGCGACGTGATCCCCGAGATCGTCGGTCCGGTCGTCGAGCTGCGCGACGGGACGCAGCGGCCGTTCGAGATGCCGGTCGACTGTCCCTCGTGCGGGTCGGAGCTGGCGTACGAGAAGGAGGGCGACAAAGACATCCGCTGCCCTAACGCCCGGTCCTGCCCGAGCCAGCTGCGCGAGCGGGTCTTCGGAGTGGCCGCGCGGGGGGCGTTCGACATCGAGTCCCTGGGTTGGGAGGCGGCGATCGCGCTGACCGACCCCGAGTCGGGGCGTCCCGCGCGCGCCGACGCCGAAGGCGTGCCACGCCAGCAGCCGGTGTTGGACGGTGAGGGGGGGCTGTTCGACCTGCGGGTGGAGGATCTGGCGGAGGTGCGGGTGTGGCGGCGCCGCCTGGTGCAGGGGAAGCGCCAGACGCCGACCCGGGACCTGTTCTTCTACACCAAGCCGACGGCCAAGACCCCGAGCAACCCGCGCGAGACGACCCGGATCCTGTTCCGGCAGCTGGAGGCGGCCAAGGCCCAGCCGTTGTGGCGGGTGCTGGTCGCCCTGTCGATCCGGCACGTCGGGCCGACGGCGGCTCGCGCTCTCGCCGCACACTTTCGCTCGATGCAGGCCGTTCGCGCGGCGACGCAGGAGGAGCTGGCCGCCGTCGAGGGTGTCGGTCCGATCATCGCCGAGGCCGTGACGAGTTGGTTCGCCCTGGACTGGCACGCGGCGATCGTGGACCGATGGGCGGCGGCGGGCGTGCGCATGGTCGACGAGGTCGGCCCGCAGCATCCGCAGACCCTTGACGGGCTCACGGTGGTGGTCTCCGGGTCGCTGGAGGGGTTCAGCCGCGACGAGACGAAAGAAGCGATCGTGGCCCGCGGCGGTAAGGCCGCGGGGTCGGTGAGCAAGAAGACGGACTACCTGGTGATCGGGGCGAACGCAGGGACCAAGGCCGTCAAAGCCGAGGAGCTGGGCGTGCGGATCCTCGACGAGGCGGGGTTCGTCGCCTTGCTCGACGGGGGCGCCGCGGGCGTCGGCGACGCACTTGAGGAGAAGCCCCTCGACGGGGGGCTGGAGGGAGGAAGTCCAGGCACGGGAGCGCCCTAGACTGACGGCCATGTCCACGATCTCCCGCGACCAGGTCGCACACCTGGCGGCGCTCGCCAGGATCGATCTCACCGAGGTGGAACGTGACCGGATGGCCGGTGAACTCGCCGTCATCCTCGACGCGTTCGCGACCGTCGGCGAGCTCAGGGACAGCAACGCGGATGTGCCCGGCATGAGTCATCCCGTGCCCTTGCACAACGTGCTGCGTCAGGACGTCCCCCGAGCGGGGCTCTCCGCGGAGCAGGCTCTTCGACCGGATGACGGTCGTCGACGGGCGCGTCCACTCCTACCTGCACCGCAACGATGAGCAGGCCCTGGCCGACGCCCGCGAGGTCGACGAGGCGCGGGTCCGCGGCGAGGAGCTGGGCCCGCTCGCCGGCGTGCCGATCGCCGTCAAGGACCTCGTGTGCACGCTCGGCCAGCCGACGACGGCCGGCAGCCGCATCCTTGAGGGGTGGATGCCGCCCTACGACGCCACGATCGTGCGCCGACTGCGCGCGGCCCGGTTGCCGATTCTCGGCAAGACCAACATGGACGAGTTCGCGATGGGTTCCTCGACGGAGTTCTCGGCGTTCGGGCCGTCTCGCAACCCGTGGGATCTCGACCGCATCCCGGGCGGATCCGGTGGCGGATCGTCTTCGGCGATCGCCAGCTTCCAGGCGCCGCTCGCCATCGGTTCGGACACGGGGGGCTCGATCCGCCAACCGGCGGCCGTCACGGGGACGGTCGGGGTCAAGCCCACGTACGGGGGCGTGTCGCGCTACGGCGTCATTGCGCTCGCCAGCAGCCTCGACCAGGTCGGCCCGTGCGCGCGCAGCGTCCTCGACGCGGCGTTGCTGCATGAGGTGCTGGGCGGCCACGACGCTTTGGACTCGACCTCGCTCGACGCCCCCGTCCCGCAGGTCGTCGCGGCGGCCCGCCACGGCCAGACCGGGGACCTCACCGGCGTTCGGGTCGGTGTGGTCAACGAGTTGACCGGTGACGGTTATCAGGCCGGGGTGCGGGCCCGCTTCGAAGAGGCGCTAGAACTGCTGCGCGGCCTCGGCGCGGACATCGTCAAGGTGTCCTGCCCCTCCTTCACGTACGCCCTGGCCGCGTACTACCTCATCATGACGAGTGAGGCGAGCTCGAACCTGGCCCGGTACGACGCGGTGCGGTACGGCCTGCGGGTCTACCCCGACGGCGTCGAGAACCCCACGGTCGAGCAGGTGATGAGCACCACCCGCGAGCTGGGTTTCGGCCCGGAGGTGAAGCGGCGCGTCATCCTCGGCACGTACGCACTGTCCTCGGGCCACTACGACGCCTACTACGGCCAGGCGCAGAAGGTGCGCACGCTCATCGCCCGCGACCTGGTGTCCGCGTGCGAGCGTGCCGATGTGCTGGTGAGCCCGTCGACGCCGACGACGGCGTTCCGCCTAGGGGAGAAGGTCGACGACCCGATGGCCATGTACCTCAACGACATCGCGACGATTCCCGCCAACCTGGCCGGGACCCCCGGCATGTCCCTTCCGTCGGGGCTGGCCGACGAGGACGGCCTCCCGGTGGGCCTGCAGATCCTCGCCCCGGCGATGGCCGACGAGAGGATGTACCGCGTCGGAGCGGCGCTCGAGACGGCGCTGGAGGAGCGTTGGGGCGGACCACTGCTCGCTCGCATCCCGGACGTTTTGAGCCTGCCGCTGCCCTCACCCGCCCCGTCCCGCCGGGAGGCATGAACCGTGGACACTTCGCGTTCGCACGTGGTCGACACCGAGGCGCTCGCCGACCTGGACGCGGCACTGGCCACGTACGACCCGGTCCTGGGGCTCGAGGTACACGTCGAGCTCAGCACCCGGACCAAGATGTTCTGCAGCTGCGCGACCGACTTCGGGGCCGAACCGAACACGCAGGTGTGCCCCGTGTGTCTCGGCCTGCCGGGCGCCCTACCCGTCGTCAACGCGGCCGCGATCGACGCGGCGATCCGTATCGGACTGGCGCTGAACTGCGAGATCGCCCAGCGCTGCCGCTTCGCCCGCAAGAACTACTTCTACCCGGACATGACGAAGAACTTCCAGACGAGCCAGTACGACGAGCCGATCGCCCACGGGGGGTGGCTCGACGTCGAACTCGACGACGGCTCGACGTTCCGGGTCGACATCGAACGGGCGCACATGGAGGAGGACGCCGGCAAGCTCACCCACGTCGCGACCGGCGGCCGCAGCAGTCGGATCGTGGGCGCCGACCACTCGTTGCTCGACTACAACCGCGCGGGGATCCCCCTGGTCGAGATCGTCACCAAGCCGATCGGCGGGACGGGGGAGCGAGCGGGGCAGGTCGCCCGCGCGACCGTCGCGGCGCTGCGCGACCTCATGCGGGCGCTGAAGGTGTCCGACGCTCGCATGGAACAGGGGTCGATGCGCTGCGACGTCAATCTGTCGCTGCGCCCCCGCGTCGGGACCGACCGGGTCGGCTCGGAGCAGGCGGCGGTGCCGCTCGGCACCCGCACGGAGACCAAGAACGTGAACTCGCTGCGCAGCGTCGAGGCAGCGTGCGGGTACGAGATCCGCCGCCACGCGGCGACCCTCGACGCGGGCGGCTCAGTCACCCAGGAGACCCGTCACTGGCACGAGGACACCGCCATGACGACGGCGGGCCGCGCCAAGTCGGACGCAGACGACTACCGGTACTTCCCCGAGCCGGATCTGGTCCCGCTCGCGCCCTCGCGAGAGTGGGTCGAGGAGCTGCGCGCCACCCTGCCCGAGCCCCCGGCGCTGCGCCGACGCCGCCGGCAAGACGAGTGGGGTTTCACCGACCTGGAGATGCGCGACGTGCTGGGCGCGGGCGCCGTGGCGTTCGACCTCATCGAGGCCACGGTGGCCGCCGGCGCGAGCGCCGCCGCTGCCAAGAAGTGGTGGCTCGGCGAGTTGGCGCGGCGAGCCAACGCCGACGGCCGCGATCTCGACGAGATGGGCGTGGCCCCGGCCGCGGTCGCGGAGCTCGACGGCCTGGTCGCGTCGGGACGTCTCAACGACGGCATGGCCCGCCGAGTGCTCGACGGCGTGCTCGCGGGGGAGGGGACGCCGACCGCGGTCGCGGACGCGCGAGGACTGGCTTTGGTCAGCGACGACGGCGCCCTGCAGGAGGCGGTGGATGCGGTGATCGGCCGCAACGTCGACATCGCCGACAAGGTGCGGGGCGGCAAGGTTCAGGCCGCCGGCGCGCTCATCGGCCAGGTGATGAAGCAGATGAAGGGCCAGGCCGACGCGGCCAAGATCCGCGAGCTGATCCTGTCGAGGCTGGACGTGACGACATGAGTGACGCTGTGAGTGACGCCGGGAGCGACGCGACGCGGGATGCCGTGGTCGTCGGAGTAGGTTCGGCGCCCTCGTCGGTGTCCGCGCGCGTCCTCGTTCTGATGCGGCACGCCGAGGCCCGCGGCAGCGCCCGCGGCGGTGATCACTCTCGGGAACTGACCCACAGCGGCCACCAGGAAGCCCGAGCCGTCGGCCGGTGGCTGGTCGAGCAGGGGGTGAGCGCCGACCTGCTGCTGGTGAGCAGCGCGGAGCGGGCGCAGCAGACCGCCGTCGAGCTGGTCCGCGGCGGCCTATGCGTCGCGGTCGTCTGCAGCGAGGAGCGCATCTACAACGCCGATGCGGACGGGGTCGTCGCGTGTATCCGCGAGGTCCCGGACGATGTGACCACGCTGGTTCTCGTCGGCCACGCCCCGGGCGTCCCGCAGGTGGCCACCGGCTGCGCGCGCGACGAGACGGGCGAGCACCTGAACGGTCAAGCGGGCGGTCCAGCCGTCAGCGGGCCTCGGGGTGGCTGGCCGGCGGCCGGCGTGGGCGTCGTGGCGCACGGCGGTTCGTGGACGTGCTTCCC
>CAJDWQ010000018.1_pt1 | contig 37196 bp, 30 predicted proteins | sample 7391641 | NCBI WGS metagenome assembly CAJDWQ01 (sample SAMEA7055718, study PRJEB34461) | soil metagenome | biome: terrestrial ecosystem; feature: Peninsula; material: soil | place: Antarctica | collected 2016
GCAGCGGTCCGTCCGCGCGGGGAGCCGCGGGCGCGACCGGCGCGGGGGGCTCGGGCGGCCCGGTGAATCTCAACTCGGCGGATGCCGCCGCATTGGACACGCTCCCCGGCGTCGGGCCGGTGACGGCCCAGAAGATCTTGGATTGGCGCGAGAAGCACGGTCGCTTTACCCGGATCGAGGAACTCGGCGAGGTTCCGGGGATCGGGCCCAAGCTCCTCGCGCAGCTGACGTCGCACGTGACGGTCTAGGTGGGCGCGGACTCCCGACGGCGCGGAGGCGACGACGGGTCCGAAAGGTTTCCCGAGGACAGCGCCCGACTCGACCTGCGACTCATCGTGCCGGCCTGCACGGCGTGGGCGGCTCTGGCGGTTCTCCTGCCGGGCGGCGGGACCGCCCTCGCAGCCGGCTCCATCATGGCCGCGCTGGTGGCGGGCGGGGCGTGGCATGTGCGAGAGCGACGCCGCGCATCCAGCACCGCCCTGGTGGCGACGCTCAGCTGCGTGATTCTGGCCGGTGCCGCTCTCCAGATCGCGTTGCGGGAGGCGGGGCCGGTACCGGAGCTGGCCCAGGAGCGCGCGCTCGTGACGGTCGAAGGGCGGGTTGGCAGCGACCCTCGGCTGCTGCGCGCGGGGCCGGAACGGCGGGTCGACATGGTGCTCGTGCGCCTTGATGTGGACGAGGTGGTCGGGCGAGGGAACCGTTCGGCCGTCTCCACCCCGGTTCTGGTCTGGGCCACCAAGGAGTGGGGGCAGGTGCGATGGAACGAGCGCGTCCGCGCGTCCGGACGGCTTGCCACCGCGCCGGCCGGCGAGGACGTGGTGGCGCGCTTCACGCCGATCGGATCGCCGCACGTGGTGGCGGGCGCGGGAGCGGTCTCGGCGGGCGCCGAACACGTCCGTTCCCGCCTGCGCGCAGCCGTCGAGCCGCTCCCGAAGGACGCTCGCGGACTCCTGCCGGGGTTGATCATCGGCGACACGAGCCTCGCCCCGACCGAGCTCACCGACGACATGCGCGCCACGAGCCTGACCCACCTGTCCGCGGTGAGTGGGTCCAACGTGGCGATCGTGCTGGCGGCGGCCGTCGGGGTCGCCCGGGCGGCCCACCTGCCGCGGCGCTGGCGACCGGTGTGGGCGGGGGTGGCCCTGCTGGGATTCGTGATGCTCGCGCGCCCGGAGCCGAGCGTCTTGAGGGCCGCGGTCATGGGAGCGGTCGGGCTCGTGGGGATCTCCGCGTCGCGGCGGGCGGCCGGGCCGCCGGCTCTCGGGGCGGCAGTGTCGATCCTGCTGCTCGCCGACCCGTGGTTAGCCCGGTCGTACGGGTTTGCGTTGTCCACCCTGGCGACGATCGGGTTGCTGGTGTTCGCCCGGCCGTGGGGGGAGTGGTTCGGGAGGTTCCTGCCGCGGCGCCTCCGCGGCATCGGGCCGGCCCTCGCGATCCCGGTCGCGGCCCAGGTACTGTGCGCGCCGGTCATCGTGCTGCTCACATCGTCGGTGTCGATCGTCGGCGTGTTCGCGAACCTGCTCGTCGCGCCCCTCGTGGCCCCCGCGACGATCCTGGGCGTCGTCGCGGCGCTGCTGGCCGCCGTGTCGGTGACCCTTGGCACGTGGGCGGCCGCGCTCGGCGCCATCCCGGCGCTCGGGATCGCACAGGTGGCGCACTGGTGTGCGGGGGTTCCCTTCGGGACGATGCCGTGGCCCGGGGGGATCGGCGGCGGGCTGCTTCTCGCGGGGGTGAGCGTCGCGGTCCTGCTCACCGGACCGTGGCTGCTCGCCCAGGCGGTTCGTCGGCCGCTAGCTGCCGTGGCGACGACGAGCCTCGCGCTGGCGTGCGTGGTCCCCCCGCCGGGCGGCAGCTGGCCGGACCCGGGGTGGCGGTTCGTGCTGTGCGACGTCGGCCAGGGCGACGGGATGGTGCTGCGCACGGGGCCGTCGTCGGCTGTCGTGGTGGACGCGGGGCCGACGCCGACGCTGATCGCCGGGTGTCTCGACCGGCTCGGCGTGGAGTCGGTGGACGCGATGGTGCTCACGCATATGCACGCCGATCATGTGGCCGGCTTGGAGGGGGTGCTGGCGCGCTGGCCGGTGCGCGAGGTCTTTACGGCAGCGGTCGACGACCCGCCCGAGGACGCCCGGCGGGTCGCCGCGTCGCTGTCCGCTCGGGGGCTCGCGGTGCAGCGCGTCCACCGCGGGGACGTTCTGCGGTGGGGGTCGGTCGTGGCACGCGTACGTTGGCCCGAGGGGCGGCTCGCGTCCGGGTCGGTGCCCAACAACAACTCGGTGGTCCTGGACGTCGACGCCGACGGCCTGCGGCTGTTCCTCATGGCGGACGTCGAACGGGAGGCGGCGGCGGCGATCCGCGCCGAGCTGGCGCGCGACGGTGACTCCGGTCCGGTCGACGTGCTGAAGGTCGCCCATCACGGGTCCGCGAACCACGACCGCGATCTCATCGTGCGGCTGCACCCCCGGATGGCACTCATCTCCCTGGGAGCCGACAACACCTTCGGTCACCCGGCGCCGTCGTTGCTGTCCACCCTGGCGTTGGTGGGTGCGCCCGTCTTTCGTACCGACCGTGATGGCGACCTGCTCGTGAGCCTCGTCGACGGGGTGCCGGCGCTCGCCCGGTCCCGCTGATCCAAGGAGCACGGCCGGGGCAGACGGCTCGCCCGGGCGAGGCGCCTCAGGACGGCACGCGCGCCGCGCCCAGCGCGACCGCGCTGTCGATGAGCGCCGTGATCGTGGCGTGCACGGCCGGCACGCGGCACAGGTCTGGAGTCGTGACGGCGTGGACCGTGCGTCGCGAGGGCGGGTCGATCGGCAGGATCGTCACGCCGGGGTTGGTGGCGCTCGCGAGGATCAGGTCGGGGATGAGCGCGATGCCAAGACCGGCCGCGACGAAGCCCAATACCGCCACGTAGTCCTCGGTCTCGAACCCGACGTTCGGCGAGAATCCCGCCGCGTCGCACATCTGGACCAGGTGGCCGCGACAGCGCGGGCAGCCCGCGATCCAGTTGTCGCCCGAGAGGTCGGCGATGCGCGCGACGGGTTGGCCCGCGAGGGGATGGTTGTTCGGTACGACGAGTCGGACCTCGTCGTCGAGCAAAGGATGCGACACGAACTGGTCGAGGGCTTCCTCGCCTCGGCCGAGATCGGTGCCTTCGTAGGTGAACGCGACCGCCAGGTCGCACTCGCCGGCGCGTAGGGCAGCGAGGGACTGAGGTGGTTCGCCTTCGGTGAAGGTGACCGTGATGTCCGGGTAGCGCTCCCGGACGCTCGCCAGGGCCCGCGGCACCAGGGTGGCCGACGAGGAGGGGAAGGCCATGAGCCGCACCCGTCCGGCGCGCAGCCCGGCGATCGCGGCGACCTCCTCCTCGGCGGCCTCGAGGGCGGACAGCACGCTGACGGCGTGACGGGCCAGCACCTCACCGGCCTCGGTGAGCCGGACGCTGCGACCCAAGCGCTCAACGAGCGCGGTGCCGGTGCGCTTCTCCAGGCGGCGGACCATCTGCGAGATGGCGGGCTGGGAGAAGTCGAGCGCGGACGCGGCCGCAGTGAAGCTGCCCTTGTCGGCGATGGCCTTCATGACTCTCAAGCCTGCGGCGTCGATCATCGCCTCATCATAACGTGACGTTATCTACGACGCGACAGTCGATCGCGCAGGCGAGTCGTCGTGGCGACCGGAACTCCCTCAGAGGCGGCGCAGGACGGCGGTCACCTTGCCGAGGATGACCGCTGCATCGCCCAGGATCGGGTCGTACGCCGCGTTGTGCGGCAGGAGCCAGACGTGTCCGTCGCGTCGCTTGAACGTCTTGATGGTCGCCTCGCCGTCGAGCATGGCCGCCACGACGTCGCCGTTGTCGGCGCTCTGCTGACGGCGCACCACCACCCAGTCCCCGTCACACCGCTGACCGCGAGGAGGAACAGTTCCCCGTCTCCGACGACCTGTCGCGGCAGGGGGAAGACGTCCGTCACGGCCTCGTCGGCGAGGATCGGGGCGCCGGCGGCGATGCGTCCGAGGAGGGGGACGTAGGCCGGGGCGGGTTGCGCGTCACCGGATCCGGTCTCATCGACGTCCTCGACGCTCGACGGATCATCGGGCGTGATCCCCTTCGGGACGGGAGGCGGGGTCCGCACGCCGCGAGACCGGGTGGTGCTCGGCATGGCGACGATCTCGATGGCCCGGGGGCGGTGCGGATCGCGCCGCAGATATCCCTTGCGTTCCAGTGCCGCCAGCTGGTGGGCGACGCTGGATGGGCTGGTGAGTCCGACGGCCTCGCCGATCTCGCGCAGGCTCGGCGGATAGCCGCGCTTCTTCACGGCCGACTTGATCACGTCGAGAATCCTTTTTTGCCGCTGCGTGAGGCCGTACCCGGTGTCCCGCTCGGGGAGCCTGTGGATCCTGGCCATCGTCCCTCCTCGGTGTCTTCCCTGGTCGCAGGGTTGTCAGTGGTCCTTGCTTGAGTTGTCGTCGTGAGGGTCGGTCGCGTAGCGGACAGCACAACACGCGTTCGATCATCCACTCGACATCCTGTTCGATCTGTGCTCATAATCGCACAGTCGTCCAATCGGAAGCGTGTTCGAGGCCGGGCGTGTCGTGCGGAGCGTGCGCAGGGGTCGACAAGGCGAGGAGGTGGCCGTGATGAGTGTGGCGCTGCAGTGGGGTTCCGTGAGCTCTGTGCCGGACGCGACGGGGCGCCAGACCGAGGGCGCTCCACCGCGGCAGCGACACTTGCGGGTGGTTCCGCCGCCGGCCGCGCCGTCCCGGGCGTGGCGCCTCACGCGGAGAGGGAGGCTCGCCCGCACGCTGCTGGTCGTCACCGCGCTCATCATGCTGACGCTCATGAAGCAGGCGCAGCAGGGCGGTGGCAAATGGCTCACGGCCGACCACTCGGTGACGGTGCGGTCGGGACAGACCCTCACGGATCTTGCCGTCCAGGAACTGCCCGGCATCGGCGTCGCCGACGGCGCGCGGGCGATTCAGCGGCTCAACGGCCTGCCTAACCCGGCGGTCTACGCGGGCCAGCGCCTGCAGATCCCCGCCGGCTGACCGCGATCCACCGGCGCCTTGCGTCGGTGCCCGGTGACCCTGGACGGCCCTGACGCACCCGCCGCGCCGAGGTCATCTCAGCCCTTGCCGGGCCAGCGAGGCGGTGTTGACCCGGCGGCCTAGACTCGCCTCGATGTCCAGCCAGCCGCACGCCGTCGACAGCCCCACGTCCCTCGTCGGGACAGGGTTCGCCCACCTGCACAACCACACCGAGTACTCGATGCTCGACGGCGCCGCCCGCATCGACGACCTGTTCGCCGCCGCGGCCACGATGGGCATGCCGGCTCTGGCCACTACCGACCACGGCTACATCTTCGGGGCCTACGAGTTCTGGAAAAAGTCCACCAGGTACGGCGTGAAACCGGTCATCGGCATCGAGGGCTACCTGACACCCGGCACCCACCGCAGCGATAAGACGCGGGTGAAGTGGGGCGGGGCGGACGCCGGCCGCGCCGACGTCTCAGGCGCGGGGTCCTACACGCACATGACCATGTGGGCCAGCAACAACGCGGGCCTGCACAACCTCTTCCGGATGTGCTCGCTGGCTTCGCTCGAAGGGCATTACTTCAAGCCGCGGATGGACCGGGAGCTGCTGCAGACCTACCACGACGGCATCATCGCCACCACGGGCTGCCCGTCCGGGGAGGTGCAGACCCGGCTGCGGCTCGGTCAGTACGCCGAGGCTCGCCAAGCGGCCTCCGACTTCCAAGACATCTTCGGCGCAGACAATTTCTATTGCGAGATCATGGACCACGGTCTCGCCATCGAGAAACAGATCCAGCGCGACCTGCTGCGCCTCGCCCGCGAGTTGCAGTTGCCGCTCGTCGCCACCAATGACCTGCACTACACCAACGCCGAGGACGCCAAGTCCCACGCCGCTTTGCTCTGCGTCCAGTCCGGTTCGACGCTGATGGACCCGAACCGGTTCAAGTTCGACGCCGACGAGTTCTACCTCAAGTCCCCTGAGCAGATGCGCCACCTGTGGCGCGAGTTGCCCGAGGCCTGCGACAACACGCTGCGTATCGCCGAAGCCTGCAACATCTCGTTCGACGAACACGTCGGCAAATTCATGCCCCGCTTCCCGTGCCCGGAAGGGGAGGACGAGACCAGCTGGTTCATCAAAGAGGTGGAACGGGGGCTGCACGCCCGGTTCCCGCAGGCCGTGCCGGACTACGCCCGCAAGCAGGCCGAATTCGAGCAGGACGTGATCATCGGCAAGGGGTACGCCGGCTACTTCCTGATCGTCGCCGACTTCATCAACTGGGCCAAGAACAACGGGATCCGGGTGGGTCCCGGCCGCGGCTCCGGCGCCGGCTCCATGTGCGCCTACGCCATGCGGATCACCGATCTGGACCCCGTCCCGCACGGCCTGATCTTCGAGCGTTTCCTGAACCCCGAGCGACCCTCGATGCCCGACTTCGACGTCGACTTCGACGAGCGCCGCCGCGGCGAGGTCATCAAGTACGTCACGGACACGTACGGCGCAGGCCACGTGGCCCAGATCGTCACCTACGGCACGATCAAGGCCAAGCAGGCCGTCAAGGACTCCGCCCGCGTGCTGGGCCACCCCTTCGCGGTCGGGGAGAAGCTGACCAAGGCCATGCCCGCCGACGTGATGGGCAAAGGCGTCCCGCTGGCGGGCATCTTCGACCCGGGGCACAAGAGATACGCCGAGGCTCAGGAGTTCCGCGACCTGCACGACTCCGACCCCGTAGCCCAGGAAGTCGTCGCGACCGCCCTCGGCCTGGAGGGCCTGAAGCGGCAGTGGGGGGTGCACGCGGCGGGCGTCATCATGTCCAGCGAGCCGCTCGTGGACGTCATCCCGATCATGCGCCGCGAGCAGGACGGGCAGATCATCACGCAGTTCGACTACCCGAGCTGCGAGTCGCTGGGCCTGGTCAAGATGGACTTCCTCGGGCTACGCAACCTGACGATCCTCGACGACGCGCTCGCCAACGTGCAGTCCAACCGGGGCGAGGACATCGACCTGGACGCCCTGTCCAAGGACATGACCGACGAAGCGGCGTACAGGCTCTTGCAGCGCGGCGACACCCTCGGCGTTTTCCAGCTCGACGGCGGCGGCATGCGCTCCTTGCTGCGGCTCATGCAACCGGACAACTTCGAGGACATCTCCGCCGCTCTCGCGCTCTACCGGCCCGGCCCGATGGGAGCCGACAGCCACACGAACTACGCGCTGCGCAAGACGGGACGGCAGCCGATCGCGCCGATCCACCCCGAACTCGCCGAACCCCTGGACGAGATCCTCTCGATGACGCAAGGCTTGATCATCTACCAGGAGCAAGTCCAGCAGATCGCCCAGAAGCTCGCCGGTTACAGCCTCGGCAAGGCGGACATGCTCCGCAGGGCGATGGGCAAGAAGAAGAAGGAGGTGCTCGACGCCGAGTTCGTCCCCTTCGAGCGGGGGATGCTCGCTAACGGCTACTCCAGGCAAGCGATCAAGACGCTCTGGGACATCCTCGTCCCCTTCTCGGACTACGCCTTCAACAAAGCGCACACGGCGGCGTACGGACTGGTCAGCTACTGGACCGCCTACCTCAAGGCAAACTATCCCGCCGAATACATGGCCGCGCTGCTGACCTCCGTGGGCGACGACAAGGACAAGTCCGCCCTCTACCTCGGCGAATGCCGCCGGATGGGCATCAAGGTGCTCCCGCCCGATGTGAACTCCTCGATCGGGTTCTTCGCCGCCGTCGGCGAGGACATCCGCTTCGGCCTGGCGGCGATTCGCAACGTCGGCTCGCACGTGGTCGAGGCGATCGTGCGAACGCGCGAGGAGAAGGGCGACTTCACCTCGTTCGCGGATTTCCTGCACAAGGTCCCCGCCGTCGTGTGCAACAAGCGCACGATCGAGTCGCTCATCAAGGCGGGCGCGTTCGACGCTCTCGCCCACCCGCGGCAGGGCCTGGTGCGGATCCATGAGCAGTACGTCGACGCGCTGGTCGACGTCAAGCGCAAGGAGGCCGTCGGCCAGGACAGCCTCTTCGGGGACTTCGGAGGGTTCGATGGCGGCGACGCGGGCGGCGCGGACGCGCTGTCGGGGCTGCCCCACATTCCCGACCTGGAGTGGGACAAGGCGACGCTGTTGTCCTTCGAACGCGAGATGCTCGGCCTGTACGTGTCGGACCACCCGCTTTTCGGCGTCGAGCACATCCTGACCCGCCACGCCGACACGCCGATCTCCTCGCTGAACCTGCCCGTCGATGAGGGCGGGCGGGGCGACGGCGCCACCGTCACGGTTGCGGGTCTGATCACTGGGCTGCAGCTCAAACGCACCAAGAACGGCGAGTTGTGGGCGATCGTCACCGTCGAGGACCTCGAGGGCGCGGTCGAGTGTCTGTTTTTCCCGAAGACCTACCTCACGGTGTCCACCATGCTCGCCACCGACGTCGTGTGCTCGATCCGGGGCCGGGTGAACCGGCGGGACGACTCGACGAGCCTGTACGCGCAGGACCTGACGCTGCCCGACCTCACCGAGGGCCCACGAGGCCCGGTGGTGGTGTCGCTGCCGCTCACCCGAGCGACAACGGGCCTTGCGGAGCGGCTCAAGGAGGTGCTCGCGGAGCATCCCGGGGCCACCGAGGTTCAGGTCAAGCTGATCCAGCCGGGTCGCTGTGTCCTGATGCGCCTGGAGGACTCCTTGCGGGTGAGCGCGAGCCCGGAGCTCTTCGGCGATCTCAAGGCGCTCCTGGGGCCCTCCTGTCTCGCGACGGCGTGACCGCAGGGGTCATGGAGTCGGTCAGCCCGTCGCATCAGACGACCGATCGGGCCGCGGGGTCAGGCTGACCGCCTGCGTTTTTCCGGGGGCTCCGCCATCGCCACCGCCGCCGCGCTCGCCGCAGTCGCGACCTGCGACTCGTCGATCAGGGCGAGGCCGGCCTCGAGGAGACCAGCCAGCACAGGGGGCACCAGAGGGGCTACCGCGTGCACACTTTCCAGGTCTCCGTCGAGCGGGGCGGGGCGCTTCGTCCGGCATTCGTCGGCGCGTCCGGCGCTGCTCAACAAGAGATCGACCAGTGCCGGCAGGTGGACGTGGGTCCAGTACCGCGCCCAGTCGATCGTGGCCGTATCGAAGCCGTCCCGCAGATACTCCGGGCCGTCTTCCCGGTGGAGCCACTCGGCGCGCAGGGCTCGGGTGCCGGCGTCGTCAAAGCGCGTCGTGCTGCACGCGTACGGCCCGTACAGCTTGACGAACTGGCTGGTCAGTGCGAGGCGGCGGCTGAGCAGGGCGGCCGTGCGGCGCGCCCGGACGCCGAGGCGGCCCGGCGTGACGTCGAGCAGCGGGCCGGCAGCGGCCAGCAGCGCGGCGTGACGCCGAAACCGGCGATGCAGCGCCTCGGGGGAGGCGAAGCGCCACGGCGAAGGGCGCACGGCTCGGCCCGAGGAGTCGACCCAGGGGTGAGCTGCGAAGTACCCCTGCACGTTGGTTCGGATCTCGTCGAGCGTCATGGGGTTCGTGACGGACGTCCCCACGTGTAGGTAGCGCGGCGCCGGCGGCTGCGGCGGCGCGAAGGCCGCGGCGAGTGTGGCGTTGACGAGCACGTCGACCGGGACGACGTCGATGACGGCGTCAGGGATCCCGGGGAACCCGGGGAGGCGGTTCTTGGCGTACGCCGCCAGCAGGGGATCGGCCACCTTGAAGCCGTCCATCCAGCCCGGGCTCGGGTGCGCTAGCGCGCTCTCGATGATCGTCGGGCGCAGGATCGTCAGCGGCCGGCCGGCCCATAGCTCTTCGGCGACCCGTTCGCCGAGCGCCTTGGTGAAGGTGTACACGTCCGTCCAACCCAGCTCTCGGGCGCGCCGGTGGCCGTCGGCGCTCAACTGCTCCTCGATCCACCGCGCTCGGCGGCGCGTCAGCTGCTTGGGGCTGGTGGGCGCGAGGCCACTCAGTTCCGTGCGAACGACGTCCGCGTGCCACTCGGCCTCACGCCGTGCGCGCATCCCGACCGCGGCGGCGAACTCGCTCCGCCAGCAGACGTCGTGGTCCACGGCCACCTCGCGCCCGATGTCCACCCGGTCGGCCCAGACGTATGCGGTCGACACGTGCACCACATGGGCCTGCGCCCCGGCGGCGCGCAGGGCCTCGTACAGGCTGATCGTCCCACCCACGTTGGCGGAGAACGACGAGTCGATCGCCTCGTCGAACGAGACCTCGCCGGCGCAGTGCACGACGATGTCGTACGGCGGACGGTCGCCCAGGAGCCGGCCCAACTCGGACAGGCCGCCGCTGAGGATCGTCACCCGTTCGGCGACGGCCCGCGTGACGTGCGCGTCGCCCATCCGCTCTCGCCACGGCGCAAAGACCGCCCGGGACAGGAGCTCGTGAAGGCGCTGGTGTGGCGTGCTCTTCGGCTGTTGACGGAGCAGAAGGTCGATGTCGCAGTCGAGGTGCTCGGAGAGCAACCTCTCCAACACCCCTTGGCCGACAAAGCCTGTCGACCCGGTGAGCAGAATGCGTCGTCGCGGCCGATCGGCCGAATGTACGTCCACGAGATTTCGCTTGTCCTTCCCCCAATGCGCGCGGCAAGGCGGAATGCGTGCCTGGCCGGTGGGCCGTGCGGCCCAAAGTGGTGCGTCGTGTCGAGGGCACGCGAGCGCGCCGACGTAGGGTCACACCATGCCGACCCCCCCGGTGGCCGTCGTACGGCCCAGCGTGCGCACACTCCACGGTGACGTATTCGTCGATAAGTATGCCTGGATGAGTGCCTTGGACGATAGTTCCACGCGGGAGTACCTCGAGGAGGAGAACGCGTATGCGGGTGAAGCCACCTCTCACCTGGCATCTCTTCGGGGTCTGCTGGTCGAGGAGATCCGATCACGCGTACAGGAAACCGATTTATCGGTGCCCGTCCTGGACCGGGGCTGGTGGTACTTTTCGCGGACCCACGAGGGCAGGCAGTACCCCGCCGCGTGCCGGGTCGCGGCCGTTGCCGACGCCGCCCGCCCGGATCCGGCCCCAGGAGCGCCGCTAGCGGGAGAGCAGGTGCTGCTCGACGGCGACGTCGAGGCGGCAGGCTGCGATTTCTTCGCCCTCGGCGCCCTTGAGGTGAGGATCGCGCCGGGGACGAGCGGTTCGATGTCGTCGTGCGGCGGGTCGAAGACGGCCGGGTGGTCGACGACTGTCTGCGCGGCGTCGGGTACGGACTCGTGTGGTCGGCGGATTCCACGCGACTCGTCTACACCCGGGTCGATGAGGCGTGGCGGCCGCACGAGGTGTGGCTGCACCTGGTGGGCGACGACCCCGCGCACGACCGCCTCTTGCTGACCGAGCCCGATGAGCGCTTCTGGCTGTCGATCGGGGATTCCCGGGACGGCCGCTGGCTGCTCGTGTCGGCCGGCTCGAAGAACACCACGGAGTGGTGGCTGGCCGAACTGTCGGGGCTCGCTGAGATCGGGGCGCCGGACGTCGGACCGGGGACTGCTCTGCTCTCGGTAGCGGGACGCGTCGACGGGGTGGAGTACGACGTCGAGCCGTGCGGGGACGGCGTCCTGATCACGCACAACGCCACGAGCCCCGACTTCGCGGTCGATTGGGCGCCGCTGGATCTCGACGGCCCAGACCTCGACGGACCGGACCTCGACGGCCCGGATCTCGGCGGGACGGGTCTTGACGGGCCGGGTCTCGGCCGGCGGCAGTTCGCCGGTTCCCCCGATGGCCGGCGACCTTGGCTTGCCCCGGTGCCGGGTGTCCGTTACCTCGGCGTCGAGGCGTTCGCCGGTCACGTGCTGGTGGGTTCGCGCGAAGAAGGGCTGGCGCGCTGGGCGCTCGCGCGGCGCGATGCCGACGGACCGGGGGGCTGGGGGCTTCCGGAGCCGTTGCGGGTCGGCGACGAGGACCTGGTGACCTTGAGCGTGACCAGCAATCCTTCGTGGGACGCGGAGACGATCCGGCTCGTGCACGAGTCGTTCGTCTCACCTCGTGCGATCGTGGAGTACGACGTAGCCAGCGGCGCGACCGAGGTGCTCAAGCGCCAGGAGGTCCCCGGCTACGACCCCGGCCGCTACAGACAGCGACGCGACTGGGCGATCGCGGACGACGGTGTCGCCGTCCCGATCTCGCTGATCTTCCGAGCCGACCTGTTCCCTGCTGACGGGCCGCGGGGGCCGGGTCGGGGAGGGCCGCCGGCCATCCTCTACGGGTACGGGGCGTACGAGACAAGCCTCGATCCCTGGTTCTCGGTGTGCCGGCCTTCGCTGCTGGACCGGGGCGTCGTGTTCGCGGTGGCGCACGTGCGCGGCGGCGGGGAGATGGGGCGGTCCTGGTACGAGCAGGGTCGCCTGGGCGCCAAAGCGACGACTTTCACCGATACGGTCGCGTGCGCGCGTCACCTGCGGGACCGGGGCTGGTGCGCCCCAGACCGGCTGGCGCTTCAGGGTGGGTCCGCCGGCGGCCTGACCGTGGGCGCGACGCTGAACCTCGCGCCGGAGCTGTTCGTGGCAGCGCACGCCGACGTGCCGTTCGTCGACGCCCTGACGACGATGCTCGACGAGTCGCTTCCGTTGACCGTCGTGGAGCGGGACGAGTGGGGTGATCCGCTGCACGACGCGCGCGCCTACGGGTGGATGCGCGGCTACAGCCCGTACGAGAACATCCGCCCGGCGGCGTATCCCGCGATCCTGGCGACCACCAGCCTCAACGACACCCGGGTGCGATGCACCGAGCCCGCCAAGTGGGTCGCGGCGCTGCGGGCCACCGTGACGCAGGATCTCGGCGCGCGGCCGATTCTTCTGCGCACCGAGATGGGGGCCGGGCACGGGGGGCGCAGCGGGCGGTACGACGCGTGGGACCAGTACGCCTTCGAGGCCGCGTTCCTCCTGGACCGTTTGCGCGCGACCCAGTCCCCGGCCACCGCTTGACGACGTCCTTGCCGAGGCGTGACGAGTGATGTTGCCCTCCCGCGCCGTGTGGCGCGCATCCCTAGAATGGCGCCCGTGATCTCCCGTATCGACCTGAGAGGCCGCGCGTTGGGCGCCGGCGCGTTGCGCGCGGCGCTACCGCGCGCCGAGTTCGACCTGGACGACGCGCTCGACGTCGTCCATCCGATCATCGACGCCGTGCGCTCCCGCGGTGCAGACGCCCTGCGTGAGTTCGGGCAGACCTTCGACGGGGTCACGCCGACGCAGCTGCGGGTCCCGGCCGGCGTTCTCCAGGCGGCTGCCGACACGCTCGATCTTCAGGTCCGCGCCGCCTTGGAGGAGGCGATCCGGCGCGTCCGCATCGTGCACACCGACCAGCTCCGCTTCGCGCACGACACGCACGTCACGCACGTCGTGCCCGGCGGCACGGTCACGCAGCGGTGGATTCCGGTAGAGCGGGTTGGCCTGTACGTGCCGGCCGGCCAGGCGGTCTATCCGAGCAGCGTGATCATGAACGTCGTGCCCGCGCAGGTGGCCGGGGTCGGCTCTCTCGCGGTGAGCAGCCCCCCCCAGCGCGACAACGTGGGCGTTTTCGCGGGGTACCCGCACCCGACCGTCCTCGCCGCGGCTCACCTTCTCGGGGTGCAGGAGGTGTATGCGGTGGGCGGCGCGCAGGCGGTCGCGATGTTCGCCTACGGCGCGGCCGAGGCCGACGGGACGGCGGTGTGCGAGCCGGTTGCGCTGGTGACCGGCCCGGGCAACGTCTACGTCGCATCTGCCAAGCGGGCCGTTCGCTCGGTGGTGGGGATCGACGCCGAGGCAGGACCGACCGAGATCGCGATCCTCGCTGATGCGCAGGCCGACCCTGCCTGCATCGCGGCCGACATGATCAGCCAGGCCGAGCACGATGAGCTGGCGGCATCGGTCCTGGTCACGGACAGCGAAGAACTCGCGGAAGCGGTCGAATCACAGCTCATCGCGAAGCTGGTCGGCACCAAACACCACGAGCGGGTTTCGGCCGCGCTGCGCGGGCGCCAGTCCGCGATCGTGCTGGTCGACGACCTCGCCGAGGGGCTGCGCACCGTGAACGCGTATGGGGCCGAACACCTCGAAGTGCACACCGCACGCGCCGCCGACGTCGCGGGCCTCGTCACGAACGCCGGGGCCATCTTTGTCGGCCCCCACTCCCCGGTGAGTCTCGGCGACTACGTCGCCGGGTCCAATCACGTGCTGCCGACGAGCGGTACGAGCGCGTACGCTTCCGGGCTCGGCGTGCATTCGTTCCTTCGCTCGGTGCAGGTGGTGGAGTACTCGGCGGACGCCTTGGCCGAGATCGCCGACGCGGTGGTCACCCTGGCTGACGCCGAAGATCTGCCGGCACACGGCGACGCGGTCCTGGCTCGCACCCGGGTCCTGCGGCGTCCGGACCCGGCGGAGGACGTCGCGTGACCGGCGCGAGCGCGGGCCCCGCGCCCGGTGCCGTCGAGACCTCTGCGGCCCTGATCGAGGCGCTGCTCCGGACGGATCTGCGCGGCAGGTCCGCGTACGGCGCGCCCCAGATCGACGTGCCCGTGAAGCTCAACACCAACGAAAACAGTTACCCCGTCCCGCAGGTGGTCGTCGACGCCATGGTCGAGGCGCTGACCAAGGCCGTCCCGGACCTGAATCGCTATCCTGACCGGGAGTTCACCGCTTTGCGAGGCGCCCTCGCGGACTACCTCACGGCGACGTCGGGCGTGACGATCGAGGCCGACCAGATCTGGGCGGGCAACGGCTCCAACGAGGTGTTGCTGCACGTGGTGCAGGCCTTCGCCGGGCCGGGGCGGTCGATGCTGGCCTTCAACCCGTCGTATTCGATGTACCCCAACTACGCGCTCACGACCGCGACCACGTGGATCAGCGGGTTCCGTGGCGTACCCGGCGGTGGGCTCTACGATCTGGCCCCCGACATGGCAGCCGCGCAGGTCCGTGATCACGACCCCCACGTGGTCGTGATCGCCTCGCCGAACAACCCGACCGGCACCGCGGTCGGGCTGGAGGTGATCGAGGCGGTCTACGACGCGGCGCCGCGGGCCGTCGTGGTGGTCGACGAGGCGTACGCGGAGTTCTCCCGCACGGGCACTCGCAGCGCGCTGATGCTGCTGGCCGGGCGGCCGCGGCTCGTCGTGAGCCGCACGATGAGCAAGGCGTTCGCCCTGGCCGGCGGCCGGCTCGGCTACCTGGCCCACCTGTCCGACCAGACGCAGGCCGTGGCGCTCGCCGCCCTGGCGCACCGCGACGACCTTCTTTCGGAGGTGGAGGCGATCAAGGCGCAGCGCGACCGTATCGTGGGCGAGGCGGCGGCGATGGGTCTGCAGCCGGTGCCCTCGGACGCCAACTTCGTCCTCATCGGCGGCTTCCCCGATGCGGCCGTGACCTGGCAGGCTCTCCTCGATGAGGGAGTCCTCGTCCGCGACGTGGGCCTGCCGGGTCACCTCCGCGTGACGGCAGGGACGCCGGGGGAGACCACGACCTTCCTCGCCGCGCTGCGCCGGCATGTCGAGACCGGCCACACCAGGAGGGGCACACCATGAGCGAACCCGCGACCGACGCACAAGACGCACAGCGTCGCGGACGGACCGCTACGATCACCCGGGCAACGTCCGAGAGCCGCGTCACGCTGACCCTCGACCTCGACGGCACCGGTCGCGGCACGATCGACACCGGGGTGCCCTTTTACGACCATATGCTGCTCAGCCTCGCCAAGCACAGCCTCATCGACCTGGCCGTCGAGGCGACCGGTGACGTCGACGTCGACGCCCACCACACGGTCGAAGACGTGGCGATCTGCCTTGGGGACGGACTGCGGGAGGCGCTGGGCGACAAACGCGGGATCTCCCGGTTCGGGGAGGCCACGATCCCCCTCGACGAGGCTCTCGCCCAGGCGGTCGTTGACGTGGCGGGCCGCGCGTACTGCGTCCATACCGGCGAGCCCGCCGGCCAGGAACACGCGATCATCGGTGGGCACTTCATCGGCTCGCTCACGCGGCACGTCTTCGAGACCCTCGCCCACCGTGCGCAGATCGCTCTGCACGTGCGTGTCCTCGCGGGCCGTGACCCCCACCACGTGGTCGAAGCGCAGTTCAAGGCCGTCGCGCGCGCCCTGCGGGCCGCGATCGCACCCGATCCGCGGGTCAGCGGGATACCCAGTGCCAAGGGCAGCCTCTAGGACGGCCGGGCTGCGCGCCCGCCTGCCGCTCGCGTCCAGCTCGGGGCGCGGGTTCGTCCTGTCGGGGTGCCGTCCGGAGTCTTCGGTGGGTTGGGCCCGGCGCGGCCTCGGCGCGGTGGTGATTGCGCCCCTGGAGGGGTGGACCGTCATCGTGCCCGACGGGCCTCCTGCGGCACGCTTTCCATACGACGACGCGGTACGCACCCTGGCCGGACGACCGGTGTCGGTGCGGATGCGCCCCGCACTCGGGTTCTTCCAGGTCGGGCGGCAGGCCGTGGTGACCGTGCACCCCGCCCCATGGCGTGCTGTCGAGCGCTGGGCGGTGTGGACGCCCCGCGACGCGATGGTGGCCACGCCCGGCCTGCCCACCGCTCGGTCCTCCGACCTGGTGTACGCGGCCGGCCTCGACGGGGCGCAGGGCATGCGCGCCGGGGAGAATCTGCGCGACATCCTGGGCCACGGCGGGCTCGACGCGGCGACCGTACTGGCGTCGGTCCTGGCAGAACTCGGGCTCCCGGGTCGCGATCTACTCACCGGCGACACGGCCGCCGCGGACTTGCCCGGGGCGCGGCGCATCGTGCCGCGAGAAAGGCACGCTCGCGCGTTCGAGCGACTACTCGACGACGTGGAGCGTGACGACGTGGAGCAAGAACGATGAGTCCCGACCGACCGCGGCGTGTCGTGGTCCTCGACTACGGCAGCGGCAACGTGCGCTCCGCCGTGAAGATGCTCCAGCGGCTCGCCGCCGACGTCGCTCTGACCGCTGATCCGAAGCTCGTCGCAGACTGCGACGGGCTGGTCGTGCCCGGCGTCGGCAACTTCCACGCCTGCCTCGCGGGTCTGCGGGCGGTCGACGCTCCCCGTCTGATCGACGTCCGGCTGGCCGGCGGGCGCCCGGTGCTGGGCGTGTGCGTCGGTCTGCAGGCGATGTTCGAGTCATCCACCGAACCGGCCCCGGTCCGTTACGAGGGGCTCGGACAATGGCCGGGGATCGTGGACCGGCTGCCGGCCGCGGTCGTGCCCCACATGGGCTGGAACACGGTCCGAGCGCCCGAGGACAGCCGCTTGTTCGCGGGCGTGGGGGACGAGCGGTTCTACTTCGTGCACTCGTACGCGGTGCAGGACTGGACCCTCGCCCCGCACGGACCGTTCGCAGCCGTCACGCCCAAGGTCACGTGGTCTGAGCACGGCGCGCGATTCGTCGCGGCCGTCGAGAACGGCCCGCTCGCGGCCACCCAGTTCCATCCGGAGAAGTCCGGGGACGCCGGGGCCCAGCTGCTGCGGAACTGGCTCGACACGCTGTGACGCGCGCCCGTCCGCCAAGCGGTTCCTCCCAGCCTGCGCCGCCCAGCCGCCGCCGCTCCATCCGCTCCATCCGACTCATCGGACACGAAAGGCTCACCATGACCGCCCAGCCCACTCCCGACGTCGCCCCACCCGCGCTGGAGCTGCTGCCCGCCGTCGACATCGTCGACGGGCAGGCGGTGCAGCTGGAGCAGGGCATCGCCGGATCCGGAGGGCAGTACGGCGACCCGTTCGAGGCGGCGATGCGCTGGCAGAACGAGGGCGCGCAGTGGCTACATCTGGTCGACCTCGACGCGGCGTTCGGTCGGGGCACCAACGGCGACCTGATCACGTCCATCGTGGGCCGCCTGGACATGCAGGTGGAGCTGTCGGGGGGTATCCGCGACGCGGACAGTCTCGAACGAGCCCTGAGGTCGGGCTGCCGGCGCGTCAACATCGGCACGGCGGCGTTGGAGGACCCCGAGTGGACGGCGCGCGCGGTGGGGGAGTACGGCGACCGTGTCGCGATCGGTCTCGACGTGCGGGGCAGCACCTTGGCCGCGCGGGGGTGGACCCGCGACGGCGGCGACCTGTGGCAGACCCTGGCGCGCCTGGACGAGGAGGGGTGCGCGCGGTACGTGGTGACCGACGTCAAGCGCGACGGCATGCTCGCGGGGCCCAACCTGAAGCTCCTGCGCGACGTGTGCGCCGCGACGTCTGCCCCCGTCATCGCGTCCGGCGGCGTGTCCACCCTGGACGACCTACGGTCGTTGCGCGCGCTGGTCTCGGAGGGTGTGGAGGGCGCGATCGTCGGATCCGCCCTGTATCAGGGGGCGTTCACGCTGGCCGGAGCCTTGGACGTCGCAGGTCGCCCGTGACGAGCGACTGTCAGGTCGCGCGCGGCGGGCTCTCTTCGCCCTGAACCCGCGGTCCCTGCTAAAATCCGTGATTGACCTGTTCCGTCACGCGAGTGACGGCGTCAAGAGAAGTCGTCACCACGATGCTTCCACCCGCGTCGACCTCTGGTCGCCGGGTCAGCCCAGGTCCTGGGTCTGCCGCGGCGCGCGCCGTCCGGCAGGAGGCGCGCCCGCCTGGTCGGCGGTCGTCGCGGGGCGTGCATGGCGTCGTGGTGGAGGGCTTCTCGTAGTGGACGATCGAGGCCTGTTGTCTCTGTCGACCGCTGGCGACGACCAGCAGATCGATGGAGATGGACGACACCGAACAAAGGAGCACACCATCAGCGAACCTCGCATCAACGACCGCATTCGGGTGGCGGACGTGCGGCTCGTCGGGCCCAACGGCGAGCAGGTCGGCATCGTGCGCGTCGAGGACGCCCTGCGCCTGGCCGCCGAGGCAGACCTCGACCTGGTCGAGGTGGCCCCCATGGCCAAGCCGCCCGTGGCGAAGTTGATGGATTTTGGCAAGTACAAGTACGAGGCTGCCCTGAAGGCGCGCGAAGCGCGCAAGAACCAGGTCAACACGGTCATCAAAGAAATCAAGCTCCGGCCGAAGATCGACCCGCACGACTACGAGACGAAGAAGGGCCACGTGGTCCGCTTCTTGTCTGCGGGCGACAAGGTCAAGGTGACGATCATGTTCCGGGGCCGGGAGCAGTCGCGACCCGAGCTGGGCTTCCGGTTGCTGCAGCGTCTGGCCGAAGACGTCGTCGAGCTGGCGTTCGTCGAGAGCGCGCCGAAGCAGGACGGCCGGAACATGATCATGGTGCTCGGACCGACGCGGAAGAAGGCCGAGGCCAAGGCCGAACAGCGCAAGCGCCGCGACGACGCGGAGAAGGTGTCCCGCGCCGCACGGTCCGAGCACGAGGAAGCGCCGAGGCTGTCCACGCCGACTCCCGCCGCCTCCACCCGGGCTGCCGCGCCCTCGGTCGCGTCGCCGGTGCTTGACACCTTCGTTGTCGAGGCCGAGGACCCGGCTCCGCTCACCGACGAGGCTCCGCTCACCGACGAGGCTCCGCTCACCGACGAGGCTCCGCTCACCGACGAGGCTCCGCTCACCGACGAGGCTCCGCTCACCGACGAGGCTCCGGCGGCCGAGGTGGCGTCGGACGAGCCGGCTCCGGCTGCTGACGCCGTATCGCATGAGCCGGCTCCGGCGGCCGAAGTGACCCCCGCCCAGGCGGCTCCGCCGGCTGACGAGGCGCCCGCTCCGGCGGCTCCGGCGGCTGTGGCGGTTCCCAAACCGGCACCTCGGCCCCGGCCCAGCGCGCCCCTCCCGGCGCCACCGAGGCATCGGGCCAAAACCTGAGCCTCCTGACGAGCGCGGCCGAGGAAGCCGTACCTCCTGGCCCGCGCCCTCACGTACGACCGCACGCCCCTGCCTGGCAACGGCCCGGCAGGAAGAACCGAGAAGGAGATCGGCGAGATGCCGAAGTTCAAGACGCACAGCGGCGCCAAAAAGCGCTTCCGCCTGACCGGCAAGGGCAAGGTCATGCGCGAGCAGGCCGGCGGCCGGCACCTGCTGGAGCACAAGTCGAGCTCCTACATGCGCAGGATCTCGGGGGACGTGCAGCTGAGCAAGCCGGACGCCAAGAAGGTGAAGAAGCTGCTGGGCAAGTAACCCCTGGGCCAACGTCACCCCTGAGCAAGTGAGGAGCATCACGTGGCACGCGTGAAGCGGGCGGTCAACGCCCATAAGAAGCGTCGCGTCGTCCTGGAACGGGCGAGCGGCTACCGGGGCCAGCGGTCCCGGCTGTACCGCAAGGCCAAGGAACAGGTCCAGCACTCTCTCGGCTACGCCTATCGGGACCGTAAAGCCCGCAAGGGCGACTTCCGTCGGCTGTGGATCCAGCGGATCAACGCCGCGGCTCGCGCTCACGGCATGACGTACAACCGCTTCATCCAGGGCCTCAAGGCCGCTGAGATCGAGGTGGACCGTCGCATGCTGGCCGAGATGGCTGTGAAGGACGAGGTCGCCTTCGCCACTCTCGTCGAGATCGCCAGGAAGAACGTCCCCGCCGCCGACGCGGCGGCCTGAGCCGCCCATCGGGCGAGCGCGGGTCGGACGCGAGAGTGACCACGCAACGCCGGGAAGGCACCGTCGTGACCAACCCCCGCAGTGAGCGGGTGCGGTCGGTGGCGGCGCTGGCCCGGCGTTCCGTGCGTTCGCGCCGCGGGCAGTTCGTGGCGGAGGGGCCGCAGGCGGTCGAAGAAGCGGTCCGGCACCGACCCGACGTGGTGGCCCAGCTGTACGTCGAACAGGACGAGGCCGGTCGGCCGGGCGAGATCGCGGCACTCGCGCGCGCCGCGGGCATCCCCGTGTCCCGTGTCGAGGCGAAGGTGCTCGCCGCCATGTCCGATGCGCGCGCTCCCCAGGGACCGGTGGCGGTCTGTTGCGATCTCGACGTACCCCTCGCGGACGTGCTGACCGCCGCCCCCCGGCTGCTGTGCGTCCTGGCCCACGTGCGGGATCCGGGTAACGCCGGGACCATCCTGCGTGGGGCGGACGCGTGCGGGGTGGACGCTGTGATCGTGACGGACGGGAGCGTCGATGTCTACAACCCCAAGGTGGTGCGCTCCACGGCGGGTTCGTTGTTCCACGTGCCGCTGGTCCTCGGCGTGGCGATCCAGCCCCTCCTGGAGCAGTTGCGTGCCAGCGGGCTGAGCACGTACGCGGCCGACGGTGGAGGCGCGACCCGCCTGGATGAGGCGGACCTGACCACAGCGCACGCCTGGGTGTTCGGCAACGAAGCGTGGGGGCTGCCGGAGGAGACGCGTCGATCCTGTGACGAGGTCATTCGCATTCCGATCCGCGGCCGCGCCGAGTCGCTGAACCTGGCGATGGCGGCGACCCTGTGCCTGTTCGGCTCATCCTCGGCGCAGCCCACCGCGGGAAGTACGCTCGACATGTGACGTCCGCACAGTCCACGCCCTGCGGCCCCGACAGCGCGCCCGTGAGCGCGGACGAGACGCCTGGGTCTGCGGCCGACCTCGACGCGCGGGCGGTCCTGCTATCTCTACCTGACGGAGTGGTCGTGATCGGGGCTGACGGCCGCGTCCTGTTTCTCAACCCGTGCGCGGCACGGTTGATCGGCCGCGCGGCCTCGCGTGTCGTCGGGGAGAGGGTCTGCGATGCTCTGCCGCTCAAGGACGCCTCGGGTCGGTGCTGGTGGGAACGCGACGACGTGAGCGACGGGCAGACCCTGCGGGCCTGCCAGCGCGATGAGCTGCTCACCTTGCCGGGGTCAGGCCATGTGCTCGTATCCACCAACCAGATCCGAACGGGGGAACCCTCCGGGGGGGACGGCACCGTCGTGGTCCTGCGCCACTCGCCGGAACAGCAAGGCGACGAATCCGGCACGGCTGAGCTGTTGTCGATCGTCGCGCATGAGCTGCGCTCCCCACTGAGCAGCGTGCGAACCTTTTCCGACACGTTGCTGCGCCGGTGGGAGCGGTTCACCGACGGCCAGCGCAAGCTGATGGTCGAAACGATCGCCACCGACAGTCAACGACTGTTCCGCCTGCTCAACGAACTTCTGGACGTGAGCCGCCTCGACACGAGCCGTCTGCACATGACCCCGCGGCCGCTGGACGTCCGCGCCATGATCACGTCGCACGTACTGCGGTTCGTGCGAGCCGGGCACGATCGCGACCGCTTCGCCGGGTTCGAGGGCCGGGGTCCGCTGGAGGTGTGGGCCGACGCCGACCGCGTAGACCAGATCCTCGCCAACCTCATGGAGAACGCCTTGAGGCACGGGGCGGGCCTGGTCACGATCACCGCGGAGGAACTGGTGCCGGACGACTCCAGCGAGCGGTTCGTGGCGATCAGCGTCGCGGACCAGGGCCAGGGGATCCCCGATGAGGTCCGCTCGATGATCTTCGAGAAGTTCTGGCACGGCACAGAACGCGGCAGCACCGGCCTCGGTCTGTACCTCGCCAAGGGGCTCGTCGAGGCGCACGGGGGGCAGATCATCGTGCGCAAGGCACCGGGTGGAGGTGCGCTGTTCCGGTTCACGTTACCGGCGAGCCCACCTCCTGAGCTGCGCTGATCCCCGCGTCGGGCGTCGGTCCGCGGACCGCGCCTCCGGAGCGCGCCCGCCGTCCGGGAGACGAAACCCCCGCGCGACCCCGAGAACCGTCTGCATAGGATCGTGGGGTGTCCAGACCGAACGACCCGACCCGATCGAACCAAGCGGACCAGACGGACGGCCCCGTCGATGTCGGCGCCCTCGACCCGGGGTGCATCGAGGGCGACGTCGCCGCGGCTCTCGTCGCCTTCGGGCAGGCGTCAGACCTCGGCACCCTCAAAGCCGCCCGGCTCGCCCACTGCGGGGAGAAGAGTCCGCTGGCGCTCGCCAACCGCGAGATCGGAGCGCTGCCGCCGAGCGCCAAAGCCGAGGCCGGCAAGCGGGTCGGCGCCGCTCGAGGGCGCGTCGCCACGGCGCTGGCCGCCCGGCAGGCCGAGCTGGAGACGGAGCGTGACGAGCGGATCCTCGTCGAGGAGACCATCGATGTCACGGTCGTGCCGGCGCACCGCCGATTCGGGTCGCGCCATCCGATCAGCCTGGTCACCGAGCGGATCCAGGACATCTTCGTCGGGATGGGCTGGGAGGTCGCCGATGGCCCCCAGGTCGAGGCGGAGTGGTTCAACTTCGACGCGCTCAACTTCGCGCCGGACCATCCGGCCCGGCAGATGCAGGACACCTTCTTCGTCGACCCGCCCGACTCCGGCCTGGTGCTGCGCACCCACACGTCGCCGGTGCAGGCACGGACGCTGCTACACCTGGATACGACGGGATTGCAGCGGGATCTGCCCGTCTATGTGGCGGTCCCGGGCCGCGTCTACCGCACTGACGAGCTGGACGCGACGCACACCCCGGTGTTCCACCAGGTCGAGGGACTGGCCGTCGACAAGCACCTGACGATGGCCCACCTCAAGGGCACGCTGGACTATCTCGCGCAGGCCATGTTCGGCGCGGGGCTGTCGACGCGGCTGCGCCCGTCGTTCTTCCCGTTCACGGAGCCGAGCGCCGAACTCGACTTCCAGTGCTGGGTGTGTCGAGGTGAGCGCTTCGCGGACCAGGGCGGCGGCGATTGTCGTACCTGTGCTGGCACCGGTTGGATCGAATGGGGAGGGTGCGGGATGGTCAACCGCAACGTGCTGCTCGCGTGCGGCGTTGACCCCGATGTGTACAGCGGGTTCGCCTTCGGGATGGGCCTGGACCGCACGGTGCAACTGCGCAACGCCGTCGGCGACATGCACGAGCTCGTGGAGGGTGACGCGCGGTTCTCCGCGCAGTTCGGGATGGAGATCTGATGCGTGCGCCGACGACGTGGCTGGCGGAGCTCGTGGGCCTGGACGCGACCCCGGCGGGCCTCGACGTCGCCCGCGACCTGGTGCGCGTGGGCCTGGAGGAGGAGGGTCTGTCCGGGCGCGAGGTGCGCGGCCCCCTCGTGGTGGGCCGAGTCGTGGACAAGAGCGACGAGCCGCAGAAGAACGGCAAGACCATCCATTTCTGCCACGTGGACGTCGGATGTCACGGACAACGCGCTGAGGCGGGCGGCGACGAGACGGTCACCCAAGAGATCGTGTGCGGAGCGCACAACTTCGAGGCCGGCGACCTGGTGATCGTCTGCCTGCCCGGGGCGGTGCTCGCCGGGGGCTTCGAGATCTCCTCGCGGCGGACGTACGGGCACCCGAGCAACGGGATGATCTGCTCCGAACGCGAGCTGGGCATCGGCGAAGACCACGACGGGATCATCGTCTTGAGCCGTTTCTTCGCGGACGACCCGGAGTTGGTCGCCTCGCTGGAGCCCGGCGACGACGTGATCGGGTTGATGGGTCTCGACCAGGAGGTCGTCGAGGTCAACGTCACCCCTGATCGGGGCTATTGCTTCTCGATGCGGGGAATCGCCCGCGAGTACGCGCTGGCGCTCGGACGGCCGGGGGCGTTCGTCGACCCGGTCGGTCCGCAGGCGGTGCAGCCGCCTCCGGCGACCGGGAAGGGGTACGAGGTGCGGCTCGTCGACGAGTCGCGCATCCACGGCCAGGCCGGCTGCGATCGGTACGTCGCCCGGATCGTGCGCGGCGTCGACGCGTCGGCGACGAGCCCGGCGTGGCTGCGCCTACGCCTCGTCCAGATGGGGATGCGGCCGATCAGCCTCGCCGTCGACGTGACGAACTACCTGATGCTGCTCACCGGCCAGCCGCTGCACGCGTTCGATCTCGACACGCTGTCGGGGGCGATCGAAGTCCGGCGGGCCCGCTCCGGAGAGACGCTGACGACGCTGGACGATGTGGTGCGCACGCTCGACGCCCAGGATCTGCTGATCACCGACGGCGGCAGCGTCCCCCTGGCGATCGCGGGGGTCATGGGCGGCGCGACCAGCGAGGTCACCGGTGCGACGCGCAACGTACTGATCGAGGCGGCCCATTTCGATCCGGTGAGCATCGCCCGCAGCTCGCGGCGGCACAAGCTCTCGACCGAGGCGAGCAAGCGCTTCGAACGGGGCGTCGACTCGGCGATGACAGCGTCCGTCGCCGAGCTGGCGGCGCGGATGCTGGTCGCTCACGGAGGGGGCGTCGCCGACGCGGAGGCGACGGACCTCGACCGGCGCGAGCCCACCTCGGACGTCACGTTCGACACCGTGGACGCGTGGCGGCTGATCGAACCGGGATCCCCCCCGGTGGATACCCCGCCGGAGGGTCTGGACCACGACAGCGTCGTCGAGGCGCTGCGGGCCATCGGCTGCGGCGTGCAGGAGATCACCCACCCGACCACGGCGGGGGGCGGCAACGGCTTCGGTCACGTCCGGGTGGTCTCGCCGCCGTGGCGTCCCGATCTGCTCAACGGGCCGGACCTGATCGAGGAGATCGCCCGCATCCGCGGGTATGAACACATCCCATCCGTCCTGCCCGTCGCCCCTGGCGGCCGGGGCCTCACGCGCGCTCAGCGCGTCTCGCGCAACGCGCACTCGGCGCTCGCCGGGTTGGGTCTGACGGAGGTGTGGTCCTACCCGTTCATCACGCCGGAGCTGTTCGATCAGCTCGGCTACGGGGCGCTGGATCCGCGCCGCGACGCCGTGCGCCTCGCGAACCCTCTCGCGGACACGCACCCGCTGCTGCGGACCGCGGTGCTGGACTCGCTGCTCGGCGCCTTGAGGCTCAACGTGGGACGTGGGCTGCGTGACGTGGGGCTCTTCGAGGTCGGCACGGTGTTCCGCGCCAGGACCGACGGGGCGAAAGCGCCGCCGGCCGCTGTCGGGGTCCGGCCCGACGAGAAGACGCTGCAGGCGATGCTGGCGGCGGTGCCGTCTCAGCCGTACCACGTGGCGTGGGCGCTGACCGGGGCGGCCGAAACGGCCGACCCGTTCGGTCCGGCCCGCATGTATCAGGCCGGTGACGCCATCTCTTACGCGATGTCGCTGGGCCGGGCGCTCGGGGTGACGCTGAGACCTGAGGCGGAGCGCGACCAGGCGCCCTGGCACGCGGGGCGCTGTGCTCGGATCCTCACGGGTGAGGGGGCCGTTGTGGGGTACGCCGGCGAACTGCACCCGAAGGTATGCGCGGCTCTGGAGCTTCCCATTCGTTCCTGCGCGGGGGAGCTCGACCTCGATGCACTGGTCGAGGCGGGAGGCGTGGCGGTTCAGGTCACGCCGCTTTCGACGTTCCCGCTGGCGAACACCGACGTCGCGCTGGTGGTCGACGAGGCCGTGCCTGCGGCCTCGGTCGAGGCCGCGCTACACGAGGGTGCGGGCGCCGAGCTGGAAGCCCTGGTGTTGTTCGACGTGTATCGCGGGGACCAGGTCGGCGACGGTCGCAAGTCGCTCGCCTACCGGCTCACGTTCCGCGCGGCGGACCGCACATTGACGACCGAGGAGGTCTCGGCGGCGCGTGACCGGGCGGTGGCGCGGGCGCGCGAGGCGACCGGGGCGGATCAACGATCATGACTCCGACTCCGACTCCGGCCCCGACCCCAGAACCCGGTCTGGCGCCGGTGGCGGTGATCACCGGTGCCTCCCGAGGGATCGGCGCGGGCCTAGCGGAGGCGTTCGCGTCCGCCGGGTACGCGGTCGAAGGGTGCTCCGCCCACGGGCGTACCGACCTCCCGTGGCCGGTCGCCCCGGTAGAGGTGGCAGACGAGACCGCGGTGAGCGGCTTTGTCACCGGTGTGCTGGACCGGCACGGCCGCATCGACGTGTTGGTCAACAACGCCGGCTTGCTCGACCCAGAGGTGCCGCTGGAGGACAGCGACCCGGGCGCGTGGTGGCGGACCGTCGAGGTGAACGTGCGCGGTCCGTACCTGCTCACGCGCGCGGTGTTGCCGTCGATGCTGGCCACCGGGTCCGGGCGCGTCCTGAACCTCAACTCCGGGGCGGGGACCCGAGCGGACGGGGTGTCGAGCGCCTATTGCGCGGGCAAGTCGGCGCTCGCCCGCCTGACAGGGTCGACGCACCTGTCCGGCCGGGACCGGGGCGTGTACGCCTTCGATCTCATGCCCGGGGTGGTGCGCACCGCCATGACGGGGAGCATGCGCTCGCACGACGGCCGGAGCGAGTGGACCGATCCGGCGGTCGTCGGTGAACTGGCTCTGGCTCTGGCGTCGGGGCGCTTGGACGCCTGGTCGGGACGATTCGTCCGCGCCGGCGTGGACACCGTGGACGCGCTGGAGGCGGTGGCCGCACGGGGTCTCGCCCTGGACGCCCGGACGGTGACGCTCACCTCGTACGGTCCAGACGACCCCGTCGCGCGCGCCTGACCGACCCGGGGAGCGCTGGCCGGGCTGCATTACTTTGCGGTGGCGTGTATGTTTATCCGCATGATGTCGATCGCTGTGGCTGGGGCCAGCGGGTATGCCGGTGGAGAGGTGCTGCGCCTTTTGGCGGCGCATCCCGAGTTCAAGACCGGCGCGCTCACGGCGTCGGCCAACGCCGGGACGCCACTTGCTGACCATCATCCCCACCTTTTCCCCCTCGCCGACCGGATTCTCGCCGACACCACCCCGCAGAGCCTCGGTGGGCATGACGCGGTCGTGCTGGCGTTACCGCACGGAGCATCCGCCGCGCTCGCCGCGCAGCTCCCCGAGGACCTCGTGATCGTCGACTGCGGAGCCGATTTTCGCCTGACCGATGCCGAGGAGTGGGACCGGTTCTACGACACGCCGTACGCGGGGTGTTGGCCGTACGGTCTTCCCGAGTTGCCGCTGGCCGGCGGCGGCCGACAACGCGACCACCTCGTGGGGGCCCGTCGGATCGCGGCGCCCGGCTGCTACCCGACCGGCATCAGCCTCGCGCTCGCGCCCGGTCTCGCCGCCGGGGTGCTCGCACCTGAGGATATGGTCGTGGTCGCCGCCTCAGGTACCTCCGGGGCCGGCAAGGCGCTCAAGGCGAACCTGCTCGCCTCACCGGTGATGGGTTCGATGAGCCCCTACGGGGTGGGGGGCAGTCACCGGCACGGCCCGGAGATCGAGCAGAACCTCTCCTGGGCCGCCGGGGAGCCGGTGACCGTTTCGTTCACGCCGACCCTCGCGCCGATGTCGCGTGGGATCCTCGCCACGTGCACGGCTCGCCTGGCGCCTGGCGCCGACCCCGCAGCCGTACGGGAGGTCTGGGCGGCCGCCTACGCCGACGAGCCGTTCGTGCACCTCCTCCCCGACGGCCGGTGGCCGGCCACCGGCGATGTGCTCGGCAGCAACGTCGTCGCGATGCAGGTGATCGTGGACGCGCATGCAGGACGCGTCATCGTCGTCGTCGCCGAGGACAACCTCACGAAGGGCACCGCCGGTGCGGTCGTGCAATGCCTCAACATCGCGCTCGGTCTGCCCGAGACCACGGGGCTGCCCACCGTGGGGGTAGCGCCGTGAGTATCACTTTTCCCGCCGGGTTCCGAGCCGCCGGCGTCGCCGCCGGCATCAAATCGTCCGGGAAACCCGACGTCGCACTCCTGGTGAACGACGGCCCGGACCACGTTGCGGCCGGTGTGTTCACGACCAACCGGATCGAGGCGGCACCGGTGACCTGGAGTCGTCAGGTCCTCACCGACGGCCGCGCCGACGTCGTCATCCTCAACGCGGGCAACGCCAACGCCTGCACCGGCCCGGAGGGTTTCGCTGACACGCACGCTACGGCCGAGCAGACGGCCGAGCGCCTGCAGTGCTCTGCGGGCGACGTCGTCGTCTGCTCGACCGGCATCATCGGTGAGCGGCTTCCGATGGACAAGCTCCTGAGCGGCGTCGAGCAGGCCGCCCAAAACCTCTCGTCCGACGGGGGTACCGACGCGGCCCACGCCATCATGACGACCGACACGCACGCCAAGGAGTCGACCCACGTCGCGGACGGGTGGTCGGTCGGCGGGATGGCCAAGGGTGCCGCGATGCTGGCGCCCGGCCTGGCGACCATGCTCGTCATCCTCACCACCGACGCCGAGGCGACCCGCGAGCACCTGAGCGCAGCCCTGCGCGAGGCCACCCGCACGACGTTCGATCGCATCGATTCAGACGGCTGCATGTCCACCAACGACACGGTCGTGGTGCTCGCCTCCGGGGCGTCGCGTGCACAGCCGTCCGCGGACGAACTCACCGAGGCGCTGCGCGCCGTGTGCGCCGACCTCGCACTGCAGCTCATCCGGGACGCCGAGGGCGCCGAGCACGACATCGCCATCCGCGTCCGGCGCGCGGCGAACGAGGACGACGCGCTCGAGGTGGCGCGGGCGGTGGCCCGTAGCAACCTCTTCAAGTGCGCGATCTTCGGTCGCGACCCCAACTGGGGTCGCATCATCTCGGCTGTGGGCACGACGCGGGCCGTGTTCGACGCGACCACGCTCGACGTCGCCGTCAACGGCGTCTGGGTCTGTCGCGACAGCGGCCTCGGCGAGGACCGGACCCTGGTCGACCTGACCGCGCGCGAGGTCGCCGTCGAGATCGACCTCAAGGCGGGCGACGCCGACGTCACGATCTGGACCAACGATCTCACCCACGAGTACGTCCACGAGAACTCCGCCTACACCACGTGAGCGAGCCCTTCCTCTCATGACCGAGCCCACGAACACGTCCGCGAGCGACCGCGGGAACCACCCGAGCACCCCGGTCGGTGGCGCCCACGTCGTCCGCGTCACCCGGGACGACGATCGCCACCGCGCGGCCTCCCGGCACCTGGCCACCCTGCGCGACCAGACCACGCTGGCGATGGCGGCCACCAAGGCGCAGACCCTCGTCGACGCGCTGCCCTGGTTGGAGCGTTTCCACGGTGCGATGGTCGTGATCAAGTACGGCGGCAACGCCATGATCGACGACGACCTCAGGCGCGCCTTCGCCCACGACGTCGCGTTCCTGCGGTACGCCGGGCTTCGGCCCGTCGTCGTGCACGGAGGCGGTCCGCAGATCGGCGCGATGCTCACGCGGCTGGGCATCGCCAGCGAATTCAAGGCCGGGCTGCGCGTGACCACCCCTGAGGTGATGGACGTCGTGCGGATGGTCCTGGTCGGGCAGGTGGGCCGCCAGCTCGTCGGGCTGCTCAACGATCACGGGCCCATCGCCGTCGGCTTGTCGGGGGAGGACGCCCACCTTTTCGGAGCGGTGCGCCGCGGAGCGGACGTCGGCGGCCTACTCGAGGACATCGGCCTCGTCGGCGACGTCGTCCAGGTGAATCCCTCCGCCGTCGAGGACATCCTCGCCGCGGGGCGCATCCCGGTGGTCTCCACGGTCGCCCCCTCGATCGACGGCGACGGGGTGCTCAACGTCAACGCGGACACGGCCGCCTCTGCGCTGGCGGTGGCGCTGCGGGCCCGCAAACTCGTCGTGCTCACCGACGTGGAGGGCGTCTACGCCGCGTGGCCCGACCCGGCCAGCCTGCTGTCACAACTCTCTGTCGGCCAGGCCCGACACCTGATGGCCACGGTGGACTCCGGCATGGTCCCCAAACTCGAAGCCTGCGTTCGCGCGGTCGAGGGCGGCGTCCCCCAGGCCCACGTGATCGACGGGCGGGCCCCCCACTCGCTGCTGCTGGAGGTCTTCACCGGTGAGGGGATCGGGACGATGATCTTGCCCGACGAGGACCAACCCGAGCGCGACGCTTCCGGAGGCTCGTCATGAGCGCAGACGCCGTCCACGGCGCCCAGACCGACTACCTCGACCGGTACGGTCACGCGCTGCTGCAGGTCTTCGGCACGCCGCAGCTCGTGCTCACGCACGGCCAGGGCTGTGAGGTATACGACGCCGACGGACGTTGCTACCTCGATCTGCTCGGCGGGATCGCCGTCAACGCCCTCGGGCACGCCCACCCGTCCCTCGTGGCGGCCATCACGGAGCAGGCGGGCCGCGCGCTGCACGTGTCGAACTTCTTCACGACGCCGGCCCAGGTCGAGTTGGCGGAGAAGCTCCTGTCCCTGGCCCAGGCACCGCAGGGGTCCGCTGTGTTCTTCACCAACTCCGGGACCGAGGCGACCGAGGCGGCGGTGAAGTTGAGCCGTCGCACCGGTCGACGCCGACTGATCGCCGCGCAGGGCGGTTTTCACGGGCGCTCTACCGGCGCCCTCGCGCTGACCCACAAGGAGGCGTACCGCGAGCCTTTCGCCCCCCTCATCGGCGACGTCACCTTCGTGGCCTACAACGACATCGCCGCGCTCCAGGCCGTCTTCGCCGACGACGGTGACGAGATCGCGGCGCTCGTCCTGGAGCCCATCCAGGGCGAAGCCGGCGTGATCCCAGCGAGCTCGGCGTACCTACGCGCGGCCCGCGAGTTGTGCACCGCGCACGGCGCGCTGCTCGTGTTCGACGAGGTGCAAACGGGCGTGGCCCGCACCGGATCGTGGTTCGCGCATCAACCGTCAGGGGTCCAACCCGATGCGATGACCCTGGCCAAGGGACTCGCCGGCGGCGTGCCGATCGGTGCGCTCATGACCTACGGTCCGCAGGTGACGGGTCTGCTCGGAGCGGGACAGCACGGGTCGACCTTCGGGGGCAATCCGCTCGCCTGCGCCGCGGCGCTCGCGGTCCTACGCACGATCGAGACCGATCACCTCATGGACAACGCCCTGCAGATCAGTGAGAAGATCCGGGGAGCGGTCCTTGGTCTGCGCCACCCCGGGATCGCCGAGGTACGGGGGAGGGGCTTGCTGCTCGGCATCGGCCTGACCGACGACCGCGCCCCGCAGCTGGCCGCCGCCCTTCTCGCAGACGGCATCATCGTGAATGCGCCCAACCCGCGCACCCTGCGCCTCGTGCCGCCGCTGATCCTGACGGCTGAGCAGGTCGACCGCTTCGTGCAGTCGCTCCATTCGCACCTCGACCCGGCCGACGAAGAGCAGAAGGACATCTCGTCGCGCCGTCAGGGGCCGTCATGACCGTGCGCCACTTCCTTCGCGACGACGACCTCACCCCGGCCGAGCAGACCCGCGTGATCGAGCGGGCCATGGTCCTCAAGACGAACCGTTTCGACGCTCGCCCTTTCGAGGGTCCGCAGGCCGTCGCGGTGATCTTCGATAAGCCGACGCTGCGCACGCAGGTGTCGTTCATGGCCGGCATCGCCGAGCTGGGTGGTTTCCCCTTCATGGTCGACGGAAACCTCGCGCAGATCGGGGTGCGCGAGTCGATCGGTGACACGGCCAAGGTGCTCACCCGCCAAGTCTCCGCTGTCGTGTGGCGGACGCACGGGCAGGAGCGGATCGAGGAGCTGGCCGCGCACTGCACGGTGCCGGTCGTCAATGCCCTGACCGACGAGTTTCACCCCTGTCAGATCCTCGCCGACCTGCAGACCATCAGAGAGCACCTCGGCGACACCGTCGGTCGGACCCTGGTCTACCTCGGCGACGCCGCCAACAACATGGCCAATAGCTACGTCCTCGGAGGGGTGACCGCCGGGATGCACGTGAGGATCTCGGGACCCGAGGCGTTCCTGCCCAACGTCGACGTCGTCGCGCGGGCGCGCGAGATCGGCGTCGAGACGGGTGGGACGGTCGACTTCGTGCACGACGCAGCCGAGGCCGTCGTCGACGCGGACGCCGTGGCGACCGACACCTGGGTCTCGATGGGCAAGGAAGCAGAGCGCGAGGCGCGCCAAGGTGCGGCCAACCCATTCGTGCAATACCAGGTGACGGCCGGTCTCATGGCGACGGCGCACCCGGGCGCGGTGTTCCTGCACTGCCTGCCCGCGTATCGCGGGTACGAGGTGACGGCTGACGTGATCGACGGGGAACGCTCCGTGGTGTGGGATGAATCCGAGAACCGGCTGCACGCCCAGAAGGCGCTCATGGAGTTCCTCGTGGACGCCAGCAGGGGCTCGCGGGGGCCGGCCTGAAGGGAGGTGCACCGTGACCCTCGTCCACTCGCGGATGGCCCGCCACCACCGGATCGTCGAAATCCTCGCCCGCGTTCCGGTCCGCAACCAAGGCCAGCTTCTGGAGCTCCTCGGGCAGGACGGGTACGAGGTGACGCAGGCGACCCTCTCGCGCGACCTCGTGGAGATCGGCGCGGTCAAGATCCGGCTGGGTGGAGCGCTGGTCTACGCGGTACCCGGGGAGGGTGGTGACCGATCGTTGCGCGCCGCGGACACTCCCGAGGAAGTGGCGGCGCGATTACGCCGGATTTGCGAGGACCTGCTGGTCACCGCCACGGCGTCGGCGAACCTCGTCGTGTTGCGCACGCCTCCCGGCGCCGCCAACTACCTGGCCTCTGCTCTAGACCGCACCGACGACGAGGACATCGTCGGCACGCTCGCGGGCGACGACACGGTCCTCGTCATCACCTCGCACGTGAGTGCCGGGCAGCTCGTCGCCGACCGGCTGTTGGCGTTGGCCGCGGGGAGCTCGGGCAGCGTGGACTGAGCCCGAGACCCGTGATGCCGGTGACACCCCCGTACCCTGCTCGAAGACGCATGCCCGCGGGCCGCGGGGTGCCGCGCACAACCAGCCGAACTGAACGAAGGGGCGCCGGTGATCGACCAGCCAGCCACGGACCACATACGAAGCGATCGCCCGCTGGCGCTATGGGGAGGGCGGTTCGCCGGCGGTCCGGCCGACGCCCTGGCTGCGCTGAGCAAGTCCACCCAGTTCGATTGGCGGCTCGCGCCGTACGACGTCGCCGGTTCGCGCGCCCACGCGCGTGTGCTGCGCGCCGCGGGCCTTCTCGACGAGGCGACCCTGCAGGCGATGCTCGATGCGTTGGCCGTGCTGGGCGAAGATGTCGCGTCGGGCGCGTTCACACCTGGCCAGGACGACGAGGACGTGCACACCGCCTTGGAACGGGGTCTCATCGAGCGGGCGGGCACCGAGGTCGGGGGTCGGCTGCGGGCGGGACGTTCGCGCAACGACCAGGTGGCGACGCTGTTGCGGATGTACCTACGCGATCATGCTCGGCACTGTGCCGGGCTCGTCCTGGACACGGTTGATGCGCTGATCGATCAGGCCGACGCGCACCCCGAGGCGCCGATGCCCGGGCGCACGCACCTACAGCACGCGCAGCCGGTGCTGCTGGCCCACCACCTGCTGGCGCACGCGTGGGCGCTCCTGCGCGACGTGGATCGCTGGCGCGATTGGGACGTCCGGGCGGCGGTGAGCCCGTACGGATCGGGTGCGCTCGCCGGCTCCTCTCTGGGACTCGACCCGGAAGCGGTCGCGGCGGACCTCGGGTTCGACTCCGCGTGCGAAAACTCGATCGACGGGACGGCCAGCCGCGACTTCGTCGCAGAGTTCTCGTTCGTGGCCGCCATGGTCGCGGTCGATGTGTCGCGCTTCGCCGAGGAGGTGTGCCTTTGGGCGACCAAAGAGTTCGGGTTCGTGACGCTGGACGATGCCTTTTCCACCGGGTCGAGCATCATGCCGCAGAAGAAGAACCCTGACGTGGCCGAGCTGGCCCGAGGGAAGGCTGGGCGGCTCGTCGGGGATCTGACCGGCCTGCTGACGACGCTCAAAGGCTTGCCGTTGGCTTACAACCGGGACCTGCAGGAGGACAAGGAGCCCGTCTTCGACGCGGTCGACACGCTCGAAGTGCTGCTCCCCGCGGTCGCCGGGATGATCGCGACGCTGGTCTTCCACACGAATCGGCTGGCAGAACTCGCGCCCCAGGGGTTCTCGCTCGCGACGGATGTGGCGGAATGGCTCGTGCGCCAGGACGTGCCGTTTCGCGTCGCCCACGAGGTCGCCGGGGCGTGCGTGCGGGCGTGTGAGCAACGGGAGATCGAGCTGTGGGAGCTGAGCGATGACGATCTTGCGGTCATCTCGCCGGCGCTGACCCCCGGTGTGCGCTCGGTGCTTTCGGTGGGGGGCTCGGTGGGCTCCCGGTCCGGCAAGGGAGGGACAGCACCAGTCCGCGTGGCCGAGCAGCGGGTGGCGGCACGGGAGGCGTCGGCGGCGGCGCGCGCCTGGGCGTCTTGTCCGATCCCCATCCGGTGACCCCGCTGCCCCGGTCCTTCCTGGCGCGCCCGGTGCTGTCCGTGACGCCGGATCTGCTCGGCTGCATCTTCTCGTACGGGGGGGTGTCGCTGCGGATCACGGAGGTCGAGGCGTACGACGGTGAAAACGATCCGGCCTCTCACGCGTTTCGGGGGCCTACCGCGCGGACGGCAGTGATGTTCGGGCCGCCCGGACATCTGTACGTGTACTTCACCTACGGCATGCACTACTGCGCCAACGTCGTGACCGGCCGGGAGGGAGCGGCCTCGGCGGTGCTGCTCCGGGCCGGCGAGGTCGTGGCGGGACATGAGATCGCTGCCGCCCGACGGCCAGGGATCCGCGCACGCGACTGGGCCCGCGGACCCGCTCGTCTGACTCGCACGATGGGTCTGAAACGTGAGGAGAACGGTCTCGACATGTGTGCCGGTGACGTGGGCACCGCGTTCACGGCCGGCGCGGACGTCGATGCCTCACGCATCCGCACCGGTCCGCGCGTGGGCGTGTCCGGACCCGGCGGCGACGGGGTCGGATATCCCTGGCGATTCTGGCTCGATTCAGAGCCGACCGTGTCGGTATATCGCGCCGCCGTCGCGCGTACCACGCGGCGGCAAGGCTGAGAGGCGGCATGGCAGGCTGGAACCGGGCGCCGGAACCCGACGCGGCGCCACATCCGAACATCCGTGGCCCGTGCTGCCGCGACCAACGACGGGCCCGCGCGAAAGGAAACCATCGATCGTGACCGACATCCTCGACGAGCTGCAGTGGCGCGGGGCGGTGGCGCAGACCACCGATGAGGCGGCCTTGCGCCAGGCCCTCGCGAACGGACCGATCACGATCTACTGCGGGTTCGACCCCACGGCACCGAGCCTGCACTTCGGCAACTTCGTGCAGCTCATGAGCCTGCGCAGGATGCAACGGTCCGGTCACAAGGTCATCTGCCTGGTCGGCGGATCGACCGGACAGATCGGGGATCCGAAGCCGACGAGTGAGCGGATTCTCAAGACGAAGGAGCAGACCGCGGACAACGTGGCCCGCATCAAAGAGCTGGTGCGGCCCTTCTTGGATTTCGACGGCGAGGATCGCGAATGCGCCCACCGGGCGATTCTCGTGGACAACCTTGACTGGACCGCGCCCCTTTCTGTGTTGGACTTCCTACGCGACATCGGAAAGCACTTCCGCGTGAACCAGATGCTGCGCAAGGAGTCGGTGGCGGCCCGATTGGAGAGTCAGGAGGGCATCAGCTACACGGAGTTCAGCTACCAGCTGCTGCAGGCGATGGACTTCCTGGAGCTGTATCGGTCCCACGGGTGCACGATGCAGATCGGGGGCTCGGACCAGTGGGGGAACCTCACGGCCGGGGTGGATCTCATCCACCGCGTGGAGGGCGTGTCGGTGCACGCCGTGACGTCGCCGCTGCTCACCGACGCGGTGGGAGTGAAATTCGGCAAGTCGGAGGGCAACGCGATCTGGTTGTCTGCGGACATGACCAGCCCGTACGCCTTCTACCAATACTTCCTCAACATGGAGGATGCCTCGGTCGTCGCACTGCTGAAGATATTCACGGAGCTGGGGCCGGAGGACATCGCCGAGCTGGAGCGGCAGGTCGCGCAGGAGCCGTGGCGCCGGGCAGCGCAGAAGAGGCTGGCGACGGATTTCACGACGTTGGTGCATGGGGGCGAAGCGACGCAATCCGTCCAGGCGGCCTCGGATGCGCTTTTCGGCAAGGGGGACCTCACCGCGCTTGACGCCTCGACCCTGCGCGATGCGACCTCAGAACTCCCGGGGGGCACGGTGCCGCTCGGGACGAGCATCGTCGACGCTTTGGTCGCGAGCGGCTTGGCGGACTCGCGAAACGCGGCCCGGCGGGTACTCGGCGAAGGCGGAGTGTCGTTGAACAACGCCAGGGTGCTCGACCCGGACCTGATCCTCGGAGAGGACAGCTTCCTGCACCGCCACGTGGCGGTCCTGAAAAGAGGACGCAAGTCCCTCGCCGCCGCACGCCTCGCGAGGACGCTGTGAGTCCGCGACCCGGGGGCAACCGCGTCGCGCAGCCGCCCGGAACTAGCGCTGACCAGGGGATTTGGTTCCCTTCAAGGAAGTGCCTAGAGTAAGACACGTCGCAGCGGGCAGGGGCGGACGCGCACAGCGGACAAGCCACCCGGACGACATGCCACCAGGATTAGCACTTCTCACAAATATGAGTCCTCGGATCGTGCTCTTGCACGACACGGGGAGTGCCTGCTAGACTGGTGTGCTGGTCAGGAAGCGCGTCTCGACAGAGACTGCGAGCGCTGGCCAAAGCATCACAACGAGACCCGGCCAGATGGCCGTACGTCTCACGCGATGTCCGATTCTTGATAACTCAACAGCGTGCCATTTTTTGATCGATGCCAATTGTTTGTTGGTTTCAAGTCATTGTGGCTCTGTGCTGCTTCTGCTGTGGTGG
>CAJDWQ010000010.1_pt1 | contig 32456 bp, 26 predicted proteins | sample 7391641 | NCBI WGS metagenome assembly CAJDWQ01 (sample SAMEA7055718, study PRJEB34461) | soil metagenome | biome: terrestrial ecosystem; feature: Peninsula; material: soil | place: Antarctica | collected 2016
TGACGGTGATGGTGCCGCGGATGTCCCGGGGCAACCAGAACCCGAAGAAGCCGTTCGGGTAGGTCTTCTCGGTGGTCTTGACGAGTTCCTTGCCCGTTGAGTCGGTGATCGTCACGGTGAAGGTCTTGTCGACCTGTTCGCCTTGGCAGGTGGCCAGGTTGTGGTTGAAGCATTCGTGGGTTTGGGTGAGGTAGGGCGCGATCGAGATGTAGGTCTGGTCGGCGGGCAGCGGCATCGTGCGCTCCGAGCCGCCGGTGGTCAGGATCAGCCGGTCTTGTCGTACCGAACCGCGTGGGCCGTTGGCTCGGTCCTGGTTCGTGCGGTCGAGGGTGTCGATCACCTCGCGCACCGACGCGTTGCTCAGGTCGAAACCGGCAAGGTCAGCTCCGCTGGTCGCGGCGGAGGCGGAGACGCTGGTGGGGGCCGTGGTGGGTGCCGAACAGGCGCCCACCCCGGCGGTGGTGAGGATGCCGGCGGCAACGGTGGCGAGGATCTTCTTCACTGGGCTGGTTCCGTTCAGGGTGTCGGGAAAGAGGCTCGTCACGTGTAGTTCAGGGCAATCATCATCCCGGCCTCGCCGTGCATGAGCACGGTGTCTTTCCGCAGCCCGGAGGCCAGCGCGAAAGTGTGCCCGTGCACGTGCAAAGGGTGGGTCATCATCGTCATGTTGACCGCGTCGATCCGCAGCCGTTGGCCGGCCTTGACGCTCAAGGGGTCGTTCTCTCCGTACGGGGCGCCGTTGATACCCCACCGGTAGGGCTTCATGGAACCTTGAAGGGTCAGTCGGACGGTGGCGTCGGGCTCCTTGGCCGCCAGCCTGGCCGAGTCAGCGGGTTGCAACTGTGACCCGATGAGCACCTTTCCGGCCAGCTCGGGCGGCCTGACGTCTGCACCGGGCGGGCTCCCGCCACCGGTCCGGACCAGTGCCAGGCCCTGGCCGCCGCTGGTCTTGCCGACGGGGCTGGCCACCAACGGGAAAACCCCGTCCTGGAGGGTGACGACCGCATCGTAGCGTTCCCCCATCCCGATGTAGAACGCGCCCACCTCCGTGGGCTGCACCGGGTGCCCGTCGGTGTGGGTGATGGTCATCTGGTGCCCGCCGAGGGCAACGGTGAACAGCGTGTCCGAGGCGGCGTTGATCACTCGCATCCTGACCCGCTGCCCGGGCTTGCCCTCGAGTACGTCTGGCGCGGTCGCGACCTTGCCGTTGATCAGGAAGTAGGGGTAGGCGACGTCGCCGGCGTCCCCCCACGGGGGGCTACCCATGCCCATGCCCTCGGCGCCCATCGACCCGTGATCCATGCCGCCCATCCCCATGCCGCCCGTCCCCATGCCGCTCATCCCGTCGGCGTTGGCGGTGCCGCCGTCGGCGATGAGTTTGCTCAGGACCTCATCGGGGGTGCGACCGGTGCCATCCACCCAGTCATCGAGAACGATGACCCATTCGGTGTCGTAATCGCCGGGCTCGTGGGGGTCGTCGATGACCATCGGCGCGTATAGCCCGCGGTCCAGTTGGACCCCGACGTGGGGGTGGAAGAAGTAGGTGCCCGGGTCGGGTGCGGTGAACTCGTACACGAACGTCTCACCGGGTGTGACCGGGTCCTGGGTCAGGCCAGGCACGCCGTCAGCGGCGTTGCGCAACCGGATGCCGTGCCAATGGATCGTGGTGTCTGCCGGCAACTGGTTGTCCAGAGTCAGACGCAGGAAATCACCGGCCGTCGCGCGTACGAGTGGGCCGGGGGCGGCGTCACCGTACGCCCACGTCGACACGGTCGGCCCGCCCAGGTCGAGCCTGACCGGCTTGGCCGTGAGTCTCTTCTCCACGAGCCGCTGTCCCGCGCTGGGCGTGATCGGGGCCGGTATGCCGAAGGAGCGAGAGGGCGTTCCGGACGTGTTCGGGGCGCCGCCGCAGGCGACCAAAGTGGCGGTGGTCGCCAATCCGAGGCTCCCGAGCAGGACCTGACGACGAGAGAACTGGTGCATGATTCCTTTCCCCGACCTGCCGTGTGAAGTTGTCAGTGGCCATCGACGATGAGACGACGTCGCTGCTCGTACTCCTCGACAGTGAGCTCACCGCGGGCCAGACGGTCCTTCAGCACCGACAGCGGGTCGGGCCCAGCCGGTGTGCCGGTGCGGGCTGCCCGGCCAGGCAGCAGGGCCCGCACGACCAAGGCGATCACGACCCAGAAACCGAGCACACCCAATCCCATCACCAGCCACATGACCCAACCCATCGAGTACCCGTTGTCCCACATCATGGTCCGCTTCTCCTTCCGCACCGCCGCATCGGTCAGCAATGCCTCCAGCGTCGAGGGCTCGGTTCGCCGCGGGATCAAGAATTCGTTGAGGTTTGACGAAGATCCCCACCCGCCAACACGCCGTGGCCGTCTCGCCCGGAACGGGGAGGGGAGACTGTGAGCACCATGAGCGACGTGAGCGACGTGAGCACGGATGAGACGGCCCCACGGGTGCTGATCGTGGAGGACGAGCGGGCTTTGGCCGGGATCGTCGCGGCCTACCTGTCCCGCGCCGGCTACGTCACCTCGATCGTCCACTCCGGCATCGAGGCCGTGCAGGCGGCCCGCGACCAGTCTCCGGAGGTGGTCGTGCTCGACCTCGGCCTTCCCGGACTGGACGGGATAGAGGTATGCCGCCAGATCCGCACCTTCTCCGACTGCTACGTCATCGTTGTCACGGCCCGCAAGGACGAGGTCGACACGTTGATCGGACTGTCTGTCGGGGCCGATGATTACCTGACCAAACCGTTCAGTGTGCGAGAACTCGTCGCCCGCGTGCAAGCGGTGTTGCGCCGCCCACGGGCCGGCACCGCCGCCCGCACTGACCACCAGGAGCCGGTGTGGGTGTTCGGGGACTTGCGCATCGACTCTGCCGGCCGGCAGGTCCACCTCGCCGGCCGGCCGCTAGCCCTGACCCCCACCGAACGTGACCTGCTCATCGCCCTCGCGGCACACCCGAGAATGGCGTTCACCAGGCGCCAGCTCATCCAGGACGTGTGGGGGCAGGATTGGGTCGGGGACGAGCACCTTGTGGACGTCCACATCGCCCACCTGCGCAAGAAACTCGGCGACGACCCCGACACCGCTCGTTACGTCTCCACCGTGCGTGGCGTCGGCTACCGGATGGGCAACGGATGAGCAGCTCGACGATCCAGCCCCACCGGCGAGGTCTTGCCGCGCGCCTGCTGGCGGGGCAAGCCATCGTCCTGCTCGCCGGATGCCTCACCGCCGGTCTGCTCGCCGCGCTCGTCGGGCCCCTCATCTTCCACGACCACCTCCTCCAAGCCGGGCACCACGAGGACGCCCCAGAACTCACCCATATCGAGATGGCCTACCGCGACGCCTCGCTCGTCTCCTTGGGGCTTGGGCTGCTCGTCTCCCTGCTGGCGGCCGGCGCGGTCACGTGGTTTCTCACCCATCGCCTGCGCCGACCCTTGACCGAGCTGACCGATGCAGCCCGCGAACTCTCCCGCGGCCATTACACCGCACGGGTACCGGACGCGGGCTCGGGAACTGAACTCGACACCCTCGCCGGCGCATTCAACGCGATGGCCGCCCGCCTCGAGAACGTCGAGGACACCCGACGGCGTCTGCTCTCGGATCTGGCTCACGAGCTGCGCACCCCCATCGCCACGCTCACCGCCTACCACGACGGTCTCCACGACGGCATCACCCACCTCGGCTCCGCCTCACGGGTCGCCCTGACCGAGCAGACCGACCGGCTCGCCCGCCTCGCCGACGACATCGACGAGGTCTGCACGGCCGAGGAAGGGCGGCTCGTCCTTGACCTGCAATCCCACATCGTCAGCGACCTCATCCGGGCCGCTGCCGAGGGCATGCGTGGCCGGTACACCGGCAAGGGCGTCAACTTCGTCATCGACACCGACGGAACCGCCGGAGTGAGCGTGAGCGCCGACCGAAACCGCATCGGTCAAGTCCTGACCAACCTGCTCACCAACGCCCTGCGGCACACGCCGACCGGCGGCACCGTCGCGGTAGCAACCCACCTCGCCGGAGACGAGATCGCGATCACGGTGACCGACAACGGGGAGGGCATCACACGCGAACAACTCCCACACGTCTTCGACCGCTTCTACCGCGCAGACAGCGCCCGCGACCGCGACCGCTCCGGTTCCGGCGTCGGACTCACCATCAGCAAAGCCCTCATCGACGCCCACCACGGAACCATCACCGCAGCAAGCGCGGGCCCCGCACAGGGCGCCCAGTTCGTCATCTACCTTCCGCGGAGAATGCCTACGCTCCGTGCGTAAAGGGTTTGGACCGCCCCCTGCCAGCCCATGGGGACCGGATTCGCCGCGCCGCCACGGGCCCCGTCAGGACGCGACGCCGCGGCTGACGAGCAATCGTCCAAGAGCGCGCCATCCCAGCAGGAACAGCGCGTTCACGACGAGGGCCACGAGGACGAACGTGAACGCGGTCCCGGTGCCCGCGACCGTTCGCACGAGCATCCCGATCACCACGGTGGACAGCCACACCACCGTGCCGCCGCGCACCGACGCCGGACGCGCCCAGCCCCGCCACAGGAGCAGGGCCCAGCCGACGAACGTCCCGGCGAGGAACGGTGCCGCCGACACCACCAGTCCCCCCAACGTCACGCCCTGCTCGTGGCTGAGGCGCCCGAGGCCCGCAAAGAGCACGACCAGGGCGGCGTCGAGCCCCAAGGCGGCCCAGGGAGTACGGCGAGCACGCGGGGACCCGTCGTCGATCTCCGGCCGGGTCCGCGTACCCGGATCGTGCTCGGCGGAAGAAGCCGTGGGGTCTGAGGTCGGGTTGGCCTGGCTCATGGGTGCTCCTCGGGGAACGGCAGTTGGCGTTGCGGCGGGGCGTGCGCCGGATCCACGCCGTCGAACAAGCTCGACACCGACTCGCCGATATGGATGCGCGCGATGGCTTCGGCGAACAGGCGCGCGACCGAGCGCACCTGTAGCTGCGGGAAGCCCTCCGGTCGCGGCACGGTGTCCGTGGTGAGCACCTCGCGGATCATCGGGTGGTTGGCCAGATGCTCGACGGCCCGGCCGGCGAAGAGGCCGTGCGTGCACACGACGTGCGCGGACGGGCAGCCCTCATCGGCGAGCCTGTGAAGGAGTTCCACGATCGACCCGCCGGTGGCGATCTCGTCGTCGAGCACGATGGCCGGCCGTCCCGCGACGTCGCCGACGATCGAGTCGATGACCACCTTGTCGTCGGCGAGCCGCTGCTTGCTCCCCGCCGCGACCGGCAGGCCGAGAAGGCGCGCGAAGAGCGTGGCCTGCTTGGCGTTGCCGAGATCGGGGGACACGACCACGTGATCCGTGAGGTCGCGGTCGCGAAAGTGGTCGGCGAGCACCCCGATGGCTGTGAGGTGGTCGACCGGCACCGAAAAGAACCCGTGCACCTGTGGCGCATGCAAGGCCATCGTGAGGACGCGGTTGACGCCGGCGGTGACCAGCAGGTCGGCGACCAGGCGAGCCCCGAGGGAGATGCGGGATGCGTCCTTCTTGTCGGAGCGGGCGTACGCATAGTGCGGGATGACCGCGGTGATCTGCGACGCCGAGGCACCACGAGCGGCGTCGATCATCATGAGCAACTCGACGAGGTGGTCCTGGGTCGGGGGGACGAGGGGCTGGACGATGTAGACGTCGCGCTGTCGACAGTTGGCGAGGAGCTGGGCCTGGACGCAATCGTTGCTGAACCGCTTGATCTCGGCCCCGGACAGGTGGACGCCCATGTGTCGGCAGATGCTCCGGGTCAACGATTCGTGGGCCGAGCCGGAGAACACGATCACATCGCGCACGATGGTTCCTTCTCGGGGCTGAGGGGTGTGGGGCCAGCATATCGGTGGCGCACATCGATGATGGCGCTACATAAGCCTGCGCCCCGTGGGCCAAAACCCGCGGCCGGCCAGCGCGGCGTACCATTTCTCCACGTCCGGAGAAGTCCGGGAAAAATACGTCTGCGACGGGCGTCACTCCCTGTGGGCCGGGCGGGCCCACATTCTCGACGAGCAAGTCGGAAGGACGTGACGATGCAGGTGCCGACGCAGGAACGGATCCGCACGGCCGCCGGTCAGCTGTTCCGCGACCGCGGCTACGGACGAGTGACGGTCCGGGCCGTCGCCGACGCCGCCCGGGTGTCGCCCGCTCTCGTCATGAAGCTGTTCGGCTCCAAGGCCGAGCTGTACGCCGCGGCGACCCGGACGGTGTCGGCCGCGCCGGCGCCCGACGTGGGGCGGGAGCGCTTGGGTGCCCATCTCGTGCAGCAAGTGGCCCACAGGTTGCGTGACAGCGAGAGTGACCCCTGGGCGCAGGGCGTGTTCCTCTCGTGGCAGTCGCCCGACGTGACCGTCGAGCGTCGCAGTTTCGCCGCGACCGTCCACCAGATCATGGGCGTCCACCTGGGCGAGGAAACCGGGATCAGCCAGCGGGTCGACGCCGCCACGTGCCTCCTTGTCGGCTTGGCGCTCGGGCTGCGGACCCTCGGTCTACGCGAAGGCGCCTCGCCGAAGGACCAGCGGGACTTTCTGGACCGCTACGCCGTCCTCGTCCAGGAGGCGCTGGACGGCACCCCGTGAGGGGTCGGCCTCCTCACCGTCCCCACAGGCCCCGCAAACCCCGGCGCGTGGCCTTCGCGGGCCGTTCGGGGCGCCGATGCACGGCCACGACGTACGCGGAGTCGGGCCGCCACTCCGCGCCGTCCCAGTTCCCGGAACGTCCCACCGGCTCCAGCCCTGCGCCGCGGCACGCGGCGTCGTACTCGGCGAGCGGCGTGACCGGCAACCCGGCGGGCAACTGGTCGGGGTGAATCCCGAAGCCGGCGATCAGGAGACCCTGCGCACGGAGCGCCGACGCGAGATGGGAGACCACCGCGTCCACGGTGCCCTCCGCGAGGTAGGGCACGACGTTGCCGGCCATCACGGCCGCATCGAAGCCGCCACCGATGACCGCCTGGGGCACGTCGAGGTCTGCCAGGTCGGAGAGCCAGAACGGGATGCGCGGGGCCGCCTCGGCCGCCACGCGCACCATGGCCAAGTCCGCGTCCACACCCACCACCGGGTGACCCAGCTCGGCCAGGGCGACCGCGACACGCCCCGTACCGCAGCCGGCGTCGAGGACGCGCGCCCCCGGCCCCACCAGGTCGTGGACGAACCGGGCCTCGCCGTCGGGATCGTGCCCCGCCGCCTTCGCGGCCAGGCGGCGCCGACTCATCGCGTGCGCGTACCCCTCACCGGCATCGCGGGGCACCGCCCCGGCCGCGCACCCCGCGGCCACCGCGGCGGCCCAGCGGGTGGGGACGTTCGTCGGGGTCTGATCGGTCATGGGCCCACTGTAGGCAAGCCGTCCACGCGCTGGGATCCGCGCGCGTGCCGCCGGGGACGGTGTGGGCGTGCACGCAGCGACGGCATCGTCTCGCCTGCACGGCGTCTCGCCCCTACGGTGTCTCGCCCGTACGGTGTCCCCATGACGGTGTGTCGCGTGATGGGGACGGAGACGGAGTACGGGGTGCTCGCGCCGGGCCGACCCGACGAGAACGCGATGGTGCTGTCGGGCCGGGTCGTGCGGGCGTACGCGGAGAGCGTCGGCCTGCACCACGTGTCGCACGGGTGGGATTACCTGGACGAGTCGCCGCTGGACGATGCCCGGGGATGGCGTCAGGAGCGGGCCGCCGCCGATCCGAGCCAGCTCACCGACGAGTGGGGCGCCGATCCCACCGTGTCCAACGTCGTGCTGAGCAACGGCGCGCGGCTCTACGTGGACCACGCCCACCCGGAGTACTCCGCCCCCGAGACGCTCACCCCCCGCGACGCCGTGATCTGGGACCGCGCGGGAGAGGTGATCATGGCGCGTGCCGCGGACCTGTTGGCCGGTGACGTGCCCGCGGAGGCAACGGAGTTCGACCCGCGGCACGGGCCTGCCGTCGCCCTGTACAAGAACAACACCGACGGAAAGGGTTCCTCGTACGGGTTCCACGAGAACTACCTCGTGCGGCGCGGGACGCCCTTCTCGCGCATCGTCGATGACCTGACCGGCTTTTTCGTCGCCCGACCGCTGATCTGCGGCGCGGGCCGGGTGGGGATCGGGCAGTTCAGCGAGGAGCCGGGCTACCAGATCAGCTCGCGCGCAGATTTCTTCGAAACGCTCGTGGGACTGGAGACCACGGCCCGCCGCCCGATCATCAACACGCGCGATGAGCCGCACGCGCAGCGCGAACTGCACCGTCGGCTGCACGTCATCGTCGGGGACGCGACGTTCGCCGACGTCGCCGGCCTGATCCGGATAGGTGCGACAAGCCTGGTCCTGCAGATGATCGAGGCGGGCGGTCTCGACGAGTTCGGGGCGTCGGGGGTGCGCCTCGCCGACCCGCTGGCGGCGATGCGTGCCCTCAGCCACGACCCGACGTTGCGGACCACGGTCGAGACCGCGGACGGGCGCCGAATGCGCGGACTCGACATTCTCTGGGCCTATTACGAGGTCGTGCGCGCCCATCTGGATCGCGGCGAGCACGACGCCGACGACCAGGACACGGTCGAGGTGCTGTCCCGCTGGGAGGACCTGCTCACCCGGCTTGGCGACGACGTGATGAGCGCGCGGACCCACGTCGACTGGGTCGCCAAATTGGCGCTGTTGGAGGGGTACCGGGCGCGGGACGGGCTCGACTGGTCCGATCCTCGCCTCGTCGCGATCGATATCCAGTGGTCCGATGTCCGTACCGGCAAGGGGCTCGCGCGGCGGCTGGAGGAGCGCGGCGCGCTGGAGCGGCTGGTGTCGCAGGATCTCGTCGCGGCCGCCGTCACGACACCGCCGGTCGACACGCGAGCCTGGTTCCGTGGGGAGTGCGTGCGCCGCTACGGCGCCCAGCTCACGTCCGCCTCGTGGGATTCATTGGTGTTCAATGCAGGGCCGGGAACCGAGCCCCGACGGCTCGTCACGCTCGACCCGCGGCGCGGCACCAAAGCGCACAGTCAGGCCCTGCTCGACCGTTGCCCCGACGCGATGGCGTTGCTCGACGAACTCGGCTGACGCCGGCATGGGGCGCCCCGGCCGGGCCGAGCCCGCAGGACCGGGGGAGCGCTGTGGAGACTAGGCTGGCGTAGAGTCGACCGCCCACAGGAGGATCCCGATGCCGCAGGAGCAGATCCGTCCCCAGACCGAACGCCCGGCCCCCGAGCCGCCCGCCGATCCAGGTGCTCCCGCTCCGCAGGCCGCCGTTCGCAAGGCCGAGCTCGACGCGGGGATCGACGCGGTCCTGGACGACATCGACGAGGTGCTCGAATCGAACGCGGAGGAGTTTGTGCGGTCTTTCGTGCAGAAGGGCGGCCAGTGACGCCTGCGGCCGGTCGGCACGTCACCTTTCCGGAGGGACGGTGACGTGGAACGGCGCGTGATGGGTGTGGAAACGGAGTACGGGGTCGCCTGCACCGTCGAAGGCCGCCGGACCCTCACGCCCGATGAGGTCGCGCGGCACCTCTTCTTCGAGATCGTGGGGACGTACTACAGCAGCAACGTGTTCCTGGCCAACGGAGGGCGTCTCTACCTCGACGTCGGCAATCACCCTGAGTACGCCACCGCCGAGTGCGACCATCCGGCCGACCTTCTCGCTCAGGATCGCGCGGGCACCCTCGTCATGAACGAGCTCGTCGGTCACGCCCAGCGGCGGATGGCCGCCGAGGGAGTCCCTGGCGAGGTCTTCTTGCTCAAGAACAACGTCGACTCCTCAGGCAACTCCTACGGCTGTCACGAGAATTACTTGGTGGAGCGAGATCTCGACCTGCGGGTGCTCGCGGACGGGGTCTCCGCGTTCTTGGTCACCCGACAGGTGCTCTGCGGCGCGGGTCGGATCGTGCGTGAGCCGGACGGGTCGGCGATCTACTGCCTCAGCCAGCGCGCGGATCTCATGTGGGATGTGGCGTCCAGCGCGACCACTCGCAGCCGACCCATGATCAACACCCGCGACGAGCCGCACGCCGACCCGTCTCGCTTCCGGCGCCTGCACGTCATCGTGGGAGATTCGAACGTCGCCGAGTCCTCGACTCTGCTCAAGGTCGGGGCGACCGATCTCGTCCTGCGCGCCCTGGAGGCCGGCGCTTCGCCTCCCCGCCTCATCCCGGCCAACCCGGCGAAGGCGATCCGCTCCATCTCCAGGGATCTCACGTGCGCGACGTCGTACCGGACGAGAGACGACGGATGGGTGACGCCGGTGGAAGCCCAGCGGGCTTACCACGCGTACGCGAGCGCGCACGTCGACGCCCACGGACCCGCGCACGATTGGGACGCGATCGTCCTGGACCTGTGGGACGAGGTGCTGTGCGCCCTGGAGGCGGGCGCACCCGATCGGGTATCCCAGCACGTCGACTGGGTCGCCAAGCGAGCGCTGCTCGACCGCGGCGCCCTGCGCAACGGTCTGGACCTGCAGCGCGATGCCGCGGACCCGCGGCTCGCCTATCTGGACCTGATGTACCACGACATCGACCCCGCGCGCGGGCTCGCCGCCCGATTGGAGACGATCGGCGCGTTGCAGCGGTGGACCACACCGGAGCAGGTCGAGCGCGCCAGGACGGACCCGCCCGCGACGACCCGCGCACTTCTGCGTGGCCGCTTCGTGGAAACGGCGCGCCGCCACCGGCGCGACCACCAGGTCGACTGGACCCACCTGCGGCTCGACCCCTCGCAGTTCGGGCGGACCGTTGTTCTGGACGATCCCTTCGCCGTAGAGGATCCGCGCGTCGACGAGTTGATCCGCGCCATCGAGGACGCCGCCGCCCCGGTCCGCGTCGTCGACGCCGCCAGCGCCGCCAGCGCCGTCCCGGCCCCCAGCGCGGACGACTAAGCTGGACGACACCACCTGTGGCACATCGTCGTTCGCACAGAAAACCCATCGGATCCCCACACGCAAAGGTCGAACCCGTGCGCTCCAGATCGCTCCGCCTGCTCAGCCTCGCTGTCCTGCCCGCCATCCTGCTGACCGGGTGCGCGGACAACCCGGACATCGGGCCGGACAGCAGTGGAAGCGTGTCGGTGAGCAGTGAATTCGCCGGGATCGCGGTGAACCCGGCCGCGGACGCCAGCGCTGTCCCCACCCTGGATCTGCCGACCAAGCCGTTTCGTACCTCCGGTGATCAGCACCGGGTGATCACCGAAGGCACCGGCGCGGAGATCCCCGCGGACGCCTCCCTCACCGTGGCCCACGGCATGTACGCAGGCACCGACGGCCATCTGATCAGCTCGTCGTTCACCAAGGAAGGCTCGACGCTGGCGCTGGGGGACCCCACCACCCCCAGTGCGTTCAAGAGCGCCTTCGCGGGGCAGAAGGTCGGGGTGCGCACGTTGATCGCGCTGCCCGCCCCCGAGATGTTCGACGCCTCGCAGCTCCCGGCTGGGCTGACCATGGACGACGCGCTGCTGTTCGTGGTCGACGTCCGCGCGACGCGCCAGCGACTCACGCGCGCCGAGGGCACCGCGGTGGCCCCTAAGCCCGGGTTGCCCACGGTCGAGGTGTCCGACGACGTCACGCAGCCGGCGAAGATCACGGTGTCGAGTCCCACGCCGATCAAGGAGACCGTGGCCCAGCCGCTCATCGTCGGACCCGGCGCCAAGGTCGCCAAGGGTCAGACCGTACGGTTCACGTACACCGGCGTCACCTGGCGCGACCCGGGAAATCCGTTCGACTACTCGGGCAAGAACGATCCGCCGTACGCGGAGTTCCCCATCGGGGTCGGTCAGCTCATCAAGGCCTGGGACACCCACATCGTGGGCCAGACGGTGGGCACGCGGCTGCTGCTCGTGGTGCAGCCCGCCGATGGATACGGGGCCTCGGGCGGGGGCGGCGGCAAGATCAAGGGCGACGATGTCCTGATCTTCGTGATCGACATCCTTGACGCCTACTGACGCCTACTGACGCCGCGGGAACGTGCGCCGGCTCCCACCGAGGTGTCGGGTACCGTCGCGACCATGAATCCCCAGCCGAAGGTCGCCGCCAAGACCGAACGGCTGCTCAACCTCGTCATCGCGTTGCTCTACACGCGACGACCGCTGACCCGCGGGCAGATCCGCACGGCTGTCGCGCTCTATGCGGAGGCGCAGACCGACGAGGCGTTCGAGCGTATGTTCGAGCGGGACAAGGATGAACTCCGGGAGATGGGTATCCCGCTGACGACGGTCCAGCTCGACACCTTGTTCGAGGACGAACCGGCGTACACGATCGAGGCGCGCGAATACGCTCTCCCGGAGGTCCAATTGGCCCCGGACGAGGTGGCGGTCCTCGGCCTCGCAGGACGCACCTGGGCGCACGCCTCGCTGGCGGGCCCTGCGGCGCAGGCGGTACGCAAGCTCGCCGCCGACGGCATCGAACGCGACGAGTCGTCTCTGATCGGCATCCAGACGTGGCTTCGCACGAGCGAGCCGTCGTTCGAAGCGGTCATCGCCGCGGTGGTGGACCGCTGCCCGATGACGTTCACCTACCGCACGGGGCGCTCGGGCGAGGTCCGCCGGCGCCACGTACGGCCGTGGGGGCTGGTCAACCGCAACGGTCGCTGGTACCTCACCGGGTATGACACCGATCGGGAGGCCCCGCGCGTGTTCCGGCTCGACCGGATCGACGGGACGGTCGATCGGGAGGGCGAACCGGGCTCGTACGAGGTCCCCGAAGATCACGAACCCCGACGGTTCGTCGCCTCTCGGACCCCCTCCGAGACCGTGCGTGCCGCACAACTGCTGGTACGCCCCGGAACGGGATATGCCCTGCGGCGGCGCGCGACGACACCGGCCGGCGCCTCCGACCCCGCCCCGCCGGGCTCGGAACGCATCGAGGTGCCGATGGCGAACGTCGCGGCGCTGGCGGACGAGCTCGCCGCGTACGGCCCGGACGTGCTGGTCGCCGAACCCGCGGATCTGCGCCAGGCCGTCCTGGCGCGCCTGGAGGGCGCGCGGGACGCCCACCTCACGGGACCCGCCGACCGCTCATCCCGAAAAGGGGAGGATCCCAGGCTCGGGGTGAACGCAGGCCCCGCCGTGGTGGCGGCCGGCGACGTCTCACCAGGACCCAGCGTCAGGGGCCGCCGGCGTCGGAGCCGCGCCCCGCAGGAGTCCGCCACGGGCCGCCTCGCCCGATTGCTCACGATGGTGCCCTGGCTGCTGCACCGGCAGGGGATCGACATCGAGCAGGCCGCGGCAGAGTTCGGGGTGAACCGCGAGCAGCTCGAAGCGGACCTGGCGCTGCTGTTTCTCTGCGGGACCCCCGGCGGGATGCCCGACGACCTCATCGAGGCCGACTGGGAGGACGGCAGGATCTTCCTCGGCAACGCCGACGCCATCTCCCGGCCGCTGCGTCTCGGCCGCGACGAAGCCCTCGCGCTGATGGTGGGACTGCGCACGCTCGCGATGATCCCCGGGATCACCGAACGGGACGCGATCGACCGCACCCTGGCCAAACTCGAGGAGGCGGCCTCGGCGGAGGCCGCCTCCAGTGTGGACGCCGCGCGGCGACGCATCCAGGTGGACATGGACTCCGGGGCCCAAGAGGCCACGCTGACGGCCTTGAGAGACGCGCTTGAACACCGGCGGCGCCTACACCTGCGCTACCTGGTGCCGGCTCGCGACGAGGCCACCGAGCGCGACGTCGACCCGATGCGGCTGACGAGCGTCGACGGGCGGTGGTATCTAGAGGGCTGGTGCCACCGCTCCTCCGACGTACGGCTGTTCCGCCTCGACCGGATCGAAGCGGTGCAGGTCCTCGACGAGATGGGTGTGCCGCCACCGCACGCTCGTCCGCGCAACCTCGACGAGGGGGTCTTCCAGGCCCGCCCCGATGACCTTGTGATCGTCCTGGAGTTGACCGACGAGGCGGCGTGGGTCGCCGACTACTACCCGCATGTCTCCCTCGACGGATCCCGGCTCACTTTGCAGACGGGAGACGTCGCCTGGCTGCGGCGACTCGCGTGGCGGCTCGGCGGCTCCGCCCGGATCGTCGAGCCGGCCTGGTTGGCGCGAGAGGTCGCCGATGGAGCAGCGGCCGCGTTGGCGGCGTACGAGCACCCGATCGTGGAAGCACATCTCGACCCGTGAAGAACAGCGGAACAGGACTGATCCTCGCCCGGGCCGCGCGTTCCGCCAGCGAAACGGACGTGGCGGGACGGACGTGGCGTGACGGCCGTAGAATTGAGGTGATGGGCGCAAAGCGCCCGAAGACGTCGAGCACCACACCACGTGAGGACCGAGGAGACACCTGATGGGTATTCGAGGCTTGTTCGAGGGTTGGCACCTCGTCGTGCTTGTCGTGCTGGTCGTGGTCATCTTCGGCTGGAAGCGGCTGCCCGACGCGGCGCGGTCCCTGGGCCGTAGCATGCGCATCTTCAAGAGTGAGGTCGACGGGATGAAGGGCGACGGCAAGAGCGCCTCGTCCACGGACACCGTGACCGGGAACGTGAACGTGAACGAAAACAGGAACGGGAACGGGAACGGGAACACGGTCGACCCGCAGACGCACCCCGACCAGGCGGGTGCGCAGCAGCCGCACAGCGGAGAAACCCGCTGACGGCTCCTCCCCGATGCCTCGACTTCTTCGCGGACGCAAGCGACCGCCGGATGGGCGGATGCCCCTGGTCGATCACCTGCGGGAGCTGCGCAACCGCCTCCTCGTCTGCGTCATCACGATCTGTGTCACGGCCGTCGTCGGTTGGATCGAGTACCCACGCCTCCTGAGCCTTCTCAGCCAGCCGCTCACGACGCTGGCGACGGAGCGCGGCTGGGGCGTGGTGAACCTCAACTTCTCGGGAGTGACCACGCCGTTCGCGTTGCAGCTCCAGGTGGCGCTGTGGGTCGGGGTGATCCTCGCCTCTCCCGTCTGGCTGTGGCAGATCTGGGCGTTCATCGTGCCCGGCCTGACGAAGAAGGAAAAGCGTCTCGCCATCCCCTTCATCTTCTCCGCGACCGTGCTGTTCTTCGCGGGCTGCGCCCTTGCTTACACCGTCTTGCCGACCGCGATTCGGGTGCTCGTGGGCTTCACGCCCGAGGGCAACTACAACCTCGTGCCGGCGGGGGAGTACATCGCTTTCGTGACCCGGTTCATCCTCGCGTTCGGCATCGCCTTCGTCGTCCCGGTGCTCCTCGTTCTGCTCAACGTCGCGCACGTCCTGCCCGCGCGGATCATGTTGCGGGGCTGGCGGTTCGCGGTCATCCTCAACTTCGTTTTCGCGGCGATGATGACGCCCACCCCCGACGCGTGGACGATGATCGCGCTCGCGATCCCGATGTGCGTGCTCTATTTTGGCGCGGTCGGTGTCGCGTACCTGATCGATCGGCGCCGCGCGAAGGACCGTCCTGACTGGTCACAAGGGCTCGCCGATGACCAAGCGAGCTCCTTGGAAGGCACCTGACGTAGCCTGGCGCCATGGCCAGCCCCGCAGATCGGTTCGCGGCCGCGCGGGCCCGCGGTTCGTATCCGCGCCTTCGTGAGTTCGAGGGGCGCTTTGATTTTCCCCTCGACGACTTCCAGCTGCGTTCGTGCGAGGCGCTGGAGTCCGGCGAGGGCGTGCTGGTGGCGGCGCCGACGGGATCGGGCAAAACGGTGGTGGGGGAGTTCGCCGTTCACGTGGCGCTGGCCGAGGGGCGCAAGGCGTTCTACACCACCCCGATCAAGGCGCTTTCGAACCAGAAGTACGCCGACCTATCGCGTCGCTTCGGCGCCGAACGGGTAGGGCTTCTCACGGGTGATTCCGCAATCAACGGTGAGGCGGACGTGGTCGTGATGACCACCGAGGTGTTGCGCAACATGCTTTACACGGGCAGCGCGTCGTTGGACCGCCTCGGCCACGTCGTCATGGACGAGGTGCATTACCTCGCGGACCGATTCCGGGGGGCGGTCTGGGAAGAGGTGATCATCCACCTGCCCGAGCACGTGGTCGTGACCTCCCTGTCAGCGACCGTGAGCAACGCCGAGGAGTTCGGCGCATGGCTCGCCTCGGTGCGGGGCACCACCCGCGTCGTCGTCGAGGAGCACCGTCCCGTGCCCCTGTGGCAGCACATGATGGTCGGCAGACGCCTCTACGACCTGTTCGTAGAGGCCCCTGGCGACGCGCGGGAGGCGCGCGCCGCCATCAACCCTGAGCTGCTCGACGCGATCGAGAGCCACCGACGGGGAACGGACCGACGGGGGCGGCTGCTCGACTCGGGCGCCCCACGCGGGCGGCGCGGCAGGTCGCGGGGTGCGTCGAAGTGGTCCGAGGACGCGGGTACCGCACCCTGGGGTGGGCCTTCCGGGGGCGGGCGCGCGACGCCGGCGCGGGCCGCGACCCGACAAGACCATGCGCCCGTCGTGCCGCCTGGTCGGTCGAGCCGCGCCGATGTGATCGATCGGCTCGATCGGGCTGCGCTGCTACCCGCGATCACGTTCATCTTCAGCCGAATCGGCTGCGATGCGGCGGTGAAGCAGCTGCTCGCCTCGGGCATGCGTCTCGTCGATGACGACGAGGCTGACGCCATCAGTGACCTGGTCGAGCGCAGAGTCGCCGGGCTCGCCACAGAGGACCTGGCGGTGCTCGGCTATTGGGACTTCGTGGACGGGCTCAGTCGAGGTTTCGCGGCCCATCACGCGGGCATGGTCCCCACCTTCCGGGAGATCGTCGAAGAACTCTTCACCGCCGGCCGGATCCGGGCGGTGTTCGCCACCGAGACGTTGGCGCTCGGCATCAACATGCCGGCTCGCAGCGTGGTCCTGGAGAAGCTCGTCAAATTCAACGGGGTGTCCCACGCCGACATCACCCCCGCCGAGTACACCCAGCTCACCGGTCGCGCGGGCCGCCGCGGCGTCGACGTCGAGGGCCATGCCGTCGTGGTGTGGAACCCGCACCTCGATCCGGCGGTCGTGGGAGGCCTTGCCTCGACCCGGACCTACCCACTGCGGAGCAGCTTCCGGCCCAACCCCAACATGGCGGCCAACCTCGTCGCGCAGTTCGGTCGGGACCGAGCCCGTCAGGTGCTGGAGACGAGCTTCGCGCAGTTTCAGGCCGACCGGTCGGTCGCGGGGCACGCGAAGACGATCAGGAGGTACGAGGAGGCCTTGGCGGGCTACGCCGAGTCGATGACGTGTCACCTGGGCGACTTTTCGGCGTACGCGGCTCTGCGGCGTGAGTTGGCCGACGTGGAGAAGGGCGCGTCACGGACCCGGTCGGCGTCTCGTCGGGCCGCGATCGGCGCAGCGTTGGAGGGCTTGGCACCCGGTGACGTGGTCCGGATGCGCGCGGGGCGCCGCGACACCCGCGCGGTGGTCCTCACGAGGGCCACCCCTCACACTCGCGACGCGGTGGTGGCGGTGCTCACCGAGGACGCTCGCACCCGACGCGTCGGCGTCGACGATCTTGCCGAACTGCCGCCGGTGATCGGCCACGTCGCGATCCCACGAGCGTTCTCGGCCCGGGCGCCCAAGGACCGCCGAGACCTCGCCGCGACGATGCGCGCCCGGATCGACCCGGCCGCACCCCCGGTGGCCGGCAGCGAGGATCCGCGCGGGAACGGGGCCGTATCCGCGGACCAGATGCAGACCCGCATCGACGAACTGCGTCGCGCGCTGCGCGCCCACCCGTGTCACCGCTGCCCGGACCGTGAGCACCACGCCCGGTGGGCGGAACGATGGTGGCGCCTCGGGCGCGAGACCGAGGGTCTGCGGCGCACTATCGCGGGCCGGACCAGTTCGGTGGCCCGCACCTTCGACCGACTGTGCAACCTGCTGGCGGAGCTGGGCTACCTCGATGGGAGTGGGCAGGTCGTCACCGATCAGGGGCAGCGCCTGCGTCACATCTACTCCGAGCGAGACTTGCTCGTCGCGGAGTGCCTGCGTCGCGGTCACTGGACCAGCCTCGACCCGGCTGCGCTGGCCGCGATCGTCTCCTGTCTGGTCCATGAGCCGCGGCGAGAGGACACCGAGGCGTTTCCCCGGCTGCCCCCCGACGTGGGCGGGGCGTTCGAGGAGATGCTGCGGGCGTGGGAAGACCTGCGCGAGGCCGAGTCCTCCTATGACTTGCCGAGCGGTCCGCAACCCGATGCCGGCATCGCCTGGCTGACGCATCGCTGGGCGCGGGGGCACTCGCTGGACGCGGTGCTGCGCGACGCCGACCTGGCTGCCGGCGACTTCGTCCGCCGCTGTAAGCAGCTCGTCGACCTGCTCGACCAGATCGTCCACGTGGCTCCGGAACCCGCGCTGCGCGCCACCGCGCGGCGCGCTCTGGACTCGGTGCTGCGCGGCGTGGTGGCCGCGGATCGCCTCGACTGACGCCGTGCCCGTCATCCGGGCTACCGGACGGGTGGCGCACGAGGGGCCCGAGTAGTGCGCGGGTCTCCCGGGGAGCCGCGCACGGAGATCAGTCCAGGCCGAGCGCCGCCAAGACCCGGTTGAACTGGGCCGTCAGCCGGTAGGTGACGGCCAGCTCTGACAGCAGGCGCGCGTCCGCCACCGACGCGGGCAGCGCATCGTGAAGGGGCGGGATCGGGCAGGAGCGTTCGACGCGCACGACGGTCGGTGCCACGTCAAGGTAACGGCGCGCGGCGAGCAGTTTCGCGCGCTGCGCGCCCTTCAATCGCGCATCGCCAGTGTCGATCACGGCGAGTAGGCCGGCCAGGTCCCCGTACGTCGACAGCAGTCGTGCGGCGGTTTTCTCCCCGACGCCGGGCACCCCGGGCAGCCCGTCGGACGGATCCCCCCGCAGTACCGCCAGATCGGCGTAACCGTCTCCGCCGCGCACCCCGTACCGCACCCGCAGGTACTCCTCGTCGACCACATCGGCGTCGCGCACGCCGCCGCGTGCCGTGTAGATCATCCGCACCCCCGCATCGCCCGGCGACGGGTCGCGGACCAACTGGAAGAGATCCCGGTCTCCGGTCACCACGTCGACCCTGCGACGGCCCTCCTCGCGCGTCGCGAGCGTGCCGATCACGTCGTCCGCCTCGAAGCCGGGACAGCCCACGCGGGCGATCCCGAGCGCCGCAAGCGACGCGGCGATCACCGGTACCTGAGGCGTCAGATCCGAAGGGGTCTCCTCCTCGTCGACGGTGCCGTCCGCGAGGCGGTGCGTCTTGTACGAGGGCACCGCGTCCACCCGGAACTGCGGGCGCCAGTCGTCGTCCCAGCAGGCCACGATCCCTGTCGGGCGGTGCGTCGAGACCAGGGTGGCGATCATGTCGAGGAACCCGCGGACGGCGTTCGTGGCGGGCTCGGACGGGTCGGCGCGCCGGTCCGGCACCCCGAAGAAGGCCCGGTAGTACAGACCTGCGGCATCCAGCAGCATCAGCGATGGCTGCTCTCTTGAGGTGCTCACGGGTGAGCGCGCCGGTCGGAGGACATGGCGCCATGCTCTCAGTCCGTGGCCGTGAGGAAGCTCGCGCGGCGCCCCGTCCTGCCGGTCAGCGTGACCCGATGGCGGGGAGCATCTGGCACGCAGAGCGTCGGCGTTGACTTGGCCGACAGTTCCGCCGCGAGAGTTAAATCACGCGTCGTGACGACAGCGTTTCGCCAGACACGCTGTCCCACCTGCGGGAAAGCGTCTCCCCAGCACGAGGCGGCCGCTTTGACAGCCGCGGAGGCGGGGCTAGATTTGGTGGCGACCGTCTCGGCAGGCGTCCACACCGTGGCGGCGTTCGGGGCCCGCACGCCCAGTAGAAAACACCCCTCCCTGGGGAAGGCCCCACCGGCGTGCGGGCCCCGTACTTCCTCGCTGATGAGGCGATGCGTCGGAGGCGTCGGGGTGCGTCAAAGGCGCAGGTAACCTGGCACGCGTGCCCCTTCGCCTCCTGCTGAGCGTCGTCGGGGGACTGTCGCTGTGGGTCTCCTTTCCCGGGCACGGGCTGTGGCCGGCCGCGCCTCTGGGCGTGGCCCTGTGGGCGCTGGCGGCTCGAGACGTCGGCGCTAGACGCGGGGCCGCGTTGCTCGGCGCGGGCGCGCTGGCGTTCATGATGCCGACCCTGTCCTGGTCCGGGGTCTATGTGGGAGCGGTGCCCTGGCTGGGGCTGGCAGGGATCTCCAGCGTCTACTTTCTGTTGCTCGGCGCGCTGCTGGGCGGTGTCCGGGTCCGAGACAGGTTGTTTCCCCTGCTGGTCGGGGTCGGCTGGGTCAGCGTCGAACTGGCCCGCAGCACGGTGCCGTACGGCGGCTTCCCCTGGGCACGCCTTGCCTTCTCGCAGGCCGACGCGCCGTTCGGGCGGGTAGCGTCGCTGCTCGGGGCGCCGGGCGTGACGTTCGCGGTCGCGGCCGTGGGCGGCGCCCTCGCGGTGGCGGTCCGTCGGGTGGCTCGAGCCGGTTCGTTCGGCGACAAAGTGCGATCGGTCGCGGTGCCCCTGGCCGTCGCCGCCGCCGTGACGGTGGTCCCGCTCGCCGTCCGGGTGCCCACCGACGGCCCCACGGCGCGCTTCGTGGCGATTCAGGGCGATGTCCCGCAGGCGGGTCTGGACTTCAACGCGCAGCGCCGCGCGGTCCTGGACGCTCATGCGGCCGTGACCCGGCAGGCCGCGCGGCAACTGCGAGAGGCGGGCGTCCCCCCGCCCGATCTTGTCGTGTGGCCGGAGAACGCCTCCGATATCGATCCGCTGCGGCGCCCCGACGCGGCGGCCGTGATCCGTGACGCGGTCAGTGCCATCGACGCGCCGGTCGTCGTGGGTGCGGTCCTCGACGAACCGCTCGACCACCTGTCGAACTCGTCGCTGCTCTACGAGCCCGGCCGGGCGGATCCGACGCAGCGTTACGACAAGCGGCACCCGGCCCCGTTCGCCGAGTACATACCGCAGCGCTCGTTCTGGCGGCTGTTCTCGGACAAGGTCGACCTGGTTCGCAAGGACTTCGCCGCCGGATCCGACGTCGGTGTGTTCCGTGTGTCGCGGGCCGGGGGAGCGCCCGACATCGCGGCGGGGGCGAACATCTGCTTCGAGGTCGCGTACGACGATCTGGTCCGCGACGGCGTCCGTGACGGGGCGAACGTGATCATGGTGCAGACGAACAACGCCACCTTCGGCCTGACGGACGAGTCGGTCCAGCAGCTGGCCGTCTCTCGGATCCGGGCGATCGAGCACGGCAGATCCGTCGTGCACATCAGCAACGTCGGCGTGAGCGCGCTCATCACACCCGACGGCGTCCCCCACCTGACGACCAGCCTGTTCGAGCCCGCCGTGCTCGCCGCCGCGCTGCCCTTGCGTTCCGAAACAACCCTCGCCACCCGACTCGGCGACGTCCCCGCGTTGCTCGCCGCAGCGGCCACCGCCGCGTTCGCGGGTCGCGGCGCGTGGCCCTGGCTGCGTCGCCGCGCGATGCGACCAGGCGCAGGCGGGCCCGCCGTAGACTGACTTGGTCACCCGACCGGCCACGAAGGACACCCATGCCCGCGTTCCGTCGCTCCCGCCAGCAGGCCGCCCCCGAGCTGGAGCGTCCGCCCCTGGATCACGTGCTCATCCTCATCCCGACGTACAACGAGCGCGCAAACCTCCCGACGACACTCGAGCGGATCCGTTGCGCGGTGCCCGCGGCTGACGTGCTGGTCATCGACGACAATTCTCCGGACGGCACGGGAGAGGTCGCCGACGAGATCGCCGCGCGGGACAGCCAGGTGTCGGTTCTCCACCGTCACGGCAAAGAGGGGCTCGGCAAGGCCTACCTGGCAGGTTTCCACTGGGGACTGGAACGCGGGTACGACGCCCTGATCGAGATCGACGCGGACGGATCCCACCGCCCGGAGCACCTGCCCACGCTGCTCGCCGCCGCCGAGAATGCCGACGTGGTCATCGGATCCCGATGGATCCCGGGCGGATCCGTCGTCAATTGGCCGTGGCACCGCAAAGCGCTGTCCGTGGGCGGCAACGCATACATCTCGGTCCTGCTGGGGATGCCGGTGCGCGATGCGACCGCCGGCTTTCGCGTCTACCGCGCGGACGCGCTGCGACGGATTGGACTGGACCACGTGGAGTCGCATGGCTACTGCTTCCAGACCGACCTGACCTGGAAGGCCGTCAAGTCCAGCCTCAAGATCGTGGAGGTCCCGATCACGTTCGTGGAGCGGGAGGTCGGCGATTCGAAGATGACCAAGGACATCGTCCGGGAATCTCTGGTCAACGTCACCGGATGGGGCGTGAAATACCGTGCCGGGCAAGTGAAGTCGTTGGCCAAACAGATTTCGGGGGCTCGGTGGAGTCGTCCGACGGACTAGTCCGACCCGTCAGGCTCATCCGGCGAGGGAGGGTGACCCACGCGGTGGGGTCAGGCGGTGCGCTTCGTCTTGTCCCCGCGGGAGGCGCGCAGCTTCTCCAGCCGCTCCTCCAGAAGTTCTTCGAGCTCGGCGATGCTGCGGCGTTCCAACAGCATGTCCCAGTGCGTGCGCGCCACCTTGCCGGGTTTGATGTCGGGCTCCGGCCCGTCGACGAGCTTGCCCTCCTGGCCGCAACGGCACTCCCACGTCGAGGGGACATCGGCTTCGATCGAGAACGGCAACTCGCTGATGTGGTTGTTCGCGCAGACGTACTTGACGATCTGCCGTTCGGACAGGACGACGTTGTCGTCGGTCTCCATGCTCAGCGCGGAAAGGTTGGTACCTCGCAACGAACGCTCCGCCATCGCCCCTCATCCTCCGTCACCCGTACGTTCACCGTCGGTGCGCCAACCCATCGATTGTCTGCACCCCTTCTAACCACGAGGGCGCGTGCCTTGTTCCCCTCCGCGTCGCCGGAGCGATGCTGTGGAGCCTGGCTCCGTTGGGCGCCAACTGATTCCGATAGAGGCCTTCCGGGAGTGAATGGCCGGCCGCATACGCGTCGACTCCGCGCACGGGTGCGTATCGGGCGGTGGGGTCGACGCAGTCCGGTCAGCGTATCGGGTCCTCGCGAGCCCGGGAACCTGCCGGAGAACCCTCGAGCGAGCCGCAGCGCGTGCGCGGGTCGGGACACGTGCGCGGCGAGCGTTCACGTGGCTCAGCGCCTTCGCGAGGTTTCGGCCGCGAGGTGGCGGGTACGAGAGTAGTGACTGGGGCGTTGACCCCGGGCGCTGTCGGTTGATCGCCGCGGCGTGACCACGCGGCCGGCGTGCGCCGGTCATAACATGAGGAGAAAACATGGGACTAGGCGACAAGATGCGCAACGCGGCGGACAAGGCCACCGGGAAGGCGAAGGAGGCGGCCGGCAAGGCCACCGACAACGAGCGCCTCGAGGCGGAAGGCGAGGGCGACCAGGCCAAGGGCAGCCTGAAGCAGGCCGGCGAAAACGTCAAGGACGTCTTCAAGGACTGACCCGATCCGAGGGGGCCCGTCGACGAGCGATCGCGGCGGGCCCCCTCGCGCTGTCGCGGTCGGCCGGATGGTTCCTCGCCTCAACCACTCGCGCCAGCCATTCGCGTCGATTACTCGACAGCGTCGGCTATCCCGTCGAGGATCACGGCGAGGTGGTCCGACGTGCACCGACGGTCGGCGTCGGGCAACTCCGCGGCGGGGTCCAGCCACCAAAAGTGGAGTGTGACACGGCTGGTCAGCTGGTCCAGCTGGTCGAGGTCGATCCGCAGGCGCCACCCGGACGCTTGCGGCCCTGATGAGAGAGAGCCCAACTCCAAGCTCTGTCCGCGAACGAACCGGGTGACCTCTGCGGGGCAGTCGCGCTCTTCTTCCGTCGGGAAGGCTAGACGCTCGACGAATCGTTGACCGACCTCACGCAGCGGTTCGTCCGTGGGCGCGCCTCGAAGAACCCCGGTGGCGTCCATCTGGGCATGGCGCGTCGGATCGGTGATCGCCGTGAAGATGTCCTCCGGCGCCGCACGGACGATTCTTTGCACGCTGAGGGCCGCAGCAGGGACACGCATGGTGATCAACTTACGGCTGGTCGGGCGTTCAGGACAAGCCGCCGATGAACGTGGCGTTTCATTCATTAGCCCATGACCAGCAATAACGAGACCGATCCACCCGAATCCGCTTTCCGCAGCGGGGTTTTGATCGGTCAGTCGGGTGTGAAAAACTCAACGGCACGGCTGACAATCGCAGGGCAAAGCATCATCAACCCTTGACGCACGTCATACCTAACCCGACGTCAGGGTCGTCGCCGCATCTCGCAGGCGCACCGCGAGCTCAGCGGGAGGCGTGCGACGATCGCGCGGTGACCACACGCGCCACCGCACCGCAGGACTCGCCAAACGCCGCTGACAGCCACGACCTGATCCGCGTACAGGGCGCGCGCGAAAACAACCTGAAAGACGTACATGTGACGATCCCCAAGCGTCGCCTCAGCGTCTTCACGGGGGTTTCCGGGTCCGGCAAGAGCTCCCTGGTGTTCAGCACGATCGCCGCCGAGAGCCAGCGGATGATCAATGAGACGTACAGCGCGTTCGTGCAGGGCTTCATGCCGACTTTGTCGCGACCGGACGTCGATCACCTGCAGGGCCTGACCACGGCGATCATCGTCGACCAGGAGCGGATGGGCGCCAACCCGCGTTCGACCGTCGGTACCGTGACGGACGCCAACGCCATGCTGCGCATCCTGTTCTCCCGCCTGGGGCGGCCGCACATCGGTGGCCCGCAGGCGTACTCCTTCAACGTCCCGTCGGCCTCCGGCGGAGGCTCGATCACCGTGCAGCGCGGGGACAAGACCATGGCGCAAAAGGCGACGTACTCGATCACCGGCGGCATGTGCACACGCTGCGAAGGTCGAGGATCGGTGAGCGACTTCGACCTCGCAGCCCTGTACGACGAGGACCTCTCGCTCAACGGCGGCGCCCTCGTCGTCCCCGGCTACAGCATGGACGGCTGGTGGGGGCGCATCTTTCGCGGCTGCGGACTCTTCGACCCGGACAAGCCGATCAAGACGTACACCAAGCGCGAGCTACACGACCTGCTCTACAAGGAGCCCACCAAGGTCACGATCGAGGGGATCCACCTCACGTATGAGGGCATCATCCCGAAGATCAGGACGTCGATGCTCGCCAAGGATCCCGAGGCGATGCAGCCGCACATCCGGGCCTTCGTCGAACGGGTCGTGACCTTCCAGATCTGCCCGGAATGCGGCGGCACGCGGCTGGCCGAGGGGGCGCGGTCGAGCAAGATCGCCGGAAGCAGCATCGCGGACGTCTGTGCCATGCAGATCACGGACCTCGCGCAGTGGCTCCGCGAAGTGACGGACCCAGGGGTCGCGCCGCTGCTCACGGGGTTGCAGCGGCACCTCGACTCGTTCGTCGAGATCGGGTTGGGATACCTGTCGCTCGACCGCCCGTCGGGGACCCTCTCCGGCGGGGAGGCGCAGCGGACGAAGATGATTCGTCACCTCGGGTCCGCGCTCACCGACGTGACGTACGTGTTCGACGAGCCCACGATCGGTTTGCACCCGCACGACATCGCCCGGATGAACGACCTGCTCCTGCAGTTGCGTGACAAGGGCAACACCGTGCTGGTCGTGGAGCACAAGCCGGAGATGATCGCCATCGCGGACCATGTCGTCGACCTCGGGCCGGGCGCCGGAACTGCCGGGGGAGAGGTGGTGTTCGAGGGCACCGTCGAGGGGCTCCGGGCCGGCGGCACACTCACGGGCCGCCATCTGGACGATCGCGCGCGCCTCAAGGATTCGGTGCGGGCCTCCACGGGCGTCCTGGAGATCCGCGGTGCCGCGACGCACAACCTGCGCGACGTCGACGTCGACATCCCGCGCGGCGTGCTCGTGGTCGTGACGGGCGTCGCCGGATCTGGCAAGAGCTCGCTGATCCAGGGTTCGGTCGCGGGTCGCAAGGGCGTCGTGGTCGTCGACCAAGGGGCGATCCGCGGGTCGCGGCGCAGCAATCCGGCGACGTACACCGGTCTGTTGGACCCGATCCGCAAAGCCTTCGCCAAGGCCAACGGCGTGAAGCCGGCGCTCTTCAGCTCGAACTCGGCGGGGGCCTGCCCGCAGTGCAACGGGGCGGGCGTCATCTACACCGACCTCGGCATGATGGCGACCGTGTCGAGCACCTGCGACGAATGCCAGGGCAAGCGGTTTGACGCGTCCGTGCTGGAGTACACGTTCGGCGGCAAGGACATCAGCGAGGTGCTCGGGCTGTCGGCGGCACAGGCGGCGGCGTTCTTCGGTGACGCCGAGGCCCGCACGCCGGCAGCCCACCGGGTCGCCACCCGGCTGGTCGACGTGGGGCTGGGGTACCTGACCCTCGGCCAACCGCTGACGACGCTCTCGGGCGGCGAGCGGCAACGGCTCAAGCTGGCGGCGCAGCTGGCGGACGCAGGCGACCTATATGTATTGGACGAGCCGACGACCGGGTTGCATCTGGCCGACATCGAGCAGCTGCTGGCCCTGCTCGACCGACTGGTCGACGCCGGCACGTCGATCATCGTGATCGAGCACCACCAGGCCGTGATGGCGCATGCCGACTGGATCATCGACCTCGGCCCCGGCGCAGGTCACGATGGGGGACAGGTCGTGTTCGAGGGCACTCCCGCGGAGCTGGTGGCGTCGCAATCCACCCTGACCGGCGAGTACCTAGCGGCGTACGTCGGCGCATAACGAGGCGATCCGGGGCGCGAAGAAGTCCGGGCCGCGAAGATATGGAGGGCGATCAGGATCGGGCAGTATTGCCGAACCGGGCGATGCAATGGCAGCTTCTCCTGGATGCCTTAGGCCACCAGGCCGGCCAGGACGGGAACCGCCTCCGCGGGCGGCGGCAGCTCGCCCATCGCGGCCGCGATGCGGCGCGCCGATGCGGCGTAGGTGGGAACCTCCAGCAGCCGGGGGATCTCCGCTGCGGCACGCGCAACAGCTGCCGGCCCCATCCCTACGGTGAGTCCGGCCCCCACGGACGCGACATGCTCGCCGTTGATGACCTGGTCGGAGGTGAAGAGTGGCACGACCAACTGGGGGACACCTGCTGCCAGGGCGCCCATGGTCGTGCCGAATCCGCCGTGCCCGAGCATCGCTGAGGCGTGAGCGAGCACGGCATCCTGGGGCCACCACTGCATGACGTGCGCGTTGCGCGGCAGTGGTCCAAGGTCGGCAGGGTCGAGCTTCCGTCCGACGGTCAGCATCACGCGCGCATCGACATCAGCGAGGGCGTCCAGCGCCGCGCGGAACACACCGGAGAACGGGGGCAGCGATCCGGTGACCGAGCCGAACGTGACATAGATCAACGGGGCATCTGGATCACCCCAGTCGGGCAGGCGGTGACTCCCGGTGGTCGACGATGGTTCATGGAACCGCAGGAAGTCGGCTGATCCAGGTCGGATCTGGCCGGTCGCGTTGTCGAGAACCTCCGGCACCAGGCTGAGGATGGTCTCGGCGGCGAGCGCGGCCGTCATCCGCCCCGCGCCGAGACCGGCGAGCCGACCCAGTTCCTCCAAGGGGTCGCCGATGGTCTCGGCGAATCGAGAGACGATCTCGTGCATGCCGATGCAGACATGCACGTGCGGCACGTTAAAGCGCTCGGCGGCGGCAAGCGAGGCAAGCTCAGCGGACTCACGGATCACCACGTCGGGCCGCCAGCGCTCGACCGTCTCGATCAGCGACGGCAGCCCAGCCTGCGCGTCAATGCGCGCGAACACCTCACGAATCACGAGCTCATCGGCCTCGTCGAAGGCCAAGGTCGGCAACCTGGCCATGATCGGACCGATCAACTCGGGCGGGGCGTCGGCGAACGGCTCGTGCGGGAACCCAGCCCCTGCAACCACGGCGGCGTACGACGCGGGAGCCGCGACCCGTACTTCGTGACCCGCTGCCGCGCACGCCCTCGCAAACGGCAAGAGCGGCCCGAAGTGGCCGTCGTTGGCCGTCGTGGCACACAGCACCCGCATGACTGAGGGTCCCACAGGGGGTTTTTGTGGGGTGGACGTCGGACACGCTGTCCGCTCGCTCGATGCTTGGCGCGTTGCGCAGTAAACCGACACCCGTTGAAGTCGGGTCCGCTCTCCCGCGTCGCCGGCATCGCTGCTGGCAGGAGCTGTGCTGTCGACAACCAATTACCGTTCCGCGCCGGCACCAACCACCCTGTCGACCATGGAAACCTGTACAAGGCGATCACTGGTCGCCCGAAACACTTCGTGGCGAGTCTCCCGGCTGACATCACCGCTGAGCGCACCTCTCGAAAAATCGCGCGAACGGACTTAACGAGCCACAGCTAACTCATCCTCCGAGATTCCAAGAAATGCTCCCTTTGGAGCCTCTCCCCCGCAGGAACTAGACAATTTCGGAGTGCGCGACGCTGGCCGGGCGAACGTAGGCCTCGTAGTGACGATGCAGAAATCACTCACCTCTCGACACCGGAGTCGAACGTCGCCATGGCATCTTGCTTGGTTCTCAACTCCTGATGTACGGGCGGAGCTCTGGGGGTTCCCCGATCAAGAATATTGCGTCAACGAAACCCGGAGGGGTTGGAAAATTCGCGTCAGAAAACGTGGGAACAGCGCGGAACTCCACTCCATTAAACCACGTGGCTTCCGCGAACTCGACCTTAAAGAACGAGGCTGCCCTCAAGAATCTAGCATCGTCAAAGTTGCAGAAGGGGTTAAACGTCGATCCATCGAACCTGGTGTCTCCCTCAAAGGCAACATTCTCGAAAACTGCGCTCCCGATGAAGTTTATCCGCTTGAAGGAGGTAGGAAATTTGAACGTCGCGCCCTTGAACATAGCGCCCTCGGAAAAAGTTGCATCAGCGAACAACGCTTGACCTTTAAATTGCGCCGACTTGAAGCTGGCATACTTGTGGAAAAAGGTCTCCTGGAAGTCGCAAGATCCGTGCGTGGTTGCCTCGAACTGCGCGATCCCGCGGAAGATCGTGTTGACGAACAAGTGATACCCAACGAATGTGGCACCGCTGAAACAGGCGTCCCCGCCGAACTTAGCCTCACTGAATGACGAAGAATTCCGCCCGTCCGCCAGGTTATCATCAAAATCATCACCGAATGAGACACCCTTAATAAAATGCGCACTGTCGAATCGCACTTCGCGGTCGAATATCGCACCGGTGAACATTGCCCCATCGCGGAACCTGGTCGAGCAGAAGTGAGCCTCCCCCGCAAAAGTAGTCCCTTGAAACCAGGCTTGCGTTGAGATTTCCGCTCCGGAAAAGTCGCAGTCGGGGAGAGTCGCGCCGCGGAAGTCGAGCGTCAAGTCGGACCACGTCGAGGTAGCGTTGGGCTGAAGATGTTTTGCGATGATTCTCAGGATGGTCTTGCGTACCTCTGCCTCTCCGAGTTGATCGGGGTAGGCGTAAGTAACGGTTTCCGCGCCCCGCCTTCGCGAAGCGGCACGCACGACAGTCTTCGTGGCCAGGGGGTGGTCGATGTCTGGGATCGGGCCCCACGGAAGGCGCAAGTTCGCGCATAGGACGTCGACGCACTGTTGGCGTTGCATGTCCCATTGGTCCGCGAGGTTCGTGAGCGCATATACGCCGGCTAGGCGCGCAGTGGCCTCAGCGTGACCGAGTTGCGCGGCGGCCGCGGCGTAGCGGTCATGGTAGCCCGTTTCGCTGCGTTCAAGAAGGTCTTGCTTACGGTAGGCGACGGTTAGCGCGACGGCGCCGCCAACGCCTGCGGCGACGGTGAGGCCTATTCGAACGGATTCGAGGAACTTGCCGCTGTCGGTGGTCGCCGTGTCAGGGGGGATGCTGGGGGGCCAGCCGTAGACGAACAGGGTCAAGGCGAGGGCTGAGACGATAGTGATCACAAGTGCGAGGAATACGACAAGGAGAACGGTGGGGAGGAGAGCGGTGGGGAGGCGCCTGCGCCACCATCCCTTGCAGCTTGTGCGCGCCATTCGCCCATCCTGCCTCGTCTTAGTGGCGAAATTAGGCCGCGGACGAAGTGAGGCTCAGCCGAGTGGGGCAGGCTAAGAACGCAGAACGCATCCAAGACACCGGGCGCCACGTCATCGGTAGGCCGGACACGGTACGCGTGGGGGCAACCTCGTCCCGTGGCACTGGCGCGTCCTGCACAGACCAGCAACCCGTCGAGCCGGTGCGGCAACTCCGCGAGATCCTCGCTCAGCACCTCACTTCGTCGTAAACGAGACTCACGACTCCAAGGACTATCGGTGTCGTCCCGCCGCCACGTCGTCGACCACGACGGTGCGGCCTCACCGGAGACCTCCGCGCATCATGACCGGCTTCGTTCAGGAACGCATCATGACGGTCTACGTTCAGGAAGCTGACCCATACTTCCGGCATGACGACCTTGCGGCGGAGTACCTCGATCCGATGGGCAGCGCCAGGCGTGGCGCTCCTGCTCGTGGCCGGCGGAATGGCGCTTCGGCCCGCCATCGCCGAGGCGGGCACAGACGCCCCGCCGCTGACCGCAGAGGAACTGCTCGTCAAGCTGCACGACGCGAAGCCGGTCCCGCTGCACGGCACCGTCAACCAACGCCTCGAGCTGGGGCTTCCGGATCTTCCCGCGGGCATGACGGGACGCTCAGGGGATGCCTCCTTGGCCTCCCTCGTCTCGGGCACCCATACCTGGCAGGTCTGGTACGGAGACAAGCAGCAGCAACGCCTCGCGCTCATGGACGGGGCCAACGAGTCCGACATCTACCGGGATGGCACTGACGTCTGGCTATGGTCCAGCGCTGAGCAGACCGCGACCCATTACCTCATGCCCGATCCCGCGACGATGTCCCACCAGATGTCCCCCCACCAAATGTCACCGAGCGGCGCTCCCGGGACCGCGCACACCGGCGACGCCGGCCTGCCCGACTTCCGTGACCCCAGCGCCGCCGCTACCTGGGCGCTGGACCAGCTCGAACCGACGACGACCGTGACCACCACGAACACGGAGACGGTCGCGGGACGCACGGCATACGGCCTCGTCCTCACCCCGAAGACTTCCAACACCCGCGTCGCGTCGGTTCGCATCGCCCTCGACGCAGAGACGTTCGTCCCGCTCAAGGTGACCGTCATGTCGACCCAGCAGGAGGCGCCCGCCGTCGACGTCGGCTTCACCGAGTTCGACGCCGCCGAACAGGACGCCCGCGGCAAAAGCGTCTGTGAACCCGACCACGCAGCTCAAGGACCACATGGCTGCAGCCGACGCCAACCGACCCACCGTCACGGGCACCGGCTGGGCCGCCGTCGCCAGCGGGCGTCTCCCCGCGGATGCCATGACCGCAGGCCAGGCCGGCCAAAAGGGCAAGGATGGCCAGAACGGCAAGGACAGCAAGGACAGCAAGGGCGCAGACCAGACCAACTCCGCGAGCCAGGCCTTGGCGCTACTCCCCCGCGTCGACGGGGCGTGGGGGTCGGGACGGCTCCTGGACGGAACCCTGGTCTCCGCGGTCGTCACCGACGACGGCCGGTATGCGATCGGCGCGGTCGACCCCGCCCAGCTGTACGCCGCGTCCGGCGCGTGCGAGGTCCTCGGCGAGCCCATGCCAAGGGGCGTGACCCGCGCGCTCCCCCGCGTCGGCGCCCTTGTCGAGGGCCCAGGTTTCCACCCACACCTGACCGGTCGAGCCAACCTCGAACGACTCGACGCCGTCGATGCGTCGGCCAAGCGCCGGACGAGCCGCGCGCGCATCGACGCCGCCCTGGACCGCGTCGGTCTCACGGCTGCCGCCGCGAAGCGCTACCGGGCGTACTCCCTGGGGATGAAGCAACGCCTCGCGCTCGCCGCGGCCCTCCTGCAGCCGCGTGAGCTGCTCGTCCTCGACGAGCCGACGAACGGGCTCGACCCGCAGGGAACCCGCGAGATCCGCACCCTCGTCGCCGAATTCCAGGCGGCGGGGACGACGGTCCTCATCTCCAGTCACCTCCTGTCCGAGATCGAACAGGTGTGCACGCACCTCGGCATCATGAGCGCAGGCGCCCTCGTCGCGCAGGGCTCGGTCGAGGAACTGCGCGCCGGGCAGAGGCCGACCGTTCATGTCGTCACCGGCGACACCGCAGGCGCCGAAGCCTGCGCGGCGGCGCTCGCCGACCTGGGACTCACGGATATCGCGACCCTGGCCGACCCAGAACGCCGCGGCGTCCGCGTGACGGCGAACCCGGGAGAGCATCCGGCGGAACTCATCCTCGCGGACCTCGTCCGGGCCGCCGTGCCGGTCCGGGCCTTCGACCTGCGGCGACCCGGACTCGAAGACCTCTTCGTGTCCCTCACCGGTGAGGGGTTCGACGTCGATGGCTAGCACCGCCCGCCTGCTCGCCTCCGAGGTGCGTCTCGTCGTCGGGCGCCGACGCAACCAAGCGGGCGTCGCCGTCCTCGCGCTGGTCCCGATCATGATCGCCGTGACCACCCGCCTGGCCGCCCCCCGGCGAGGCGGCGGCGGGCCGGACTTCTTCTCGCAGATCACCAGCAACGGCCTGTTCGTCGCGTTCGCGGCGCTCGCCGTCGAACTGACCATGTTCCTTCCGATGGCGGTCGCCACCCTGTGCGGGGACTCGATCGCCGGCGAAGCGAAGGAGGGAACGCTTCGCTATCTCCTGACCGTTCCGGTCGCCCGGACGAGACTTCTCCTGGTCAAGTACGCCTCGCTCGTCGTCTCAGCC
>CAJDWQ010000019.1_pt1 | contig 32392 bp, 31 predicted proteins | sample 7391641 | NCBI WGS metagenome assembly CAJDWQ01 (sample SAMEA7055718, study PRJEB34461) | soil metagenome | biome: terrestrial ecosystem; feature: Peninsula; material: soil | place: Antarctica | collected 2016
CGGTTGTGTGTCGGCTTCGTCGACCAAGAGATTCGAGGCCTTGTTGACCCAATTGTCGAGCACGCGCGCGGACAGTTCGACGCGTTCTCCGTCCCGCCCGTACCAGGTGAGGCGGGGAGTGGTCGCGTCATCGCGGCTGAGGCCCTGCAGGATGTCCCGGATGCTCACCCGGACCACGCTACCGGGCTACGACGACACGTCGCCGAACCGGCGAGGCCTTGGCGCTCACGGTGCGGCGCCCTCCAGGAAGATCACCAGCGAGCCGGCCGGGGCGGCTGCGGAGCGCGGCCAGGTGCGGGCCAGCGCGGACGGAACGTCCTCGCCGGCGAGCGCGACGAGAAGACGTGCCGTCACGACGCCCAGGGTCGCGTCGTCGGGCGCCTCGACGCGTATGCCGTGTTGGATGACGTCTACGCGGGCGTCTGCTGGGTCCGGGCGTGGGCCGGCCAGGTGCGCGCGCGGGTGGCCGTCGGGCAGGCGACCTAGTCCGTCGTGCCGCGCGAGCGCGACGGCGCGCTCGACGCGATCGGCGAGTCCCTCTGCGCCCACGGGTCGCAGACCGACGTCCAGGGCGTCGTGCGAGCCAGCCCGGACCCCGAGGGCGGCGCGCACGGCCTCGTGGTGGCCGACGGCGAACCAGTCTTGCGCGTCATCGCGCACCAGCGCACTCGCGCCGCGCAAGACGGCGCCGGCAGCGGATGAGCCGTCGGACGGCCAACGCCAACCGCGCACCAGTGCGGCCGGAGTCCGGTCCGCCTTTCCCGTGACGAGATCCGCGGCACAAGCGAGTTCGTCCGCCACGGCCCGCACGGTGACCGTCAGTGGCCGGGCGTCGTCGTCGACCGACCCACGCAGGTCGTCCACGACCGGTAGTCCGGCCGCACCCAGCGCGAAGTCGACGACCCCCTCCCGCCAGGCACGTCCCGACGTGTCGCTGACGATCAACCCGAACCGATCGGGGGCGTTCAGGCCCCTCGCGGTGGCATGTTCCAGGAGCGCCATACGCAGCAGAGCGGCCGAGGTGTCCGGATCGGAGGGAAGCAGAAGGAGTTGCCCGGCGGGGCCGGTGTTCGACGCGTCGATGCCGCTCCCGGCGAGGACCGGACCGGCGATCGTCCGGGTGATGCGAATGATCCCCGTGGCCGTAAGTCGCTCGGCGACGACCCGGCGAGCCTGCGCCAGCACGTGGGCGGCGCGGTGGGTGAGGTCCGCGCGCAACCCGTCGGCCTTGCTCACCAGTTTGCTGGCCACGACGAGCACGTCGCCGTCCTCCAGCCGGTCGCCGGCCCGCTCCACAGCGTCGAGGAGCAGGCCCGCGAGGTCGTCGTCGGCGGCGATCTCGGGCAACCCCTGCAGGGGCGCGCAGATCCACCGCGAAGCTGAAGGCCTCGCCCGCGAGGCGGGCCGCTCCAGCGCGGTCTCGCATCAGCAGGTCGGTGCGTCGCACCACGTATCGCGCGGGGGGGATCACCTCGTCCGCCTCTGGGGCTTCGACCGCGTCTATGAGCCAGCCGTCGAGGAAATCGGCGTAGAGGCCGCCGACTCCGCGAGCGCTCACGTCGACGCCGAGAGGGGCCAAGCAGGCGTCGGCATGGCCGCGGACGGGTGCCCCGTTGATGAGGGGGGACACGCCCACGACCGGGGCGGACGTCTCGCGCAGCGCCTCGCGCACCCCCGGGATCAGTAGCACGATGCCGATCGAGACGACGGGGTTCGACGGCGGCAAGAGGACGACGTCGGCCTCGAGGATCGCCTCGGTGACGCCGGGTGCGGGGCGGGCGCGCTCCAGCCCGACGGCGGCGAAGCGCAAGGCGGGGAGCGCGGCGCGATGCCGGACCCACCACTCCTGGAAGTGGATCGCGGTAGGTCCGTCACCGAGATCGACCACGACGTGGGTTTCGACCGGCTCGTCGGACATGGGTAGGAGACGCACCCCGCGGGAGGGAAGATCCCAGCGCCGCGCCAGGCGGGTCGTCACCTCGGACAAGGTCAAACCCTGGCCGAGCCATTGGCTACGGGCGATGTGGGCCGCGAAGTCCTTGTCGCCGAGCGTGAACCACTGGGGCTGGGCACCGTAGGACGCGAGCTCGCTTTGCACGGCGGTCGTCTCCTCGGAGCGTCCCCAGCCCTGTTCTTCGTGGACGGCCTCCCCGAACGTATAGAGGAGTGTGTCGATATCCGGGCAGACGCGCAGTCCGAAGACCGTGAGATCGTCGCCGGTGTTGCCGACGACGGTGAGTTCGGCTCGGCTCAGGGCTGCGTCGGCGTCGAGGTGGTGACGCAGGCCGCGCAGGAACCTGGCCCCGCCCACCCCGCCGGCAAGGGCGGTAATGCGCATGGGGTCAGTCAAGCGCATCGGCCCCCGACCGGCGCGCGGCGGCCGCAAGGGCTCTGACCGTCGGGTAGAGAGAGTCGTTCGTTCAGGACGAAAGCCCTGGTCCACTACCAGATACTCGGCTTGACGAACGGAGACGACACGCGTGTAATTCCACTGTTGTCGCGATCGCAATTCATCGGGCGTCACCTGTCTTCACGGGCCTTCGAGGCCGTTGCGTGGGGCTCTCGCTGTGCGCGCGCTTGCCGACCCACCACCGGGCGGAGGGCGTGTCGGAGGGCAGAAAGCAGGCTCGGGCGGACGGATGGCCTGCGGGCGGGGTGAGCCGAGGAGCGAGGAGGGGCCATGGAAGAACTGGTGCTGGTGCAGGGTCTGGGAATGCCCGTCGAGGAGGGCGAGCTGTCCTGGCAGGACAGGGCTCTGTGCGCCCAGACCGATCCTGAGGCGTTCTTCCCTGAGAAGGGCGGCTCCACCCGCGAGGCCAAGCGGGTCTGCGTCGGCTGCGAGGTGCGCATGGAGTGCCTGGAGTACGCGCTGGCGCACGACGAGCGCTTCGGCATCTGGGGCGGTATGTCCGAGCGTGAACGCCGCAAGCTCAAGCGTCGCGCGGTGTGAGGTGGTGTCTCCAGGGGTCGTCTTGGTCGCGGTGACGCAGGTTCCCTTTGCCGAACGCGCCTCCAGGGGGAAGACTGTCGGCACAGCAACCGACCTTCGAAGGAGCCTGGGATGAGCCCTCTGGATGACGACCTTGACCCGACCGCAGGCCGCGGTGGCGCCGATGGTGGTGCGGATGGTGGCGCCGACAAGGGTGCTGATGGTGGCGCGGACGGCGGCGCTGACAAGGGCGCCGACAAGGGTGCCGATGGTGGCGCCGACGGGGGAGCGGACAGCAGCGCCGGCTGATGCTCCCCGCTGACGTGCTCGGCGAACTGGTGGGGATGCCCGCGGAACGGTTCGCTGCACAGCATTGGGGCCGGCGGGACCTGCTCGTCTCCACGGCGGAGCCGGATCGGTTCGCCGGCCTCTTCGGCGCCCAAGCCGCCGATGAGTTGGTGGCCCGTCGCGGGTTGCGGGTCCCCTTTTTGCAGTTGGCCAAGAACGGTACGAGTCTGCCCGAGCGCGGCTTCACGACGGGCGGAGGTGTGGGCGCGGGCATTGGCGATCAGATCGACGAGGACGCGGTCCGCCGCGAGTTCGCCGCCGGCGCGACGATCGTGCTGCAGGGGTTGCACCGTACGTGGGCGCCGCTCGCCGACTACGCGCAGGCGCTTGCGGGCCAACTGGGTCACCCCGTCCAAGTGAACGCGTATATCACCCCCCCCGGCGGACGCGGGTTCGCCGACCACTACGACGTCCACGACGTGTTTGTCCTCCAGATCCACGGTGCCAAACGATGGTCCGTCCGTGACCCGGTGTGGCCAGACCCACTCCGGGACCAGCCGTGGACCGATCGGCGCGACGCGGTCGACGCAGCGGTCGCCCGCCCGCCGCGCCAGGAGGCGACCCTGAAGCCCGGCGACTGCTGGTACCTGCCGCGCGGATACGTGCATTCCGCCGCCGGCCAGGATGACGTCAGCATCCATGTGACCGTGGGTGTGCACGTGTGGACCCGGCACCATCTCGCCTCCGCCGTGTTAAGCCGGGCGCGTGAGGCGCTCGCTCTCGACCCGGGGCTTCGCGGCTCCCTGTCGATGGGCGTGGACGTGGCAGATCCGACCGTCGCGGAGCGTGAGCTGGAGGAGGTCCGTTCGGCGCTGGTCCGCGCGGTGCAAGCTGTGGGTGCGCAAGAGGTCGCCACGGAGTTGCAGGCCTCTGCCCGGGCAGGACAGCGCTCGGCCCCACTGGGACCTCTCGCGCAGTGGTTGACCTCCCTGGACCTGCGTCCTGACGATGTGCTCACCGTGCGCCCATACCTGAGAGCGAGCCTCGAAGGTGCCCCCGATGCGCCGGTGGTGCGATCGCGGGCCGGTCGGGTCCCGGTCCCGTCCGCGAGCGCGGCGGCGGTGCGACAGCTGCTGGAGGTCGGATCCGTGACCGTCGCAGATCTCATGCCTGACGACCATCAGGCGCGTGAACTTGCCCGACGCCTGGTCGTGGAGGGTGTCGCGGTGAGGCGCTCATGAGCGGGCATGGGCCACCGGAGGGTGTGCGATGCGCGGTCGGGGCGCGCCTTCGCGGAGACCCGCTGCTCGGTACGGCGGTGCCGGCGAGGCGTTGGCTCTTCGTGGAGCAGCACGGCGGGTGGACAGCCGACGCTTTCGCGGGCCTGCGCGCCCCCGACGAGGACAAGGTGGCGCTCGCGCGCCTCATCCGGCATCAAGGCGTCCGCCTGATGCTCATGCGACGGCCGGGAGCGCGTGCCGGGGACGCCGCAGCCCCCCATCGATGGTGCGTGGTCGACACCGAGCCTCCGGTCGTAGAGGTATGGGGGCAGGCCGACGAGGCGGGTGGCCTCGGCGCCGCCTTGGCGGTTCTCGAATCGCCACGTACCGCAGATCTCACGCCCGCGCCGGGGCTCATTCTCGTGTGTGTCAACGGTCGCAAGGACCCGTGCTGTGCCCTCGCGGGGCGTCCCGTGGCGGCCGAACTGGCCCGGACGTGGCCCGACCAGGTGTGGGAGTGCACCCATACCGGCGGCGACCGCTTCGCCGCCAACGTGATCGTGCTGCCCGAGGGGGTGTGTTACGGGGGTCTCTCTGCGGCGACCGCGACGGGCGTTCTGGCCGCCCACCGTGAGGGCTCCCCGGACCTGACCCACCTGCGTGGTATTACGGGCCGCGGTTCCCACGAGCAGGTAGCGCTGGCGAGCGTCAGCGCGCTGCTCGGAGTGCTGCCCTGGGACCGGAGGCGTCTCACGGTGGCCGCGCATCGCGAGGACCGACGATGGTGGGTGGAGGTCGATCTGGACGGGCAACGGGCCGCGGTCGTGGAGGGCCACGACGAGGTCCGCGCGGCTCATCACCTCACGTGCGGCGCTGTGCGCGCGACCAAGGCCACCGCCCCGATCGTGGACCGGGTCGTGTGCGTGGAAGAATCCGCCGACCTCGGAGGCTGACGCCGCCCGCGGCGAGTCCGAGCGCCGCGCCGGCGGGGGACGGAGCGGCAGCTCAGAGATCGTCGTCGCGGTAGCCGGGGTCGAGCGTCGTTGGTTCGACGCCGAGAGCCACGGCGAGTTGCTCCACGACGACATCGTTGACCACAGCGGCAAGTTCCCGGGGGTCCTCCACGCGCGTCTCGACCGGTCGGCGATAGAGCACGACCCGAGTGGGCAGCCCGCGGTCGGCGGGGAACAGTTGCGCCAGGGGCACCTGCTGGGGCTCCCAGGGGTCCGGATCGGAGGGTGGCACGAGTTCGACGGCCATCTCGATGTCGCCCAGGCCCGCGCGGAGCCGGCGTTCAATCCGGTCGACGGCGTCCAGGACGAGGTTGTCGAAGGCGTCCGACCGTGAATGCATGGCCGGAACGGGCGGCCACGCGAGCGGTCCCCGCTGCCCCCTACCGTGTCGGTCCCGACGATGCCGGGTGCGGCTGGCGCGGGAGGAGGCGGTCATGGGGCCACTGTAAGTCCCCCCTGGAGCGCGGCGGTGCGGGCCGTTCGGCGTGGTGCGGGAGCGGCCGGGCCGCGCGGAGAGATACGCTCCTGGGCGTGAGTGTGATCCGTCGGTGCTCCAAGACAGCCTGTAGTCGGCTCGCCGTCGCCACGCTCACGTACAACTACGCGGAGCAGACCGCGGTACTGGGGCCGCTCGCAGCGTTCGCGGAGCCCCACTCGTACGACCTGTGCGCGACGCACGCGCTACGGATGACCGTCCCGCAGGGATGGATCGTGGTGCGGCTGATCGAGGATCTGCAGGAGAGCGACGAGACCGACGACCTGCTCGCGGTGGCGGACGCCGTCGAGGCGCGCCGCCCGGCACGCGGATCCGAGGCTAAGCGGCGCCGCCCCACCGAGGACGAAAGCGGGCCGGACGCCGCCGACGGACCGCCGCCGCGGGGGACGTCCCCCACCTCCCGACCGAACCTGCGGGTGCTCCGCGACCAGTAAGGTTCTCCGCCCTTGTGGGACAGGGCACCCAGGGCCGATTAGGCTGCCCGTGTGAGGCAGAAGCGACTGGCCGACTTCATCAAGGCCTACGACGTGCGGGGCATCGTGCCAGAGCAGCTGGACGCAGAGGTGGCGCGCGCCATCGGTACGGCGTTCGCCGAGGTGATCGCCCTGCCCGACGCCGCGGCTGGCGTGGTTGTCGGGCACGACATGCGACCGACCTCACCGGAGCTGGCTCGGGCCTTCGCGGACGGGGTGGTATCGCGAGGCCTGGACGTGACGCTGATCGGATTGTGTTCGACGGACGGCCTCTATTACGCCAGCGGGGCGCTCGGTCTGCCCGGGGCGATGTTCACGGCGAGCCATAACCCGGCGCAATACAACGGCATCAAGATGTGCCGATCGGGCGCCCGACCTGTCGGGCAGGACACCGGTCTCGCCGACATCACTCGCGTGGCCCAGAGCCTTCTGGACGACCCAGGCGAACCGAATCGCGACGAGCTGGCGTCTGCGGGGCAGATCCGCGAGCGGGACCTTCTCGCGGATTACGCGGCGTTCCTGCGCGGTCTGGTCGATCTCACGGATGTCCGGCCCCTCAAGGTTGTCGTGGACGCGGGGAACGGCATGGGCGGGCTCACGGTGCCCGCCGTGCTCTCGGGGCTGCCGCTGGACGTTGTCCCGCTCTACTTCGAACTCGACGGAACGTTCCCCCACCATGAAGCCAACCCGCTGGAGCCGGCCAACCTCGTCGACCTGCAACACGCTGTCGTGGCGCACGGCGCCGACATCGGGCTGGCGTTCGACGGCGACGCGGATCGCTGCTTCGTGGTCGATGAGCGCGGCGAGCCAGTCTCGCCGTCGGCGATCACCTCGCTCGTAGCGGCCCGCGAGATCGCCAAGAAGACCGCCGAGGGTGTCCCTGCCGTCGACGTGACCATCGTCTACAACGTGATCTGCAGCCACGCCGTTCGTGAGGTGATCGACGAGTGTGGCGCCCGTGGTGTGCGCACGCGCGTCGGGCACTCCTTCATCAAGGACGAGATGGCGCGCCACGACGCGGTGTTCGGTGGCGAACACTCGGCGCACTATTACTTCCGAGACTTCTGGTACGCGGACACCGGCATGCTCGCCGCCATGCACGTCCTCGCGGCACTGGGCGAGCAGCCGGGCTCGCTCAGCGAGCTGGTCGCCTCCTACGACCGGTACGTCGCCTCGGGCGAGATCAACTCGACCGTGTCCGACGTGGTCCAGGCGAGCGACCGCGTCGAGCGGTGGGCGCAGCCCCAGGGGGTGCGCGTCGATCGTCTCGACGGTCTCACCGTCGAACACTCGGGCATCGAGCCCCACGACGAGGGGATGTGGTGGTTCAGCCTTCGACCGAGCAACACCGAACCCTTGCTTCGTCTCAACGTGGAGGCGCGAGACCGCGCCACGATGGAGTCGATCCGCGACGCGGTGTTGGCGGTCGTGCGCGAAGAGAGGCCTGGGGTGGGGGACCGATGAGCGAGTTCATCGCGATGTGGGTGCGGGAGATCCTGCGCTGTCCCGTATGCCGTGGACGGCTGGAGGACGCGACGTCGGCGAACGACCAGTCGGCGCTGCGCTGCGCCGCCGATTGCGACGCCCCCGGCCTGCGGCGGCTCTATCGCATCGATCAGGGTATCCCCGTCCTCCTCGCGGACGAGGCCCGTCTCGAACGGACCTGACGAGCACGACCGGCCCGGCGCGCGTGGGGCCGGGAGGATTTAGCGCCAAGGAGGCACCATGCCGCTCATCGACGACGAGGCGCTTGACGACCCTCGACGTGTCGCGGCGATCGACACTCGGGACACGCTGCGGGCGCTCGCGACAGGGGGCGCTCAGGTCCGTGAGGCCATCACGCTCGCCCAGGAGGCCGGGGTCGACCGCCTTGCCCGCGGTGAACGACCGCGTTCGGTCCTGATCGCCTCGCTCGGAGGTTCGGCGGTCGTCGCCGATGTGCTCGACCTCTTGGCCGAGCCCAGTTCTCCCGTGCCGGTGACGGTCCGCCGCAATCTGCCGGTGCCCGGTTGGGTCGGAGCGCTCGATCTCGTCGTCGCCGTCTCCCTGTCGGGCCGTGCGCCCGGTCCGCTAGCCGTCGCAGCCGAAGCGGCACGTCGGGGCGCCTCCCTGGTCACGGTCGGTGCTCAGGACTCCCCGCTCGCTGCCGTGTGCGCGGCCGCCCGCGGCGTGCATATGGACATCGGTAAGGGGCGCATGTCGTCGCGAACGTCCCTGTGGTCGCTGCTGGTTCCCGTACTGATCGCCGCCGACCGCGCCGGGGTGGTGAGCGTGCCGGAACGGACTCTGCTGGCGGCGGCCGACCGCCTGAACGAGCGGGCGGAAGCCTGCCGGCCCTCCTCTGCGTCGTTCGTGAACCCGGCCAAAGCCATGGCGTTGCAGCTGGCGGAGACCGTCCCCGTGGTCCTTGGAGAAGGAGATCTCGGCGGGGTCGCGGCGAACCGTGCGGCATCGATGCTGGCGCGCACCGCGCGCCTGCCGGCCACGTTCGGGGCGCTGCCAGACGCGGCCTCGCAGGTGGTCGCGACGTTCGACGGACCTTTCACGGCCGGCGGCGGTGAGGGGGTCGGGGCGCCGTACCCACCTCGGGACATCTTCGCTGACCCTTTTCTCGACGGACCCGCGCAGCCGAAGCTCGGTTTGCTCCTGCTCCGCGAGGCGCCGACGATCGCCGCGACGCCCGAGGACGTGGAGCGCACCACCCTGGTCGACGGCGTCGTAGCGACCGCGCAGGATGCGGGGGTGCGGGTCATGACGGTCGTCGCCGAACCGGGGGAGCCCCTCGTGCGGCTGACGGGGTTGATCGCGACGACCGACTATGTCGCGACCTACCTGGCTATTGCGTTCGGCATGGATCCGGCGGTGTCCCGACACGTGACCGAGCTGCGCGACCGCACTCGGAGCTGAGGTCGCCCGGGGCGGCGCAGGGTTGCGGCCAGCTCGGCGGCTATCCTCGCGGCGTGGATCATGTCGACCTCGCCATCATCGGTTCCGGCTCGGGCAACTCACTGGTCACCCCAGACTTCGCGGGCCAGCGCGTCGCGGTCATTGAGAAGGGGGTTTTCGGGGGCACCTGCCTCAACGTCGGGTGTATCCCGACCAAGATGTTCGTCCACGCGGCGGACGTCGCGGAGAGCGCTCGCCACGCCGCGCGGTTCGGGGTGGACGCCCGGGTGGACCGTATTCGCTGGGACGACATCCGCGACCGGGTCTTCGGCAGGATCGACCCGATCTCCGCCGGGGGGCGTGACTACCGGCTGAACGGCCCAGGGACCACCGCGTACGTGGGGCACGCCCGGTTCACCGGACCGCGCACTCTCGTCATCGACCTCAACGACGGCGGGCGCGCCGAGGTGAGCGCCGACCAGATCGTGATCGCCACGGGGGCCCGCCCCAACATCCCCGGTGCGATCGACGACAGCGGGGTGCCGTTCGACACCTCCGACACGGTGATGCGTCTCGACGATCTCCCGTCGTCGATGGTGATCCTCGGTGGAGGCTACATCGCGGCGGAGTTCGCCCACATCTTCGGTTCTCTCGGCGTCCGGGTGACGTTCGTGGCGCGCGGCCCGCGGCTGCTGCGCCACCAGGACGCCGAGATCTCCACGGCGTTCACCCAGCGGGCATGTGCCCAGTGGGACGTGCGGCTGGGGCGCGTGGTGACCTCGGCCACCGCGACGCAACACGGTGTGCGCCTCACGCTCGACGACGGATCGATCGTCGAGGGTGGGCTGCTCCTGGTCGCTGCCGGTCGGATCCCCAACACCGACGACCTCGGGCTCGACCTGGCCGGCGTCGAACGACACCCGGACGGGCGGGTCGTGGTCGACGACTTCGGCCGTACCACCGCCGACGGCGTGTGGGCGCTCGGCGATGCGTGCTCTCCGTACCAGCTCAAGCACGTCGCCAACCACGAGGCGCGCGTCGTCGCGCACAACCTCGCTCATGGCGAGGACCTGTGGCGCTTCGACCACCGGTTCGTGCCGGCTGCTGTGTTCAGCCGGCCTCAGATCGCCTCGGTCGGCGCCACCCAGCAGGAGTTGGAGGAGCAAGGACGCCGATTCGTCGTCTCGGTCCAGAGGTACGGGGACACCGCGTACGGGTGGGCGTTGGAGGACCGACATGGGCTGTGCAAACTGCTCGCCGATCCCGCCACGGGCCTGCTCCTCGGGGCCCATCTCATGGGTGAAGCGGCCTCCACCCTCATCCAACCCGCGATCCAGGCCATGTCGTTCGGGCAGCGGGTGGACGAGGTGGCGCGGGGTCAGTACTGGATCCACCCTGCCCTGTCCGAGGTACTGGAAAACGCCCTACTCGGGCTGGAGCTCGACACCGTCTGGCGCGGCGCCGGCCGCGACACCCGCTGCCACGCCGACGCGTCGGCGGGTCACCGGTGGCGCGCCCGTGGCGATCGACACGGGCGTGGCCCCGGCGTCCACTGTCGACACACGGCTCGTCGGCGCCGGCCTTTCCGTGCTGCTGGCATCCGGTCTCGCCCTGCTTTACGCGTCGCGTCGAAATCATGAGTGATCGTCGTCGAGGGGTCACCTGATCGGTCGACCTGGTGATCCGTTCGCATACGACGATGGCCACCCGCGCTCAGCACGCGGGTGGCCGCGGTCGTCGTGCCCTGTACGGGGCGCTCGTCGTCGGCGTGCTCGTAGGCCTGTCGCTCGTCGCGTGGGGGCTGCGTCCGGTGGATCCGCCGTCGGCTCCTTTGCCGGAGCGCACGTTCGACCACGCATGGTCCGCGGGCGCCACGGCGCCCGACAGCGACATCGGGCGGCCCCCAGCACCTCCGTACCGTCCTGATCGCCTACTGATCCCCTCGCTCGGCATCGACGCACCGTTGGTCGCCGAGGGCCTCGACACGCGAGGGAATCTGGTGGTCCCGGGGGATCCCGGAACCGTGGGCGTGTGGGACGGTGGCCCTCAGCTGGGAGCCGCGGAGGGCACGACTTTGTTGGCCGGTCACGTGGATGTCGCCGGAATGGGGCCGGGTGCGCTGATCGGGCTGTCGCGGGTCGCGCCGGGAGCCTGGGTGATCACCACTGACGGGCTGGGCCGGGATCGGGCATGGCGGGTGGACTCACTCGTGGTCCGAGGCAAGGACCACCTCCCTGCCTTCCCGGCGACCGGCGTGCGGCGCCTCGCGATCGTGACGTGCGGAGGACCCCTGTTGCGCACGCCGTCGGGCAACACGTATCGAGACAATGTGATCGCGTTCGCGATGCCGGCCGCTCCGTGACGCCGGTTGGTGAGCCTCCTCACGCCGCCTCTGGACGGGCCGATAGTCTAAGCCAGGCGTGCCGGCGCGGGTGATGACCCGCGGCAGGTGAGCGACGCCGGGCACCCGCCCGGCCTCCCCCTGTAGCCCGGATGGGGCGACGCCGGTGCGCCGACACATAAGACGAAAGAGACGTTCATGTCTTTTCAATACCAAGTCAAAGACCTTTCCTTGGCGGAGGCGGGACGTCATCAGATGCGCCTGGCCGAGCACGAGATGCCGGGACTGATGGCGCTGCGTGGGCAATACGGGGCTTCCCAGCCGCTCGCCGGTGCCCGCATCGCCGGGTCTTTACACATGACCGTGCAGACCGCCGTCCTCATCGAGACGCTCGTGGCGCTCGGGGCGCAGGTCCGCTGGGCGTCGTGCAACATCTACTCCACCCAGGACGAGGCAGCAGCGGCGGTCGTCGTCGGCCCCGACGGAACCCCGCAAGAGCCGCGTGGGGTCAGCGTGTTCGCCTGGAAGGGCGAGACCCTGGAGGAGTACTGGGATTGCACCGAGCGGATCCTTCAGTGGCCGGCCGGACCGGACGGCGAGCCCGCGTTCGCCAACATGATCCTCGACGACGGCGGCGACGCCACGATGCTCGTCCACAACGGCAGCCGGTGGGAGGCCGACGAGCGGGTCCCGGAGACGACGGAGGACGACTCCGTCGAGTTCGGGGTGTTCAAGGCTCTCGTGCGGCGGAGCATGGCGACCGATCCCACGACGTGGACCCGCGTCGCCGCGCACATCAAGGGCGTCACCGAGGAAACCACCACCGGGGTGCACCGGCTCTACCAGTTGCATGAGGAAGGTGGGCTCCTCTTCCCGGCGATCAACGTCAACGACGCGGTCACCAAGAGCAAGTTCGACAACAAGTACGGCTGCCGCCACTCGCTGATCGACGGCATCAACCGGGCCACCGACACGCTGATCGGAGGCAAGACGGCGGTCGTCTGCGGATACGGAGACGTCGGCAAGGGCTGCGCCGAGTCGCTGCGCGGCCAAGGCGCCCGCGTGATCGTCACCGAGGTCGATCCGATCTGCGCGTTGCAGGCCGCGATGGAGGGCTATCAGGTCGCGCTCTTGGAGGACGTGGTCGCCAGCGCCGATATCTTCGTGACGACGACCGGTTGCTTGGACGTGGTCCGCGCCGAGCACATGGTCGCGATGAAGGACAAGGCCATCGTTGGCAACATCGGCCACTTCGACAACGAGATCGACATGGCTGGTCTCGCCAAGACCCCGGGCATCACGAAGACCGAGATCAAGCCGCAGGTGCACGAGTGGACCTTTCCGGCCACCGGTGATTCGCCCGAACGCAGCTTGATCGTGCTGTCCGAGGGACGGCTCCTGAATCTGGGCAACGCCACGGGGCATCCGAGCTTCGTGATGAGCACCAGCTTCAGCAACCAGACGATCGCGCAGATCGAGCTGTTCACGAAGCCCGACGCCTATCCGCTCGGCGTGCACGTGCTGCCCAAGCACCTGGATGAGCAGGTCGCGAGGTTGCACGTGGACGCGCTCGGCGTGCAACTCACGACGCTGACCAAGGCTCAAGCGGACTACCTGGGCATCGACGTGGCAGGTCCGTACAAGGCCGACCACTACCGGTACTGACGCCGGCCACCGTCTTCCCGGACGCGTCGGTACCGACGACAGGCCCGTCCACCGGATAGAATGCCCAGGTCATCGCCGCGCGAGGGGAGTCATCGTGGAGACACGCGTGCTGATCGTTGACGATGATCTGGCGCTGGCGGAGATGTTGGGGATTGTCTTGCGCGCGGAAGGGCTCGAGGTTACGCATCGCCCGGACGGTCTTTCAGCGCTCGATGCTTTCCGGACGTTCCACCCGGATATCGTGCTCCTCGACGTCATGCTGCCCGGGATGGACGGCATCGAGGTATGCCGCAGAATCCGGGCTGAGTCGATGGTGCCTATCGTCATGTTGTCCGCGCGCACGGACACGATCGACATCGTCGTGGGTCTGGAATCCGGGGCGGACGACTACGTCATCAAGCCGTTCAAGCCGCAGGAGCTGATCGCCCGCCTCCGGGCCAGGATCCGCCGTGGCGAGAGCCCAGAGCCCGAGCGCCTGACGATCGGCGACCTCGTCATCGACGTGGCCGGGCATTCGGTGAAGCGCGACGGCATCCCGGTTCCCCTGACGCCGTTGGAGTTCGATTTGCTGGTCGCGCTGTCGCGCAAGCCGTGGCAGGTGTTCAGTCGGGAGGTGTTGCTGGAGCAAGTGTGGGGCTATCGGCACGCCGGCGACACGCGGCTGGTCAACGTGCACGTCCAACGGTTGCGCAGCAAGATCGAGAAGGATCCCGAGCGCCCCGAGATCGTCGTGACCGTCCGAGGAGTCGGCTACAAGGCCGGCCCGAGCTGATGGATGCGCGCCGCCGGTGAGCCCCGCCAAGGAGCGTTCGGACACCCCGCGCGCCGCTGTAGCGGCCGGGGCGCGCGCGCTCGTCGGCGCCGGCCGTCAGGTGCGTGATGGCGCCGTTCGCTCCGTACGGTGGACGCTGCACCGGTGGCGGGCCAGCCTCCAGGTCCGCGTCGTGACCACGACGGTCCTGCTCTGCCTGCTGGTGATGGGCCTGTTGCAGACGTTCGTTTATCAGCGGATTGCGGACGGACTCGTGAAGGACCGGATCGCGACCGCCCAGGAAGAGGCGGTCGTGGGCGCCCGCGATGTGCAGGAACGTCTTGACACGATCGACAAAGCGGACGCCGCGACCGTTCGTCAAGCGGTGTTCGACACGATCCGTCAAGAAGCCCAGGCCCGCGAAGAAGAATCGCGCGAGGTCATCATGATCCGCGCTTTGGGCAACACGATGTCGCAGCTGGTGTTGCCCGCCATGGACACCGGGCTGGGCGCGTCGATCATCCCGCAGGACATCAGAGAGCAGCTGGCCGCGGAGCCCGCATACGAGCACTACAAGGTCATCTCTGTCCCCCGCGGCGACGGCCACGTCTCGTCTGTCGTCTTCGGCGGACTTGTGTCGGTGCCGGAAGCGGGCCAGTACGAGCTCTACTTCGTGTACCCGATGGAGCGCCAGGAGCAGATCCTATCGATGGTCCGGGGCACGTTCCTCCTGGGAATGGCAATCTTCGCGGCCCTGATCGGCCTGGTGGCGCACGTCGTGACGAGGATGGCGGTGGATCCGGTCCGCGAGGCCGCGGTGGTGGCCCAGCGGCTCGCCAAGGGTCGCCTCAACGAGCGGCTCATCGTGAAGGGCGAGGACGACCTGGCAAAGCTCGGCACGGCGTTCAACGCCATGGCGAACACGTTGCAGGCTCAGATCAGCAAACTCAAGGACCTGTCCGTCGTGCAGCAGCGCTTCGTCTCCGACGTCTCCCACGAGCTGCGGACGCCGTTGACGACGATCCGGATGGCGGCAGAGGTGATCCACGACGATCGCGACGCGTTTCCTCCGGTATCGCGCCGTTCCGCGGAGATCTTGCGTGACGAGGTGGAGCGGTTCGACTCCCTGTTGGCGGACCTGCTGGAGATCAGCAGATTCGACGCGGGCGCCGCGGATCTTGATCGGGAGATCGTCGACGTGCGCGACGTCGTGGAGCGGGTGTTGCGCAGCACCCAGCAGCTGGCTCGGCACAAGAAGATCTCGGTGGAGCTTGTGGGCGCGGACGAGCCACTGAAGGCCGAGCTGGACCCACGACGCGTCGAGCGTATTGTGCGCAACCTGGTGGTGAACGCCCTGGAACACGGCGAAGGACATCCGGTACGGGTCGAGCTGGGCGGCAACGCCGAGGCGATCGCGATCGCGGTGCGAGACCAGGGGATCGGCCTGCAGCCCGGTGAAGCCGATTTGGTCTTCACGCGCTTCTGGCGGGCAGACCGCGCGCGCAAGCGGACGACGGGCGGCACGGGCTTGGGGCTGGCGATCGCGCTGGAGGACGCACGCCTTCACGACGGCTGGCTGCAAGCGTGGGGTGTGCCGGGGGAGGGCTGCCGGTTGCGGCTGACGCTGCCGCGCGTCGCGGGGCTTCCGATCGGTTACTCGCCCCTCCCGCTCGCCGACCCCGCCCCCAAGGCGGCCAACGGCGATGGTGCGACTCCCGTCGGAGAGCCGATCGCCGCCGCCCGTGAACCCGTCCGGGCCACGGCGGAGAGGGTGGGTGCCGGGATGCCGGCGCGGGCGGACGACGTGGTGCCGGATGACATGGTGCCGGATGACGTGCCAAACGACGTGGAGGAGGCGAGGCCTCCCGATGGCGACGACGCTGTGCTGGACGATGCCCCTCGGCGGGCGGGTGAGCCCCGGCACGAAAGAACCGAGCGGCCGGTCACGCTGTGACGCGATCCCGGCCACTCATGCGCGTCGCCACGCTCACGGCCGCATGCATGACGCTGGCCTCATGCGGGGGCCTGCCGGAGGACAGCCCGGTCTTTCGGGGGATTGAGGTGGGCACGCCGGTGGCCCCGTCCGTGCGTCAGCATTTCGCGGACCCGATCCCCGGGGCGTCGCCGGAGGCGATCGTGCGCGCCTTCGTCGTCACCGGCGCGGCGCCCGCGGAGAACAACGGGGCGGCTCGCAAGTATCTGGCCCGCGACATCCGCGATTCCTGGACGCCCAGATCGCGCTCGGTGGTGATCATGCAGGGCGTCAGCAACATTGCCGTGCAGGTGATCTCGTCCTCAGCGTCGACGTGCGTCGTCCAGATCAGCGGGCCCGCGCGAGCGGTCGTCGCCGTGAACGGCAGACTCACCGAGCTGGCCGGCCAGACCCGCAGCGCCCAGATCGAACTGGTTCGCCAGGATGGCGAATGGCGCGTCTCGGCCGTCCCCGCCGACTTCGGCCTCTGGCTCGACCAGTTCGACTTCGACGCCGCGTACGGGGTGTTCACGATCGGGTATGTCTCCAAGGTCTCCCGGACCGTCCTCCCCGACCGGCGGTGGTTCCCGATCACGAACGCCCTACCCACGACGCTCGCGCGGGCGCAGTTAGAGCCTGTCCCGCCGTACCTGTCCGGAGCCGCCGAGACCGGCTTCCCGCTCTTGACGCGGCTCCGGGTCGACGCGGTGACGGTCACGGCCGGCGTGGCGAACCTCGATCTCACTCCGCAGGCGCTTCGTGGCACGGCGGACGACCGGCGAGCGGCGTTCGCGCAAACGATCCTGTCGCTCACGCAGGCGCCCACCGTGCGCGCCGTGTCGATGCAGGTCAACGGTCAGAATGTGGGCGTCAGCGGAATGCCGGACGCCTTGTCCAGCCTCGCTGAGCTCGGGTACGAGGTGGCCGGAGCACCGCCCGCGGAGCAGGTGGTGCTCCGGCGCGGCACGGCACTGGAGGTCGTGCGGATGGGCGATCTTCGCTCCGGGCAGCCGCGGGCGGAGGCGCCGTCGCTACCGGCGCTGGACGTGGCGTGGCGCGGCCTGGCGGTCAGTCCAGATTTCAAGGATCTGGCGGCGACGTCGGGTGACGGGAAGGGGCTCCTGCGCTGGCGACGAGACAGCGCTGCACCCGACGGTCCCGGTCGCTCCGCCCTTCAACCGCCGTTCGCGCGGGACCTGGTGCGCCCCTCATACGACCCCTTCCAGGGTTTGTGGGTCGGGGGGGCGACCGGGGACGGCGAGGCCGGCATCTGGGTGATCAACACGCGCGGCGAGGTGGGGGTCGCCACGCCACGACGGATCCCGGCGCCCTGGCTGGCGGGTTCGCGGATCACAGCGTTGAAGGTGGCTCCGGACGGGCAGCGTGTCGCGCTGCTCTTGGCGCCGCGCACCGGTCCGGCGCGACTCGCGGTCGCCGGGGTCGAGCGCGGTGAGGACAACCGGGTGGCCTCTCTGGCCGACCCGCTCTACGTCGGCGAAAGCCTGGTGAGCGCCACGGACGTGGCGTGGGAGTCGGGTTACAACCTCGCGGTCGTGGGCCGCGCCGCCGGCATGATCGAAGACCACGCCCTGCTCGTGGGGGTCGACGGGCGAGTGGATGGACGGCTCGGCAAGGTGCCAACGGACGCGTCCGGCGGCCGTGTCGTCGGCTCCGGCGCGGCTCGGGGCCTGCTTCTCTTGACGCGGTCGGGCGAGGTCTATCAGGCCGTCTCGGGGGGCTGGCGGGATCTCGCGGCGTCCGGCGACCTGGTCGTGCCGGGCGGCTGAGCCACCGGCCGGGCGCCGAGCAGGGGCAACGGGAGGCCGTCATCCACACCCCACCGGCCGAGTCGGGACATCCACGGGGAGACGCCGGGTGCGAGCGGTTGAGGCCGCGGCCGGGGAGCATGGGTGGATGGTGAACGCACGGGCCGGTCTTCGGGGCTCCTTCCTCGCCGTGCGCGCGATGACCGAACTGGCGATGCCGGTCCGCTGCGCCGGGTGCGCCCGGCCTGGCGCACCCTGGTGCGCATCGTGTCGTGCCGCGGTCGGGCAACTCCCGAAGGCCGGACCCGCGGCGCCGACCCCCGTGCCGAGCGGCTTCCCGAGGACGTGGGCGTCGGCCCCGTACGAGGGCGCCGTACGACGCGCGATCGTGGCGTACAAAGACGAAGGGCGCCGAGATCTGGCGGCTGTGTTGGCGCCGCTTCTGCGCGAGGCGGTCGTCGGCGCGGTGGGGGCGACGCGGGGTACGGCGGCACACGGGTTGTGGCTGGTCGCCGTACCCTCCTCGAGCAAGGCCCGCGTCCGGCGCGGCGACGCTCCGTTGGAGGCGTTGGCGCGTCGCGCGGCATACGGCGTCGAAGGACTTGTGCAGGCGCCCTGGGCGCTGGCGCTCGGCCGAGGGGTGGCAGACCAAGCGCGGCTGGACCACCGGGCGCGGGCCGCGAACCTGTCTCGGGCGATGTGCGCGGACCCCGCGTCGGCGGGACGCACGGTAGTGCTGGTCGACGACGTGGTCACCACAGGGGCCACCCTGGCGGAGGCTGCCCGGGCGTTGCGGGACGCCGGGTGCTCGGATGTGGTGGCCGCCTGCGTGGCCGCTACCCGCCGCCGCACCACACATCCTCGAGATGGCGTCGATCGAGCCGGGGAGCGGAGGACCGGGGGGATCGGCCGCAGGGTCTTGCCGCCCGTCAGGGGGTGAGAGCGCTGACAGTTCGGCGTCGCGGCTGGTCACGTACGCGAAAGGTGGACTATTGTCGATCCTGGTGTCCTTGCCCGCAAGTTGCTCCCCTCGTGGCGGCGACGCGGCCGTGGCTCGTCCCGGCCGAGGGTCGCCCGGGGATTCACGGGCCCGCTGACACGTTCGTCAGTCGTGGAGGGAGGTGTGGCCTACGCGGCAGTCCTCGCCGATCGTTCGTACGCTGCGCATCCGTCTCCCTTAGGAGGATCCCCATGGAGATCACCGTCACCGGCCGTCACGTCCAGGTCTCTGACCGCTTCCGCCAGGTACTCACCGACAAACTCGCCAAAGTCGAGCAGTACGCTCCGCGCACCCAGCGCGTCGAGGTCGTCGTGAGCCACGAGACCAGCAGGGCCGCTCCGAAGGGCAGCGAGCGCGTCGAGATCACGTGCCTCGCGAGGGGGCCGGTGATCCGAGCCGAGGCCTACGCCGACGACAAGTACGCGGCGATGGACATGGCGCTGCAGAAGCTGTCGGAGCGCCTGCGCCGAGCCGGGGATAAGCGCAAGGTACGCCGCCGCAGCGGCCCCGATCTGGTCAGTGCCACGGCCGACCTCTCCGTCGCGGCTCTGGGCGGACCCGGGGCGAAGCAGGATGGGGTCCCTGCGCCGGCCGAGGAGGATGACCCAGGCGAGGCGGTCGACGCGAAGCTCGGGACGCAGGGCGAGTCGCCCGTGCAGGTACGTGAAAAGAGCCACGCGGCCCCCCCGATGAGCCTCGACCAGGCACTGTACGAGATGGAACTCGTCGGCCACGACTTCTTCCTCTTCGTGGACCGTGATTCGGGTCGCCCGAGTGTCGTGTACCGGCGCCGGGGCTGGGACTACGGCGTGATCTCCCTGGAGGTCGCGGCCGCTTCGTGAGGCGTGATCATGAGTCGAGCCGGAGAGGTCGCCCCCACCCCTGGGGGCGACCTCTCGCCTCACGAACCGGTGACGGGTCCGTCGAGCGTCGGCGTGAGACCATGACGAAGTGAGCGCGCCTGGCGTGGCGAAGGAGGCCCACGACCCGGATGAGATCCGGGTCGTGATCGTCGATGACCATGTCCTTTATCGACGTGGACTCGACCTGGTCCTCGGTCAGGAGGATGACATCGTCGTCGTGGCAGAAGCCGGCGATGGGCAGGGCGCGCTGGAGGCCGTGGAGACCCACCGTCCAGATGTCGTGATCATGGACGTGCGGATGCCCCGGATGAATGGCATCGAGGCGTGCCAGCGGATCAAGGAGGCCTGGCCGGCCACGCAGGTCATCATTCTCACCACCAGCGACGACGAGAAGGACCTGTGCGACGCGGTGCGCGCCGGCGCGAACGGTTACCTGCTGAAGGACGTACCTCCGGAGGAGGTCCTCGCCGGCATCCGCACGGTTCGCTCGGGCGGGTCGCTCGTGTCACCCACCATGGCGGCGAGCCTGATGCGGCAGTTCGCGTTACTCACACGCGGCGGCGACGATGAAGCCGACGAACCCGTGGCGACCCGGCTCACGGATCGGGAGCGGGAAGTTCTGATCCACGTGGCCCGAGGCCTCCCCAACCGCGAGATTGCTCGTGCCCTGTTCATCTCCGAGAACACGGTCAAGAACCACGTTCGGTCCATCTTGGAGAAGCTGCAGTTGCACAGTCGCGTCGAGGCGGCGATGTACGCGGTTCGCGAGCGCCTCCTTGACTCGCCTCACTCTGAGTCGGCTGCGGCGCCTCGCCGACGCACCTGAACCCGCCGGGCGCCCTTCGCCCCAAGATGCTGTGCCCGGTCGGCGAGGAGGGCCTGGATGCCGTGACCCGCCGCAGCGTTGGCCCGGCTGATGGCTGGCCGGTCATCGGTGGCGAGCACCTCGAACTGGACCATGTCGACGTGGTCCCCCTCGTGACCGGCCCGACGATCGGGCCGGTCGCCCCGGGTCCATCCGGTGAGGGTCATCCCGCCACGCAGCATGGAGCGGACCGATCCGTGGTTATCGACGTCGGCCAAGGACTTCACCCGGGCCAAGCCCATCCCGCCGTGGTCCGTCGCGGTGAAGGCATGGTCCAGCACCGCCGGCAGCGCAGCGGTGAACAGGCCTCGCCCACGTCCCCCCGGCAGGACGAAGGCGAGGATCTCGGCCGTTCCTGGCCGACGTACCCGGTCGATCCCGAACAGGTGGAGGCCCCCTTGGGGCGCGTCGGTGGTGGGGTCCGCGAGGCACCACACGACCCGCTGTCCGAGAGCCATGTCCTCGCGCCAGCAGTCCCAGAGCTCGAGGAAGTTGGCCGACGTCGGCACCCACGCTCCCAGGCGGTGCCACGATTCGGGGTCCCGCTCGCTCGGCAATCGCGGTTGGTCGTCCTCGCGCCAAGGACGCAAGCACACCCGGACGCCGTCGGCTGCCGCCACGCGACGGACCGGGGGTTCGTACCAGGGGCGAGCGGGCGTCATCGGCTCCCCGGCGCTCCACGACGCCGACCACCCGTCGACGTCGCGCGCGCGGGACCCGTCGTCCGCCAGCCGCGGAAGTGAGCCGCGCAGCGTGCCTTCGTGGCTGAAACCGCAAGCCCAGGCGACGCGGCGGCTGCTCCAGTTACCCGCGTACGCCTGCCAACGCAATGTGCCGACCCCGACCTGCGCCGCGTAGGCCATGGCGAGCCGCGTCGCGCGCGACAGCAGACCGGCCCCACGGGCGTCGGCGTGGAGTCCGAACGAGACCTCGGCGCCACCGCCTCCTGAGGGGCGCACCTCCATGGTTCCCAGAAACGTGTCCTCGTCCGCGCGCGTGATCGCCCAGAACCAACGGGCGTCGGCCACCCCGGCCGAGGCGTCGGTCCAGCTGCCCTCGATGAACTGCAGGAAGGCGCGCGCCTCCGGTTCGTCGTACGGGCGCGGGACGACGGTCCAGCGCAGCGCCTCCGGATCGTTGCAGGTCTGGATGATCCGCGGGATGTCGGACGCGCGGTGCGCGCGCAAGGTCACCGTTCCGTCGGTCAGGAGGGGGACACAACGGGGGTACGAATCGGTGCTCACCGCACCAGCCAAGCGGGTATACCGGCGGCCGGGCAAGCGGGTTCTCTCCGAGCCCGCTGATAGCCGCCGATAGCCGCCCATGCCGCCGATAGCCGCCCATGCCGCCGATGGCCGGCTGCGGCGCCAACCGACGCGGCCCGCTGTGCCAGGGTGGGCGCATGCCCGAAGTGACCGTGACCAAGAACGAAGCTCAGTCCCGCTGGGAGGCGCACGTGGACGGCGAACTTGCCGGCATCGCGTCCTACCGGATCGCGGGCGACTCGATCGTCTTCCACCACACCTCCGTACCGAAGCAGTTCGGCGGTCAGGGGGTTGCGGGCGAGCTGGCGAAGGCCTCGCTCGACGACGCCCGCGCCCAGCGGATGAAGGTCGTACCGCAGTGCAGTTTCTACGCGACCTACATCGCGAAGAACGCGCAGTACGCGGATCTGACCTGAGCGCAGCATAGTTCGACACATAGTTCGACATAGTTCGACGCGGAGTCCGGGAGTGGCGGTCCGGACGTCGCGCCCGCGTCGACTACCCTGAATGGGTCGCCGACGCGGGCGACGTTGGACCCCGCGTGCCATCCCTGGGAGTTGTCGTGCCGAAGTTTGTCGATCGCATCCTGCGCGCCGGGGAGGGCCGCGAGCTGCGGCGACTCCAAGGCTACGCGGCGGCCGTTAACGCTCTCGAGGACGATTTCGAGCGGCTGAGCGACACAGAGCTCAAAGAGGAAACGGCCAAGTTCAAGGCGCGACTCGCGGACGACGAACAGCTCGACGCGCTGCTTCCCGAGGCGTTCGCGGCCGTGCGGGAGGCCAGCAAACGCACGCTCGGCAAGCGTCACTTCGACGTGCAGATCGTCGGGGGCGCGGCCTTGCACTTCGGCAACGTCGCTGAGATGAAGACGGGTGAAGGCAAGACGCTGGTGGCGACCCTGTCGAGCTACCTCAACGCGCTGACGGGCGGCGGCGTGCACATCATCACCGTCAACGATTATTTGGCGGAGTACCAGTCGGAGCTCATGGGCCGCATCCACCGTGCGCTCGGGTTGGAGACCGGCTGCATTCTGTCCCAGATGCCGCCCGCGGCCCGCCGTGTCGAATACGGCAAGGACATCACGTACGGCACGAACAACGAATTTGGTTTCGACTACCTGCGCGACAACATGGCGTGGTCGCTGGACGAGCTGGTCCAGCGGGGTCATCACTTCGCGATCGTCGACGAGGTGGACTCGATCCTCATCGACGAGGCGCGCACCCCGCTGATCATCTCGGGCCCTAGTGATCAACCGACGAAGTGGTACTCGGAGTTCGCTAAGATCGCGCAACGGCTGCACCGGGGCCGCCCGGGCGACAGACTGCGCGGCATCGTAGCCACCGGCGACTACGAGGTCGACGAGAAGAAGCGAACGGTCGGAATCCTGGAGCAGGGCATCGCCGCCGTGGAAGACCTGCTCGGCATCGACAACCTGTACGAGAGCGTGAACACACCGCTCATCGGCTACCTCAACAATTCGATCAAGGCCAAAGAGCTTTTCAAGCGCGATAAGGACTACGTCGTGCTGGACGGTGAGGTGCTCATCGTCGACGAGCACACCGGCCGGATGCTCGCGGGTCGCCGTTACAACGAGGGGATGCACCAGGCGATCGAGGCCAAGGAGGGGGTGCAGATCCAGAACGAGAACCAGACCCTCGCGACCGTCACCTTGCAGAACTACTTCCGCCTCTACGACAAGCTCGCCGGGATGACCGGCACCGCGCAGACCGAGGCGGCCGAGTTGCACCAGATCTACAAGTTGGGCGTGGTGAGCGTCCCCACCAACATGCCGATGATCCGCGCGGACCAGCCAGACCTCGTCTACCGCACGGAGAAAGCGAAGTTCGACGCCGTCGTGGAGGACATCGTGGACAAGAACCGGCTCGGTCAGCCGGTCCTCGTCGGTACGACCTCGGTGGAGAAGAGCGAGTATCTGTCGGGGCAGCTGCGTGAGCAGGGCGTGGCGCACAACGTCCTGAACGCCAAGCAGCATGAGCGGGAGGCCGCGATCGTTGCCGACGCCGGCCGTAAGGGCGCGGTCACAGTGGCAACCAACATGGCTGGCCGCGGCACCGACATCATGCTCGGTGGCAACCCCGAGTTCCGCGCGATCGCCGTTCTCAAGTCGCAGGGGTTCTCCCCTGAGGAAACGCCGGAGGAGTACGAGGCGGCCTGGGACGCCGCTCTGACACAGGCCGAGGAGCACGTCGAGGCGGAGCACGACGAGGTGACCGAGCTCGGCGGCTTGTATGTGCTGGGCACAGAGCGGCACGAGTCCCGCCGCATCGACAACCAGCTTCGCGGGCGTTCCGGGCGTCAGGGCGACCCGGGAGAGTCGCGGTTCTACCTGTCGTTACAGGACGACCTGATGCGCATGTTCAACGCGGCCTTGGTGGACCGTTTCATGACGACGGCGGGCATGGACGACTCCGTACCGATCGAGTCCAAGCTCGTCTCGCGATCCATCCAGAGCGCCCAGGGCCAGGTCGAGGGACGCAACTTCGACATTCGCAAGAACGTGCTCAAGTACGACGACGTCATGAACACGCAGCGCAAGGTCATCTACGGCGAGCGGCGGCGCGTCCTCGACGGCGAGGACATGCACGACCAGATGCGCCACTTCATTCACGATGTCATCGACTCGTACGTGCGGGCCGCGACCGGGGAGGGATTCGCGGAGGACTGGGATCTCGACACTCTCTGGACAGGTTTGAAACAGCTTTACCCCGTGTCCGTTGAGCTGGACGAGCTGGAGCGGGCCGCCGGGGGCCGCCAAGCGCTGACCGCCGATCTGATGCGCGAGGAACTCATCTCGGACGCTCAGCACGCTTTCGATTCTCGGACCGGAGCGCTCGGCGAGGAGGTCATGAAGCAGGTCGAGCGGCGGGTCGTCCTCGCCGTGTTGGACCGCAAGTGGCGCGAGCACCTCTACGAGATGGACTATCTGCAGGAGGGGATCGGACTGCGCGCCATGGCCCAGCGAGATCCCGTGGTGGAGTACTCCCGCGAGGGTTACCACATGTTCAACGGGATGCTGGAGAGCATCAAGGAGGAGTCCATCGGGTTCCTGTTCAACGTGGAGGTGCAGGTCGATCCGCAGGCGCCCGCCGCGGTGGCCGGACCCGCGGCCCCGAGCGAACCGCTCGTCCACGCCAAGGGGCTGGATGAGCACAAGGCCGGCAAGCTGCACTACACGGCCCCTGCGGACGACGGCTCCATCACCGAGCGCGACGTCGACGAGACGGAGGACGAGACGGAGGCCGAGGCGGGGGGACAGGAGCCCGTAGCGGCGGGGAGCCGGGCGCAGCGGCGCGCGGCGCGACGCCGAAAGGACAAGCGCCGCTGAGCGCAGCGATACTCGGGATTGCGCTCAGCCGATCAGCAGGCGCGTGACGACCCACCGCGAGTCGACGGCCTCGAGACGCAGCGCCATCGCGCGGACCCGGTGCGCGTCGGCGACGACGACGCTGGCTTCGGCGACACCGTCGGCTGGTCGGCACACTCGAACTCGCCGCACCCGCAGCGGACGGCGCCGACCGTCAGCTTGGATGAGTCGGCGCAGGACCCCCTCGAAGATGTCTGTGGCGCAGTACCGCATCACCTGCGTGGCGGGCCGGGCGCCGCAGACCACCTCCAGCAGGGCCATCGCGAGCTTGGCTGACCAGGCTGCGGGATCGGGCAGAGGCGGCCCGCTCTCCGAGGAGCGAACGGTCGAGTAGGACGGGGCCGACGTCGCTTCTGCCACGGACTGCACGGTTGTCGGTCGCGGTGCGCGGCGGTGAGGTGGCTCGTGCTCGACCTCGAAGGGGATGACCGGCTGTATCGCGCGACTCCGGGCACGCCCGGGGGGCTCGACGGGCAGCCAGGTGATGTCGCGGATCGGCGGCGGGCAGGACTGCGGCACCGGACGCACCACGAGCGCGGCGGGTCGGGCAGACGCGCGCGCGGACGGGCGGGGTGCGTACGTGGTCAGCGGGACAGACATGGATGCTCCTAACGTCTGGCAGTCAGGGGTGGACGGGCGTGCGGTCCGCATGGGTCGACCCGGGGTCGGAACGGGCGTCGGCGGGCGGTGGGACGAGACGTTGGCCGGGCAGGATCAGATCGGGGTCGTCAAGCTCCGCGCGGTTGGCCGCGAACCAGCGGGGCCACGCCTGGGCGATCTCGCTGGCCTGGGCCGGGGCCGGCAGGCGGTCTTCGGCGAGGCCCCACAGCGTGTCGCCCGGTCGGACGACCACCGGAGCGGCGGCGGGTGGGCCGAATCCGGGATCGGGCAGAACGTCGTCACCTGCGTTCGCTGTCGTCCCGTGGGAGAGCGGAGCCGCGGCGATCGACGGCGTCTGCTCGCCACCGTGCGCTGCGAGGGCCGGCGCGAGGATCGCGGAACCGAGCAGGACGTTGAGGAGACGGCGCAGCGCGAGCGGCGCGATGCGACGCGCTGCCCGGTCCGCGATCGTCCCGGCGGGTCCTGGCGACCGGGCGAATCCACACGTGAGGGCGACCGTGAGGAGCCAGCCGCACAGCAACGCCCCGGTCGCGGAACTGAGCCCCGCGAGCGTGGTCGACGGATCCGCGACAGCGCGTTGCCCAGCGCGAGAGCAGGCGTCCGCCGCGAACGCGGTGCCCGCCACCCCCGCGCCGAGCATCGACGCCACGGCTTGCGCGCGCTGTCGGCGGGGACTGTCGGGCTGCGCCGTCAACGGGAACATGGGCACGCTCATACGCGCAAGCTAGCAAGTAATGCTGTTTGATGGCGGGTGAGGCATTTTGTTGTGGATAACCGTGACGGTAGGTGACCGGGGCAGTCGTCAGGCAAGCTGATCAAGCCCGACCGGAGTTGGGCCGCGATGCCGCGTCGTCGCGGATCGCCGCACGGATCGTTGCGAGGACCGCCACGTTGTCCGCTGGGCAGGATCGCTAAGGGGAGGAAAGCGCGCGTGCGTTGGGACCGCCTGTTCGATGATTTGGAAGGCCAACTCGCGCAGGAGCAGCGCGGGGAGCTCGAGGCGGAGATCGCTGACCGAACCCGCCGCGAACGCGCCATGGTCCAGTTACTCGACCGCCTGGCGGCCTCTCGAGGCGAGATCTCGGTGGTGCTTCGGGGCGAGCGTCGACTTGCCGGAACGGTGAGCGACGTCGGCCGCGACTTCCTGATCGTGGCCGAGCGAGTGCGCCACCTGGTGCCGTTGGCCGCCGTGCTGGAGGTGATCGGTCTCACGGACCGTGCGGTCGGACCCAGCGCCGCGGCCGCGCTGCGGCGGTTCGGCCTGGGCTACGCGCTACGGGGCTTGGCGCGCGACCGCGCTGTCGTGGTCCTGAGCGATGTGACCGGGCGCGCGCTGTCCGGAAGGATCGGCGTCGTCGGGGCCGACTACCTGGAACTCACGCCGGGCGAGCTCGGGCAGCAGCGAGGCGTCGATCGACCGTCGGCGAGGATCATCCCGTTCGCCGCAGTCGCGTGCGTGACCGGCGCCGACCCGGGCCACGCATCCTCGTTATGACGAAACTCCTGGGCCGGGTCTGGCGCCGGTGGCGTGAGCCGCCTCCTGCTGCTCGGCGTACTTGCCCTGGATGTAGCCCTCCAGGACGTCGCGTTCGACCCGCCACTGGTGCCGCTTGCCGATCTGGATGGCCGGGAGCTCTCCCGAGCGGACGATGGCGTAGCCCTGAGCCGAAGAGATGCTCAAGGTTTCGCAGACCTCGGCGAGGGTCAGGAAGCGCGACGTCATGATCTCTCCCTGGTCGAGGATGCCGTCCGTGCCCGGTCCTGCACGGCGCGCGATGCGTGCGTCGTACGCGTTTCTATCACAGCGGCTTTCGAGTCGACGGCCGTCATCCACAGCCGGCCTGAGGCTCGATGTTGTCCACAGGCCGGGCTGTGAACTAGACGAACGTCCATGACGTGCGCTTACCTGGGGCTCGTGGCTGAAGCGCGCGTCGAGGGAAGGCACGCGGCGTCGGGGCGGGGGAGTTCGGGACGAGGCGGAGGTGCCGTCATGGGGGAGCTGCGTATCGCACGCAGGTTGCGTGCGCCGTCGTGGCGCGACGGACGGCTGATCGTGGGTGTGCTGCTGATCCTCGCCTCGGTGGCTCTCGGGGCGCGCGTCGTCGCCTCGGCCAACGAGCGCGCCATCGTCCTCGCGGCGGCGCGCCCGCTCGTGCCTGGTGACCGGCTGGGGCCGGAGCACCTGACACGGGTTGAGGTGGACCTTGGATCCGCTACTGAGACCTACCTGTCGGCCGATCGCGCGATGCCGCAGGGCGCGGTGGTGGTGCGAGAGGTGCGGGTCGGCGAGCTGGTTCCGGCATCCGCGCTCGGCACGCCGGAGTCTGCCTCCAGACGCCCCGTCATGGTGCCCGTCGCCGCTGAGTCGGCGCGGGTGCTGGCCGTCGGATCCGTGGTTGACCTCTGGGTGAGCGACAAGGCGACCGGCGCCGGGGCCTCCTACGGTCCGCCGCGTCGGCTGGCGGAAGGGGCGCCGGTGTCACGAGTCCCGGATCCAGACGAGGCGCGTCTGGCCTCGATCACGGTGGGCGTACAGGTCATGGTGTCGCCCGACCAGGTGGCGGAGGTCATCGCGGCGATCGACCACGGCGGTCGGCTCACTCTTGTGCCGGCCGCGGGATCCCTCCAGCGGGAACGGTGAGGTCTGTGCGCCGCCGCACCGTGCTCGTCGCCATCCCCCAGATCTGGGAAGCGAGCTTGGTCGCGGAGCTGTCCACCTCGCGGCGCCTCGAAGTGGTCCGCCGGTGCGCCGACGCGGCGGAGTTGCTGTCGGCTGCCGCGGCCGGGCTCGGGGAGCGCGCCATCGTGTCAGCCGGCCTGCGGGGGCTGGACAGCTCCTTCCTCAGCGACCTCGCTCGGCACGGGGTGCGGGTCTTGGGCGCCGCCGATCCGGGAGCGGCCGAGCAAGAGCGCACACTGCGGCAGATGGGGCTTCGGATCGTCGTGCGCTCCGACGCCGCGTGCGACGAGCTCGAACGCGCGGTAGAGCGGGCCGCAGGCGCGGTGGAGAGCAACGACACCCACGGTCAGGTGGGCCTAGGGCCCGACGGGAACTCCCCACGCTCGTTCCACGCGACGCTCGCCGAGGCGGAGGTACGCATGGATCTAGGGTCGTCGCCACCGGATCCGGGCCGCCTCCGAGAGGATCCCGGAGGCGCGTCCTTCCTGCCGCTCGCGCCGCGCGACGTCGGCGTACGCACGCAGGAGGGTGGCGGGACCCCGCAGACGGCGACCGGGTGGCGTCCACGCGAGGCGTCACCCCGCGCTCCCCGCCGGCGTCGATCCCCGGACCGACGACGGCCCCACGCCAGCAAGCTGACGGCCGCGATCGCGCAAGACGAGGTGCGCGAACCGTCGCCCCCAGCGCGTCTCGTGTCGGTCTGGGGGCCGACCGGGGCTCCTGGGCGGAGCACCGTCGCTCTTGGACTGGCGAGCGAGGCTGCCTGCGCCGGGCTGCGCTCCCTGCTGATCGACGCCGACCCGTACGGCGGCGTGCAGGCCCAGGCACTCTCCGTCCTCGACGAGGGCCCTGGCCTCGCGGCCGCCGTGCGCGCGGCGGACGCCGGTGCGCTCGACGTACCCGGTCTGCTCTCCCACTGCCGCGGCGTGTCGCCCCGGCTGTCGATACTGACCGGGATCTCGCGCGCCGACCGGTGGCCCGAACTGCGCGCCGACCCCCTGGAGCGGGTCCTGGAGCTGTCCCGCTCAGTGGCGGACGTCGTCGTCGTGGACTGTGGCTTCTGCCTCGAAGAAGACGAGGAGCTGAGCTACGACACGCTCGCGCCGCGACGCAACGCCGCCACCCTGACGGCCCTCCGCTCCGCCGATCATCTCGTGATCGTCGGCGCCGGCGACCCGATCGGGCTGCAGCGCCTGACGCGCGGCCTGTCGGACATCGACTCACTTGGCCTGGCGGCCTCGCGCACGCTAGCTGTGAACCAGGTCAGAGCCGGCGCCGTCGGGCCCCGGCCGGAGGCGGCGATCGCCGCCGCGTTGAAGCGCTTCTCGGGTGCCCGCGTCGACTGCTTCATTCCGCAGGATCGCGCCACGTTCGATCGAGCGCTGCTCGCGGGGCGCACGCTCGCGGAATGCGCCCCCGGGTCGCCTGCGCGCCGGGCGCTGGCTGACCTCACCGTCGCGGTCCTTGGGAGCGCATCCGACGCTCGGCGGCGGGCCGCACGCGGTCAAGGTCGCCAGGAGGCAGCTGCTCGGCCCGCGGAGGCCGGTCGTGTGTGAGCATGATCTCGTGGAGGATCACCTCAGCCCGCTCGGAGCGTCGTTCCTGTATCTCGAGGAGCCGACGACGGTGATGCATGTGGGCTCGGTGCTGATTCTCGATCCGGGACCCGAGGGCCTCGACATCGACCGCTTCATGGCGCTGGTCCACGCACGAATCGTCTCGTCGTCGCGGTACCGGCAGAAGGTCCGCGAGCTGCCTGGTCGGTTCGCATCCCCGTTCTGGGTCACGGCCGCCGACTTCGACCTCACCTACCACGTGCGCCGCGCCGCTCTACCTCGACCGGGGACGCGCGAACAGTTGCAGGAGTTCGTGGCCCGAATCCTGTCCAGGCCGCTGGACCGCGCGCGCCCGCTGTGGGAGCTGTACATCGTCGAGGGGCTGGAGAGCGGCCGGGTGGCCGTCGTCACCAAGACGCATCAGGCGCTCGTCGATGGCGTGTCAGCTGTCGACCTGGCGCACCTCATCCTGGACGACGACGAGGATTCACGTCCGGTCGCCCCTCCGGAGCCGCCGCCAGCGCGTGAACCGAGCGATATGGAGCTGCTGGCCTCGACGGCATTACGGGTCGCCCGCCGCCCCAGCAGGTGGTTGGGCGCCGTGGCGGGAAGCGTGGCCGAGGTCGTGTCGGTGGGGGGCAGAGCGCTCGACCAGTCCAGGACCGTGGCCTCCGCCCTCGTCCGGACGGCCGCCGACCCCGCGCCCGCCACCCCTTTGAACACGCGCGTCGGCGCGGCGCGTCGAGTCGTCTTCCTCGTCATCCCTCTGGACGATTTCCGGGAAGCCCGCGACGCGTATCTGGACCTGCGCGCGAGCAGCGACACCAACGTCACGGATGTCATCCTCACGGTGATCACCGGCGCATTGCGCTCCTGGCTGCAGACCCGCGGCGAGCCGGTCCACGCAGCCGCCACCGTGCGCGCGATGGTCCCGGTCAGCGTGTCCGAGCCAGGAGGTGGTGTGGGCCTCGGCGGCAGCGTTCAGGCCTGCTTCGTGGACCTGCCAGTCGGCGAGATCAGCCCGCTGATGCGCCTGGAGCAGGTGACGTTCCAGATGCGACGCCAGGTTCGCGGCGGGCGTGCGGTCGGTGCCCGCGCGATCGCCGGCATCGCCGGCTTCGCGCCGACGACCCTGCACCACCTGGGCGCGCAGCTTGGCAACGCGGCGTCGCGCCGCTTCTTCAATCTGGTGATCACTAACGTCCCCGGACCGCAACACCCGTTGTGGGTCGCCGGGGCGCGGATGGAGGTCAACTACCCGATCATCCCTCTGGCTCTCGGGCAGGCCTTGTCGTTTGGCCTGACCTCGTACGACGGGCACGTGGGCATCGGCCTCAACGGCGACCGCGCCGCCATGCATGATCTGGACGACTTCGTCGGCTATCTGCACGAGTCGATGTCCGAACTCGTCGCGGCCCTGCACGCCGGGAACAAACGGAAGCCGTGGCCTGCTCCGGAGCCGCCTCATGCGATCGACGATCTCTTCCACCAGCGGACCGCGCGCGGCGAACGACAGGAGGGCACGGTGCACGCGACTCGGGTCTATCTCGCCATCGGTGTCGACGGGCTGGCCGACCTGGCCCGCGACGGGTTCCTCTCCGGGCCAGCGGTGCGTGCCAGCGCGGTCACCGCGACGGTGCGTAACGTCTTCCCGCAGGACGAGGAGGAGGAGCTGGAGTACGACGCACTGCAGGTTGCCGCTCAGATGTGTGCCGAACGGTGGCCGACGGACCGAGTGGTCGTCGCCGCCGCCGACCTCGGCCCCTCGGACGTGACCGAGGTCCCTGCCGGTACGGGCGTCGACGGATTCGAGGTACGCGTCCTGAAGGACATCTCGTACACGAACCTGCGCGCCCTGCATGCTGCCGAGCGCGGCGCAACCGACGAAACCGAACTGCTCTGGTACGACGTGAGCGAGCTGGCCGCCTTGGCGTCGGGGAGCGTCTGAGCCGGGCCTGAAGCCCTCAGCCCGGGTCCTGAGCGAGCCACTGTCTTCCGAGCGACTCCTCGGCCTCGAGAGCCGACCGGACCACCGGGCCGGCGGCCTTCTCGATGCGCCCGCCGATGAACGGCACGGATGCCGTGAGCTTCCCGTCGTAGGTGACCACCGTGCTGTCACCGTCGGGCTCCATCGTGGCCACGGCGGACAGACGCACCGGCGTGCCGTCGATCCTCGCCGTCACTTCGCCTCGACGGTGGCCACGGGCGTCGGCGGGCCGCCACACCGTCCGCTGCTCGATCTCGAGAACGTCCCCGACCAGGTGACGCACGAAGTCCGGGAATGACGCCGTTGACACCGTGCGGGTCGTGAGGACATGCGTCTGTTCCCCGTGCATGCGCACGTTCGCGGAGCCGCG
>CAJDWQ010000036.1_pt2 | contig 32268 bp, 27 predicted proteins | sample 7391641 | NCBI WGS metagenome assembly CAJDWQ01 (sample SAMEA7055718, study PRJEB34461) | soil metagenome | biome: terrestrial ecosystem; feature: Peninsula; material: soil | place: Antarctica | collected 2016
CTGCGCAAGGTCATCGCCGCGCGGATGGTCGAATCCCTACAGACATCGGCCCAGCTGACCGCCGTCGTCGAGGTCGACATGACCCGCGTCTGGGTGCAACGCGCCGCGGTGAAGGAGGACTTCGTCGCGCGGGAAGGGGCGAAGCTCAGCTTCCTGCCATTCATTTGCCTCGCGGCGGTGGAGACGCTGAAGCAGTATCCAACGCTCAACGCGAGCCTGGACGGCGAATCGGTCGTCTACCACGGCGCAGAGCACCTCGGCATCGCCGTCGACACCGAGCGCGGCTTGCTGGTGCCCGTGATCAAGGACGCCGGCGACCTCAACATCGCCGGCATCGCCCGAAAGATCTCCGACCTTGCGGAGCGGACCCGGCTCAACAAGGTGACGCCCGACGAGCTCGGCGGCGGGACATTCACGATCAGCAACATCGGCAGCAACGGCTCGATCCTTGACACACCGATCATCAATCAGCCGCAGGTGGCCATTCTCGGCACGGGCGCTATCGTGAAGCGGCCCGTCGTGGTCCGCGACGATATCGGCCACGACACCATCGCGATCCGCTCGATGATGTATCTCTGCCTGACGTACGACCACCGGATCGTCGACGGGGCCGACGCCGGCCGGTTCTTGTCAGCCCTGAAGTCGCGCCTCGAGCAGGGCGGCTTCGAGGTCTGAGCGCAACGGGTGAGGGGCGTCGGGTCGCGAGAGCCCGACGCCCCTCACCCGTCTCCAGGAGGGACAGCCCGGGCACGGTTCAGGCGACTTCGACCCCCGCGATGCGCCACTCGTCACCCGTCCGCCGGAGGGTGACCACCAGGGGTGTCCCGGGACGGCCCGGCACGTTCGTCGACAGCTGGCCACCACGCACTTTGTAAGGGCCGGTGTCCACCACGGCCCGGACCCGCGCCTCCGGCTCCTGCGAGGTCACCGCGTCGCGCGTCTCCTGGGCGTCCCGCACCGTGTATGCGAGCCCCGCGTACCGCACGCCGGCCGCGTTGAGCCGCTCGACCTCGGCGCGCGCCTGTGCGTGCGCGGGAGAGGCCCCCAGGTAGACGTCGTCGAGCAGTGCCGGATCGCCCGAGCGATACGCCTGGGCGCGGCGCGCGAGCAAGGCTGGCAGCGCAGAACGGGCCTCAAGGGGCCCGCCGTGGGAAGCGGGTTCGCGCGGCGTACCGGGCTCAACCGGCGACCCGGGTGCATGGGGCGCATCAGGCTCACGGTGGGGACCAAGTTCGACGCGGGGATCCCGCCCGTCCGGCGTGCCCGGCCCCTGCGGCGGCGATGCGGAGACGACTGACGCGTCGGGAACCGCCACCTCCGCTTGGCATTGCGCATCGCACCACGTGTCGAACACCGCCCAAAGCGCCAGCCCGGTGCCCACGCCGATCCCGAGTGCGGCCGCCGCGCGGGCGGTCGGGGCGGTGAGGGCCGCGCATAGCCGCAGCAGGCGCGACGGACTCGTCCCCCCGACGCCAGGCGCCCGGTGACGGCCATCAGCGGTGGCGGCTCCCTCAAAGGTGCCGGGCGCCGCGCTCGACGCGTCCGCAGCGGCGGCACCCCGTATCCGATACGTCAGCAGTCCCCCAAGGTCGGGGCCGTCGGGCAGCGCCAACGGTTCAATGCCGCCGGCCGCGCGTAGCGCGCCCAGCAGGGCCGACGCGGTCGGTCGCTCCTCGGGGTCCTCGGCGAGGCATGACCGCAGCAGCTCGCTGAGGCCTTCGGGGCATCCGACCGGGACGGCGGCGTGCTCACCGACATCGAACTCGGGGAGTCGACCGGCCAGCATGACCCATCCCAGGGCGCCCAGCGCGTAGACATCGGTCGCCGGGCACGGTTCGGATCCCCAGACGACCTCGGGCGCCACATACCCCCTCGTCCCGTAGACCTCCGAGGGCTTGTCGGTGGCCAGCCGAGCGCTGCCGAGGTCCCCCAGGACCGCTCGTCCGGCGAGGTCGACGAGGACGTTCGCCGCCGACACATCCCCGTGGGCGACGCCCTGGGCGTGGAGACCGGCGAGTGCGCTGGCCACCGAGCTCAGCACCCCGACCGCCTCCCGCGGCACCAGATGCCCGCGCGCCTGGACCACGTCGCGTAGCGTCCCGCCCTCGACCAGGTCCATGACCAGGGCGATTCTGCCGTCGTCGCAGACCACAACCTCGTGCACACGGATGAGCCCGGGCGCCCGCACACTGGTCAGCACGTCGATCTCGCGACGAGTCGCTTGTACACCTGTCCGGTCCGACCTGCTCCACACAGCCGCCCGACCACGTACCCCGGTATCTTCGGCGGCGAGGAAGCACTGTCCAGCCGCGTCTCGATCCGCGTGTCTCTCTGCGCGTACGCATGCCGGCCCGTCTCCGCGCCCATCCGCCCGTCCCTCCCACGATCGCGTGTTGCGACACCATCAGGGTGACCCCCGTGCCATCTGCGGCGGATAGGTCATCCACACCGGCCCGGCCGGACCGCCGTCGGGCGAAGAGGTGTGGACGACGCCTACAGTGGGCGACATGCGCGTGGAACACCTCGGGTTCGGACCGGAGTACGTCGACTACCGCGCGGCCTGGCTCCGGCAGCGCGAGGTCCACGCGCACGTCGTCTCGGGCGCCGAACCGGACACGGTGCTGCTGTTGGAGCACGCCGCGATTTACACGGCGGGTAAGCGCACACAGCCGCACGAGCGCCCTTTGGACGGCACCCCGGTGATCGACGTCGATCGGGGCGGCAAAATCACCTGGCACGGCCCTGGGCAGCTCGTCGGCTACCCGATCGTCCGTCTCCCCCTGCCCGTCGACGTCGTCGCCCATGTGCGCCGTCTCGAAGAAATCATGATGCGCGTGTGCGCTGACGTCGGCCTCCCCACCGTTCGGATCGCAGGGCGCAGCGGCGTATGGCTCCCCGCGGACGCGGGCGCACTGGGCGGCCGGTCTCGCCCCGAACGCAAGCTCGGTCAGGTGGGCGTACGGGTGAGCCAGGGCGTCACCATGCACGGTTTCGCGCTCAACGCAGATTGCGACATGAGCTGGAGCAACGTCATCATCCCGTGCGGGATTGCCGACGCCGGGGTCACCACCATCTCGCGCGAACTGGGTCGCGACGTCACGGTCGCCGAGATCGTCCCCCTGGCCGAGCGGCACCTTGCGGAGGTGCTCCATCCGCTTCCCGCGACGCCCCGAGCGGGGGCCGTCGTTTGACCCGTGGTTCAGGCCTTCGTTTGGGCCATCGTCGGCTGCACATCGGCCGCCGACCCGCGCCTTCGCCTGACGCGGGCTGGACGAGCGTACGAAGCGTCGGAGGCACGGCGTACTCTGGAAGAACTCTCGCCCTGACGGTCGCAGCGTGCGGCACGTCGATGGGCACGAAGCCCTGCACATCGAAGGAGCGCCGGTGAGCGTCGCACCCGAGGGCCGTCGGCCCCTACGGTTGGAAGTCCGCAACGCGCAGACCCCCATCGAGCGGAAGCCCGCCTGGATCCGGACAACGGCCACGATGGGGCCGGAATACACGCAGATGCGATCTCTCGTCGCGGACGGCGGTTTGCACACGGTCTGCCAGGAGGCCGCCTGCCCCAACATCTTCGAATGCTGGGAGGACCGCGAGGCCACCTTCCTCATCGGCGGCGACGTCTGCACGCGACGCTGCGATTTCTGTGACATCGCGACGGGCAAGCCGCGCGCGCTCGACCTGGACGAGCCCCGGCGGGTCGCCGACTCGGTGCGACAGCTCGGCCTGCGGTACGCGACGGTCACCGGGGTCGCGCGCGACGACCTGCCCGACGGGGCAGCCGGCCTGTACGCCGACGTGGTGCGCGCCATCCATGAGGCGAACCCGAACACCGGGGTGGAGATCCTCCCGCCCGATTTCGGCGCCAAACCGGAACTGGTCGGGCAGGTTTTCGATGCGCGTCCCGAGGTGTTCGCGCACAACCTCGAGACCGTCCCGCGCATTTTCAAGCGCGTCCGCCCAGCGTTCAGCTACGACAAGTCCCTGCTGGTCCTCGCGATGGCTAAGCACGCCGATCTGGTCACCAAATCCAACCTGATCTTGGGGCTGGGTGAGCAACAGGACGAGATCCGTCAGGCCATCGACGATCTCGCCGCGGTGAGCTGCGACATCCTGACCATCACGCAGTACCTGCGGCCCTCCCCTCAGCACCACCGGGTCGACCGCTGGGTGAAGCCGGAGGAGTTCGTCGCCTGGTCGGACTACGCGACCCAGGCCGGCTTCGCCGGGGTGATGGCCGGGCCCCTGGTCCGATCGAGTTACCGCGCGGGTCGCCTGTGGGTGCAGGCCATGGCCCAGGCCGGGCGGCCGCTACCTGGGCACCTCGCGCACCTCGCGGCCACGAAACACACGCCGGCCCGGCAAGAGGCCTCCAGCATCGTCGCCGCGCAGGTCTCCCCCACCTGAACCGCCCCGACCGACATTCGCGGCGGCACGCCCGGACTGCTGAACGTCCCAGTTCCACCTGATCGACCGACTCGCGAAGGACGCTGCCCGCCATGGCCCGCAGGAAGAAAGACCCCAACGCTCCCGGCTTTGGGGCGCGGATGAAGAACCGGTCCGCCCAGTTCCGGCAGGTGTTCCAGCTCGCGCGCGTTGGCGAGCCGCGGCTGCCGCTCTGGATCGCTTTGTTCCTGCTCGGCGGCCTGGCGCTGGGTCTTCTCGTGGCGCGGATTGTCAGCGGCTCGATCGGGACGTACGTGTACTGGGGCTTCCTTGGGTTGATGCTCGGCGCTGCGCCGATGATGTGGTTCGTCGCGAAGCGGGCCGAACGCGGCGCCTACCGGCAGATCTCCGGCCGACCGGGCGAGATCGGCGCGGCGCTGTCGACGATCCGGCGGGGGTGGAGCTATCAGCAAGAACCGGTGGCGGCCGACGCGGGAGGTTCTCGCGACCCGCGGCAGGCGGCGCTGGTCTACCGGGCGATCGGTCGCGCCGGGGTGGTTCTGATCGCCGAGGGCCCAGCCGCGAAGGCGGCCAAACTGCTCGCCTCCGAGAAGCGCCGCACCTCGCGCCTCGTCACGAATGTTCCCGTACACGGGTTACGTGTCGGCGCAGGCAAGGGCCCCGACGTGGTCGACGTCGCCGACCTGATCGCGCGGATGAACAAGCTCGACAAGAAGCTCACCAAGCATGAGGTGCCAGCTATCGACAAGCGTCTCCGCTCGATCGGCGGGGTCCGGCCGCCGATCCCCGCAGGGCTCGATCCGAGCCGGATGCGTGGCAAGCACGTCCCGCGCTGACCCGGGATCACGCGCTGCGTAGGGATCACGCGCTGCGGCGGTTCTACCTGACGTGGTGAGTCACGTTCGTACGAGGAGCGTGCCCGCCGCCTTGTCATGCAGACCGCGCCCGTCAGCGTCCCAGACCACTGCGGGGATCACGATGATGAGCAACAGCGTGCGGATGAACGCTCGGACGAACCCGACGTAGCCACGGCCCGACGCGACGACCCGCATCCCCAGAAGCCGATGTCCGATGGTGTGTCCGAGCGTCGCGACCATGAGCAGGTTCTCGACCGCGAAGACCGCCAGGGGCGCGAATGTCTGCGCCCCCGTATTGTGCCCGAGCTGATAGCCGAGGAAGGCCGAAGCGATCAGCTGGCAGAGCAGCCAGTCCGCGAGCAAAGCGACCACGCGGCGGCCTGTTCCCGCGAGCGACCCTGGGCCCTGTGCCGGCAACCCGAGGCGCGCGCCCCGATGAGGGAGCTCACCCCGCCCACGAGCGGGATCGCCCGACGAAGGGCCTGCCAGCCAGGAGCCGATGTCGCGCCGTTCCACCACACCCCCACCTTACGTCCGCAGGCTGGCCCGGCCCGGGCGCACGACCGCCTAGGCGCTACCCTTTTCTCCGGTGCCCCGCCGGGCTACGAGGCCGGGTGTGGATCCGCCTGTGGTGCGCAGGCTCCACTTGGGTGACCCGTCGCATGGCACACGAGAAGCACGAGGGTCGTGGCCCGGAAACGCGCCGCCCCTAGGTCTTCGCCAGCAGGTCACGGGTGCCGTGAGCGCGACACCCGATCGCATTGGGAGGTTCATGTGTTCACTACACCGTCCGAGGTCCTGGACTACATCTCGTCCGAAGATGTTCAGTTCGTGGACATCCGGTTTTGCGACCTTCCGGGCGTCATGCAGCACTTCAACGTCCCCGCCAAGACACTGGATGAGGACTTTTTCACGGTTGGCCAGGCGTTCGACGGCTCGTCGATCCGAGGGTTCCAGGCCATTCATGAGTCGGACATGAAGCTGCTTCCCGACGTCAGGACCGCCTACCTAGACCCGTTTCGCACCGAGAAAACGCTGATCATCAACTTCTCGATCGTGGACCCGTTCACCGACGAACCGTACAGCCGCGACCCGCGCAACATTGCCGCGAAGGCGGAGGCCTACCTGAAGTCGACGGGTATCGCAGACACGGCGTTCTTCGGTGCCGAGGCTGAGTTCTTCGTCTTCGACGATATCCGCTTCCAGACGTCGGCCAACGCCAGCTTCTACTACATCGACTCGGTCGAAGCGGCATGGAACTCGGGTCGTGAGTATCCTGAGGGCAATAAAGGCTACACAACCCGCGTCAAGGGCGGCTATTTCCCCGTGCCTCCCGTGGACCACTTTGCCGACATTCGCGACAGAATGTGCCGGGTCCTCGACCAGGTCGGCCTCTCCGTGGAGCGCGCGCATCACGAAGTCGGCAGCGCGGGGCAGCAGGAGATCAACTACACGTTCAACACACTATTGCACAGCGGCGACGACATGATGAAATTTAAATACGTCATCAAAAACGTCGCCTGGCAGCTGGGTAAGTCGGCCACATTCATGCCGAAGCCGATCTTCGGAGATAACGGGTCGGGCATGCACACCCACCAGTCGTTGTGGAAGGACGGTAAGCCGCTCTTTTATGATGAGCGGGGGTATGGGGGCCTGTCCGACCTGGCCCGATGGTACATCGGCGGCTTGTTGGAACACGCCCCGAGCCTCCTCGCGTTCACGAACCCGACGGTGAACAGCTACCACCGCCTGGTGCCAGGCTACGAGGCTCCCGTGAACCTCGTGTACTCGGCGCGCAACCGGTCGGCGTGCATCCGCATCCCGATCGCGGGCACCTCGCCGAAGGCCAAACGCATCGAGTTTCGGGTGCCCGATCCATCGGCCAACCCGTACCTGTCCTTCGCCGCGCAGTTGATGGCGGGCCTCGACGGGATCCGCAACCGCATCGAGCCGCCAGATCCGATCGACAAGGACCTGTACGAGCTGCCGCCGGAGGAGCACGAGCAGATCGCCCAGGTCCCGGGTTCGCTTCCAGAGGTGTTGAAGGCGCTGGCGTCGGACTACGACTACCTGCTCGAGGGCGACGTCTTCACCGAAGACCTGATCCGCACGTGGATCGACTGGAAAACGCTCAACGAGGTGGACCCGATCCGCTTCCGCCCGCACCCCCACGAGTTTGAGATGTACTACGACATCTGAGGCCTACGACAAGCAAGGACAGCGACAGCGAAAGGCCCCGGAATCCGAGTGGATTCCGGGGCCTTTCGTCGTGGCTACGCGATCACGCGGCCCGATTCGTTCACGAAGTCACTTCCGGGGAAACACCGGGAGGACGACGCGACCAAAGGTCGAGTTCGTCACCCCTGCAGCCGAGGTGTACCAGGCCAGGAACGCGGTGATGATTCCGGTGTACCCGCCGATCGTGGTCCACATGGACACGTTGGTGAACTTGCCCAAAGTGAGGCAGATGAACGCGACAAGCAGCACGCAGAAGGTGGCAAGCAGCGCCCCGTTGACCTTGGTCACCGCGAACGTCATGTACGCGGTGAAGATCGTCCAGCCGAGAAGGAACAGGCCGATCGCGAGGCGGTGGTCCTCTTTAGGGGCCGCGGCGAGCAGCTGGGGGTTCCCGAGGATGTACGAGAACGCCAGCCAGAACGAACCGTAGGAGGTGAACGCGAGCGCCCCGAAGGTGTTGTTCTTGAAGAACTCCATGACGCCGGCGATCACCTGCGCCGCGCCGCCGTAGAACAAGGCGAGCGGCAGGACGATCGGCTCCAGCGTGACGGGCAGGAAGCCTGAGTTGAACACGGACAGGGTGAACGTGGTCAACGCGAAGGCGGCGAGACCGAGCGGACCGGGGTCCGCGATGGACAGCGTTCGAACGGTGCTCGTGGTGTCGACGGCAGGGGTGGGGGAAGTCATGAGGACCTCTCGTGTGTGGGGAAGCGTGCTCTGTGAAGGGAGTGCAGTCTGAGGAGTGAGTGCGGTCTAGGACTAGCAGGAAGCTAGCGAAGGTGTGACCTGCGCCATGGGGCTCTGTGGGCCCGTCGGCGCCGAACGGTCCGTGCGATCTCTCAGCGGCGCGTGGTGCCGGTCACATGACCGTCCGGCGCAGCCGGAGCACGCTGCTGTACCAAGAGGTAACCTGCGATGACAAGGTGAACATCGATGGGCGGTGGATGCCGGTGACCGGTGGGAACGGTCCGGGAAGGGAGCTGTTGTGGGTGTCTCGGTGTGGGGTACGGGAGCGTACCTGCCGGAACGAGTGGTGAGCAACGATGAGGTGGGCGCGCCGGCGGGTGTTGACGGAGACTGGATCCAGGCCAAGACGGCCATCCGGGAGCGACGCTGGGCGGCGCCTGAGGAAGCGACGTCGGATCTGGCGACGAAGGCCGCCTGGGCAGCGCTGGAGTCAGCTGGGTTGACGCCTGACGACATGCGTTACATCGTCGTGGCGACCTCCACCCCGGATCGTCCCCAGCCGCCGACAGCCGCATACGTTCAGCACAACCTCCAGGCGCGCAACGCGGCGGGTTTCGATATGAACGCGGTGTGCAGCGGCTTCGTCTTCGCGGCGTCGACGGTGGCACGGATGCTGCAGGCCACCGGTGGCTACGGGTTGGTGGTGGGCGCAGACGTCTACAGCCGTATCCTCAATCCGAAGGATCGACGCACCGTCATCCTGTTCGGCGACGGCGCCGGCGCGGTGGTGCTGGGCCCGGGAGAAGATCACCAGCACGGAATCATCGCCACGAGCCTGCATACGTTCGGAGCGTTGAACGACCACATCATGGTCCCGGCCGGAGGAAGCAGAATTCCGGCGGACGACAGCCATTTCGAGACGGGTCTGGCCTACTTCACGATGCAGGGCCGCAAGGTGAAGGACTTCGTCATGGAGGAACTGCCACCGCTCGTGGCCGACTTCATGGCTGAGTCCGGCGTGGATCCGCGAGACGTGAAGCACTTCATCCCCCACCAGGCGAACGGGATGATGCTCGACGACCTGGTCCCGGCATTGCATCTGGAGAACGCGACGACGCACCGCACGCTGGAGGCGTACGGCAACACGGGCGCCGCATCCGTCGGGATCACGCTGGATCAGGCGAGCCGAAGCGGCGCGCTGGTCAGGGGGGACCTGGTGTTCCTCGCAGGCTTCGGCGGGGGGATGGCAGCCGGTCTGGCCCTGTTGACGTGGTAGTCCTCCGTGGGAGGTGCCGCACAGCTCACATCCGTTCGGTGCCGGGTGGCCCGGATGGTCAGGTGCGGCTGCGTCGTGGTCGCCGTCGTGCTCAACGTCTGAGGAAAGCGGGCAGCTGTGCGAGTGCACCAGGAGAGTCGCGAGGCGCCCTCTAGCCTGAGCGCGGATCAGGTGTGGGCTGCGGTCCTGGCCGTCGGCGGTGACAACGGTTGGTACAGCGGTGAGCTTGACGCCCTGTGGCGCCTGAGGGGCTTGGCCGACAGGGCCCTGGGCGGCGTAGGTATGCGGCGGGGACGACCGTCCCATGAGCTGCGACCTGGGGATCACCTCGACTTCTGGACCGTTCGCAGCGTCTGCCACCCGCAGCGGCGGCTCGAGCTCGTGGCGGACATGCGGCTGCCTGGTACGGCCGTCCTGACGTTGGAAGTGACCTCCCGTGGAGCCGGTGGCTGCACGCTGCGGCAGACGACGGAGTTCCAGGCGGCGGGAGCGCTGGGGTCGGCGTACTGGTTCTCGAGCCTGCCCGGACACCGGCTGGTGTTCCGCCGGCAGGTTCAAGCGTTCCTCAAAGCCGCGGAGCGAAACGCTGCGTCTCCCGGATCCGCGTCTCCCTGATGATCGGCCGGGCTCGGCCCTCAGTCCGATGGGTCCGGCACGGCCGCCGCGGATGAGCCGCCGAAGGTCAAGGTGGCATGCGCCAGGTTGGCGGCGCGCTGCCCCGAGACCAGCGCACCCTGGATGGAGGAGCTGTCGTAGTGGTCCCCGGCGGCGGTCACGGTGTCACTGATCCGCTGGTCTGAGCGGGGACGGAAGGGCGGGGGAAGAGCGGGCAGTGCCTCCGGTACGACGACCCGGCGCAGCACGGTCCAGTTGTCGCTCGGACAGCCGTAGATCTCGCTCAGATGCCGGCGCACGTGTTGCTCGTCGGCCTGGCCGTCGGGGCGGTCCAACAACGTGGTGGCCTGGACCAGGTGCCGACCGGTCGGCGCGTACGTGGGAGCCGCGTTGGAGACGACGGCGGCGTTCCACACCGGTCCCGGAACGCGCCCACCGCGACGGCGGCCGTCGATGGCCAGCAGCGGGAACGGGTGCGGGTTCTCGGGCGCCTCGAAGTACCAGGTGATCAGGCCGTGCATGGCCGGGGGTGGGCGATGGGTGAGCGACGGTCCGGCGCTGGGGCCCGCCGCGACCACCACATGCCGGGCAGACAAGACGGCGTCGTCGGTATGCACTTGGCATCCACTGCCCTGCTCGGTGATGTCGTGCACCGGCGTGTTCAGCAGCGGCGATTGGGTCAGCCCGCCGGCCAGCTGCGCCGGCAGCGCGCCCATTCCTTCGGCGGGCAGGCTGGCCCGACTGAGGAGGAAACAGCGGGCCAACAGCCTCACAAAGTTGGCAGAGGTCTGGCCGTGGCTCTCCACAACGACCCCCGCCAGGAACGTGTCGAAGACTTCCTCGCGCAGCGCGCCGGTGAACCCGGCCTCATCCATGGACTGCGCCAGGGTGGTGTCGGGGCTGGTGAGCAGACGCTTCGGGTTGGTCATCGCCGGCAGCAGCCAACGGCCCAGGGCCGCCAACCGGACCGGGTCAAGGTAGCCGCTGGCCAACGTGTGGCGAACCCAGGTGGGGTGACGCGTGGGATCGGCCAGCACCGCCAGCCGATCCTCGCGGCGCACGATCACCCCCTCCCCGAACGGCTGCAAGCGCAGCGCTTCGGTGTCCACCCAGCGCCGGACGGCAGGGTAGGCCGGGATGAGGATGGCGAAGCCACGGTCTATCAGGAAGCCGTCGATCCGGTCCGTCCGCTGACGACCGCCGACACCGTCGGCTGCTTCCAGGACGGTCACCGAGTGACCCAGCTGCTCCAGTCGCAGAGCGCACCGCAATCCCGCGATCCCGGCCCCAACGACGACGACGTCCACGTCACTCATGCACTTGCCTCCTGCTCTGGCCACCCGCCGGACGGCGGTAGCCGCGGTCGATGCATCGGGGCGCCGCGACTCGCGGCCACGGACCCGGTTGCCGCCAAGTCCGTTCAGTCGAACCATTCAGTCGGCGGCCCGAGCGTCAGCAGACCTGCGAAGACGACGGCCACCAGGACCGCTCCGATCGCGGTCGACGGGAGGGGGCGCCGTAGCGCGACCGACACGACCCGTTCGTGGACTGCGGTGGGCGGCTGCGTGGTCAGTCGCCACGAGTCGCTGAGCAGGTCGTGGCGTTCGGCGTACCGCTCGAAGGGCAGCGTCGCATAGGGCAGGATCGCCGATCCGAGGCCCAGCAAGAACCGGCCCGGCGCCCACCGCTGATCCACCGAGATCAGCGCCGTCACCAGGCAGTAGCTGAGGAAGGCGAGGCCGTGCAGTCCACCTCCGACGCGCACGCCCCACTCGCCGACGTCCAGCACGTACTTGCCCAGCATCCCCAAGAGCAGCAGCGTCCAGGTCACCATCTCCGCGGTCGCGACCACTCGATAGAGGCGGGCGGGACGGGCGATCAGGGAGGACATGTCACCTTCCAGGATGGCGCGCGCCGTACGGATCCTGCGCGATGGCGCGGGGCGTGGACGCAGATAGCGTGCTCGGATGTGAACCCCCATTCTGCCATCGCCGCCCGTCCAACCCCACCGTGCCCCGATTCGGCCTCCATGCGCCGCCCCTGATCGCTGTCAGGCGGCGCACCCCGTGAACCCGTGGGGAATCGCTCGCGAGCACCTTCCGAGACACCACCTGACGCCCGGACTTCACGGGTGTGTCGGGTCTCTCCCATAGAACAGTCGCCGCCTGGGCGCAGGAGGATGCGCGAAATCCCCTCCAAGTCAAGCAGATCCGTCGGCAGCGAGTCCGTCGCACGACCCCGCCACAACATACCCGCGTCGCGGATCGCGGTCGCCAAAGCCCACGCGTCCGCCAGGATCTTCGCGTCCAGCGCCGCGACGAGACCCGCCGCGACGGCTGCCTCCAGCGCCGCCAGCGTCTGGGTGGTGCGCAGCCCGGGCACCTCGTGCGCGTGCTGCAACTGGACCAGTTGAACGGTCCACTCGACGTCCGACAGGCCACCCGGGCCCAGCTTCACGTGACGTCCGACAGGCCACCCGGGCCCAGCTTCACGTGTCCCTTCGGGTCCGCGCCCCGCGGCAGTCGTTCCCCCTCCATGCGCGCCTTCAGTCGGCGGATGTCCCGCAACTGCGATTCGTCCAGGCCGCCCGGGCGATACCTCAGCGGATTCGCCAGCGCCATGAACTCCGCCGCCAACGCGGGATCCCCGGCGACCGGCCGGGCCCTCAGCAACGCGTGGAACTCCCACGTCTGCGCCCACCGCTCGTAGTAGCCGCGGTACCCGCCGATGGTTCGCGCCAGCGGGCCCGACTTGCCCTCCGGGCGAAGATCGGCATCCAGGTCCAGCTGAGGGTCCGGACCGGCCTCGCCCAGCATCCGCCGCACCTCGATGATCACCGCCGTGACCGCCTCGGCCGCCTCCGTCTCGTCGGCGCCTTCGTGCGGGCGAAAGACCGCCAGCACATCCGCGTCCGATGCGTAACACATCTCTTGCCCGCCAAAACTTCCCATCCCGATGAGCGCAATATCAGCCGCCACCGGCGCCCCGCAATCGATCCCGACCTTGGTCGTGGCGATGGACAAGGCGCACTCGACGAGCGCCTCTGACAGATCTGTCGCGGCGAGCGCCGCCTGCGCGAGGGACAACTCGCCCACCATGTCCGCCACGGAGATCCGGAAGAGCTCGCGGCGCCGGATCACGCGCACCGCCGTGATCGCGCCGGCCGCATCATCCTGGCGCCCGATCGCGGAGCGCATCGTCGCCAGGAGGCGCTCGCGAGACCGGGGCACCAGGCCGTCCGGTTCGCCCAGGACCCGCACCGCATCCGGCATCCGGACGAGCATGTCGCCTGCGAACCGGCTGCGAGCCAGCACGTGCGCGAGCCGCTGCGCCATGTGTCCCTCGTCGCGAAGCATCCGGGCGTACCAGGGCGTGCCGCCGAGGGACTCGCTCACCTTGCGGTAGGCGAGCAAGCCGGCGTCCGGGTCGGCCTCGTCGGCGAACCACCCCAGGATCACCGGCAGGAGCTGTCGGTGAATCGCCGCCGTGCGAGTGACCCCGGAGGTGAGGACGCCGATGTGCCGCAACGCGCCCACCGGGTCGCGGTAGCCCAGCGCGGCGAGCCGCTCGCGTGCGGCGCCCTCGGTCAGGCGCACTTCATCCGTGGTGAGCTTCGCCGCCGCCGCCAGCAACGGCCGGTAGAAGAGTTTCTCGTGGATGCGGCGAACCTCCAGGGACTCCTCCCGCCGCCGTTGGGAGACCTCCGCGGCCGGGTCGGTCCGGAATCCCAGCGCGCGCCCGAGTCGGCGCAGGTCCGCCTCGGACGTCGGCATGAGGTGGGTGCGTCGCATCCGGTGCGCCTGGATGCGGTGCTCGATGGCGCGCAGGAAACGGTACGCCGTGTCCAGCTTGGCCGCCTCCGCCCGACCCACGTATCCCCCGGCCGCCAGCGAACCCAGCGCCTCCAGCGTCGAGGCGGACCGCAGGGAGTCGTCGGCGCGACCGTGCACGAGCTGCAGCAGCTGCACGGAGAACTCCACGTCGCGCAGACCCCCGGGCCCTAGCTTGAGCTGCCGCGCGGCCTCCTTGGGCGGCAGGTGTGCCTCGACGCGGCGGCGCATCGCCTGGACGTCCTCCACGAAATGGTCCCGGCCCGCGGCCTGCCACACCAAGGGCAGCATGGCCCGCTCGTACGACGCCCCCACATCGCGGTCCCCGGCGAGGTGGCGCGCCTTGAGCAGCGCCTGAAACTCCCAGGTCTTGGCCCAACGCTGGTAGTACTGCAGGTGGCTCGCGACCGTCCGCACCAGGGGGCCATGCTTGCCCTCGGGGCGCAACGCGGCGTCCACCTGCCACAGTGAGCCTTCCCCCGTGGTGGCGGAGCACGCCCGCATGAGCGACGTCGCCAGGATCGTGGCCGCCGCAAGCGCGTCGTCCTCGGCCGCCCCGTCGGCTGGTTCGGCGACGAACACGACATCGACGTCCGAGACGTAGTTGAGCTCCCGCCCGCCGCACTTGCCCATCCCGATCACCGCAAGTCGCGTCCGCGCGCCCTCGGTGGGGTGCTCCTGCACCGCGATGGCCAGCGCAGCCTCCAGCGCCGCCGCCGCCAGATCCGCGAGGGCGGCCCCCACCTGCGGCAACACGGTGAGGGGGTCCGGCGCGGTCACGTCGAGGGCGGCGATCTCGAGCAGTTGCTCCCGGTAACCCACGCGGAGGGCGTCGTGGGCGCTGCGCTCCCCTCGCGCCGACGTCGACACCGCCGTCACGAGGTGCGCCACGCGCTCCTCCTCAGAGCGGGAACGGGCGTGCGCGACGGCTCGCCAGTGCCCGGGGTGGGCGGCCAGGTGATCGACGAGGGCGGCCGATGCCCCCAACACGCCCAGCAGCCGGTCGCGCTCGGGACCTGCGGCCGACAACGTGACGCGCAGTTCCGCGACATCCCCCGCCTCGGCGGCCGCGTCGAGGAGCCGCACCAGCCCCAACAGGGCGGCGTCGGGGTCGACCGTGTCGGCGAGCGCTTCGAGCAGCGTGTTCGCCTCAGCGGGCTCCTTCTCGCGTCGTACCGACGCTTCGTCGTCGTCCAGCAGGTCCGCGAGCGCCTCGCTGCGCAGCAGGGGTACGACACGGCCGACGTCAGCGAATCCCAGCCGTGCCAGATCGGCCTTCGACGGCTTCACAGGATAGGCAGGAGCTTGGCCAGCTCGTGCGGGGTGACCTGCGCGCGGTACTCCCGCCACTCGGCCTGTTTGTTGCGCAGGAACACCTCGAAGAGTTGCTCTCCCAGCGTCTCCGCGACCAGCTCGCTGCGCTCCATCGCCACGATCGCCGAGTGCAGCGACGTCGGTAGCGCCTTGATGCCCAGCGCGTCCCGCTCGCGGGGGGTCAGCCGCCACACGTCGTCTTCGGCCTCCTCGCCCAGCTCGTACTCCTCCTCAACACCCTTCAATCCCGCGGCGAGCAGGACGGCGAACGCCAGGTACGGGTTGCAGGCGGGGTCCAGCGAGCGGACCTCGATCCGGGTGCTGTTGCCCTTGACCGGCTTGTACATGGGCACGCGCACCATGGCCGAGCCGTTGTTGTGGCCCCAGCACAGATAGGCCGGGGCTTCGTCGCCCGCCCACAGCCGCTTGTAGCTGTTGACCCACTGGTTCGTCACCGCGGTGATCTCGGCGCCGTGGGTGAGAATGCCGGCCATGAACTGCCGCGCCACCTTGCTGAGCTGGTAGCGCGCCCCCGGCTCGAAGAACACGTTGCGCTCGCCCTCGAAGAGCGACAGATGCGTATGCATCCCGGAGCCCGGCCAGTCCTGCAGCGGCTTGGGCATGAACGAGGCGAACAAACCCCGCTCGAGGGCCACCTCCTTGATCACCGACCGGAACGTCATGATGTTGTCCGCCGTCGTCAGCGCGTCGGCGTGGCGTAGGTCGATCTCGTTCTGACCCGGCGCCGCCTCGTGGTGGCTGAACTCCACCGGGATGCCCATCGACTCCAGGATCGTGATCGCCGTGCGCCGGAAGTCTTGCCCCTCGGCGTGCGCCGAGTGGTCGAAGTAGCCGGCGTGATCGATCGGTTCCGGCGGCTGACCAGGCAGCCAGCCCGGCTTGAACAAGAAGAACTCGATCTCGGGGTGCGTATAGAAGCTGAACCCTAAATCCGCGGCCTTGGCCAGGGCCCGACGCAGCACGTGGCGCGGGTCCGCCGCGGAGGATGATCCGTCCGGAAGCAGGACGTCGCAGAACATGCGGGCGACACCCGGCGGGCTGTCGCGCCAGGGCAGGATCTGGAACGTACTCGCGTCGGGCCGCACCAGCATGTCCGACTCCGTGACCCGCGCGAACCCCTGGACGGCGCTGCCGTCGAAACCCAAGCCCTCCTCGAACGCCCCCTCCAACTCGGTGGGGGCCACGGCCACCGATTTCAGCGTGCCGAGGACATCCGTGAACCACAGTCGTATGAAGCGGATGTCACGCTCCTCGAGGGTTCGCAGCACAAACTCCTCTTGACGGTCCATGCCGCGATCTTGCCCTACCACGCGTCGCGACCGGCGGCAGATGCCTCACCGTGACCTGGGTCAGGGTCACGGGTCGGGAAACGGGCGTCGCGCGTTGTGAAACACCACGAAAACGTGATGAGCTGGGGTTCCCGGTATTCGCGCTGCATCCTCGGGCTGCATCACCGACGGCGGCGCGTCATCGAAGGTCATGACGTGAGGAGCAACGATGACCAACACAGAGGCGGACGCGACGCCGTCCGACACCATGCCCCAGGACACCATCGAGGTGGTCCAGCACGTCCCCCGCCCCCTCGGGGAAGTCTGGGCCCGGCTCACGCAGCGCGAGGGCATCGAGGCGTTCCTGGGTGAGGGAGCCATGCTCGGCACCAAAGGCGACCCGTGGCGCGCTGCCGACGGGACGTACGGGGTGCTTCGTAGCTACCATCCCGAGCAGCAGATCCGCGTGTCCTGGCACGCCAGCGCCGACGCCGTCAACACGCTGGTCGACCTACAGATGCGACCCGAGGGCGAGGGGACGGTTCTCACCCTGCGCCACCAGCATCTGACCGACGACCTGGACCGCGCCGCGCTCACCGCCCGTTGGGACGCTGCCCTGCGTCGACTCACGCGAAGGCGCCTCCGACAGTTCCAGGGCTCCTTCGCCGCTTCGGCGGGCGGTTGTCAGGACTCGTCCTCGCCCTCTTTCCAGCGTCGGTCCTCTTCATCCCAGGCCTCGGTACGCTTGCGCGCCGTGTCCAGGGCCTGCTGCGCCTCCTCGCGAGTGTCGTACGGACCGAGTAGGTACGCCTTGCGCGAGGTCTCCTCGTTCTGCTCGACCTCGCCCGTCACGACGTTGAACCAGTACTTCATCCCGCCGCCTCCTTGATGCCGCCGTGTGCTGACGCGGGGTACGAGTGCGGGCTGCCGCTGTGACACGATCGCGGCATGTTGTTTCGTACCCGCGCCGCCCCATCAGTGAAACCGGGCCTGATCGGCCCTCCGCTGCCGGTGCCCGCAAGCATTGCCTGCCCACCCTACGTCGGCAAGGCCGCCCCGGAGCCGTACACCGGCAGTGAGGTAAAGGACGACGAGACCATCGAGCGGATGCGTCGCGCGGGCCAGTTGGCCGCACAGGCGTTGGCGGCAGGTGGCGCAGCCGTCGCACCCGGGGTGACCACGCAGGAGCTCGACCGCGTGGTCCACGAGTTCCTCTGCGACCGAGGGGCCTACCCCAGCCCGCTCAGCTATCGAGGGTTCCCGAAGTCGCTGTGCACGAGCGTGAACGAGGTCATCTGCCACGGAATCCCCGACGACCGCCAGCTGGTCGAAGGCGACATCGTCAACCTCGACGTGACGTGCTACCTGGACGGAGTGCACGGGGACACCAACGCGACGTTCGCGGTCGGCGAGATCGACAAGGAGTCGGCCCAGCTGATCGAGGTGACGGCCGAGTGCCTGCGCCGCGGCATCAAGGCCGTGCGGCCAGGCAGGCCCATCAACGTGATCGGTCGCGTGATCGAGAGCTACGCGCGCCGGTTCGGCTACGGGGTGGTGCGGGACTACACCGGTCACGGCATCGGCACGGCTTTCCACTCCGGACTGATCGTCCCGCACTACGATGCGGCCCCGGACTACGGGGACCTCATGCTGCCGGGGATGACGTTCACGATCGAGCCGATGATCAACCTGGGCACTGCGGACTGGAATGTCTGGGACGACCAGTGGACCGTGGTCACGAAGGATCTGCGCCGCTCTGCCCAGTTCGAACACACGCTTCTTGTCACGGAGTCAGGCGCAGACGTCCTCACTTCCCCTTGAGCGCCGCTATGGTCGCCCCATGACTCGCACCTTCCCCTTGGGCATCGACATCGGCGGTAGCGGCGTGAAGGGGGCACCGGTCGACCTGGACGTGGGCGATTGGGCCGAGGAGCGGTTGCGGATCGACACGCCGCGGCCCGCCACCCCGGAGGCCGTCTTCGACGTGGTCGAGGAGATCGTCGCCAACTACGCGCACCTGATCGGCGATACGCCGCTCGGGGTCACAGTGCCTGCCGTGGTCCGCCACGGGGTCGTGGAATCTGCGGCGAACATCGATCCCTCCTGGATCGGGGTCGCGGCTGAGACGGAGCTGATCCGCCGTCTCGGACGCCCCGTGCGGGTACTCAACGACGCCGACGCGGCGGGCGTCGCGGAACTGCGCTACGGGGCGGCGCAGGGGATCTCCGGAACGGTGCTCGTCGCCACGCTCGGGACAGGCATCGGCTCAGCCCTGTTCGTGGACGGCGTTCTTCTGCCCAACGCAGAGCTCGGGCACCTGGAGATCGATGGGTGCGACGCAGAAAAGCGGGCGTCGGCGGCGGTCCGCAAGACCGAGGACTTGAGCTGGGAGCAGTGGGCGGCGCGACTGCAGCGCTACTTCAGCCACGTCGAGATGCTGTTCTCTCCTGACCTGATCGTCATCGGCGGCGGTGTCTCGCGGAAGTCGACGATGTTCATGCCCCTGCTGAGCCTGAAGGCCCCCGTCGTCCCGGCCCAGCTTCGAAATCGGGCGGGCATCATCGGCGCGGCCCTGCACGCCACGCAGCGCGCGTAGCTCGCGGACCGTCACTCCAAAGCTCATCGCGCGCGCCGCTCCGGCCGCCAAGCCCCCAGGTGTCTGGCGAACATTCGTACAGGTCGGACAGGATCGCCCTCGGGATGCTCCGCGCGGCAGTGCGCCTACGATGGGCCGGTGGAGTTCCTCAACGGGCAGCGACCGACGCACGATCTCACGTACAACGACGTGTTCATGGTCCCGGCGCGCAGTGCCGTCGGCTCCCGCTTAGACGTGAACCTGACCACCCCCGACAAGGTGGGCACCATGCTGCCGCTCGTGGTGGCGAACATGACGGCCGTCGCGGGGCGGCGCATGGCCGAGACGGTCGCCCGCCGTGGCGCCATCGCAATCGTTCCGCAAGACATCCCGACCGCGACCGTCGAGGAGACGGTCGCGAAGGTGAAGAGCGCTCACACGGTGTTCGAGACGCCCATCACGGTCTCCCCCCAGACTCCGGTGGCCTCGGTGCTCGCGCTCATCGGCAAGCGGGCGCACCGGGCCGCGGTCGCGGTCGACGGCGATCGTCCGGTCGGGATCGTCACCGAGAGCGACTGCCTCGACGTGGACCGCTTCGCGACGGTCAGCGAGGTGATGAGCACCGACATGGTCACGCTCTCCCCGGGCGACGACCTGGACGAGGCGTTCGAGGTGCTGACCGGGCACCATCTGGACCTGGCGCCCGTCGTCGACGGCGACCGCCTCCTCGGGGTCCTCACCCGCACGGGCATCCTGCGGTCGGCGATCTACTCCCCGGCCCTGGACCCCGATGGTCGCCTGATGATCGGCGCTGCCGTCGGTATCAACCGCGACGTGCGCGGCAAGGCGGCCCAGCTGCTGGAGCAAGGCGTGGACCTGCTCGTCGTGGACACGGCGCACGGCCATCAGGAGCGCATGTTGGAGGCGCTCAAGGCGGTGGTCTGCGTCCGCGATCAGTTCGCCGCCGCGACCGGACGGCGGGTGCCCATCGCGGCGGGCAACGTCGTTTCCGCCGAGGGGACGCGCGACCTCGTCGCCTCGGGTGCGGACATCGTCAAGGTCGGCGTCGGCCCGGGGGCCATGTGCACGACCCGCATGATGACCGGGGTGGGGCGCCCACAGTTCTCGGCGGTGCTTGAGTGCTCTGTCGCCGCCAAGGAGTACGGGGCGCACGTGTGGGCGGACGGCGGTGTGAAGTACCCGCGGGATGTGGCGCTCGGTCTGGCCGCCGGGGCGGCCAGCGTCATGATCGGCAGCTGGTTCGCTGGCACCTACGAGTCGCCCGGCGACCTCCTGCGGGACGCCCACGGGCATCTTTACAAGGAGAGCTTTGGCATGGCGTCGGCGCGGGCCGTGCGCAACCGCACCAAGGAACAGAGCCACTTCGCCCGAGCCCGCTCGGCCTTGTTCGAGGAGGGCATCTCCAGCTCGCGGATGTACCTGGACCCGCAGCGCTCTGGCGTGAGGACCTGATCGACCAGATCATCTCGGGGGTGCGCAGCGCGTTCACGTACGCCGGGGCCGCCACGATCGGGGAGTTTCACGCCCGCGTCGTGGTGGGCCTGCAGGGAACAGCGGGCTACGACGAAGGCCGCCCGCGCCACACCTCGTGGTGATCCTCCCCAACGGCGTCCCGGCCGGCGATCATCGTCACCGACATGGAGCTTGTTGACCCCAACCGCGGTGTTCACCGGGAACCCGTGAGGCGAGCCGACGGACCGCGACGACGAGGCTCGCTCAGGGTGCCAGCACCGCCGCGCACGTCGCCCCCAGTTCGTACGCGGCGTCCCGGTCCGGCACTGCTCCCCCAGTGTCATAGCGACCGTGCACCAGTAGACCGTAGGGACGGCCGCGGGTGCCGGTCGAGGCAGCCTGCCCGGTCGCGTCGAGTGCGCCACCGATCGCGAGGAAGGTGCTGTCGAAGACGTGCTTGAGCGCCCCGGACATGTATCCGAAGTTAGCGGGCGTGACCAGGAGGTACCCGTCGGCTCCCGCCAGCGTCTGGGCGCCCGCCTCGCCGCGCGCGAACGCCAGCGCGTCGACCGCGGTGACCTCGACTCCGCTGATGTCCTCGCACGTGGCGCCCTGCAGCGCGGCGGCGAGCAGCGCCCGCACTCCGTTCGTGGGCGCGTGGTGGACGATGAGCAGGGTCGGCATCTGTCCAGCGTATGGGCCTAGGCGCGGGGGTACGCCCGATTTGCGCGCCGTGTCCCACGCACCGATAGTCGGGTGATGGCTACGCGAAACACCTCTGGCGGCACAACGGCCAGGACAGACGTCATCCCAGCGCGCTGACCAGGGTGGTGTCTGGTGCGTGTCCGAGCGGGGGGCGACCCGTGAACCCACAGGTGCGGGTCGGCACGTCCGGCTGGAGCTACGACCACTGGACCGAGGTCCTGTACCCCCCTGGCCTCCCGGCGCGAGACCGACTCGCCGCGTATGTGCGTGAGTTCGACACCGTAGAACTCAACGCCAGCTTTTATCGATGGCCGCGGGAGGTGACTTTCGCCTCCTGGCGGCGGCGATTGCCGCCGGGGTTCGCGATGACGGTGAAAGCGCCGAGAGGCTTGACCCACGCCCGGCGGCTTTACGCCCCCGAACAGTGGTGCGAACGGATCGCCGTCAGCTGGGACGCGCTCGACGACCGGCGCGGAGTATTGCTCGTCCAGCTGCCGCCGACCATGGAGCGCGACGACCGCCGGTTGGCGTACTTCCTCGACGCTCTCCCCTCACGTGTTCCAGTCGCCGTCGAGCTGCGCCACGTCAGCTGGCAATGCGATGACGTTTTCGACCTGCTGGAGAGGCACAGGGCCGCCTACGTCGTGCTCTCCGGCGCCCAGCTGCCGTGCGTACTGCGCGCGACCGCCCCGTTCGTCTACGTGCGACTTCACGGGCCGGACCATCAGCATCTGTACGGAGGGTCCTATTCCGACACGGACCTGCACTGGTGGGGCGAGCGCATCCGGGAATGGCACGGCGCAGGACACGACGTCTATGCGTACTTCAACAACGACGGGCACGGACACGCGGTGCGCAACGCGCGAACCTTGCGCGCGATCCTGTGAAGCGACGAAGGCCGTCGGCGGCGAGCTCCGGCCGAGGACGTCCAGCGCCTGCCCTTCACGGGAGGGCGGATGAGTCGGCCGATACGCCGGGTTCTGTCGAAGGCGGTCATCCATCTCGGGTGACTGTTGCCAGGCACCTCTAGCGACCTACCCGTGCGCTCGGGCGGGCAGCCCTCGGGCGCGCACTGTCTGGTCTTGCTCCGGGTGGGGTTTGCCGAGCCGCCCCCGTCACCGGGGGCGCTGGTGGTCTCTTACACGCACCGTTTCACCCTTACCCGCCCCTCCGGTCGCCCGGTGGGGGCAGGCGGTCTGTTTCTCTGTGGCACTCCTCCCGCGGGTCACCCCGGGTGGTTGTTAGCCACCACCCTGCCCTGTGGAGCCCGGACGTTCCTCGGCGGCAGACCCTACCGGCAAAGTGCCCGGGGGTGGCTGCCGACGCGACCGCCTGGCCGACTCATCCGCACGGCTCAGTCTAGCCGCCATCGGCTCACCTTCCGTCGCGCCACCCCATCGCCGTGAACTGTGCAAGAGCCGCAGCGACGACCGCGGCCACGCCGTCTTCGTCGTGGTGCGGGGCCACGGCCGACGCAGCCCCCAGGACGTCCGGGTGGGCGTTGGCGACCGCGAAGGCCGTTCCGGCCCAAGCGAACATCGGCAAGTCGTTGGGCATGTCCCCGAACGCCCACACCTGCTCGCGGGGCACCCCTCGCTCCGCGCACCACCGCGCCAGAGCGTCGGCCTTGCTGACGTGGGGAGGGGTCAGCTCGAGAAGGCCGACGGCGCCGGAGTAGGCCAGGTGTGCGCCGCCGCCCACGACGTCTGCGGCGACCTCGTACAGGTTGTCGGCGTCGACTCCTTCGCCGCGCCCGAGGACCTTGCCGACCGGCTCGTCCCGTGCTTCCGCGAGCCAACTCTCCAGGCTGTCCACGGCGAGTCCCGGGTCGTAGGCTGGATCGGCCTCGAAGTGGCGGTCGCGGACCATCCGGCGAGCCGTCTCGACCGCCCAGTGCATGTGAGGGAACGCCTCCCGCAGCCGGGTCACGAGCGTCGCCGCGCGGATCGGGTCGAACGCGTGCGATTCCAGCACGGTGAGATTCGACAGGTCGACGACGAAGGCTCCGTTGCAGGCGAGCACGACACCGCCAGGTACCCGCATCTCCGTCAGACTCCGCAGCCACCGCGGCGGCCGCGCCGTAACCAGCACGTACAACCCTCCCGCCGCCACGTACGCCTCCAGCACGGCGGCCGTACGGTCTGAGATCGCGCCGGCCGCGTTGAGCAGCGTGCCGTCGAGGTCGGTGGCGATCACCTTGGGGAAAGCGCGGGACGCGACCGCCCGGACCCAGCCCTCAGCCATCGCTCCGCCTTGTCGGCTCGCACCGAACCGCCAGCTCACCCAACGCGGCCGCTCTCGCCGCCAGGTCGGTGCTTGCCAGACGTACGCCCATGCCCTCACGATAGGAGGCCCTCGCCGATTTCGGCGCGGGCATCCGCGGCCGGGTCGCCAAGGCCCCGGCTGTATCGCGGGGTGCCGCCCTCCGCACGTTCGGTGACGGCGCGCGCGGGCTGTAGGTCGAACTCGTGTCGAAGCGACCTTGCTGTCGGTGCTGTCGGTGCTGTCGGTGCCTTGGCGAAAGCACCATTCAGCGCAGGTGCGAGGTGTCGTTCACGAACTCGACGAGGACGCCGCCGTCGCGCCACGTCTTGATCGAGGTCAACGACCCCGGGGAGAGGGCCAGCGACCACGCGCCGGCGGCCGTCATCTGAAGACATTCGCCCAGCAGGGCGAGGAGCGCAGCGCGGTGGCTCACCACCACGACGGCGCGCTCGTCCTGCCGCGCGTCCTCCGCGAGGCTTCGGAAGGCCGCCAACACCCGGTCGCGCAGCTGCATGCGGGACTCCCCGCCGGGACGTGCGTAGGACTCGTCCAGCCGTAGGTTCCGGTAGGCCTGCGGATCTTCGGCCAAGACCTGCGCGGTCGTGCGGCCCTCCCAGTCGCCGAAATCCTGTTCGTCCCAGGCAGCGTCGATCTCCGGCTCGACGTCGAGCTCCCCGGCCATGACGGCTCCGCTCTGGCGCGCCCGCGACAACGACGACGTCACGAGCCGCGCGGGCACCTCGCCGAGAAACGCGCGCAGGCCGTCGGCCGCGGCAACCGCCTGCCGGCGCCCCTCGACGGTCAACGGCGCGTCCGGGCCGCCGCGCCCGTCGAGCAGACCGGTCGGGGTGAGTTCGGTGACGCCGTGCCGGACCAGCACGATCCGGACCGGCGGACCCACATCAGGCGACCCAGAAGCGGCGGGCGCCTCCGGGGCGGGGTCGTCCCCCTCTACGGCCACCGGATCGGTCGCACCGTCCCGCTCATGGCGACGGTCGACGCGATGACCGTCCATGCCCTCGTTGGACAGTTTGTCGGCGGCCTTGTTGCGTTCCCGGGGAATCCACGTGAACGTGACGGTCCCGCCCAAGTCGGCCCGCTCCGTGACAAGTTGACGAGCCTGGCCCGCGAGGCGCCGCATGTCGTCGTGCTTGATCTTCCAGCGGCCGCTCATCTGCTCGACCACGAGTTTGGAGTCCATCCGGACCTCGACGTCGGCTGCCGGGTCGATGTCGTCGGCGGCCTGCAGCCCAGCGATCAATCCCGAGTACTCGGCGACGTTGTTGCTGGCCCGGCCCAGCGGGGCGGCGCGTTCGGCCAGCAGGGTCCTGGTGCCCGCGTCGACCACGAGCGCGCCGAACCCCGCGACGCCCGGGTTGCCCCTAGATCCCCCGTCGGCCTCGACGACCAGACGGCGACGGCTCATGCTGCCCCTCGCCACAGCCGGGGCTGCCGCCAGGCTCGCATGCACGCCTGGAGAGCCGCGCAGCAGACCCTTGACCTCACGGGTATGAATCTCTTCACGTATCAACTTCCAGCTGTTCCGCTGCGCACCAGAATGCGCCGGCACTCCTCGCAGCGGACGAGTTCGTCCGGCGGGGCATCGATGACACGCTGGTAGTCCGTGCCGAGCAGCTCCAACCGGCACCCGTCGCAATGACGTTCCTTGAGCGCGGCCGCACCGACGCCGCCGCTGCCCGCGCGGATCTTGTCGTAGAGGGCGATCACCTCGGCGCCCACGGCGGGGGCCACGGCGGCCCGTCGCGCCGTGAGTTCTGCCGCCTCGGCGGTGAAGGTGTCGCGCGCTTCGTCCCGGCGCGCGGTGGCGTCCTGGACGCGGGCCGCGAGGTCGTCGGCCTGAGTCGCCAACGCGGCGGCCATGCCCTCCAAGGCTTCCTCACGCATCATGACGTCCAGTTGGTCGTCCTCAAGCTCGGTCTGTCGACGGGCGAGCGACTCGAGCTCGTGCTGCAGGCCGGTCAGCTCCTTGGGTGTGACCCGGCCGCCATCGATCAACGCGTGGTCGCGGGTCGCCCGGTCCCGCACGAGTTGCACGTCGGCCTCCGCCTTCGCCGAGGCGCGCGCGATATCCCGGGAATCGGTGCGCGCCCGCACGAGGTCGCCGTCCACCTGGGTTCTCTCGGCGCTGACCTCGTCGAGCGCCGCCTGCTCGGGTAGGTGCGCCAGATGGTGGACGATCCGATCAAGTCGCGTGTCGATGCGTTGCAGTTCGAGGAGCTTGGCCTGGCTCTCGGGGTCGGCCTTCACGACTCCGCCTCCAGGCAGGCAGGCTCCACCCCGACGACGAAAGTCCACGGGTCGGTCACGATACGGCTCACAAAAACCTCCAGTTCCGTTCCCGCCGGCCCGAGGGCAGCGACGATCTGACGCGCAGCGGCATCCAGCCAGAGCCATTCGCTCGCCCAATGCCCGGCGTCGATGAGGTACGGAGGCCCGCCGCGCGCTTCCTCCCGCGCCTCGCTCACCGCGTGGTGGCGCAGGTCGGAGGTCACGTACACATCCGCCCCGCGGTGGCGCGCGTGACCCAGCAGCGAGTCACCCGCCCCGCCGAGGACGGCGACGCGTCGCACCGTGGCGCCGGGCGGACCGCTGACCCGGACGCCGACCGGCGCTGAGGGCAGCGCCAGCGCCAGTTGGTCCGCGAATCGCCGAAGCGTCATGGGGTCGGGCAACGTCCCGATCCGGCCCATCGGGCGCCCCTCCTCGATCGCGAGGGGCCCGACCTGTTCCAGCCCGAGCGCCTCCGCCAGCGCGTCGTTGACCCCGCCCTGCGCCACATCAGCGTTGGTGTGAGCGGCGAACAGGGCGATCCCGGCGCGGATCAGGGCGGTGATGACGGCCCCCTTGCCGGTGTCGGTCGCCACCGCATGCACGCCGCGCAAGAGCAACGGGTGGTGGGTGATCAGCAGGTGGGCGCCTTGCTCGCGCGCCTCCTCGATGACGGACAGGGTCGGGTCGACGGCGAGGTGCACGCGCCTCACGCTCTGGTCCGGATCGCCGGTCACGAGACCGACGCGATCCCAGGACTGGGCGCTGTCGCGCGGGTAGAGGTGATCGAGGATCGCGATCACGTCCCGTGCTGGCACACCGCTGCTGGTCGACATGTGGGCCCGGCCGGGTTCGAACCGACGACCGCCGCGGTGTAAACGCGGTGCTCTCCCAACTGAGCTACAGGCCCCTGCGGCGCGCACCTAAGGGGAATCGAGGTGCGCCGCGCCGCGCGCTTATTCTGCCAGTCCCGACGGCCCGGGAAGAGAGGCAACAGCCGCGTCGACGCCCTCGAAGCTCCGACGCCGACCCGGCTCGTTGATCAACGTCCAGGCCACCGTGCCGGACGTATCCACCAGGAACGTCCCCCGCGCGGCGAACCCGCCCTCCTCGTGCCACACCCCGTACGAGCGTGCCACCTCGCCGTGCGGCCAGAAGTCGGACAGCAAAGGGAAGAAAAAACCCTCTTGGTCGTCCCAAGCCCGCAGCGCGAACATGGGGTCGCACGAAATTGCCACGACGTGAACGCGATCGTTGTCGAAACGGGACAATTCGTCACGAATTTCGCGCAGTTCGCCCGTACAGATCCCCGAGAAGGCAAACGGGAAGAACGTGAGCAGCACCGCCCGATCAGTGGTCAGATCCGCGAGCGAGCGCGCTCTTCCGACCTGATCGGACAGGGTGAAGGATGGGGCCACGGACCCGACCGACGCCGGTACCGCGCTCACGATCGTGCCGTCGCCGTCCATAACGCCACTCTGCCAGAGAGGTCAGGGCGGCGCATGGCGCGCTCGCTGCCTCATCGGCGACCGGACTTGGGGGCGACCAACCGGGTCGCCGACCATTGCGTCGTCAGATTGAGGCTCGCGGACGCCTGGAGACCGGCCGTGGTCGCAGCCTCGGCGACATCGCTCACGTCCATCTGTCCGGGTCGCCCCACTTTGGGGGTGAGCAGGACGATGAAGCCCGAATCGCCCAGCGGACTCAGGGCATCCACCAGCATGTCCGTGAGGTCGCCGTCATCCTCGCGCCACCAGAGCAGCACCGCGTCGACGACGTCCTCGTAGTCCTCGTTTTCCAAGGGGACCCCGAGGAGGTCCTCCACACGCGTGCGCAGCTCGTCATCGACGTCATCGTCGTATCCAAGCTCCAACACCACTTGCCCGGGCGAGAAGCCCAGCTTGGCCACGGCACCGGAATTGACCGCGGTCTGGCCCACCGACACACCTCCCTTTGTCCACGCGACGTGAGCGTCACCGACGGCTCACATGGCTCCACCTGCAGTCCAGTTCATCGGTTTCGGTCGCAATGCGCAAGCACGGCAGGCTCGACGCTCCCGACCAGCCCGTGTCGTCAACCCGTCGCGGCACAGACGCCCCGGTGCCCCCATGTGACCCTGGTCTCGAAGTAGGAGAGGATGAGTGCGCGCGACATCCACCCCAGGAAGGACCCAACGTGGCACTCGAAGACGCCGGCCCCATCGTCAACGGCCTGCCCAGTCGCTACCCGGACATCGACCCCGAAGAAACCCAGGAGTGGCTCGAATCGCTGGACGAGCTGATCAGTACGCGCGGCGAACAACGAGCGCGCTACATCATGCTGAGCCTGCTGCAGCGTTCCCGGGAACTTCACGTCGGCGTGCCGTCGATCACGACCACGGATTACGTCAACACCATCCCGGTCGAGGCCGAGCCGTGGTTCCCCGGCGACGAGGACATGGAGCGCGCCTTTCGTCGGCTGATCCGCTGGAACGCCGCGATCCTGGTGCACCGCGCCCAGCGCCCCGGTGTCGGTGTCGGCGGACACATCTCCTCGTACGCGTCCGCGGCCACGCTCTACGAAGTGGGCATGAACCACTTCTTCCGCGGACAGGACCACCCCGGAGGAGGCGACCAGGTCTTTTTCCAGGGGCACGCGTCTCCTGGCATGTACGCGCGGGCGTTCCTAGAGGGGCGGATCAGCCAGGAGCGTCTCGACGGCTTCCGCCAGGAGAAGAGCCACATCGTCGACGGCAAGCCACTCGCGCTGCCGAGCTACCCGCACCCGCGGCTCATGCCCGAGTTCTGGCAGTTCCCCACAGTGTCGATGGGGATCGGCCCCCTCAACGCGATCTACCAGGCGCAATTCAATCGGTACCTACACCACCGCGGCATCAAGGACACCAGCGAGCAGCGCGTGTGGGCGTTCCTCGGTGACGGCGAGATGGACGAGGTCGAGTCCCGCGGCGCGCTGCATTGGGCGGCGATCGAAGAACTCGACAACCTGACGTTCGTCGTCAACTGCAACCTCCAGCGGCTCGACGGCCCGGTCCGAGGCAACGGCAAGATCATCCAAGAGCTGGAGGCGTTCTTCCGCGGCGCCGGCTGGAACGTCATCAAGTGCATCTGGGGTCGCGGCTGGGACGAGCTGCTCGCCGCCGACATGCAGGGCGCACTCGTGCACACCATGAACACCACTCCGGACGGCGACTACCAGACCTATCGCGCCAACGACGGCGCCTACATCCGCGAGCACTTCTTCGGCCGCGACCCGCGCACGCGCAAGATGGTCTCGAAGTGGTCCGACGAAGACATCTGGTGGAAGCTCAAGCGCGGCGGTCACGACTACCGCAAGGTGCACGCGGCGTACGCGAAGGCCATCGCCCACACGGGCCAGCCGACCGTGATCCTGGCTCACACGATCAAGGGCTACACGCTGGGCAGCCGGTTCGCCGGGCGCAACTCCACCCACCAGATGAAGAAGCTCGCCATCGACGACCTGAAGGACCTGCGGGACACCCTGCACATCCCGGTCAGCGACGATCAGCTGGACGCCGACCCCTACAGCCCTCCGTACTACCACCCCGGCATGGAGGACGAGCGGATCCAGTACATGATGGAACGCCGCGAAAAGCTCGGTGGCCCGGTGCCCGAGCGGCGCAACCCGCACCAGGCGATCCACCTGCCCGACGACGACGCGTACACACCGGTGCGCCGAGGGTCGGGCAAACAACGGGTGGCGACCACGATGGCTTTCGTGCGGCTCCTCAAGGAGCTCATGCGCGACAAGGAGTTCGGCAAGCGGGTCGTGCCGATCATCCCCGACGAGGCGCGCACGTTCGGGATGGACAGCTTCTTCCCCACGAGCAAGATCTACAACCCGCACGGGCAGAACTACACGGCCGTGGACGCCGAGCTGATGCTGGCCTACAAGGAGTCCCCGCAGGGCCAGATGCTGCACCTGGGGATCAACGAGGCCGGCTGCGTGGGAGCGTTCACCGCGGCTGGCACGTCGTACTCCACGCACGGCGAGCCGATGCTGCCGGTCTACGTGTTCTATTCGATGTTCGGGTTCCAGCGCACCGGCGACGGCCTGTGGGCCGCCGCGGACCAGATGGCGCGCGGCTTCCTGATCGGGGCCACCGCGGGTCGTACGACGCTCGCAGGCGAGGGACTGCAACACATGGACGGGCACTCCCCTGTGCTCGCCGGGACCAACCCGGCCGTGATCCACTACGACCCGGCGTACGGCTACGAGATCGCGCGCATCGTCAAGGACGGGCTGCGGCGCATGTACGGGGAAGACGCGGAGAACGTCATCTATTACCTCACCGTCTACAACGAGCCGATCGTGCAGCCGGCCGAGCCCGAGGATCTGGACGTCGACGGCCTGCTCAAGGGCATGTACCTGCTGAAAGAGGGTGAGCTCCCGCAGGGCTCCGACCCGCAGCGGACCCCGCGGGCACAGCTGCTCGCCTCCGGCGTGGGCGTGCCGTGGGCGCTGGAAGCCCAGGACCTGCTCGCGAGCGACTGGGGCGTCGTCGCGGACGTCTGGTCGGTCACGAGCTGGAACGAGCTGCGCCGCGAAGCCGAGCACTGCGACGAGCTCAACTTCCTGTCCCCTCAGGAGGAAAAGCGGATACCGTACGTGACCCAGCGGCTGATGGACCGGCCCGGCCCGGTGGTGTCGACGAGCGACTACTGCAAGGAACTCCAGGATCAGATCTCGTCCTGGGTGCCCGGCGACTACTCGGCTCTCGGCGCCAACGGGTTCGGCTTCTCCGACACGAGGCAGGCGGCGCGGCGGTTCTTCCACATCGACGGTCCGTCGATGGCGGTGCGCGCGCTGCAGATACTCGCCGAGCGGGGCAAGGTCGATCCGGCGGTCCCGGCCGCCGCGGCCGAGAAGTACCGGCTGCTCGACGTCACCGCCGGCGCATCCGGCAACGCGGGCGGCGAGTCCTGACCCACCCGCACGCCCTGCGCGCGAGACGGCCCGGCGCGGCGTTAGAGGGACGGGTCACCCCTCAAGGGTGACCCGTCCCTCGACTGTCAACGGTGCTGCGAGGCCGGGGCCAGACCGCCAGGTCAGAGGCAGACCAAACGTTGGGTGTCGATGTCGGAGGAGAGCACGAGAGAGTCGAAGCGGGCCACGTGGATCACGCCGTCCGGGCCCACGTCCGGACCCCCGCCGGGGTCCACTTGGTCGATCACGTTGTCCCGGCCGAGGATGCGCTCGGGTGCGAACACGACGTCGTCACGGTCGTCGAAGACGGCCACGTAGAAGATCCCCGACTCGACGAGGTCCTGGAAGAAGTGGCTGCCGTACGACAGCTCGGGGCGGAAATCCCCGGCGGGGTAGGTCACCTCACACAGCACGGCGGCGCCCGCGATCTCGTTGAAGTGCACCGGCACGCCAAGCGACGGCGTCGTCGTCCCCCATCGGCCGGGACCGACGAGCATGAACGATCGCCCCTTCAAGGCCTGGTTGAGCTGGCCGATCCGGCGAGCGACGGCGTACCGCTCCTGCTGACCCAGCCCTAGGTACCGATCCGGACGGACCATCACGACGTACTCGATCGGCAGCCGCACGTTGCCACCCATGAAGTTGCCCACGGTCGAGATGAGGGCGTCGGCCGCGGCCTGCGCATCGGGCATGGCCACCGCGTCGCCGAGCCCACGGGTCTGCAAGGGGCGGCACTGGACCAGGTTGATCCGGGGCTGCCCGGACGCGGTGACATTCACGGTGAACTCGACGTCCACGGGGTGGTCGTACGCGGCGGCGAGGGCGCCTAGCGCCTCGCGCAGCAGGGCCGGAACGTCCGTCTCGCTCAGCAGGCGGCGGAAGTCCACCACCACGGGAGGCTTGTCAGGCCATCGGCCCAGCTCGCGCAGCCGCCTCAGTGTTGACGCGTCCGGGCTGAGGAAAAGGCCCCAGTCGCACGCGATGTCGAGTTCGGCGATCTGCGCCACCGGTATCGTGACCAGCTCGGCGTCGTCCAGGTCGAGCAGATCGACGCCGTGCTGACTGTAGCGCGCCGCATCAGCCTCGTCGATCCGCGGGGACCGGGTCGGTGCGTCCAGCGCGACGATTCGAGCGTAGTCCTGGGTGGTCCGGTCGACGGCCCGGGTGCCCAGACCGATGACCAGGCGGACCATCCCGGCGGACGGGTCCATGTCGGGTTCCCAGACGTAGAGGTTCGCGGAGTTTCCGACGCCGGCAGCATGCGGGAAGAAATACCGTCCGTGGTGGTCCCCGGACACCCGCTGGATCAGCACCGCCATCTGCTCGTCGAGGTCGGTCAGGCCCCGCTCGCGTCGGTAGTTCAGGGCCTCAGGGCTCATCGCGCTGGCGTAAACCGTGCGCACCGCGTCTTCCAGCGCCAGGAAGCGCACCTCAGGACTGCCCTGGTTCGCGCAGAACACGCTCTCGTACTTGCCCGCGAACGCGTTGCCGAAGTTGTCCTCCA
>CAJDWQ010000012.1_pt1 | contig 29451 bp, 23 predicted proteins | sample 7391641 | NCBI WGS metagenome assembly CAJDWQ01 (sample SAMEA7055718, study PRJEB34461) | soil metagenome | biome: terrestrial ecosystem; feature: Peninsula; material: soil | place: Antarctica | collected 2016
GGCGAACCTCAGATAGGCGATCTCGTCCAGCTGCCGCAGCGGGGGCAGGATCGCCAGACCCACCTCGTGGGCGTCGATCTGCGCGTGTCCCCCGGCGCGCACCTCGTCCTCCACTTGCTGCGCCAGTCGCGCCAGGTCATCGTCGGTCACTGGGCGGCCCTGGCAGGCCTTCCCCAGCCCGGAGACGATCTTGTCGCGGCTGAACGGCTCGCTCACCCCGGAGCGCTTCACGACGGTCAGGCTCGCCACCTCTACGGTGGTGAAGCGCCGGTTGCAAGCCGGGCACTGGCGGCGGCGCCGGATCGTGGCCCCGTCGTCGGTCACGCGGCTGTCGATGACGCGGCTGTCGATGTTTTTGCAGTATGCGCAATGCATAGCGGCTCCTCCCTCACCTGCTCATGGCTCACCCCCGGGCGCGCTTCGTCCAGACGTCTCCGGCGGTGCTCACCGACGTCTCCCCGCCCCGTCGTCCACCGCGACGGGCACAATTCTGTGGACGAACGGTGGATGACCTGTTGACAACCAGCACTGACCTGGGGACTACATGTGGATGGTTTACATCCCTGTAACCACTAGATGTTGTGATCGTAGGTCGATCCCGCCCGGCGGGCAACCGCCGAGCACGCATCGGGCGTGTCGACCGATCCGGTGACCGAGGACCCACCGCCGTCGGGGCCGGTCAGGGCGCTGGACCATCGTCCGGCTTCCCGTCCCAGCGCGCGAGACGGCTCCGCGGCGTCAGCGCGTCGAGGCGCCACCCGGCGCGTTCGACGCCTCCTGGCCGGAGGCAGACCGCGGAGTCGCGTCGGGGGACGCGGCTGTTTCGTCGCCGCCGCGGGACGCCCAGAACTTCCGCTCGGCCGCCTGGATCCGCGGTCGCTGCCCCAACCGTGCGCGGGCTCTCACGGCACGCCGCTCGTACCCGCGGGCCTTGCGCGCCAGGCGCCGACGGGTGCACCAGCCCGCCTCCTCGTAGGGAATCGGGGTGCCGTCTGGACGGAGGTCGTCCTGCGTGGGCCGGTCGTCCTGGACCGCGCGCCGACGCGTTCCCGGGCGCAGGGAGACGTCGATGTCGATCTGTCCGCTGACGTCCTGATACTCCCAGTTCAGCGTGGGGGGTGCCGACAGCGTGACGAAGTTGGGCTGCTCGTTGAAGTGCACCTCCTCCGCAGACTGCGGTTTCACCGGCGCGGGCGGGTTCGCGGTGAACGCGGCCACGAACAGCAGCGCCCGCGAAAGCAGGTTGACGAACAGCAGCAGCGTCGCGATGGACGCCGACGCTGCGAGCAAGGGGTTGTCGCTCACCGACGACACCAGCGACGTGCCCAGGAAAAGCACAAACTGCACGACCACGCCCCCGATCAAGGATCCCAGGGCCAGGTCACGCCGCAGCGGCCGCACGGCCGCCGTGACCCTGAACAAGAACGCGAAGGTGAGGGCGGCAACGACCGCCGCCACCGCCAGCGCGCCGATCCGGATCAGGAACGACGCAACCGGATTGCCTTCCAACCCGACCCACCCCACGATCGTGCGCCCCATGGTGCCGGCGGCGGTGCCCAGCATCGCGGAGGTGACGATCCCCAGAGCCATCGCGACGAACCCGCCGAGATCGCGCAACTTCTGCAGGGCGAAGCTCTCGATCGGTGCCACGATGCCGAAGATGGTCTGCACCGCCATGCGGATGTTGGTCATGATGCTGATCGCTGTCCAGGCGAGCACCAGCGTCGAGACGATCGAGGCGATGTTGACGGCCGAGTCCAGCACGAGGCTGTCCGGGTCGATGATCCCGCCGCCCCCGCCATCCTGGAGGATGCCCGGGAGGACCTGGTTCACGGCATCGATGACCGAAGCCCTCATGTCGAGGTTCCCACCGAGGGTGGCCATGAACACCGTCCAGGCGAGCGTGAGCGCCGCGACGATCGAGAACAGCGCGGAGTAGGCGATGCCGCCCGCGAGCAGGCCGCCGCGCGCCTTGCCGTACCGCTGGACGGAGCGCACCAGTCGCGTCTGCAGCGCCCAGGCGAGCAGCGCGCGAGCCTTCGCCGCTGCTCCCTGGTCGTGCGGTTCCTGTCCTGTGGCATCCGGGGCTTGCCCCGTCGCGGTCGCTTCCTGCGTCCTGTGTGTCGCGGTGGAGGTGGCCATGGCCCCTAGGTTAGGTGGGTCGCCCCCGCACGGCACGGAGAGGCGCCCTGGCTGACACGCACGTTGGTGACGCCACGCCCACGCCCGCTGCCGCGCGGTCAGGTCGCGAGACGGTCGAGCGCTTCCTGGAGATCCGCGGGGTAGGAGCTGGTGAACGTCGCCCATTGCCCCGAGCCGGGATGCTGGAAACCGAGGGCCATCGCGTGCAGCCATTGACGCTGCAGGCCCAGCCGGGCGGCGAGCACAGGATCCCCCCCGTACACGGGGTCGCCCACACACGGGTGACGCACGGCGGCGAAGTGCACCCGGATCTGGTGCGTGCGGCCCGTCTCGATCCTGGCCTCCACGAGGCTGACCGCCCGGAAGGCCTCGATCACCTCATAGTGGGTGACCGCACGCTTGCCGGATCGCATCACCGCGTACTTGTAGTCGTACGCGGGGTGCCGCCCGATCGGAGCATCGATGGTGCCCACGACGGGATCCGGCAGACCCTGCACGAGCGAGTGGTAGGTCTTGTCCACCGCGCGGTCGCGGAAGGCGCGCTTGAGCATGGTGTACGCGTACTCGCTCTTGGCCACCACCATGAGGCCTGACGTTCCCACGTCCAGTCGGCTCACGACCCCCTGCCGCTCCGAAGCGCCCGACGTCGAGATGCGGTATCCAGCGGCCGCGAGGCCCCCCACGACCGTCGGCCCGGTCCACCCCACACTCGCGTGGGCGGCCACGCCGACGGGCTTGTCGACGACCACGATGTCGTCGTCGTCGTGGACGACGCTCATGCCCGGGACGGGCTCGGCGATGACCTCCAGGCCGGCCCGTGTCACCTGGGGCAGCGCCACTTCGAGCATCTGTCCGGCGCGCACTCGCTCGGACTTGCCGACCGTGCGCCCGTCGAGGGTCGCGCGCCCCTCGCCGGCGAGGTCTGCCGCCTTCGTCCGGGACAGCCCGAACAATCGGGCGAGGGCGGCGTCGATCCGTTCCCCTTCCAGCCCGGCCGGCACCGGCAGTGTGCGCAGGTCACACATCGGCAGGCTCCGTCGCCTCGGCCGGGTCGGCCTCGCCGTCGGCCCGAGACAGTACGGGGACCCCGAGCACGGTCGCGATCGCTATGACGACGGCGCCGGTCACGATGGCCGAATCCGCGATGTTGAACACGGGCCATCGCGGCAGCTCCAAGAAGTCCACGACGTGCCCCACGCCGAACCCGGGCTCCCGGGTCAACCGGTCCGTCAGGTTGCCCAGCGCTCCGCCGAGCACCAGCCCGAGACCGACGCGCCAAGGCCAAGTGCGCACCCGGAAAGCGACCGCGAGAATCGCCAGCGAAACGGCGGCCTGCACGATCGTGAAGACCCAGGTCGAGCCGGCGCCGACGGAGAAGGCGGCGCCGGGGTTGAAGACCAGATGAAGCTGAAGCACGCTTCCGAGCAGTTCTCGGGGCTCGTGGAGGCTGAGGTTCGAAACGGCCCAGTCCTTGGTGAGGCGGTCGAGTACATACACGACGACCGCCACGGCCAGCAGAGCCGATGCGCCCAGCCCGGAGCGCGTCGCCGCTCGGGCCCGGCGCCCCGGGTCCACCGGGGACGCCGGGGACGCCGGGGACGCCGGGGACGCGCGATGGTGCCGGGGCGCACGCGCCCCGGCACCCCGGATCAGGTTCAGCGCCGCTCCTGCTTCTGCTTGCAACTCACGCACAGGGTCGCGCGAGGGAAGGCCTGCAGGCGTGCCTTGCCGATGGCGCCGCCGCACGCCTCACACACCCCGTACGTCTTGTCCCCTAGGCGCCCGAGGGCGCGTTCGGTCTGCGCGAGCAGCGTGCGTCTCGCTCCAGAATCTTGCCGCCCGTGTCCGCCGAGTCGTCGCCCGACCCGTCGCCGAAGTCCCGCATCAAGCCGGCCAGGTCCTCCTCGGACTCGGCCAGATCCGCACGGAGCCGGTCGCGCTCCGCGATGAGTTCGTCGTGCACCGCCGTCAGCTCTCCGGTCGTCCAGGGGTCTTCTCCCGCGCGCACGGCAAGCCAGGACTCCTCCGTCGCGGAACCCGGCTGCCCCTCGGCCGTCTGGTTCGTCCCGGGCATGCGCACCTCACTTGTTTGTCGTCCCGACCCGAGCAGGATCGGTGCAGGACACGATAGACCCTTGACTGGCACGGCGCTTCTCGCGCCGACGGTTCAGGCGTCCCCGTCCTCAGGCGTTGCTTCGCTCCTGGTCCTCTTGGTTCACCGGGGTGTGCTCGCCGTTGGGCTCGACGCTGGCCTCGCCCACCAGAGTGTGCAGCTGCCCCTCGATGTAGGCGCGCAGCCGTTGGCGGTAGTCCTGTTCGAACCCGCGCAGCTCGTTGATCCGCGTGGACAGATCGGCCTGCTGGCGCTCCAAGTCCTCCAGGATCGAATGCCGCTTCTGCTGGGCCTCGGTGACCATGCCCGTGGACCGCTCCCGAGCCTCGGTGATCAGACGCTCGTGGGTCTGCGTCGCCTCGGCGAGGAGCCGGTCGTGCTCGCTTTGCCCGTTCGAGAGCAGTTCGTGGTGTCGCGCCTCAGCCGCACCCAGCAGCTCGTCGTGGCGGGACTGGGCCTCCCCCAGCAGCTGCTCCCGACGGGTGTTCGCATCGCCCAGCATCTCGTCGCGCTGACTGGAAGCCTCGAACAGCATCTGGTCGCGTTGACTCGTGGCCTCGCCGAGGAGGCGGTCGTGCTCGTTCTTGCCCTGGGAGACGTACTCGTCGTGCAGTTTCTGGGCGAGCGCGATGACGCCCGCCGCGTCCTGCGCTCCGCTGGGCGCGGGCTGCTGCTCGGCGATCGGCTCCGCCGACTGCTGCTCGCGATCGCCCAGCGCCTGATCGGCGTCGCGGAGAGACTGATCCGCGGCCTGGATCGCCGAAGACTTCTCCTTCTCCGCTTCCTCGGCCTCAGTCGTAGCCCGCTCGATCCGAGCCGCCGCCTCCTGCTCGGCCTGGTCAGCCGCAGCACGGGCCTGGGCGATCCGGTCCTCCGAGTCGCGCTGGATCCGCTCGACCTCAGCCTTGGTGGCCGCCTCTGCTTCGGCGACGACCTCGCCGTCGGGCTGGGTCGCTCCGCCGTCGTGAATCCCCGACCCGGCGGCCCCCAGCTTGCGGCGCAGCTCAGCGTTCTCGCCGAGGAGACGTCGCAGTTCCCCGACCACCTCGTCGAGGAAGTCGTCTACCTCTTGCTCGTCGTAGCCGCGGCGGAACTGTGTGGCGGTGAAGTTCTTGTTCAGGACATCTTCGGGCGTGAGCGCCATGTCGTCCCCTCCGTCGGACCGTTGTACCGGACGCCAGCCTACCCAAGCCCACGCGTACGGCCATCATGGGAGCGCTTTGACGCTCCCGACGAAGCTCATTGTGTTACAAGGGAACTCACGGGCCAAACCCGACGCGCGCTACGCGAGGAAACCAATCAGGAGCCACACGACGAGTAACACCACCATGAACGACAGGTCGAGCGCGACAGAGCCCAGCCGGAGCGGCGGAATCACCTTGCGCACCGCCTTCAACGGCGGGTCCGTGGCGGTGTACACGGCTTCGGAGGCGACCAGCAGCGGCCCCCGCGGGTGCCACTCCCGCGAGAAGAGCATGATCCAATCCAGGACGAGACGCCCCATGAGAAGAATCACGTAGATCTGCAGCGCGAAGACGAGGATCTGCCGAACGAGCGTCATGCCCTCCAGTATCCGTCAGTCCGTCACGTCCCCGCAGGTCCGTCCCAAGCGGCGCGTCGACTGCTGCCCCACGTCAGCTCTGATTGAACAGTCCCCGCGGGTTGCTGGGGGTCTCTCCATCCTCTGAGGTGACCTCCACGAAGGACGGAGACAGGAGGAAGACCCTGTTGGTGACCCTCTCGATCGTGCCCTGCAGGCCGAAGACCAGGCCGGCCGCGAAGTCGACGAGACGCTTGGCGTCGCTGTCGTCGAGGTCGGTCAGGTTCATGATCACGGGCGTGCCCTCGCGGAACGCCTCGCCGATGTTCCTCGCCTCGTTGTACGTCCTGGGGTGGATGGTGGTGATCCGGTTCACGGCGGTGACCTCCACGTCGTTGACGACCTGGGCGACGGGCGTCCGACGCAGCGGAGTGACCGGGGCGTGCTCCGGCTCGTACTCCTGATCGTCCAGATCCTCCTCGTAGGGATTGTCGTAGGCCACCGCGGTGCTGCCGTGCATCACCGGGGGGTGGCGCGTGGTGACGGGCGCCCCAGGCATCGCGTCGGCCGCGGAGGACGCACCCCTGCGCGAATCGAACCGCTCACTGCCCTCGTCGTCCACGGTGCGGTCGTCGTCGACCAGACCGAGGTAGACGCTCGCCTCGCGGAAAAATCCCATCACCTGCTCCTCGTGTCGTTCTTTGAGTCATTCTTTGGGTCGTTCTTTGGGTCGCTCACAGCCCAGGACGGCAGCCGCCGCCTCGGCCTCGCGCCGAATCGTCGGCTTCGACGCTACCCGGGGGGGGTTCACGATCCTCGTATTGCCCCGCCGACACGCTCAAGGGGCCGCCGGGGGCCGTCAAGACGTCATCCGGTCCGCGCTCGGGACCGGGCCGTCACCGAGCACGACGACACCCGCGAATCGACCGGTGACGCCGCTGCGGCGGTACGAGAAGAGATGGTCGCACTCTCTGGTACACCCAGGGCGCCAGGAGGTGCTTACGCCGGCCAGGACGAGCCGCTCGACCACTCCCGCGGCAATGTCCAGCGCCGGGGTGCCCGTCCAGCTCACGGTCGCGCTGAGGGGGCAGACCTGCGAGACGTCGCGCCGCAGCTCCTCGGGAACCTCGTAGCACCGCCCGCACACGGACGGGCCCACAACCGCCTGGATCGAGCCGGCACCCAGGTCTCGCATGGCTTTCACCACGGCTTCCACCACACCGCGGGTCAGCCCCTGCCGCCCGGCGTGCGCCACCCCCACCACTCCCGGCCGGGGCGCGGCGAGCAGGATGGGGACGCAGTCCGCGACGAGTACGGCGAGGGCGAGGCCGGGGCGAGCGGTCACCATCGCGTCAGCGGGAGCAGGGGCCGCGCGGCGCGGGCCGTCCACCACGTCGACAGACGCTCCGTGCACCTGCGTCATGAACAGCAGGTGACTGGGATCCAGTCCGAGATCGCGCGCGACGCCGGCGCGATTGGCAGCGACGGCGGTCGGGTCGTCCCCCACGTGGTCGCCCAGGTTGCCTCCCCGAAACGGCCCCGTGCTTGACCCGCCAGGCCGGGCGGCGGTAAAACCCCAGCGAAAGGGCTCTCCGCCGCGCGCGGCGACTTCTTGCGCCCAGTCCCACACGGTCACAGCCTAGGTCCGGGCGCGCTCGGTCCGGTCGCACTCGGTCCGAGCGCGCGGCGCGGGAGGTCGGCTGCCGCCGTGAGACGGGCCGGTTACTTCAGGAAGTCGGGGACGTCGATGTCCTCCGAGTCGTCGAAGGTGACCGTGCGCGGGGGCCGAGCCGGTTCCGCGACGGGACGAGAGGGCGCGCTCTCACGCGCCGGCTCGCGCTCTTGGGCCGGCGGGGGGGCCGGCGCAGGCACCTGCGCGATGCGCGGGGCGAGCGGCTGGGAGTAGGCGGGCGCCGCCGGCGACGGCGTGGGCATGGTGGGCGGGGTGACCGTCGGCCGCCACTGCGCCGAAGCGGGAGGTTGCGGGGCGGTGCTACCGGTCCTCTTCGGAGCATCTACCTGGCCGAGGACACGGTTGTTCTCGCCGCGCGAAGGGCCGCCGCTGTCGAAGCCGGCCGCGATGACCGTGACGCGAACCTCGTCGCCCAGAGCGTCGTCGATGACCGCGCCGAAGATGATGTTGGCCTCCGGATGGGCGGCCTCCTGCACCAACCGCGCCGCTTCGTTGATCTCGAACAGACCGAGATCGCTACCGCCCTGGATGGACAGGAGGACCCCGTGCGCGCCGTCGATGCTTGCCTCGAGCAGCGGGCTGGAGATCGCGAACTCGGCCGCCTGGACTGCGCGATCATCGCCGCGGGCCGACCCGATGCCCATGAGCGCGGAGCCCGCCCCCTGCATGACCGACTTGACGTCGGCGAAGTCCAGGTTGATCAGGCCGGGGGTGGTGATGAGGTCGGTGATCCCCTGCACTCCGGAGAGCAGGACCTGGTCGGCGCTGCGGAACGCATCGAGCATGCTGACCTGTCGGTCGCTGATCGACAGGAGCCGGTCGTTCGGAATGACGATCAGCGTGTCTACCTCTTCACGAAGACTGCCGATCCCGGACTCGGCCTGATTGGCCCGGCGGCGGCCCTCGAACGTGAATGGACGCGTGACCACACCGATCGTGAGCGCACCGATGCCCTTGGCGATGCGAGCGACCACCGGTGCACCGCCGGTGCCCGTGCCGCCGCCCTCGCCGGCGGTGACGAAGACCATGTCGGCGCCCTTGAGTGCCTCCTCGATCTCTTCGGTGTGGTCATCTGCGGCGCGGCGGCCCACATCCGGGTCGGCGCCGGCCCCGAGGCCGCGGGTCAGCTCGCGACCAATATCCAGTTTCAGGTCTGCGTCGCTCATGAGCAGCGCCTGGGCGTCGGTGTTGATGGCGATGAACTCAACGCCCTTCAGGCCGACCTCGATCATCCGGTTGATCGCGTTGACGCCTCCACCGCCGATGCCGACGACCTTGATCACGGCCAGGTAGTTCTGGGGTGCTGCCACGGTGGAAGCCTCATTCCTCGCTCGATGGTGCACTTGCTGGTGGTCCGCACGTGTGTCCGGATGCCCTGCAACGCATTCCCCCCGCCCGGCGTGGGGTGAGGAGGCGCGGAAGGAACTCACGTTCGGCTGAAGTTCGGCACTATCGTACGACACACGCAAAGGCCTCCACGTCGCGAGGACTACTGTGAGATTCGCCCTCAACCTTGACGTGAGGGTGACGGTGCGTTGCCCATGGTGACCACCGGGGCATTGGGCGCGCTCACGTTCACGGTGCCCACACCCTCGCGGTGCGCCAGGGCCGCCACGACAGCGGCCTTCACCTTGCCGTCACTCGGCCCGCCCCACAGGATGAGCACATCGTCCATCCGGAAGCGGACGTCCTCCGGCGAGGCGACGCGAAAATCCGTCGCGCTGTCCCGCTGACCTGCGTCGAGAGCGGTGAGGACAGCCACGACGGACGCCACTTCCGCGGGGGCGTCCGCGTGCGCGAGCGTCACCGTGGGGATGCCGGCTGGAGCCTGGTCCACGGACGCATACCTGAGTCCCTCAGCGTCGACCAGCTCGAGGACGCCTTGGGGGTTCACGGCGGCCGCGACGGGGGTTCGGAGCGCGACGGCGAGGACCAGGGTGTCGGGCCACCGTCGAGCGATGTCCACCCGCGAAACGACCCGCATGTCCGCGATCTCGTCACGCAGACTTGAAGTATCAACCTTGACAAGAGGTTCATTCACCCAAGCGTCGGCCACGTGCTGGATCTCGCTCTTTTGCGGCTCCCCGATGCCGGTCACCGTGACGGTCCGGACGCGCAGCCAAGGGCTGGCGAGCACGAGCCACCCCGTACCGATCGCCAGGATGGCGACGGCAAGAACCACGCCCACGAGACGGCGGAGCCGCGTGCGCCGGAGCGCCCCACCACCATCGTGGGACCGGGCCAGATCCTCGGCCCGCCGCTGCGACCGCGGGACACGGGCGGCGCGACGGCCCCGCTCGCTGTTCGGCGAACCGCGGTCATGATCGGCGGCGCGGGGGGCGTCTGGGGCCTTCGGTCGGGTCACGCGCCCTCCCGCAGGAGCGTCAACACCAGGGGGCCGACCTGCGTGACGTCCCCGGCGCCGACCGTCAGGACCAAGTCCCCCGGCCGGGCCAGCGCGACGAGGCGGGGACCCACGGCGCTCTCGACGGGCTCGAAGTGGACCTCCGCCCGCGGGTCCGCTCGCCGCACGGCGTCGACCACGAGTTGCCCGCTCACGCCCGGCACCGGGTCCTCCCGCGCGGCGTACACGTCCATCACCAGCGTCACGTCCGCCGGGGCCAGAGCCCGTCCGAACTCGTCGGCGAAGTCGCGGGTACGCGAGTACAGGTGCGGCTGGAAACAGACGATCAACCGTCCGGGCGGCGCGAGCCGTGCGGCTGTGGTGACCACGGCGGCGACCTTGCCGGGGTTGTGGGCGTAGTCGTCCACCACCCGCACGCCTCCGGCCTGTCCCTTGGCCTCGAAACGGCGCAGCGCCCCGCGGTACGTGGCCAGCCCCCCCAAAGCGGCCTCCGGCGCCAGGCCCAGGCCCGTGGTCGCCGCGAGGTAGGCTGCCGCCGCGTTGTCGATGTTGTGCCGCCCCGGCGCGGGCACCTCTAAAGCGTGTTCGCCGTCCGCCCCCACCAGACGCGCCCGACCGTGCAGACCGGACAGCTCGACGTCGGTGATTCGCAGATCGGCGTCGGGCGCCGAACCGTACGTGACCACCCGTCCCCCGGCCGCACGCGACCGCGCCGCCAGCCGGCGAGCACCCGGGTCGTCCGCGCAGGTCACCAAGAGCCCACCGGGGGTGATCGTGGCGACGAAGGTGGCGTACGCGTCCTGGACTGCCGCGAACGTGCCGTAGAAGTCAAGGTGATCCGGCTGCACGTTGGTGACGATCGCCACCGACGGGTGGTAGACGAGGAAACTCCCGTCGCTCTCGTCGGCCTCCACGACGAACGCCTCGCCGCTTCCCCACGCCGCGTTCGTGCCCGTGGAGACGAGGTCACCGCCGATGGCGTACGACGGGTCCGCGCCTGCGGCGCGCAGCGTCTCGGCCAACATCGACGTGGTCGTCGTCTTGCCGTTGGCGCCGGCCACCGCCACCCCGCGGCGCCCCGTCATCAAGGCGGCCAACGCCTGGGAGCGGTGCAGGATCCGACATCCGGCCGCGCGGGCCGCGACCAGTTCGACGTTGTCCTCGCGGATGGCCGAGGACACCACGACCGTGTCGACGTCCGCGACGTGACGGGCCTCGTGACCGACCCAGACCCGGACGCCGCTCGCGGCAAGGGCCCTCAACGTCTCGGAATCCTTGGCGTCGGAGCCGGAGGTGGGCACGCCCGCGCCGAGGAGCAGGCGCGCCACGGCCGACATGCCCGCGCCACCGACGGCCAGGAGGTGCACGCGGCCCAGTTCGGCCGGGGTCGGCAGCGGCGCGGACAGGTCGAACCGTGTCCTCCAGGAGGAAGCGTTCATCCTGGCTCCGCCGCCATCGCCGCAGGACCTGCACACGCCGCCACGACCAGATCCGCCAGGCGTTCGTCGGCGTCCCGCTGCCCGACCGATGCCGCCCCGCGGGCCATGTCCGCCAGCGCCGCACCGTCCCGCACCAAGGGCAGCAGCACGTCGCGCACCCACGTGGGCGTGACGTCCTCGTCGCGCACCAGCAGGCAGCCGCCTGCCTTCTGCATCGCGACCGCGTTGAACCGTTGTTCGCCGTTGCCGATGGGCAGCGGCACGAACACCGCGGGCAGGCCCACCGCCGCGACCTCACACACGGTGTTGGCCCCCGAGCGCGCCACCACGAGGTCCGCCGCCGCGTACGCCAGCTCCATCCGGTCGGCGTACGGCACCACCACGTACGGCACGTGCTCCGCGGCCCCCTGGACCGGGAATTCCTTGCCGAGGCCCGTCACGTGCAGCACCTGCACGCCCGCGCCCGTGAGCGACGCCACGGCGCCACGGAACGCCGCGTTGAGTTGCGCCGCCCCCAGAGATCCCCCGGTCACGAGGAGCGTCGGAAGGTCGGGGCGCAAACCGAAAGACGCCCGAGCCTCCTCGCGTCTGGCCGCTCGGTCCAGCCGAGCCACCTCGGCACGCAGCGGCATGCCGAGGCAGCGCGCGTGCGCGAGCGCGGTGTCGGGGAAGGTGGTGGCCACGTAGGAGGTGAGGCGGGCGCCCAGGCGGTTGGCGAGGCCCGGCCGGGCGTTTTGCTCATGCACCACCAGAGGCAGCCCGCGGCGTCGTCCCGCGAGATAGGCCGGGGTGGACACGTACCCCCCAAAACCCACCACCACGTCGGCAGCCACGTCGTCGATGATCGCGCCCGCCCCCTGGACCGCGCCCCACAGGGCGGCGGGAAGCCGCAGCAGCGCGCCGGAAGGCCGGCGGGGGAAAGCCACCTTGGGCACGATCCGGAGCGGATAGCCACGTTCAGGGACGAGCCGTTGTTCGAGGCCGGCGGCGGTGCCGAGCACCGTGATGCGCACGCCTGGGTCGCGACGGCGCAGGCAGTCGGCGAGCGCGAGCAGGGGCGAGACGTGCCCGGCCGAGCCGCCGCCGGCCAGGAGGACGGATGACGGAGCCCCGCCTGAGACGGCCGACCCGCTCATCGCCGACCCCTGCGCGCCGCGCCGATCGTGGACAGCGCTCGATCGATCCTGCTGGGACGCGCGGACAAGGCCCGCCGGCACGCCGGCTCGGCGCGCGCGAACGAGATCACCATCCCGAGGGCGAACAGCGTCGTGACGAGGGCCGATCCGCCGGCCGACACAAGCGGAAGCGGCACGCCGATCACCGGCGTCAGGCTGAGCACGGCTCCGATGTTGATGATGGATTGCACGACGATCCAGCCCATGACGCCCGCGGTCGCGAGGCGCTGGAACATGTCCTCTGACTGCCAGATGACCCGATAGCAGGCGAACGCGAGCAGGCCGACGAGCATCAAGATCATCAGCGTCCCTCCGATGCCCAGCTCCTCGCCGATCACGGCGAAGATGAAGTCGTTGTGCCGCTCGGGGAGCCACCCCCACTTCTCCTTGCTGAGACCAAGGCCCAGACCACCCAGCCCGCCGTCGGCGAGAGCGAACTGACCGTGCGTAATCTGCCAGCACGCGCCGCGGATTTGGCCGTTCTCATCGGTGTAGTCGCGGGCGCAGCGCAGCCACTCCGAGATGCGTTGGCGACGGTTGTCGCTGGTCGCGGTCATCGCCACCACTACGACGGTCCCGGCTCCGGCCGCCGCCCCCAGCACCCTCGCGGGGATCCCCGACGTCCACAGGACGGCCCCGACGACCCCGAGCAGCACGAACGCGGTCCCGAGGTCGCCGCCCTTGAGCACCAGGCCGATCACCACGAGCGCGGCGGGGACGACGTACGGCACGACGGCGTGCCGCCAGTCGCCGAGCAGGTGACGTTTCTGGGTGAGGATCGCAGCGCCGTACAAGACCAGCGCGAGCTTGCCGAACTCGCTGGGCTGCAGCTGCACTCCGCCGAATCGCAACCAGTTGAGGTTGCCGTTCACGCGCACCCCCAGCCCCGGCACGAACACCATCGCCTGCAGGAGGATGGCGAAAACCAGGGTGGGGACGGCCAGGCGCCGCCAGGCGCGCACCGGCAGCCGGCTCGCGACGAACGCCCCGGCGATCCCCATCGCGGCGAACTTCGCCTGGTTCATACCCATCTGGAAGGAGTCGCCGGTCTCCTGGTACGCCATCACGCTGGAGGCCGACAGCACCATGACCAGACCGATCAACAGCAAGGCGCCGGTCGTGCCGATCAGCAGGTAGTACGTGCTCAGGGGTGAATCCAGCCGTGTCAGCAGGGGGTGCGGCTCCGGGGGCCCGCCGGTCGGCGCAGCCTCCACGGCCGTCGCGGCGCCTCCGTGCCCGTCGGCCTCGGCCGGCGGGCGCCGCCTTCTCCTGATGGCCACGTCCCCTCCTTCACTCGTGCCGTCGTCGCCGTCGTTGCCGTGCCGTCGTTGCTGTGCCGTCGTCGTCGCCGTCGCTACCGAAGGCGCGGGGCGCTCACGCGATGGCCCCGTCTCCCCGCAGGCGACGTCGGACCGCGGCGGCGAACTCGTCGCCGCGCACCTTGTAGTCGGTGAACATGTCGAGCGAGGCCGCCGCCGGGGCCAATAGGACCACGTCGCCCGCTCGCGCCAGCCGGGCGGCGTGCGCGACCACGTCGTCCATCGCCCCAGTGTCGGTCCTCGCGATGTCCACGACGGGCACCTGCGGCGCGTGTCGGGCCAGAGCGTCGGCGATCTGTGAGCGGTCGATTCCGAGGAGCACCACCCCGCGCAGTCGACCGGCCGCCCCCGCGACGAGGTCATCGACCTGGGAGCCCTTGAGCTGGCCGCCGGCGATCCACACGACGTGCTCGAACGCCGCCAGCGAGGCGGCCGCCGCGTGCGGGTTCGTGGCTTTGCTGTCATCCACCCAAGTGATGCCGTCCCCGGTGGCGACCTCGGCGATGCGGTGGGCGTCCGGGCGGAACGCGCGCAGCCCCTCCCGGACGGCCACGGGCGGCACTCCGCAGGCCCGCGCGAGCGCCGCGGCCGCCAGGCCGTTGGCGATGTCGTGCGGAGCCGGGTCGCGGCTGCCGGTGCGCAGGTCAGCGAGCGTCCCCAGCTCAGCCGCGCTCGTCTGACGCTCGGCGACGAACGCCCGGTCCGCCAGCACGTCCTCGACCAGGCCGACCATGCCGACGCCGGGCACCCCGCGGGTGAAACCGATCGCCCGGCAGCCCTCGGCGACCTTCGCGTCCCGGACCATCTGCTCGGTGTGGGGGTCGTCCACGTTGTAGACGCAGGCGACCTGGGTGTTCTCGTAGATCCGCGCCTTGTCGGCCGCGTACGCCTCCAACGACCCGTGCCAGTCCGTGTGGTCGGGGGCGACGTTGAGGCACGCGGAGGCGAGCGGCGCCAGGGAACGCTGCCAATGCAGCTGGAAGCTGGACAACTCGACAGCGATGACGTCGTACCCGGCCGGGTCCAGGACCGCCTCCAGGATCGGCGTGCCGACGTTGCCGGCGGCGATGGCCCGCTTGCCGGCCGCGTGGAGGATCGCGGTGAGCATGCGTACGGTCGTGGTCTTGCCGTTCGTCCCGGTCAGCGTCACCCACGGCGCCGCCCCCGACGCCGTCCGCATCCGCCAGGCCAGCTCGACCTCACCCCAGATCGGGATGCCTGCGGCGGCCGCGGAGCGGAGCACGCTCTGGTCAGGGCGCCACCCCGGCGACGTGACGACGAGGTCCACGGGGCCCGGTTGTCCGCCCCGACCCGGCAGTTGCGGGGGCACCGTCGCCACATGCTCGGGTCCGAGGCGCACGTCGACGTCGAGCATGCGCAAGATCTGGGCGCGCTCGCTCAGCGCCTGACCGGCCGTCGCGGCGTCTACCACGGTCACGTACGCCCCACGCTCGGCGAGCGCGTCCGCCGCAGCGAACCCGCTGATCCCGAGGCCGGTGACGAGGATCCGCAGCCCGGACCAGTCCGCCTCGCGAGAGGTCAGGCCGGGGCGGGGCTGATACGACTCACCGCCTGCGCTCATAGCGCTCCCCCCACGATCCACTCGGCGTAGAACAGGCCGAGCGCGAGGGCGGCGCAGACGCCGGCGATGATCCAGAACCGGATGACGATCGTGACCTCGTTCCAGCCCTTGAGTTCGAAATGGTGCTGCAGGGGCGCCATCCGGAACACGCGCTTGCCGCCGCTCAGCTTGAAGAAGCCGACCTGGATGATCACCGACAACGTGATGATGACGAACAGGCCGCCCATCGGCACCATCAGCAGTTCGGTCCGGGTCAGGACGGCGAGACCGGCGAGCGCGCCACCGAGCGCCAGCGACCCCGTGTCGCCCATGAAAATCTTGGCCGGGGGCGCGTTCCACCACAGGAACCCGAAGGTCGCGCCCGCGAGCGCCGCAGCGCAGATGGCCAAGTCGTACGGGTTGGGCGTCTCGTAACACTTGGCCACATCCTCGATCGTCGGGACGACCGTGTGGCAGTTCTGGTTGGACTGCCAGATCCCGATCAAGACGTAGCCGCCGAACACCATGGTGCACGCACCCGTGGCGAGCCCGTCCAGACCGTCGGTCAGGTTCACCCCGTTGCTCGCGCCGGCGACGATGAGGTTCACCCAGATCACGACCAGGACCAGCCCGACGACCGGCCCGAGCGCGAAGAAGTCCAGCCAGGAGATATCGCGGACGAACGAGATGGCGGTCGAGCCCAGCCGGACGCCGTACTGATCCTTGATCGACACGGCCGCGACCGCGAACGCGCACCCGACCAGCAGCTGGCCCCCGAGTTTTTGCGCGCTGCGCAGCCCGAGACTGCGCTGCTTGCGGATCTTGATGTAGTCGTCGAGCCAACCCACGAACCCGAGCCCGGTCATGAGTCCGAGCACCAGCAGACCGCTCGCCGTCACCGCCGTCAGCGTCGCCAGGTGCGCGCCGAGATAGCCCAGAATCGTCGCGAAGATCATCACGGCCCCGCCCATCGTGGGCGTGCCGCGCTTCGTCTTGTGGCTGTCGGGACCGTCGTCGCGGATGAACTGCCCGTAGCCGCGCTTGACGAGGAACCGGACGTACAGCGGGGTGCAGAGCAGCGCGATCACGAGGGCGATCGCCGATGCCGCGACGACCGACTTCACGACCCGCCTCCCTGCGCTCGTGTCGCGACCAACCGGTCGCCGAGGTGTCGCAGACCGCTTCCGTGACTGGACTTCAGCAGGACGATGTCGCCGGGCGCGAGCTCGTCGGTGAGCAATGCGTAGGCCGCATCGAGGTCCGGGGCACGCCGACCCCGCGGGCCGAATCCGTCGGCGGCCGGCGCCGCGCCCGCCCCGACCGCGAGAACCTCGTCGACGCCCAGGGACGCCGCCTGCTCACCCGCGGCGCGGTGCGCCGCGTGCGCGCCCTCGCCCAACTCGAGCATCTCGCCGACCACCGCCCAAGTCCGCCGGCCCGCTCCCATGGCGGCCAGGGTCCGCAACGCGGCCGCCAGGGAATCGGGGTTGGCGTTGTACGCGTCGTTGAGCACCGTCACTCCATCGGGCCGATCGTGCCGCTCCAGGCGCCAACGGCTGGCCCGGTCGGCGCGGGACAGCGCGGACGCCACCGCCGCGACGCTCATGCCCATCTCGCGGGCCACGGCCGCCACGGCGAGCGCGTTGTCGACCATGTGGTCACCGAGAACCCGAAGGTGCGCGGACGCGACGCCCTCGGGCGTGACCAGCGTGAACGCGGCGGTCCCGTCGGGGCCCACCCGGACGTCGCGCGCGCTCACCTCAGGCGGGTCGTCCCCGTCGACGGGCGCGCCGCGGCCGGTGCGCACGACGCGCGCCCGGGTACGAGCGGCCATGCCGGCGACCAGCGGATCGTCGGCGTTCAACACCGCGAGACCGTTGACCGGCAGGGCCTGCACGAGTTCGCCCTTGGCGAGCGCGATGGCCTCTTTCGATCCGAACTCCCCCACGTGCGCGGTGCCGACGTTGAGCACGACGCCGACGCCCGGGTGGGTCATATCCGCGAGGTAGCGGATCTGCCCGACGCCGCGAGTGCCCATCTCCAGGACGAGGTAGGCCGTGTCCGGGCGCGAGCGGCACACCGTGATGGGCACGCCGACCTCGGAGTTGAGCGATCCTTCGGTCGCCACCGTGGGCCCGTGCTCGGCCAGCACGGCCGCCATCAGATCCTTGGTGGACGTCTTGCCGGAGGACCCCGTGATCCCGACGACGCGCAGCCCCGGGATGCTGGCGATCACATGCTCGGCGAGCGCCGCGAACGCCTCCTGCACGTCGTCGACCAGCACGTACGGCAGCCCCGTGACCTCCTGCGTCACGAGCGCCGCCACCGCGCCGCGACGGGCCGCGTCGGCCACGAAGGCGTGCCCGTCGGCCTGCTCGCCGATCCGCGCCACGTACAGCGATCCGCGCTGCGCCTGCCGACTGTCGGTGACGACGTCACCGTCGACGACCACGTCACTCAGATCCACGCCACTCAGATCCACGCCACTCGGATCCACGTCACGCGCAGCCACATCACTGGTCCCCGTCGCCGGCGCGTCGCCGCCGACGCGCCCGTGGGTGACCTGCGCGATACGTTCCAGCGTGAGGGGTATCACCGGTCGGCCTCCCTGCCTGCATCTGTCCACGTCCAGGTCTCCGGCGCGGCCCAGGCAGCCTGCACCAGGTCGCGGTCCACCAACGGGCGGTATTCCCCGGCGATCTCCTGGTGCCTCTCGTGGCCTCGCCCGAGGATGGCGACGACGTCACCGGGGCCGGAACGGCGCAGCGCCTCAGCGATCGCCTCGGACCGGCCCGCGATCTCGACGACGTCGCCGCCGGCGTGCCGAGCGCCGGCCGCCAGATCGGCGCGGATCGCGGCCGGATCCTCGTCGCGGGGATTATCGTCCGTGACCACGACGAGGTCGGCGGCCCGCGCCGCCGCGGCGCCCATCAGGGGGCGCTTCGTACGATCTCGAGCACCGCCCGCCCCGATCACCGCCACGACACGCCCCGTGGCCGCGGTCCGCAACGCCGTCAAGGTGGCACGCACCGCCTCGGGGGTGTGCGCGAAGTCGACGTACACCCCCGGAGGCTCCCGCCCGGCCACGCCGGAGTCCAGGTCGACGCGTTCCATGCGGCCCGGAACGGACGCCCCCGCGGCAACGGCTCGCTCGACGTCCGCGGGCTCCACGCCGGTCGACAGCACCGCGAGGGCGGCCAACGCGGTGTTGACCCGGTTGTAGTCACCGGGCAGGGACGAGCGCAGCCGCAGCGTCGCGTCGGGCCCGACGAGCTCGAAGGAGGCACCCGGCCCCGGCCGGAGCCACCAGCACGCGCGCTGCGCGCCCGCCGCGTCGGGACGGGTCGCCAAAAACCAGCACGGCACCTGCGCCTGCGCGGCGAGCCGTTCGCCCCATGCGTCATCGACGCAGATGATCCCGCGTCGCGACCGTTGTGGCGTGAGCAGCGACGCCTTCGCCGCGAAGTAGTGGTCCATGTCGCCGTGGAAGTCCAGGTGATCCTGGCTCAGGTTCGTGAAGATCGCCACGTCGAAGACCACCCCGTCGACCCGGTGCAGCGCCAAGGCGTGGCTGCTCACCTCCATGACGGCCTGGGTCACGCCCTGCTCCCGCATGACGGCGAGCATCGCGTGCAGGTCGCACGACTCAGGGGTGGTCCGCACCGACGGGATGCTGCGCTCGCCCACCTTGATCTCGATCGTGCCGATCAGGCCGGTCACCCGACCGAGGGCGCGCCACGCGGCGTCCAAGATGTACGCCGTCGTGGTCTTGCCGTTCGTCCCGGTGATGCCGACGAGCATCAGGTCCTCGGCCGGGCGCCCGTAGACGAGCGCGGACAGCGACCCCAGGACAGCCCGGGAGTCCGGAACCACGATGCGTGGCAGAGGGATCTCGGCCTCGCGGAGGATCGCCTCGCCGGCGGGGTCTGTGAGCACGGCCACCGCGCCGGCCTGCCAGGCCTGTCGCGCGAACTCGGCGCCGTGCGCGTTGGCGCCGGGAAGGGCGGCGTACAGGTCGCCGGGGCGCACGCGGCGGCTGTCCAAGGAGACGCCGTCGAGGCGGACGTCACGATGCGGGGCCCCGGGAGCGAAGGTCAGCGTCGTCCCCGCCTGGGACGCGAGGAGCGCGGCGGACGTCTCGGCGGAGGCGTCCGGGCGACAGGGGCTGCTCACCGCGGCAACCTATCGCGTCTGGTTGCGGGAGGCTTGCGGCCCCCAGTAGTTCGGGTAGGCGTCCGCGGTCTGCCCGGTCGGCGGGATCTTGTACTTCTGGAGGGCATACGTCATGACGGACTTGAACACGGGCGCGCTGTAGTCGCCGCCGTGACCTTCCCCCTTGGGGTTGTCGACGATCACGGCGCAGATGAGTTCCGGGTTGTCGGCGGGCGCGATGCCGATGAACGACGCGGTCGTGCCGGAATAGCCCTTCTTCGCGTCGTCGTACCGGTCCGCCGTGCCCGTCTTGCCCGCCACCCGATAGCCCGGGATCCCCGCCAGCTCGGCCGTGCCACCCGAGGTCGTCACGTTTTCCATCATCTTGAGCAGCGTGGCGGCTGACTCCTCGGTCAGGACGCGGTTTCCCTCCGGGGCAGGGATGTCGGTGCGCGTGCCGCCCGGCGCGGTCGTGGCCGTCACCAGCGTGGCCGGGATGCGGACGCCCTTGTTGGCGACCGTCTGGAACACGCCCGCGTCCTGGATGGCGGTGCTCGCGAAGCCCTGGCCGAACATCATCGTGAAGCGCTGCGAGTCGCTCAACGCGGCCGTCGTCGGCATGTTGCCCGCCGACTCACCCGGGAAACTCGTCGCCGAGTGTCTTCCCATGCCGAAGGCTCGGTAATAGTCCTCCAGCTTGTCGGCCCCCACCTTCTCGGCGATCTGGATGGTGCCGATGTTGCTGGACACAGCGAGGACACCGGCCGCCGTGAGATGCAGGGTGTCGTGCTCACGAGCGTCGCGGAAGTCCCGGTCGGCGCGGCGCAGGCGGTTCTCCACCGTGAACTGCGTCGTCGGCGTCACCTCGCCCTCGTTGATCGCCGCGCCGATCGACATCGCTTTGGCCGTGGAGCCCGGCTCGAAGGTGTTCACGAACGGGGTGGCCGACAGCGGCAAGTTGTCCGCTTGAGCGCGGTTGTTGGGGTCGAAGCTCGGGTACTGCGCCGCGGCCTTGAGACGTCCCTGCGTATCCATCACGACGGCGACCCCCCAGTCGGCCTTGCTCGTCTGCACCTGCTCGGCGACCGCGTTGTACGCATACCACTGCAGGTCGTTGTCCAAGCTGAGCGTGAGGCTCGAGCCGGGCACCGGATCTATCGACGCGCCCTCCCCGCCGGGGATGACCCGACCGTCCGTGGAGCGCTCGGCCTTCTCTTTCCCCGCGGTGCCGGTCAGCTTGTCGTCATAGACGAGCTCCAGGCCGCCACCGTTGCCCACGTGCGCCCGACCGTCGTCACCGGTCCACCCGACCAGCGGGGCGGCCGCCACACCACCGGGGTAGCTGCGCTGCTGCGTCGACTTCACGTCGATGCCGGGGATGCCCAAGGCCTCGATCTTTCGCCGCTGCAGGGGCTCCACGCCCTTCTTCAGAACCTCGTACTTGCTGTTCTCCTTCTCCTTCGCCTTCGGCTGCAGCTTCGGCGTGAGCTCGTCCACGCTCATGTCGAGCAACGGCGCCAGCGCCCGCGCGGCGCCGTCGGCGCCGACCGTCCGCAGCGAGCCCGAGTCGTCCTTCACCTGGTAGCCCTGCACGTTCTGCGGGTCGACGTTGATCTCGTAGCGCTCGACGTTCGACGCCAGCAGGACGCCCCTCGCGTCGGTGATGAATCCGCGGGAGGCGGGGAGATTTGTCTCGCGCGTCCGGTATTCGCGAGCCTTCTTGGCGATGCTCTGGGCCTCGAACCCCTGCAGCCGCACCAGTTGGGCCGCGAACACGCTGAAAACGAGCAACATCACGATGAGGATGGCGCGTCCGCGGCGGCGCATGTTGGCCAGGCGGGGGCGAGTGGACCCGCCGCGGCGCGGCCTTCGCGGTCCGCGGGGACCGCCGGATCCCGATCCTCCGCCTTTCGGCCCGCCGCCTTCCGACCCACCGCCTTCCGACCCGCCAGGGCGGCCGGGGTCCCCGCCGCCCCCGACGGCCGATGCTCCTGAGGCGAAGTCTCGGGTGGCGACGAACGCTCGGCCGACACGCGATGCGCCGGGACCCAGCGACGCGCCCTTCGCCGGGCGACGAGCCGGCGTCGGCGCGGCGCGAGAGGACGAGGACGAAGGCCGAGACGACGCCGACGGGGAACGCGCGCCCTGACGGGTCGTCTGCGACCTCTTCGCCGTACCGCCGCTCCGCGACACCTGCACGGCCATCACCTCGCTTCGCATCAGCGCTTGTGGATTGAATGTCGCTGCTGTCCGGTCCCGAGGCGGACGAGTACTCCTGCGGTCAGGGGCCCGTCACCGGCCGGCTGCTCTGACCTGAGCCGCCTCGAGACCGCGCGGACCTGTCCTGCCCCGTCCCCCCTCGAGCCGGCTCCACCGCTGACGTCGGGGTAGGCGACGCCGTCGCGGTGGGCGACGCCGTCGCGGTGGGCGAGGGCAGCCCGCTCGCCGTGGGCCGGTCGGGCGCCACCGTAAGCGGCACGGAGGCGCCGCCCTCGGGCGCCACGCCGAGTTCCCTTCCGTCCGGGAGGGAGAGGAACATCGATGAGGACGCGGGCACCATGCCGAGCTTCGTGGCGCGCTGAGCCAGGGCGGACGGGTGCGACGTCGCATCCAGCTCCGCCTGCACGTCCGAGGATTCGTCGGCCAGGAGCGCGGCTCTGTCCTGCAAATCGTGCATCGTGTGCGACCCCACCGACAGGGACACGTTGAGGAGCAACACCAGCAGCAGCCCGGCTGCCAGCACGAAAGAGCACAGGAGCACGAAGGGCACGTTGCCGTGGCGACGGGGTGCAGGCGCCACCAGGGTCAGGAGCGGTGGCGGCGGAGCCGGCCGTCGACCCGAAGGCTGGGAGCGGACCGAGGACTCCGGCGCTCGCATCACGCTGCTCTGGCTCATCGTCGCCCCTCCTGAAACGCCTCGTCCGTGCTGCTCGCCCCGTAGCGGTCCATCCCACCCACCCAGCCGACCCGGCCGGGCGTGCCTCGGTCCGGCGCGCCTCGGTCCGGCACGCCATGACCCCCCACGCTTTGTCGAGCCTGCGCCCACGCGGCCTCGGCGAGCGCGGCCGCCCGACCAGGCGGCGTGGCCGCCGTCCGCTCGACCGCGCGCAGCCGCGCCGACGCCGCTCGCGGGTTGTGCGCCACCTCGGCCTCGGTCGGCGTCTGCGTGCCTCGCGTGAGCGAGCGAAGGTACGGCCGATGTTCGGGTAGCTCGACCGGCAGCCCCGGGGGTGCGCTGCTCGTCGTGCCCGCCGCGAAAACCTTCTTCACCATCCTGTCCTCCAAAGAGTGGTAGGAGAGCACTGCGACACGCCCGCCGGGTGCACAAGCCTCGATCGCGCGGGGCAGCGCGGCCGCGAGTCCGGCCAACTCGCCGTTGACCTCGATCCGTAACGCCTGGAACGTCCTCTTGGCGGGATGACCGCCCTTGGCCCGCGTCGCGGCCGGGATCACCCGACGCAACAGGTCGACCAGGCGCGCGGATGTCGTGAACGGCCCGGAGGCCCGCTCGGCGACGATGGCGCGGGAGATCTTGCCGGCGAACCGTTCCTCCCCGTACCGCCGGAGGATGTCGGTGAGGCCGGCCGCTTCGTACGTGTTGAGGATGTCCGCAGCCGTCAGCGGGAGTGCGGGGTCCATCCGCATATCCAGGGGTGCGTCGACGCGGTAGGCGAACCCCCGGTCGTCCTCGTCGAGTTGCAGAGAGGACACGCCGAGGTCAAGCAGCACGGCCTGGGCCGCCGACAGACCGAGGCCCGCCAGCACCGTGTCGATCTCGTCGTAACGCGCGGCCACCGGGGTGAACCGGTCGCCAAAGGTCGCCAGTCGGCGCCCGGCCAGTTCCAGGGCCTGGGGGTCGCGGTCGATCCCCACCGCCCGGGCCCTGGGGCAGGCCTGCAGGATCGCCTCGGCATGACCGCCCATCCCCAGGGTGCCGTCGACGTACACCGCTCCCGGCTCGGCGAGGGCGGGGGCGAGGAGCTCGACCACGCGCGCGAGCAGCACCGGGGTGTGCCGGTCCTGCGCTGGGCGCTGCGTCACGAGGTCCTCCGTGATGTGCGAGAAGCTGAGTTCTGCCGAGTAGTGGCCAACGTCCGCGCTGGCCAGCGTCCCTACATGCCACCGTCGAGATCTGCGACGCGGGTCGGGCCCTGCGGCACCCGGTCCCCCACCGCTTTCGCCATGTCCTCGCCCGGGTCCGGGGAAGTGACCCGGGAGGGGATGGCGCGAAGCGGGAGGGGGCCGCGTGACAGGGACAGCACCCGCGAGATCCGCCGGGGACTCAGAGCAGGCCGGGGACCACCTCCTTGGACTGCTCGACATACGCCTCCTCAGCCGCGGAATAGAACTCGTCCCAGCGGCCCGGCTCCCAGATCTCGAGGTGGGTGCCGACGCCGACGACGGTCAGATCCCGTTCGAGCGCGGCGTACTGGCGCAGGTGCGGTGGAATCGTCACCCGGCCTTGTTTGTCGGGGATCTCGTCGCTCGCGCCGGACAGGAGCATGCGCAGGTAGTCGCGCGCCCCCTTGTTCGTGAGCGGAACCGACTGGCGGTCGCCGACGAGCGCTTCGAAGGCGTCCGAGGGGAAGACGAAGATGCAGCGTTCGTGACCGCGCGCCAGCACCAACCCGGAGGCCAGGCGGTCACGCAACTTCGCCGGCAGGATGAGGCGGCCCTTTTCGTCGAGTCGCGGGGAGTACGTACCGAGGAACGACGACATGGCTCACCTCCCCTCCGCGGCGACCGGCGCGGTGGTGGGCCGCGACCGTATGACGTGCCAGATGACTCGGGGGCGCCCCTCCCGCGACGCATCGGCCCGGACTCACACGGTGGTGAGACCCTGCCGATGCCCGCCCGCCAGGTCGTGCCGCTCCCTTGTTCTCCACGGTACTCCACTTCACTCCACAACCGTTGCTTCAACGCTCCTGGCGACGGGAACTTCAGGCAAAGCTGCAGGTCAACGCAGGGAAGCAGAGTGGAGGGATTTGGACGTCTCGGGGCCGTCGAGTCGCCTTCCGACGCGTTCCCTGCGATGTGCCCAGGAAGCCGGCCGACCCTGACTGCGGCGTGTCGTACGCGAAGAAAGGGCCTGACCTGCGGACTCGGGCTAAGCCGAGCGGACGGTGTCGAATCTCCGCCCGGTCGACGCCTCCCGGCCAGGCGACCTCGGGAGGGATGTGGAGGGGCTGGGAGCTGCTGGGAGCGGCGCGCAAGAGACGACAGGGGACGGGCGGGGCCTGGGTGGGAACGCGACGCCTCGGGGATGGGGGAGAATTCACGCGAGGGTGAGAGCCCGGCAAGGGTCGACCCGCGGGCGGGGGCTGCGGTCTGGGCCACCCGGGCGGGGAGCCGCGTGCGGGGGCAGCGGGTCGAGACTGCGGGTCGAGACTGCGGGGCGAGGCAGCGAGTCAGGACGCGGGGGGCGGATGTGACACCAGGAGGAGTCGTGGACCACACCCGAGGGCAGGACGAGGCCTCGTTCGTCGACCCTTCGGGCGTGGCCGACCTGGCGCGCGCGATCCACGCAGGGATCGGGGCCGTGATCGAGGGCAAGGACGACGTGATCGACATCGCCCTGACCGTGTTCCTCGCCGGAGGCCACCTGCTGCTCGAGGACGTGCCGGGGGTGGGCAAGACGACGCTGGCCAAGGCGCTCGCCCGCGCGGTGGACGCGCCGATGCGGCGCATCCAGTTCACTCCCGACCTGCTGCCGAGCGACATCACGGGAGTGAGCATTTTCGATGTCGAGGCCCGACGCTTCGAGTTCCGTCCGGGTCCGATCTTCGCGTCCGTCGTGGTGTGCGACGAGATCAACCGCGCCTCCCCCAAGACCCAGTCGGCCGTCCTGGAGTGCATGGAGGAGTCGCAGGTCACGGTCGATGGGACCACCTATCCCCTGGGATCCCCATTTCTCGTCCTGGCCACGCAGAACCCTCTGGAGATGGAGGGGACCTATCCGCTCCCGGAGGCGCAACGCGACCGGTTCATGGCGCGCGTGTCGATGGGCTACCCCGCGCGGCGGGCCGAGCTGGAGATGCTGGACGTCCACGGCGCCGGTTCACCGCTGGGGACGATGCGGCCCGTCACGGACGCCGTGGCGGTGGGTCGGGCGGTCGCCGCGACCCGGGCCATTTATGCCAGCAGGACGCTCAAGGAGTACATCGTCGACCTCGTCGGCGCGACCCGCGCCGATCCCGGGCTGCGACTTGGGGGCTCTCCCCGCGCCACGCTGCACCTCCTGCGGGCCGCGCGCGCCCGCGCGGCCATGGCAGGTCGCGACCACGTCCTGCCGGACGACGTGCAGGCCCTTTTCGGTCCGGTGGTGGAACATCGCGTCCTGCCCTCCGGGCAGGCCCAGCTGCAGGGTCGAGGGCCGGCAGACGTCTTGACGGACATCCTGGCCCGCGTTCCGGTCCGCGGCTGCTAGCTCGATGGCCAGACGCCCCCGCGCCGCGCCGGCGGATCCTCGCCCCGCAGAGACAACCGGCTCCACCGGCCGCGGCAGGGTCCGGGTCCGCGTCGGGGTCCCGGTGCGCAAGAATCTGACCGATCGAGGGCGCGGGGTCCTGATCGGCGGGATCGCGCTGACCGCCGCCGGCGCGCTGCTCGGGTTCGTCGACCTCGTCCGTGTCGGCCTCACGTGCACGGCGCTGACCGTGATCTGTCTGATCCTGGCGTGGTGGCGCAGCCCCCGACTCGAGGTGCGTCGTACTCTCACCGCGACCACTCTGGAGGTCGGGCAGATCGCGGCCGTGCGGGTCGAGGTCCGCAACGTGGGGACGCGCCGCAGCGATGTGATGGCCGCGGCGGAGCAGGCCACGCCCGGGCTGTCCGGGGGAGCCCGCCTGGTCCTGCCCTCACTGGCGCCCCAAGAGCACACCACGATGTCGTACCAGGTCCACCCTGCCCGTCGCGGCCTTCATGGGCTCGGCCCGCTGGTGGCCACGCGCCGCGACCCGCTCGGGCTCACCACCGGGATCTTCACGTTCGGCGGCCCCTCGCCGGCGCTGGTCCTGCCCCGCGTGCACGACCTTTCCGGCGCCGCAACGTCGCAGATCGTCGGCCACCAGGGCGACGATCCCGCGAGCGGGGTCGGCGGCGGCGAACGCGACGCCTCGCTGCGCGCCTACCGACTCGGGGACGACCTGCGTCGGGTGCATTGGGCCGTGACGGCGCACCGGGGCGAACTGATGGTCCGTCACGAGGCCCAGCCCGCCATCCGCCGAGCCGTTCTCGTCCTCGACGCAGACGCGAGCGCGTGGGGTCCCGCACCGCAGCGTCCCTTCGACTGGGCCGTCGAAGCGCTCGCCTCGATCGCCGCGCAGCTGGCCGGGCAGGGATTCGTCCTGCACCTGGTCGTCGGCGGCGCCGAGGCCGCCACGACCGCCGGCGGACACCGGGACCACCTGCGCGGGACGACTACCCCCGAGGTGATGCGGCGCCTGGCCCTCGCGGAACCGGACGCGGTCGCCGTGCCGAAGCGTGGGGCGGTCGCTTCGGCCCTGTACGGTTCCGCCCGCGAGCTGGCCGGTTCCGGCGGGCTGATCGTGGTGGCCACCGGCGACGGCGACCCCGCGGGGGCCCACGAGGCCTTCGGAGTCGTCCGCTCGGGCAGCACGGGTCTGGCCCTCGTGGCCGACACGGCAGCCTTCGCGTCCCCCGCCTCGTCCGCGGCGCTCGCAGGTGGCGCGGCGGAACGACTGTGCGCGTTCGCGCGGGCCGGAGGTTGGCACGCGGGAGTCGCTCGCCCCGACGTCGGCTTGGACGCGACCTGGGCTCGACTGGTCGATGGCGTCGGGACGGGGGGTCGATGAGCCGGGCGACATCTCGCGACACCTTGAGCGGCCCAGTCCCTGTTTCCGTCCCTGTTTCCGTCCCCGTCGCGGTCCCAGCCCTCGTCCCCGGCGACGAGCGCGACGCCACGGCGCGGCACCCGGGCGCCGCGCCACTCGCCGCCGTCCTTGCGGGGGCCGCCGTGCTGGCCTCGGCGTGGCCTCTGCACACCCTGTTCACGCAGGCGCCGTGGGAGACCGGCGCGGTCGCTCAGGTGTGCCTGGTCGGCGTCCTGGGGGTGCTGCTGCGCATGCTCGGCCGCGGTCCGGCCACGGTGGCGGTCGTCCAGCTCGCCGGGGTGTTCCTCGCCCAGTCGGTGCTGTTCCCCGGCCAACGACCCGTTGTGGGGGGTCTGCTCCCGACGCCGGCCACGGTGGCCGCCTGGCGCGATCTCGCCTCTGACGCCGTGGCCACGATCACCGCCCACGCCACCCCAGCGCCGGTCACTCCCGGCGTGACGTTCGTCATCGTCGCCGGCGTCGCGCTCGTCGCCTGGGCCGTGGACGTCGTGGCGGTGTCCTCAAGACTGCCCGCGGTGGCCGCGCTTCCCTTGCTGACCCCACTGCTCACCACCGTGGCGAACAGCGCCCAGCCCCTCGACGCGCAGGACGTCGCGCTGCCGATCGCGCTCTGGTGCGCGCTGCTCGTCGAGAACGGGCGGACCTGGCTGTCGTCGTGGCGACCGGACCTGGCGGCGTCCGGACGGCTCCCGGGCCGACGCGGGCGAGTCGGCCTCGCGGCCGGCGTCTGCGCGCTGGCGCTGGCGGCAGGCGTCGGCGCCGGGGGTGCCCTGCCCCGCATGTCGGCGCACTACCTCGCGGACGGGTGGGGGGCGCAGGGGTTCGGGTCCCAGAACCAGGTGGGCTTCTCGCCCGATACCGACATGCTCAACGACCTGCGCGACGACAACTCCACCCCGGTCCTCGTATACACCACCGACGACCCGCAGGCGCCGCCGTTACGCGTCTCGGTGGCCACCATCTACGACGCCGGCGCCTGGCGCGCGGCCCCGGTCGACGCCGAGCCATCCGCCGGCCCTCAGCTGCCGTACCCCATGGGGCTGACCAGCGCCGTCCCCCGCACCGAGCCGTCGATCACCGTCCAACGGACCACGCTGTCGGCGCCGTACCTGGCGAGCCCGACCCCCATCGTCTCCGGGACCGTCGTCGGCGCCCGCTGGGCCGCCGACGAGCGGACGGGAGCACCGGTCGTCGACCGGATCCCCCGGTCCTACCAGCTGCGCTACCTCTCGCTGGCGCCGACCCCGGACCAGCTGCGGGGTGGGTCGCCGATCCAGCGCTCCGCGTTCGCGGCGGAGCTGGCGGTGCCGAGCGCCGCAAACACCGATCTGCTGCGGACCACCACGACGAGCGTGGTGTCGGGCGCGCGGACACCGTTCGAGAAGGCGGCGGCGATCCAGTCGTGGCTCCGCGAAGACGGCGGCTTCACGTACAGCCTGGAGCTGGCTGCGCCCCCGCCCGACATGTCGCAGAAGCAGGCCGCGAACGCGGCGCTCGACCTGTTCCTCACCAGCCAACGGGGTTACTGCGTGCAGTTCACCACCGCGATGGTGATGATGGCGCGCCGGGAAGGTATCCCGGCGCGGGTCGCGACGGGATTCCTGCCGGGGGAACCCGAAGGCGCCGCCCGCACCGTCCGGGTCTCGGACGCGCACGCCTGGCCCGAGCTGTACTTCACCGGCGTCGGCTGGCTGCGCTTCGAACCCACGCCGTCGCAACGCTCGGGCGCGACTCCCTCCTACGCGGGCGGCGACGCGGCCCCTAACCCGGCTCCCCAGGGCACGGCCAGCGCCGTCCCCACGCGCACTACCTCGCAACCCGCGCCATCCGCGACCCCCCGGCCGGACCCCGACACCGGGGCGCCGGATCCGGCCGCCGCGGACGAGGGAGCCGTCCGGCTCACGGCCGTGCTCGTGGCGCTCGGGGCATTCGGGGCGCTCGCGGTGGCGCTGGCGGTGGCGGCGTCGCTCGTCCCGTTCGCGGGCCGCCGCGCGCTCGCGAGACGCCGCGGGGCGGCGCGGTCGCCGGGCGAGCGAGCGGAGGTCGAGTGGGCGGCGCTCAGAGACGGCTTGGAGGACCTGGGCGTCGCCGTGCCGCCG
>CAJDWQ010000016.1_pt1 | contig 28287 bp, 31 predicted proteins | sample 7391641 | NCBI WGS metagenome assembly CAJDWQ01 (sample SAMEA7055718, study PRJEB34461) | soil metagenome | biome: terrestrial ecosystem; feature: Peninsula; material: soil | place: Antarctica | collected 2016
CCGAGAGGGTCACGCGGCGGCGGTCGCGTCGGGTCACGGGATCGTGTCGGAGTTCCGGCGTGCGGCCGCCGCGCGTGGCGCGGGCGACCGGCCCGACTATGCGGTCGACGACGCGCGGTCGGTTTCTCAGAAGGCCCGGGAATTCTCCGCGGTCGGGGAACTGGCGAAGGCCGTGCTGAATCGTTCGGGTCACGCGCTCGGCCGGTCGATCGGGATGACACTCAACGTGTGCGACCCGGACCTGGTGATCCTCACCGGCGGTGTCGCAGAGAACAGCGCGGTGTGGGCTCAGGGTGTCGCCGCGGGCATCGCGCGCGAGGCGCTGCCGTGGGTAGCGGATTGTCGTGTCTCGGTGGCCCGTCTCGGCGCGGACGCGGCGCTGATCGGGGCGGCGGCCAACGCCCGCGATCGCGCTCGACGCTCGCCGTCCGGCGCAGGCTGAGCGCTCCGGACCGCATGGCGGACGGTGGCTATCCGCGGCGGGCGAGCCAGCCCCGCAACCCTTGGGGGGCGTCCGCCTCGCCACGACGGGGGCGGACGGCATCCACCCCGGCCGCTTCTTGGGCCTCCTCGCGCGCTGCCGCGACGTCGGCAGCCTCGCTTGCGGCGATCGGCCGGGTGAGCAGTGCGCCGTCACGAACCAAGGGATGGTCGTCCAGTCGCGGGGTGATCGTGCCGATCTGGCGGGGCACCGGAGGGTCTTGGCGTCCCTGGGAGAGCTTGCGTGCCGAGTCGGTGAGCGCGGAGCCACCGTCGATGAGCCCGGGGAACATGTCGTCGCCCGATAGGTAGTGCCACACCGTGTTCGCCACGGCGAGGAACGGAACCGTGAACAGCGCACCCGGAAGACCGCCGATGAAGCCACCCGTGGTCACCCCGAGGATCACCGCGAGCGGGTGCAGGCTCACGGCCTTGCCCATGAGGTACGGGCTCAGCAGGTTGCCCTCCAACTGGTGTACGGCCAGCACGATGATCAGCATGGTCACCGCCACACCGACACTCTTCGTGATCAGCGCCACGGCGACCACGAGCACCCCCGACAGCAACGCTCCCAGGATGGGAATGAAGCACATCACGAAGACGATGGCCGTGAGTGGGAGCACGAACGGGAGCCCGAGCAGCCACACGCCTGCTCCGATGCCCGCCGCGTCCACGCCGGCGACGACGATCTGCATCTTGGCGTAGGTCCCCAAGGTCACCCAGCCGCGCCGGAACGCCTCGTGTACGTCGCGGCGGTACCCGGCCGGCAGCCGCTCCACGAACCAGCACCACAGGCGATCGCCCTCGGCGAGCATGAAGAACGTCGCGACCAGGGTGAGGATCATCCCGGTGAGGAATCCGGTGACCGACGATCCCGCCCGCAGCACCTCCTGCGTGAGCACCCCCGAGTTGTCGGTCAACCATGCCTGCACCTGGTTGAGGCCCTGCTGGACCTGCTCGTGGCCCACTGGCAGCGGCGAGTTCACCAGGAGGTCCTCCAAGCGCTGCAGCCCGTCAGCCGTGCTGAAGCGCAGCCCGGTCACGCCGTTGACGAACTGTGCGCCGGCGACCCAGATCAGCCAGCCCAGCGCACCGAGCAGGACGAGGAGGCAAACCCCCGCAGCACCGTGACGCGGTACACGCAGTCGGTGGTTGAGCAGGGTCTGCACGGGCATGAGCAGGCCCGCGAGGAGCACTCCCAGCGCGACCGGCACGAGCACGGCGGCCACGAGCGAGAAGACCTGCCCGAACAGCCAAACGGTGGCCGCGAGGAGCAGCGCGGTGCCGCACGCCCACCAGAGCAGCCGCAATCGGTCGGACGCGGGCCACGTCGAGTGGGGCTGGGCCCCTTGCGCGGCGGTCTGCGCGTTCGTGCCGTCACCGGTCATGGCACACACCGTACGGATGTGGTCTCCTCCGTGCGACTTTGCCGATCGGGCCTCGGCCGGAAGTAGACTCGGCCATCGCTGGGGCGAGATATCGCCCGCGACACACACCGTCCCCCCACGAAAGGCCTCACCATGCCCGGACGTAGCTACCGCCTCCTGGAGATCGTCGGCACCTCTGCCAACGGGGTGGACGAAGCGATCACCAACGGCATCGCCGACGCCGGCCAGGAAGGACGCCAGCTCAACTGGTTCCAGGTGGTCGAGATCCGCGGTCACATTCAGGACGACGGGGTCGCGCACACCCAGGTCACGATGAAGCTCGGCTACCGGGACGTGTGACCGGCAACCTTGCGCTCCTCGCTCTTCGGAGCGGGCGCGAACGGCGCGTGTCAGGAGCGAGTCGAACGGCGCGCGTCAAGAGCGAGGGGCCAGGACCAGGTTGTCGATCAGGCGCGGGGGCCCGACGCGGACGGCCAGCGAGGCTAGCGCCCCGCGGCCGGGCGCGACGTGGTCCAGTTCAGTGAGCGTGTCGACGTCGGCGACGCTGACGTAGTCGACCGCCGCACGCGGCTCCGCGTCGAGTACGCGCAGCATCTCCTGCCGCAGTGAGTCGCCGCTGGCCTCGCCCGAGCGCCAGGCGGCGTCGGCGGCGTGCAGCGCGCGGATCAGTACGCCGGCCGCCTCGCGGTCGCTGCCCAACAGGTAGGCGTTGCGGCTGCTCATCGCGAGCCCGTCGCGTTCTCTGACGGTCGGGCAGACCACCACCTCGACCGGCATCCCCAGGTCGCTCACCATCTTGCGCAGCACGACGCACTGCTGGGCGTCCTTCTGCCCGACGTAGACGCTGTCCGGTTGCATGGCGTTGAGCAGGACGTTCACGACGGTGGCGACACCGCGGAAGTGTCCCGGCCGGGAGGCCCCCTCGAGGACCTCGGTCACGGAACCGACGTCGATGTGGGTGTCGAAGCCTGGGGGGTACACGTCTTCGGCACGGGGCGTCCACACCAGATCGCAGCCCTCGGCCTCCAGCAGGGCGAGGTCTCGGTCGAGATCGCGCGGGTACGTCGCGAGGTCCTCGGCCGGCCCGAATTGCTTGGGATTGACAAAGATGGACGCCGCCACGTGGCCACGCTCGGCCTTGGCCTGCCGCACGAGGCTCAGATGCCCCTCGTGCAGGTAGCCCATCGTCGGTACGAGGGGCAGCGCGTCGAACGGCGCCACTGTGACGACCCGCCGCAGCTCGGCCCGGGTCGTCACGACCTTCACGCGACCTCGTTGTCGGGCTCGGCGGGTCGTGCGAGGGGCTCGGGCAGGCCCTCGAGCGCCTCGACGAGGATGCCTTCCTCGATGCGGGCGCTGTGGGCATCGGTGGGGAAGCGCGCTTCCCGCACGTCGCTCGCGTACTCCTCCAGCGCCGCGACGACCTGCTCGCCCAGCGTGGCGAACCGTCGGGTGTGGCGGGGGAGGAACTCGTCGTACAGGCCCAGAATGTCGTGCCAGACCTGCACTTCCCCGCCGCAGTCGGCCCCCGCGCCGATCCCGATGGTGGGGATGGTGAGGCGGTCCGTGATCTCTCGGGCGAGCGCCGCGGGGATCAACTCCAGGACGACGGCCCACGCTCCCGCCTCCTGAACGGCGAACGCGTCCTCGACGAGCTGGCGGGCCCGCGCGGCGTCCTTGCCCTGCACTCGCAGACCGAGCTGGTGCACCGATTGCGGCGTGAAGCCCAGGTGCGCCATGACGGGGATGCCGGCGTCGACCAGGCGCCGGATCACCGGGGCCGACGAGACGCCGCCCTCCAGTTTCACGGACTGGCAGCCGCCCTCGGCCATCAGCCGGCCCGCGGAACGCAGCGCGTCCTCCTGCGTGGCGTAGGTGAGGAACGGCAGGTCCCCCACCACGAGCGGCCTGGTGGAGCCTCGCATGACCGCGCGCAGGTGGTAGACGATGTCGTCCAGCGTGACCGGCAACGTTGAGTCGCGGCCCTGGATGACCATGCCGAGCGAGTCCCCGACGAGGATCAGCGGGATGCTCGTCCGGTCGACGAGGCGTGCGCTCGTGTAGTCGTACGACGTCACCATCGTGATTTTCTCGCCGCGTTCCTTCATGGCCGCGACGTCGGCGAGACTCACCCGCACGAGGTCTCCTCCAGATCGAAGGCGTCGAGGCGGTCCATGCTGGGGCTCGCCGCGGAGCGGCCCGTGGGGTCGAGGGTCGGGTCATGCAAGGTGGCGCCCTTGAGGGCGTGCGGGTGATTCTTGTCGCGGATGACCTCGACGATGCTGTTGTCCCGGGGATCGATGAGCACCACCTTCGGATGCCAGTCGCCTGGGACAGGCGTGAGAATCTGCTGGTAGGCCATGATGATCACGAGGTCACCGGCCTGCACGAGGCGCGCGGCGGCGCCGTTCAGTTGGATCTCGCCGGAGCCGCGGCGTCCCGCGATCGTGTACGTCTCCAGTCGCGCACCGTTGTCGATGTCGACGACTTGGACACGCTCGAAGGGTTCGATCCCGGCTGCGTCCAGGAGGTCTTCGTCGACGGTGATCGACCCGACGTAGTGCAGGTCCGCCGCGGTGACGCGGGCGCGATGAATCTTGCCGCTGACCATGGTCTTGAACTGCAACGTAGTGATCCTTCCGGGTCACGGGATGTGGCATGGAGGATGAAACGGCGGTGACTGCCGGGCAACAATTCGGGGCCGGTCGAGATACGTCGGAGAAGGACCGGTGCCAGGCAGAGTACGGGAGGGCCGGGGCGTGACGTGACGTGTGTGTGACGGGGACGGTTCGGGTAGGAACTCCTCGTGACGCAACTGCTCGTGACGTGCTGCTCGTGCGGTGGGGTCCAGGTGTGGGCCTCGGGTGCGCCGGATCATGGATCAGACGCGACGACGATTACCGGTCGACCAGCATCTTATCCAACGAGCCCGGGCGGCGGGCATGCCGGGGTCACATGAGTGATCTCACAAAGCGGACCAGATGACGGCCGCCCGGCCTCGAGCCGATCACCGAGCGGTTCTACACGGACGCCTTCCATCATGAGCTCACCGACGCCCAGGTCGACGAGATCCTCGCGGGCATGTGAATCTCTACGTACCGTAGGGCCATGCTGATCGAACTGCCCGGGCGTTCTCCCCGCATCCACGATGCCGCCTGGATCGCCCCGACCGCGACCGTCATCGGTTCCGTGGTGCTGGAGGAGAGCTCGAGCGTCTGGTACGGGTGTGTGCTGCGCGGCGATCGCGACACGATCACGATCGGCGCGGGCAGCAACATCCAGGACGGCAGCGTGCTGCACACCGACCCCGGGCTGGAGCTGCGGATCGGGGCGCACGTCACGGTCGGGCACATGGTGATGCTGCACGGCTGCCAGGTGCGCGACGGAGCGCTCATCGGCATCGGCGCCCGCGTCCTGAACGGCGCCGTGATCGGGGAGGGGTCGATCGTCGCCGCGGGGGCCGTTGTCGGCGAGGGGGTGGTGATCCCGCCGCGCTCGATGGTGATGGGTATTCCGGGCCGGGTGAAGCGCGAGCTCGACGACGCGCAAGCAGGCGCGGGGCGTGCGACGGCGGAACGCTACGCGGGCTTCGCCGCCGAGCACCGCGCGGCGCTGGGGCGCGGGACTGCCACCTGAGTATCGCTTCCGCCACCTGAGTCTCCATGGCAGGGAGCCGATCAGCTCCCTTAACGTCGAGGCGTGCCGCTCGTTGTCGCAGGTTTCGTGACGGGGCTGTCGCTCATCATCGCGATCGGACCGCAGAACGCCTACGTCCTGCGGCAGGGCATCCGACGCGAGCACGTCGGCGTCGTGGTCGCGATCTGCCTGGCCTCGGACATCGTGCTGATCAGCCTCGGAACGGCGGGAATCGGGGCCCTGGTCGGCGACCGGCCCGCGTTCGTCGAGGTCGTGCGTTGGGCGGGCGCGGCCTACCTGCTGTGGTTCGCGGCACGCTCGGTGCGCTCGGCCCTGCGCCCCGGCGCGCTGGAGGCGGCGGGCGCCGGCACACGCCCGCTGGCCGCCCGCAGGGACGTGGCGCGCACCGCGGCCGCACTCACATTCCTCAACCCGCACGTCTACCTGGACACGCTGGTCATGCTGGGCGGCCTCGCCAACGCGTACGGCGACGGCCGCTGGTGGTTCACGTCCGGGGTGCTCGCCGCGAGCGCGTTGTGGTTCGTCGCGTTGGGGTACGGGGCGCACGCCCTGTCCCGGCCCCTGTCGCGCCCGCTGACCTGGCGGGTCATCGATCTGATCGCGGCGGCCGTCATGGTGTGGGTGGCGATCCGGCTGATCCTCGCTCCCTGACCGTGCTGGGGGCGAGGCCACGATCCGGGCGGTGTCATGTTCCGGGCGTCGCCCCAAGACGAGGGGGTGTCAGGCGGAAGCGATCGCCTCGCCCATCCGTTCCACGCACTCGGTGAGGATCGCCCGCGACGTGCCGAAGTTCAGCCGCGTGTGATGCTCTCCGCCCTGGCCGAACGCCGGCCCCGGGTTGACGGCCACCTTCGCGTGGCGCAACAGCCAGGCCGAGGGATCCTCTCCCTTCAAGGCGTCCACGCCCGTGAAGTCCAACCACGCCAGATAGGTCGCCGCCGGTGGCGCGTAGCCGATCCCGGGCGCGGCCGCGGACAACGCCCCCACGAGGTAGTCGCGGTTGCCGCGCAGATAGACAAGCAACTCGTCCAGCCACGGCTCGCCCCCCTCGTAGGCGGCGATCGACGCCTCGATCCCGAGCGTGGAAGCGCCGTGCATGACCATCCGGTTGACCTGTGCCAGCACCCGAAGGTCGCGGTCGTGGGAGAACACCAGCTGCGCGCACTTCAGGCCAGGTGTGTTGAAACCCTTCGAGCTGGACAGCAACGTGATCGTGACCTCGGCGGCCAGGTCGGACACCGAGGCGGTCGGGACATGCGGCCCGTCGTAGACGAGCGTCGCGTGGATCTCATCGGAGATGACCCGAGCGCCGTACCGCTCCGCCAGCGCGCAGACGGCGTGCAGCTCCTGCGCGCTGAACACGGCGCCGATCGGGTTGTACGGGTTGCACACGATGATCCCGCCCGCGCCGCGCCGGAACGCGTGCTCGATCGCCTCCAGATCGAAGTGGTACGCGGCGTCGTCGCGCAGCATCGGCACGTACACTCCCCGCCGGCCGGTCAGGTGCAGGACGTCGAAGAACGGCATGTACGCGGGGACGGGCAGCACGATGTCCGAACCGGGCGTCGTGAAGTGGTTGATCACCAGCTCGACGCCCCGCAACACGTCGGGGATCTCGCGAATCCGCGCGGGGTCCACGGCCCACCCGTACCGGCGCTCACACCAGGCGGCCGTTGCGCGCGCCAGGCGACCGTCGCGGGTCTCGTAGCCGAACACCTCACGCGCGGCCGCTTCCCGCACCGCCTCGCCCACCGCGGGGCACGTCGCGAAGTCCATCTCGGCGACCCACAGCGGCAAGATCTCCGGGTCGTGACGCGTCCACTTCATCGTGTGGCGGGCGCGCAGCTGCGCGGGGGTGAGAGTGACCGGCATGGTGCCAGCGTGGCCCGTTCGTCCGGGCCGTAGCAAGCCCGCGGCAAGCCCGGGGCCCGCGGTCCGGGTGGCCTTCGGTGCCCAGACCCGGCTTTCGCTGTGCTCCGTCGTCTTGGGGCCGATGGTACGGATGCCGGCCAGAAGTCGGTGCTACGAACGGGGCCCCGCCGTTGGAGGGTCCGCGCGCCTAGGACTGGGCTTGAAGATCCTGTCCATCGGGGTGGTCGGGCTGCGCTGCACCCTGATCTCGAGGGTGAGCAGCGCCATCGCGCTGCACGGCGTGAGTGACGACGCGGACACCCTCAAGACCGGCGAAAACGCGATATCCGTGGTCCAGGAGCACCTATGAGGTGCCGGTCACCTCGGGGGACGAGGTCGGCCAGATGGCTGCCGCCGCCGAGGCCACCCGCGTGTCGATGCGCGACGTACTCGGCCAGGTGGGCCAGGCGTCCAGTTCCGTCGCCGCGGCTTCCGAGGAGTTGTCCACCACGTCCGCGCAGCTGGGAGCCAACGCGGAGTCCGCGTCGCGTCAGCTGAGCACGGTGACCGAGGACATCTCGCACCGGGTCGAGCAGATTCAGGTGGACACGCAGGCCTCGGTGGCGGCGATCTCCCAGATCTCGGGGATCATCGCGCGGATCAACGACACGCAGTCGACGATCGCCTCCGCGGTGGAGGAACAGACCGCGACCACAAACGAGATGGGCCGCAACGTGCACGAGGCGTCGAGCGAGTCCACCGCGATCACGGCGAACATTGTCGAGGTCAACCGGACGTCGAGCGAATCCACGCACGCGGCGGCAGCGACCGCCCAGGCCGCGAGCGGGCTGGCCGAACGGGCCGCGCAGCTGCAGTCGCTCGTGGGGCGATTCGTGCTCTGACGCCCGAGCGCTGGCAACCGTCAAACCGGCGCGGCGCCCACGAGGCACGGCGCAGGTTCGCGTGCGCTCGGTGGTGCAGGATCACTCCTGCCCGCCGAGCGCACGCACGATGCTGTCCGGGACCGCGATCAGCCCGCCCGCGGCATCCAGGCACGCGCAGTCGATGGTGGCGGTCAGCACGACCTGGCCCGCGCGCTCCAGGCGCTGAGAGAACCGCAGCCGGTAGGCAGATTCCAGGACCGCCTGGGAGACGACCTCGAGAACGTCGCCGAGCCTGGCCGGCTGGCGGAACTTCGCCTCCAGCGAGTGCACCACGATGAGGACCCCGGACGCGTTCAGCTGCGCGACACCCTGACCGCTGGCCTGCAGGTACTCGGTGCGGCCCCGCTCCAAGAAGTGGAAGTAGTTCGCGTAGTAGACGACCCCGAGACTGTCGGTGTCCTCGTAGTAGACCTTGAAGGACACCCGGTGCTCCGGGGTACCCGGCGGGGGACTGCTCGGCCGACCGGGAAGCCGGCGTGGGGGCACGCTCACGTGCTCACTGTAGGCGGGGATTCGCGTGCTTCAGGGGTTGGCGTGGCCCGGGGGTTCGCGTGGGTTGGCACGCCCGGCGGGGGCGCGCTCAACCGGTCATGTCGCCGAACTGGTACGCGGACCGGGTCTTGGCCTGGCCGACCATTTGGGGCACGAACACCCCGAACGCCAAAGAGATCGAAAGGGCCGTCTCCCACAGGAGCCGCTCAGTCTCCTCGGTGTCCAGCCGACCCGGATACTCCACGACGACCGGGGCGAAGGCGTTATAGCCGGCCTCGGGCCGCAACGCGTCGCCGCCGTCCTCGTCGAAGGCGCGCAGCTCCAAGTCCTCGCCGGGCACGTCGCTGGCGATCCCGATCATCAGGTGCCGCGGACCCGTATGGTCCAGCTCGTCGGCCATGCATTCCAGCAGCACGATGGTGTCGGACAGGACCGACTCGACGTCGCTGAGCATCACGTGTGAGGGTCGGGCCGTGTCGTCGTCGAGGCAGCCGCTGCGCGTGAGGGCCACCGACAGCAGTCCCTGCGCGCCGATGCCCACCCGGTACTCGAACCTCCGCCGGGCCTCCAGCTCGAACTGCGCCACCGCCTCCTGGCGGCTGCCGAAGGTCGCGAATCGAGCCAGGCCGGGCGTGAACGGGAAGGGGCCGGCGGGGAAGGCTCCGGAGTCGAAGGCGCTGCCGACGACCGGACGAAGTTCGGCGGTCTCGACAGGCTCGGAAACACTGCGGAAGCGCGTCAGCCGGCCGACGCCGATGACCCAGGCCCGGGTCTGCACGTCGAGGCGCTGACGCGTCGCCGCGAACTCGGCGTCCAGACTCTGATCAGACATCGACGTGGTCCGCTCCTCCTGCTCCGGCCCACGCGCTTCGAGAGGTGCCGCGACCCGAATCTTTCGGATCGCACGAAGCGGGCGACGGGTCGAATCGTGCTGTGCCTGCTCCTGAGATTACTCGGAAGGGGGCGGTGTGCGTCTACCGGTCCGGATGATCAGGCGGCGGAGACCGCGCCGGCGGCCAGAAGTGCGCTCGCGAGCTCCTTGTCGGTGCCGAGGACATGGTCGCCGAGCCAGGAGCTGAGGAAGTCGAGAAGGTCTGCGGACACGTCCGCATCGCCGAGGAGGAAGTCGCGCTGAAACGTCTCGACCTCGCTGCGCAGACGCTCGTGCTCCACGAGGTGCTGTCGGCTGTGCTCATCGCCGGCCAGTCCGTGGCGGGCCATGAGCTTCTCCTCGTACGCGAAATGCAGCGTCGTGTACCGGATCAGCTCGGCGAGGACGGTGCCCATGATGTCCCGGTCGCGGCCGTCGCGCATGGCGTCGTCGAGCGTGTTGACCAGGCGTACGAGGCGCCGGTGCTGGGCGTCGATGTCGCCGAATCCGACCTGCATGGCAGGGCCCCAACACATGAGCGCCACCGCTCACCGTCCTTTCCCGGGCGTCGCGTCGACACGCCTCGCGCCCGTCCTGTGGATCTCATCCGTGGATGTCACCATTCGGCGGATCCCATCGTCCGGCGCGACCGGGACCTGAGCTGATCGGCCTCTAGATCTTGCAGACGTGCATGTTCCATCACACTTGAGTCATCATCGCAGTTCAGGAAGATCGTACGACGTCGTGATCCTTAACATGACCGCGGCGGCGATCACGGGATCGGGTGGCTGGGTATCGGGCGCCCCGCGGGGCCGGGATGCCGGTCGGGACACCCGGCGGGGCGACGTAGCATCCGGACATGACGTCGCGGTGGGTCACGTGGTTGGGCGGGGCGTCTGGGCCGGGCGCCCTCGTGGCTCTGCTGTTCTACTGGGGGTCGTTGACCGCTTCACTGCTGCCCAGGCCCTGGTATCTGCAGGGGCTCATCGCCGCGATCTGCGGGCTCATCGGGTACGCGATCGGGTCGGTGCTGGGGTCGATCGGTGGGGCTGTGCGGTCCGCCCTCGGCCTCCAGGTGAGCGTGCGGGCCCGCGCCGCCCGGGCGCTGCACGCGGCGTGGTGGGCGGCGTTGGCGATCGGCCTCGTCGCGGTGCCGTGGGCGTCGCTTCGCAGCCAGCAGGCGACATCGAGGTACGCGGATCTGCCTCCGCCCGGCCCGGAGTGGGTGGCGCTCTCCACCGTGGTGGCGGTGGCCGTGGGGTGGTTGTTCCTGCTTCTCTGGCGTCTCGTCGAGCGCCTGACGCGCTGGCTGACCGTCCGGTTGGAGCGCCGCCGGTTCATCCGAGCTTCAATCTCCCGCGCGTTGGCCAGCGTGCTCACCGTGCTGATCGTCGGGGTCTTCGTAGACCAGGTCGTCCTGCGCGGGGGCCTGGCGATCGCCACCCGCAGCGCGAACCGGGTCAACGAGACCAACCCGACGGGCATGACGGCGCCGTCGTCGCCGTTCCACTCGGGTGGGCCCGGGTCGAGCCAGCCGTGGACGTCGCTCGGGCAGGACGGCGCGATCTTCGTCAGCGGTGGTCCGCGCCAGGGCGACATCGAGGCGGTCACGGGGCGGGCCGCCAAAGAACCGATCCGGGTGTTCGCGGGGGTGGAACGCAACCCGACGATGGACGAGACGCGCGACGTCGTCCTGGCCGAGCTGGACCGTACCGACGCCTGGTCGAGGCGCTCGATCCTCGTCGTGTCGGCGACGACCACGGGATACATCAACGAGTGGGGCGCGTCCTCGTTCGAGTACCTGCAGGACGGTGACACCGCGATCGCGTCGATGCAGTACTCGACGCTGCCCTCGGCGCTGGGTCTGATCACCGCGCCGGACGACCCCGCGAAGGCGGCTCGCACGCTCGTGGACGCGGTGTCGGGGCGGATCGCCGCCTTGCCCGTCGGGTCGCGGCCGAAGCTGTACCTGACGGGGGAGTCGCTGGGAGCGTACGGGGGCAACGGGGCGTTCGATTCACCGGAGAAGATGCTGGCGGACTCGGCCGGGGCGTTGTGGACCGGCACCCCGAGCTTCACCGCGCTGCACGGGCAGTTGACCGCGTCGCGCAGCCCGGGCTCGGACGAGGTGGACCCGGTTGTGGCCAACGGCGTCAACTTCAGGTTCGCGGGCCGGCCCACCGAGCTGACGGCCGATCGATGGGGCCGGCCGCTCGGGGCGTGGGGCACCCCGCGCGTGGTCTACCTTCAGCACCGCTCCGACCCGGTGGCGTGGTGGTCACCGACCCTGGCGTGGCAGACCCCGGACTGGCTCGCGGAGACGCGCGGCGACGACCCGATGGCGCAGATGAGCTGGCTGCCGCTGGTGACGTTTTGGCAGGTGACGGCTGACATGGCGATGTCCAACAACGTGCCCGGCGGGCACGGGCACCGCTATTACGCGCCCGAAACCGTGCCGGCCTGGTCGGCCATCCTCCGCCTCGACGGGGGGCCCGACCGGGCCGCGCTGGATGCCGCCATCATCGAGGCGATCACCGAGCGGGCCGGCTGAGCTCAGTACTGCGCAGCCGAAGCGCTCGCCGAGCTGCGGGAACGCCCGCCCAGGGGCGAGGTCAGCCGCTGAGGGCCTCACGCAGCAACGCGATCACGGCCGGGTGGCTCGGCATCTGCGCGTGTGTCACCTGGTCGCGATCGTCGAGCCACACGTTGTGGACGCCGGGACCGGGCGCGAGGTGCTGCGCGCGCACCGGGCGCACGGTGCGGTCGAACCGGGACGCGATGGAGGTATACGTGATCCCGTCGCGGGTTTCCGGCTCGGCGGCGAGTCGGGTGAGCAGCGCGCTGCCGCGGATCTGCTGGCGGGCGGACGGCCCGAGGATGCCGTCCAGGGCGGTCGCGACGAGGGGCGTGTGCGCGATCGAGTCCAGCGGGCCCAGCGGCGCAGCCCCGCTCAGGGTCGAACCGAGGGTGACGAGTCGGTCGATCGGCAGGTCTGCCTCGCGCGCTGCGAGGTGTGCGAGCAGGCCGCCCTGGCTGTGCCCGACCAGGTCCACCGCGGACGCGTCGGTGACGCGCAGCACCTCGCGCACGTACCGCGCGATCTCGCGCGCGGAGGACGTGATGTCGCCGATCCCGCCGCCGCCCGCGCGGCCCCGGGCGCTGCGCTCCTCGCGGCCGTAGTCGGGCGCGAACACGACGTACCCGTGCTCGCGCAGCGTCGCCGCCGCGTCGGCCCAGGCAGCGGAGGTGTCGTTGGTGCCGTGGACGAGGACTGCGGGGCGGGGGTGCTCCCGGGAGGGTCGCGCTGACCAATCCACCTCGAGACGCCCCGGTGTCGGGCCGAGCACGCGCAGCGCGTGCGCGCCGAGCGCTTGTGGCCCGCCGGGCAGCACCGCGGCCGCGGCGCGCAGGGCCGAGAGCGCATCGTGCGCGGTGTCGCGGACTCGTTCCTGGAGGCTGTGTCGGGAGTGCACGGTTCCAGGATGGCTCACGCGAAAGCCGGCGTCCGCACGTACTCCACCATCGGCGGGGCCCAGATGCCCACGACGGGGGCCTCGCGCTCCGAGACGACCCATCCCTCGCGTTCGTAGAAGCGCCGCGCTCGCGCCTTCGTCTCCGTCACCATGAGGTGCAGCTCACGTCGCGGGTGGCGGGCGCGGACGCCGGAGAGCAGCCGAGCGGCCAGGCCGGTGCCGTGCAGATCCTGCGCCACGCCGATGTGCTCGAGCCACACATCTGTGCCGACGTCCCGGCTCACGCAGTAGGCGACGATCCCGCGCGTGAGGCCCTCGGCGACGACCACGTGAAACGCCGGATCGATCAGCTCGCGGCGCCACCGCGCGACGGCGGCTCCGAGGGGGTAGCTGAGGTCGTATGGGGTGTGCGGCAGTACGTCGACGTCCATCGGGTCCACGTCGCGTTCCAGCGCGGCGATGGCGTGGGCGTCGACGTAGCGGCCGGACCGCAGCCCGGGGATGTCCGCGTCGAGCATGAAGAGCGGGACGCTGCTGTCTCGCATGTTGCACCCGCCTTTCCACCAGCGTGGGACTGCCCAGCGCGGGACCGCGCTCAGGCGTCTGCGTGATAAACCAAGCGCTGTCCATCGATCGTACGTTCCCCGTCGGCAGCCCGCTCAGGCGTGGGCGTCGCTGGGTCCGCGAGCTGCGTCACAGCCCGCGCGCCAAGCGGCTGACCAGCCGTAAGCTCTCTCAGAGGGAGATTCGTGGCTGCGATCTGCATCACACAGCCCGCCGGATTTGGGGCCGACCCGGATCCGAGGCTCCCCGTAGCGCAGAATTTCCCCAGAAGGCGGCCGTGCATTCGTACGCGCCCGTCATCGGCGACCGGGCGGCGCGACCCGCCGCAGCCGAGCGCGAAAGGAGAGTCCTCGATGTCGACCCGACACCCGGCCACGACCGTGCTGACGAGACGGCGAATGCTCGCCCTCGGCGGGGGGCTCGCAGCAGCCGGGACGCTCGCGGCCTGCGGCGGGGGCGCCGAACCCGCGCCGCAGCCGACCGGCTCGACCAGCGCCCCGACGCCCGTGCTCACCCAGTGGGTGCACCGGTTCGCGGAAGCGCAGAACCTGTCGCCGACCGCCGGGGCCCGGGCGCTGGACCGGTATGCGGCCGAATTCCCGGACGCCCGCGTCGAGCTGACCTGGAAAGAAGACGACTACGCCCGGGAGCTGACGGCGGCTCTCGCCGCGGGCGTCGGCCCGGACGTGTTCGATACCGACGACGGCCCCACGATCGACCAGGTGCGCTCCGGCCAGATCGCCGACCTGAGCGACCTGTTCCCGCGCGCCAGCATCAACACCAGCACCAGCGTCGGTTCCGGCACCAACGCCAGCTCCAGCGTCGGTTCCGGCGCCAGCTCCGGAACCAGTTCCGACATCCACGCCCAGGTCCTCGCGCGGCTCACCGACCGAGGCAAGATCTGGGGCGTCCCCGAGTTGCTCGACGCGCGCCTGCTCATCTACCGCACGTCGATGCTCGACAAGGCAGGCGTGAAGCCGCCGACCACGTTGGAGGAGTTGGTCGCGGCCTGCGCCGCGCTCACCACCGACAAGGTCAAGGGCATCCACCTCGGCGATCGCGGGGGCGCCGACCTGATCGCTGTGCCCGTGGTCCGCTCGGCGGGGCTGGACGTGCTGACCGCGGATCAGAGCGCCTCCTTTGCCGACCCGAAGGTCGCGGCGGCTCTGGCGTTGCTGCGCGTCCTGCACGTGAAGAAGCAGATCCTGCTCGACATCCCGGCGCAGTGGTATCCCTCGGACGCCTTCACGCAGGGTCTCGCGGCGATGCAGGTGACGGGCCTTTACGCGTTTCCCGCGATCCAGAAAGCGATCGGGGACGACGTCGGAGTGCTTCCCTGGCCGGCCATGGCCGGGGGGCGCCCAACCGTCATGGTGAGCGCCCACACGGCGTGCGTCGCCCCGGATTCGCCGCGCCTGGACCTCGCCAAGCGCTACCTCAAGTGGCTCTGGATCGACGGTGCCGATGCCCAGCTCGATCTCGCGACCAGCGACGGCCTGCACATCCCGGCGCAGGCCTCCGTCGCCGGCCGCGTCGACCAACTGCGCACCGGCTTTACCGGTCAGGCGTCCGCCGCGGTCAAAACCGCGGGCTACGTTCTCCCGATGCGCTGGAGCCCCGCGTGCGCCACCGCCCTGAGCGATGCGGTCGCATCGGTGCTGCTCACCGGCGCCGACGCGCCCAGGGCACTCACGGCGGCGGCGGCCATCGTCGACGCCGAGCAGCGCCGCCTCGGCGCCTGAGCCGGGCGGGATCGGCTCAGCGTCTGGACGACGCCTCGTAGAAGGCCGTCGACTCCTTTTGATACATGTAGTAGATGGCGCCGGCGCCGATCGCGACGGTGAGGATCGGCAGCGATTGCGAGGTGAGTGACTGCGGCTGCGTGAAGCTGGCGACGAGGGACAGCACCGAGATCACGAAGAAGATCGTGGCGACGATGCGGGCCCACGACGTGCCCTTACCGTTCATGACGGCCATCAGGATCCATAGCCCGACGCCGACGAGGCCCGTGACGATCATTATCGCCATCGAGACGTTGACGAGGGTGTCGATCTGATCCGGCGTCAAGGGCGGGTTAGCTGGCTGGGACCGGCTGCTCTCGACGACCATGTCGCGCACTTGGCCCACCATCAGTAGCGCGGACAGCGCGCTGACGACCGCCCCGACCTTCATCAGGAGGACGGCCCGGTCCATGGCGGGCGGGCGGATCACCGGCGCGGGCGCCCACGAACCCGCGGGTTGCGGCGGGCCGTACGGCGACTGCCCCTCGTACGGCTGCCCGTACTGCGGCGATCCCTCTGGCGGCGGATACGGCGATTCGGTCATGGGTGGCCTCCGATGGTTCACGAGACCGCCCCCGGCAGCGGCCCCTGTCCCGTCGATGGTGCCATGCACGCTCGTCGCCCTATACGTTGCGTGCCGGTCCAGGCGTGTCCGGTGGACAGCGTCCCGCGGGACCCCACACGCGGGCTGGCGCGGGCTCAGGGGCGGCTTGCGCGGGAGTACAGGGAGAGTCCCATCGTGAACTGCGGGTCCGTACGGGCCAGCAGATCGAGCTCGCTCAGGTACGACGCGCGCAGCCGCCTGCGGTCCGCGCTGGGCAAGGAGAGGAGTTCTCCGCGGCACATCCGCTCCATCACCGACCACGCCCGGTCCAGGTCCTGTTGCGAGAAGTGGACGACGCCCGGAGTGCAGGTCGCGTCGACGAAACCCGCCGCGGTCAGCGCGGCCGCGCAGTCGTGGGCCGTGCCGAGCCGACGCGTCGGGTCGATCAGGTCCAGTCCGAAGGCCTGCGCGTGTCGGCGGAACAAAGCCGCCGCCGGCGGCTGGCCGGTGCGCAATGTCGCCAAGGCGATGAGGCCGCCGGGCCGCAGGACCCGATGCCACTCGGCGAGCGCGGCCTCCACGGGCATGTACGTGAGGCCGGCGCCGCAGAGGACCGCGTCCACCGAGGCGTCCGGCAGGGGCAACTCGGTGGCGTCCCCGATCACCCCCTCGATCGGCGCGAGCGCCTCGGCGCGTCCGGGGCCAGGGTCCCCCTCCCCGGATGCGGCGAGGATCCGCAACATCGCCTCGGACAGGTCGACGGCGATCACCCGCCCCGTGGGGCCGGCCGCCGCGGCGGCACGTCGCGTCACGAAGCCGGTCCCGGCCGCAGCGTCCACAACGAGGGAGCCGGGCGTGAGCCGCGCCAACGTCACAAGGTGCTCGGCGTGGTCGCGATGCCACCGGCTGCGCCGATAGTGTTCGGCGCGCTCATCGAACGCCGTCACCAGTGCGCCGCGCTCCGGTACCGCGACGACGCTGATCCAGTCGTCGAACTGGCCGGAGCGCGAACGGGATTCCTCGACCACCCAGCCGGCCTCCCGCAGGGCGCGGTGGAAGGACTGCGCCCGCCAGTACGTGTACCAGCGGGGGGCGCCCAGCTTCTCAGTGCTCCAGCCTTGCCCGTCGCCGGCCTTCATGCTGACCACCAGAACCGCCTCGTCGCCGAGCCCGTCGTGCAGGCGACGCAGAACGCCGACCAACTCCTCGCGCGGCACGTGCGGCAGGACCGCGTTGGCGAAGACGATGTCCCACGGCCCGGGCGGTGGGACATCGCGGCACACGTCGTACGGCATGACGTCCGGGAATCCGTGTCCGCGCAGGTAGTCGACAAATCCGGCGGATGCGTCGGTGACCTGCACGTCCAGCCCTTGATCGCGCAGGAAGGCGGCGTCGACACCCCCGGCTGACCCGACCTCCAGGACGCGCGCGCCGGGGCTCACTTCGTCACCGACGAAGTCCGCGAGCCACCGGGCCAGAGCGCTCGGCTCCGGCGGGGTCTTCGCCAGATAGGTAGCGACGCCTGAGTCGTACGACGCGATCGTCGCGTCGCATGTGTCCACCGCCGCCTCCTCGCTGTTGATCTCGGCCCTATCGTCCCGTGGATCGTCCCGTGAATCGCCCCGGCGCACCAGGACGCAGGAGGAACCGTGTCAGGAGAGCCACCTCACGGCGCTCCGGTGAAGCGCGGCGGGCGCTTGCCGAGGAACGCCGCGAAGCCCTCCTGAGCGTCGGCGCTGGTGGCAGCCGCGGCCATCACCTCCACGGCGAGCGCGTACGCGGCGTGCTGGTCGAGCCCTACCTGGGCGTAGAACGTCTGCTTGCCGAGCGTACGACTGGACGCGCTGCCCCGGGTGACGCGCGCGACCAGTTCCGCCACCGCCTCGTCCAGGTGTTCGTCCGGCACGACGGCGTTGATCAACCCCCAGTCGCACGCCGTCTGTGCGTCGATGGGGTCACCCGACAGCGCGAACTCCAACGCGCGTTTACGTCCCATGCTGCGGGCGACCGCGACGAGAGGGGTGTGGCAGAACAGGCCCCCTCGCCCGCCGGGGATCGCGAACGCTGACGACTCCGCGGCGACGGCGAGGTCGCAGGAGGCGACCAACTGGCAGCCGGCAGCGGTCGCGAGCGCGTGGACCCGGGCGATCACCGGCTGCCCGATGGACTGGACGACCTGCATCATCTCGGTGCAGAGCCCGAAGACCTCCCGCGCCGCCGCGAGATCCGCCCCGGCCATATCCGCGAAGTTGTGCCCCGCGCTGAACACCGGACCCTCCGCCGCCAACACCACGGCGAGCGCGTCGCTGGGCCCCGCCTGACGCAGCGCGTCGACCAGCTCGGTCATCGTCGCCACCGAGAGGGCGTTGCGTTTCTCGGGGCGGGCCAGGGTGATCGTGATCACGTCGCCGTTGCGGGTGGATCGGATGTTCTCGTACGGGGGGTGGGGGAGCGCAGTGTCCATGGGCGCCATCCTTCGCGGTGGGCTTCGCGACCGCAACGGGTCTCAAGGATTGCGCGACGCGCTGGACGCACCGGTAACGTCATGAGATGAAGGCTTGGCTTCCCACGATCCTGTACGGCGTGCTCGGGCTGGTGCAGCTCGCGCTGGCGGTGCCTGCGGGGGGCGGCCGACTCGGCGTCGGGGTATTGCTGGCGGTCGTGCTGCTGCTTGGGGCCGCCTATTTTGCGCCCACCTCGTTGCCGGCCCCGACCTCGCAGCAGGAAGCGGCGGCGGCGGCGCGGGAGGGTCGCGTCGTGGTCTACCACCGCTCCAGCTGCTTTTCCTGCCAGCGGCTCGCTCATGTGCTCGGACGACGGCGGGCCGACGCGGTATGGGTGGACATCTGGGCCGACGCAGATGCCGCCGCATACGTGCGATCGGTCAACAACGGCAGCGAGACCGTGCCGACGGTCGTGATCGACGGCGTGGCACGCACCAACCCCCCGCCCCTCCTGGTGCGCCGCGCCCTCTCCGCTGCGATGCGGTCATGAGGGCGAGTCAGAGGCCCGCTCGGCGTCGGATTCTGGGCCCCGCGATGTCGGGCTCGTCGACCGCGCTCCGTCGGGATGCGCGTCGGCCGCGCCGGGCGGAGCGCCGCCGGGGAGCAGACGCGCGGGGAGGTCTTCGCCTAACGCGGGGAATTGATCGTGGCCGACCAGGTAGCGGATGGTGCTGTTGAGGCTCGCGAGGAGCGGCACCGAGAAGAGGGCGCCGACGATCCCGAAGAGGAAGCTGCCCGTCGCGACCGCGCAGATGACCGACAGGGGGTGCAGCGACACCGCGTGGCCCATCAAGAACGGTTGAAGCACTTGCGACTCCAGCTGCTGCACGGCCAGGACGATGAGCAGCATGATCAGGGCCGTGACGGGACCCTTGACCACGAACGCGATGAGCACGGCGAGCGCGCCGGACACGATGGCGCCCACGATCGGGATGAACGACGACACGAACACGATCAGGGTGATCGGCACGACGAACGGCAGCCCGAGGGCGAACGCGCCGATGCCGATGCCGATGGCGTCCACTCCGGCCACGAGCACTTGAGTGCGGGCGTACTGCCCGAGGGAGCGCCAGCCCCGCCGGGAGGATTCGAACACCGGCGCACGGGCGGCCTGCGGCAGCATACCCACGAAGAACGCCCAGATGGCCCGCCCCTCGAGCAGGAAGAAGAACGTCGCGATGAGCGCGATCAACGTTCCCGCGAGGAAGTCCAGCGCGCTCGATCCGACGGCCAGCGCCCCCGAGGTGATCGTGGACTGGTTGTTCTGTACCGCTGCGCGGAGCGTGTCCAGGAGCTGTGACAGTTGGTCGCCGGTGACCTGGAACGGCCCTTGCCGGAGCCAGGTCTGGAGACTGTCGAGGCCGGTGGACACGCTGTCGACCAAGTCGGGCCAGCCGGCAGCGACCTGCGTGCTGGCGATGGTGAGCATGCCGACCACCGCGCCGATCAGGGCCAGGACACCGGTCAGCGACGCCAGCGCCCGGGGCAGGGCCACCCGGTGGTGCAACCTGTTCACGAAGGGCGTCAGGAGGGAGGTGAGCAGGACCGCGACCGCGATCGGGATCAGGACGTTGCTGACCATGCGGATCCCGGCGAACAGCAGCGACACGGCGGCGGCGATCACGATGAGGCGCCACGACCACGCTCCGGCGACCCGGACGGGGTAAGGCACCGCGGCGTCGGTCAACTCCCGTCGCCCCGCGGAGCCCACCAGCCCGGGGAGCCGCACGGTTCCGGGGGTCGGATCCTCGTCAGGCGAATCGCCGGGCATGATCCGAGGGTGCCCCGAGTTGTCGCGACGCGGCGCGTGATGTGGGCGGTCAGGCACGGCCGGTCTTCCTCGCGTAGTACGCACGGGCCCGGTTGCGGTTGCCGCACTCGTCGGCGACGCACCAACGCCGGTTGCGTCGGCGGGAAGTGTCGAGGTACACCCAGCCGCAGATCACGTCTTCGCACTCGTGGAGCCAGACGACGTCGGGAGATCGCATGAGGTCGACGACGGAGATCGCGAGACGGTCGCCGATGGTGTCGAGACCCAGGCCCAGCTCGAGCCATGACCAGGCGGGCTCGCCGCGGGCTAGAACGGAACGGGACAGCGCGTCGGCGTAGCGCCGCGTGATCCGCTCGGGGGCGGTGTCGTCGGCGCGAAGCAGGGCCGCGTATGCCGACTCCCGCAGCGCGGTGACGTCGGCCAGCGCGCGCTCGGCCGGATCTGGGTGCTCGTGCGCCAGCGCGGCGAGAGAGCGCGCCTCGTCCTGGGACAGCACTTCCGTCTGGCGGGCCCAGACCACCAGGTGCCCGTAAGAGGTGAGCTCCTCCGCCGAGTGGGAGGGATCGCGGCGCCATTCGACGGTATTGATCAGGTCCATGGCGACATGGCCACCGATCAGGGAGAAGCGGATATCGGGCAGCGCCGGTGCGGAACTCACGGCCACCATCATGGCTGACGCGGACGCCTAACGGTCGGCGGCGGGCCGGACGATCGTCACGCGATCGGCCTGAACGAGTTCTGGAGTTCTACGCCCGAAGGCCCCTCATCCCAGCAGGAGCAGGCTGGCGCCCATGATGGCCATACCCGCCATCACCCCGTAGACCGCGGAGTGATGGTCGCCGAACTCGTGCGCGCTCGGCAGCAGCTCGTCCACCGAGATGAACACCATGATTCCGGCGATCACGGAGAAGGTGAGACCCGTCACCAGGTCGCTCAGGAAGGGCGCCAGCACGAGGTAGCCGATCACCGCGCCCGCGGGTTCGGCGAGGCCGGAGCCGAACGAATACAGGAGAGCGCGCGACCGTGAGCCGGTGGCCTGGTAGACGGGCACGGCCACCGCGACGCCCTCGGGCACGTTGTGGATGGCCACCGCCACGGCGACCGGGAAGCCGATCTGAGGGTCGGTGAGGGCCGCCATGAAGGTGGCGAACCCCTCCGGGAAGTTGTGGATCGCCAACGCCAGCGCGGTCATCATGCCGGTGCGCATGAGCATGGCCCGCTGATACGCCTCGCTGTCGACTGGTTCGTGAGGATTGATCTCGCTGGGGATGAGGCGATCGATGACCCCGACGATCAAGACACCGATGAAGAACGCCCCGATCGCGACCCAGCCCGCGAGGGACGCCCCGACGGCTCCAGACACGAGGCCGCGAGCCTGGGGCAGGAGCTCGACCAGCGAGACGTAAATCATGACTCCCGCGGACAGGCCGAGGCTGGCGCCGAGGAAGCGGGGGCCGGGGCGGCGACGGGCGAGCGCGATGATGCTGCCCAGCCCGGTCGCGAGGCCGGCGAACAAGGACAGTCCGAAGGCGAACCACACGTTGCCCACGCCGTCACCTCCGCAATGACCCGCCCCGATGCCAGGCTTAGGGTAACGGGGGTGCTCCGACTCGGCTCGCGAAGCCCGATCAGCGCGTCGCTCAGGTGACCCGCGCGAGGATTTCGCCGTGCGTCATGGAGAAGTACGCGTCGGGGTCGGCCCCCCACTCCCGCCAGGCCCCCGCGATCCGCGCCAGTTGCGCGTCGTCGGCAAGGCCAAGGTCACGGGCTTGCTCCGCGAAGGAGGACTCGACGGCCCGCCGGGCCCACGTGTCGGCCCACCAGGTCGTCTCCTGCTCGTCGGCGTACCACCAGCAGGTGGCTGAGGCAGTGATCTCAGCCAACCCGGCCCGGCGCGCCCACCCGCGAAGCCGGCGCCCGGCGTCGCAATGAACGCGATGGGCCTGCGTCAGCGCTCGATAGAGATCCCGCCACGCGTCGAGGCCCGGGTGGTCGGGCCACCAGCGCATTGATCCGTAGTCGCAGTCGCGGACCGCGACCAGCCCGCCGGGCGCCACCATGCGGGCCATCTCGACGAGCGCGCCTACGGGGTCCACCAGGTGCTGCAGGACCTGATGCGCGTGGACCGCGTCGAACGAGCCGCCCTCGTACGGCAATCGGGCCACGTCTACGGTCTCGAACCGCGTGCTGACGTCGCCTCGTCGGGCGGCCTCCGCGCGGGCGGCCTCGATCGCGGGCGCGGCGCTGTCGACCCCGACGACGAGCGGTCGGCTCGAGGAGTCCCCCGTCGCCACGGCCGCGGCGAGGTCGAGGGTGATCGTGCCCGGCCCGCAGCCGACGTCGAGGATGTGCATCCCGGGACGAAGATGTGGCAGGAGGTAGGCGGCGCTGTTCGCGGCCGTTCGGGTGCTGTGGGCGGCCAGGACGCTCGCGTGGTGTCCGTGGACATAGCCAGGGCCAGAACTAGGGCGAGCGCCATCAGGAGTGGAGTCCATCACCTGCAAAATCATGACGAATGGTCATCAGTCGAGACCATCTGTCTCGCGATGCGATCAAACGGATTTCAGTCGAGGTGGTCTGCTGAAGTGAGGCGCTGCGCCAGCCACTGCAGGATGTCGGAGGTGACCTCGCCGCGGTTGGTCTCGTGGAGCAGTTCGTGCCGTCCCCCCTGGTACACCCGCCGCCCGCCCTCTCCCCGCCGACCGGGTCATCGCCACCCACCAGGATGAGGATCGGCAGGTCGCAGGGAACGCTGTCGGAGTTCACGTGGACGCTCCGGACTCCCGCGATGAGGTCCGCGTAGAAGGTGGTCGTGCACACGAACCCGCACCAGGGGTCGGCGACGTATGCGTCCACCTGCTCGGGGTCGCGCGACAGCCATTCGAAGTCGGTACGGGCCTTGCCGGCGTGGGTGAACGGCCGGTTGAACCCGCCGAACAGCAGTTTGTCCATCAGCGAGCTGCGGGCCGACCGCCCGCGCAGCCGCGCCTCTACCCGGGCCGCCGTGACCCCGGCCAGGCCGAGAAGCCCGGGGTTGTCGCTCACGCCGGCCAGGATCAGGGCGGCCAGCCCCGTGCCGTACTCCCGCGCGTACGTCCTCGCCAGCGAGCTCCCCATGCTGTGCCCGAACAGGACGATCGGCACGCCGGGATGCATGCCTTCGATGTGCTCGGTCACCGTCGCGAGGTCTCCGACGGCCCGCTGCCAACCGTGTGAGTCGGCGAGGTGCCCGGCCCGATCCAGGGAGCCGGCCGTCCGGCCGTGGCCCCGGTGGTCGTTTGCGTAGAGCGCGTAACCCTCGTCGGTCAGCGCTCGAGCGAACCCCTCGTACCGCGCGGCGTGCTCCGCCATCCCGTGCGCCACCTGCACAACCGCGCGAGCTCGGCCCGGCAATTCCTGGTCGGGGAGCCAGGAATGGACGAAAAGACCGGTGCCATCCGTGGTCGCCAGAACCCGCTCGCCGGTCCGCATGCCTCAGGGTAGCCCGCAACGCGCCGCACGCGGCGGGAGGCAGTCCACCGTCGGGGGTGCGCCCGTCAGGCGTAGGCATCGCCGGAGCGGCGCAGGCGTGGTTGCACGAGGCCCAACTCGCAGGCGCGCACGAGCACCTGCACGCGGTTGCTCACGCCGAGCTTCTGGGTGATCTGGCTGAGCCGAGACTTCACCGCGGCCTCCGACAGGAACAGCTCCGCAGCGATGTCGGCGTTGCTCAGGCCCTGCGCGAGCAGCTTGATGACGGCCAATTCCCGCCCGCTCAGACCCGCGGACGCGTCGTCGTGGAGCAGCTGCGGCGGGTGCTCGGCCGGTCCGCGGTGGGCGCGGACGGCCTCGACGAGAGCGCTCGTGACGACGGCCGACAGGACGTTCTGACCGTCCCGGACATCGCGGATCGCTTGGACGAGAGCCTCGGGGTCGGTGTCCTTCAGCAAATAACCGCTCGCGCCGGCCCGAAGCGCGGGCACGACTGTCTTGGTGGTCCCAAAAGTCGTGACGGCGATGATTTTCACTGCGGGTTGGGTGGCATGAATCCTGCGGGTGGCGTCAATGCCGTTGAGCAACGGCATCTGCAGATCCATCAGGACGATGTCGGGCTTGAGCTGCGCGCATCTGTCGACCGCCTCGACGCCGTTGACGGCTTCGCCGACGACGGTCAGGTCCTGGGCGGCAGAGACAAACACCTTCAGGGCCTGGAGCATCAGCTGTTCGTCGTCGGCGATCACGACGGTCGTGACAGACATTCTGCGTCCCCTCTTATCACTCCTGGGATAGGGTCTGATAATCGTGAGTGTGACAGTCGCCCGGGGGGCGAAGACCATTTCGTGCGAGGAGTCGAAGATGAAGCGAGCAGGACTGTCACTCGTGGCGGCGGCGGCCGTTCTTGCCATGAGCCCGGGGGTGGCGGTGGCGACGACGCATACCGCGGTGGGCGGCAGCGTCTCGGTGGACTCTGCCCAGGACGGCCGCGGCGACCGAAGCGCGCTGCGCCTCGGGCGTGGCGATGGCGGCGCGAGCACCAATGGCTTCTTCGAACAGTTCTGTGAGCGGTTCCCCCGTCTTTGCTGACCGTTCGTCGGCAACGGTGCCTTCGTGACGGCCACGCTCGGCGCAAGCCCGTGACCTGCAGACGCGCGGCGCGCCGTCTCGTGGAAGCTCGCAGGAGTCGGACCGCCGCGACGGATGACCCGCGGGGGATGGCACTGCCGCAACACCGGGGACTCTACTGGCTCTCGCTCGCCGTCATCGTCTTCGCGATCGTCTCGTTCCTCGACGATGCCCGCTCAGTCGTCGGCCGGCCGTGGCCGGGGGCCGCGTTCGACCTCATCAACTCGGCGTCGCTGTCCGCGGTGGGGATCGCGGTGGTGCTGCGGGGGCGTTGGCTGCCCGTGTCCTTCGTGTGCGTCGGCGGCGCGGTGGCCTTCGTCCATCCGAAGAGTTCCTTCATGCTGGCCCTGTGCCTGGCGCTGGGCGCCGCGACCTTCAGCAACGACCGTCGCCCATCGACCGTGCTCGTCAGCGCGTTCTTCGTCGTGAGCCTGGCCACCGCCCTCACGGGGCGTGCGGTGTGGCGCAACGTCGTGTTCCTGGAGCTCCCCCTCATCGCGCTGATCGGGGTGGCGGGCTGGACGCTGGGGAACGCGGTGCGTCGCCGCGAGGTCGCTGAGGAGCGGGTGCGCGAGCTGGCCCGACAGGCCGAGCAGGCCCGGGAACGCGAGCGGTCGCTCCTCGCTCGGGAGTTGCACGACGTGGTCGCCCACGAGCTGACCATCATCGCGATGCAAGCCTCGGTGATGCGGATGACGAGCGAGTCCTCGCAGCTCGCGGAGGCGCGGGACGCCATCGAGCGCACCTCCAGGACCGCCCTCGACGAGCTGAAACGTCTGCTCCAGGTGCTCCGGACGAGCGAGGTCATCGACGAGGGAGACGCGGCCGTGGCGCGCGAGGTCCCCGCCGTGGTCGAGGACATGGCTCACCGACTCCGTACGCTCGGCCACCCTGTCGAGGTGTCTTGCGAGGTCGGGTCGATGCCGCGCAGCATCGAGCTCGCTGCTGACCGCATCCTGCGCGAGGCGACCACCAACATCATCAAGCACGCTGCGCAGCGCGCGCCGTGCGCGATCGAGGTCCGGACACGCGATGCGGTCCTGCACGTGAGCGTGTGCAACGCGCTGCCTCACGCGCAGGGGGTGGGGACCGATCGAGGTCTGCCCTCGACGCGGCTCGGCCTGTGGGGGTTGGAGGAACGGCTGCTGATCCTCGGGGGAACGTTCGAGGCGTCCCGCGACGCGAACCGGTGGATCATCCGTGCCGCGCTGCCCTTCGCTCCCCCCGAGAGCGTCGCGACGGACGAACGGTATGCGACCGGCGCGCGACCGGGCCGTGCACGACCTGTGTCCCGGACACGACGGGCCCGCCACGACAGTCGAGATCCCCACGACTAATGCCGCGCCAACCGTGGAACTCATCCTTGCGTCTAGGACGACTGCCCGGAACGTCGACGAAAGTCTGACGTCGGCGGGACGAGGCGGTGGAGCGGCCATAGGGACACGCATGCTGGGCGAGTGCCCGACAGCGATGTCCGGCATACCCGGCCCGTCAGGGGTCGAGTGGCCCGCCACGGGGGACGAGCCGCTTTCAGGCCCGGGCCGTCACCTGATGGTGGCGGCCCGGGCCTGAAAGCTGCGCCGTGCACGCTGCAAGGGACCTGCCCCCACGACAGGTCCCTTGCAGTGTCGAGCCGGCCGATTCGGTCGGCCGCGTCGTCGGGAGTGAGCATGAGCACGACCCGACGGCCGATAATCAGAGCGCGGCGTCCACGCGGGCCAGGCCCTGCAGATCGCCGAGAATCTCCTCGATGGCCACCAGCAAGCCGAACTCGAGGGATGTCTGACCACACGTCGGGCAGGTTGCGGCGTTCGCCCCGGAGGCGGTGACCCCGGCCAGGGCGTCGAGACGCGGGTCGGTGCAGGCGAGACACGTCGGGCAGGCGTCCTGGCGAAGCTCAGTCGGCAGTCCGCCGAGCTCTCGGTCTGGGCTCGCGATGTCGCCGGCCGCTGCGCGGGATCGTGTGCTGCCCAGCCCGCGCTGGTGGCGGCCACGAGCGACGGAAGCGGTGCGGTTGGCGTACATCCAAACCCCCTGGAACTGAAGCGTCGCCCGCCCCGCCGGAGTGAGGGGCGAGCACCGCGCGGATGAGGAAGTCTCACGCCGTGCGATGCTTACGCCCTGCCCTTCGGCCGCCAATCCCCATGTCCCAAGCGGAGATCCGAGAGCTTTAAGAACTCTTGACGAAGTTTACTTGCGGCTAGGCAAATCGTGGCTGTTCCCGTGCTCCGTCTGAGCATCCGCTGGTAACAAGGCGATTCACGGGCCGAGTCGGCCCTGCGGGCGCGAGCGCACTCGCCGGCTGCCCTGCTCCGATACGGGACGCGGCTCCCCTCAGAGCCCGCGCCGTGGCAGCTGGCTCGGCGATCCCGGCCGCGCGTCGTCCGCAGCGGGTTTCTCCGCCTGAACGGCCTCATCGAGAAGGGCCAGAGCCCGCATCTCCTCGACCTGGTCGTCGATCGCGACCGCGAGATCCCACTCCACGGAGCTCTGCCCGCAGGTCGGACAGACGGCGCGTCCGGGGACCGACTCGTGCTCGGGCGCGAGGGCCGCGGGATCGTGCCAGGCGAGGCACGTCGGGCAGACCCCCACGTAGCTCGCCAGTTCGGCCGCCGCGCGGGCTGCGCCCAGGACGTTCATCTGCAGGGCCGGCCCGATCGGCGTCTCGCTCACGGCGCTCGTGGGTCGGCTCGCAGACAGATCCGCGGACGGATCAGAGCGCACTGCGCTGGCGTCGGTCATGTCGTTTTCCCCCGTTTTCGTCAGCGGAGCGGGCTCCGCCGGATTCCCATGTGGCGCGTTCCCCAACGCGCTCACCTCCCCCATCGGTCACCAGGTCCCCCGACTTAGACGATCGTCCCACAGATCTCTTCGGCGGCTTCTGCGCGGCTGGTGGACGCGGGCGTCGCATCAGGACGTTTGTCCTGGTCACGGGCCCTGCTCGCGCGATCTGCATCGATGCACATTCGTTGCGCCAGGAGTGTGGCCGGCGTCGCGGTGGCGGCGGTGGACGGGTTATGTTCTGTCTCGTACGAAGTTACGAGAATGAGCCTGAATCCTATTGCAACAGACACGAATAGGAGAAGCAGTCGTCATGGTTTGGGCTGCGGGTCCACGGCAGGGGGAAGCGGGGGATGGCACAGGCGCGAGCGCGGGGAGCCGTCGCGACGGCCGCCGTTGCACTCGTCGTCTGCGTCGGCCTGGGGGCCTCGAATGGCGACTTCTTCAGCTCGCGGTCGTCGGTCGCCGTGCCCACCCACGCCACGGCAGCGCGTCCGACGCCTCAGGCGACGACGAGCGCGCCGCCGGCCCCCGGGCGCGGCGACACGACGGAAGCGGGGTCACCGTCGACGCGCACAGCAGCG
>CAJDWQ010000030.1_pt1 | contig 28178 bp, 25 predicted proteins | sample 7391641 | NCBI WGS metagenome assembly CAJDWQ01 (sample SAMEA7055718, study PRJEB34461) | soil metagenome | biome: terrestrial ecosystem; feature: Peninsula; material: soil | place: Antarctica | collected 2016
GGAGCCATAACCCCAGCTCACAGCGATCGTCGGCACCTGATGCACGGCGGCACCGGACACATCGTGGTGTCGGTCGCCCACCATGACGACGTGGCGTACATCACATCCGATGGCAGTCAGTCGCGACAGGGCGTCGCCGACCACGAGATCTTTCGACCCGCCCACCTCGCCGACGGGTGCCCCGCACACCGCAACGAAGCAGTCGCGAAGCCCGTACGCCTCGATCACTTCCTCGGCGGTGGATTCCAGCTTCGAGGTGGCCACGGCGAGGGGTAGGCCATCCGCGGCGAGGGATCGGATCAGCTCGGGTACGCCGTCGTACGCGGGGATCGTGGGCAGCAGCAGCAGTTGGCGCGCCCGATAGGCGGGGATGACCTGCGCGATCTGGTCGGGGTCGAGTCCGAGCACGTCGCGCAGGCTCACCGACAGCGGCGGCCCCACGAGGGCGCGGACGTCGTCGGGGCCGGGAGTGGGCAGACCGAGGTGCTCCAGCGTCTCGCGCAGGGTGGTGATGATCGCCGGCCCGGACTGGCTGATCGTTCCGTCGAGATCGAACAGGACGGCGCTCGCCCGATCTGGCAACGTGAGGCGGCCCGACGCGGCAGAATCCGCCAGCGCCGAGCCGTCCCAACCGTCTGGGGCCGCGGGGATTAGACCGACCGGCCCTCGTCCGTCCCCGGGCCGTCGTGGCCGATCACGGAATCGCCGCCCCCGGCATGGTCGATGCCCGCCACGGACCGCTTCTGCCCGGCGTCGTGGCCCGCCACAGACCGCTCCTGTCCGGCGTCGTGGCCCGCCACGGACCGCTCCTGTCCGGCGTCGTGGCCCGCCACGGACCGCTCCGGCCCGGCGTCGTGGCCCGCCACCGACCGCTCCTGCCGAGTGTCGCTGCCGGCGGCGGACCCATCGGCAGCCGACCCACCGGTAGCGGACGCAACGGCAGCCGACCCGCCAGCAGCAGACCCACTAGCGGCGGTAACGGATGCGTCCTTGCCCGTGGCGTCGTAGCCGGTCGGGATGTGGTCATTGTCATCCCTCGGGACATCACTGACCTGGCCGACGGACGGCTCGGCGAGGGGGCGGGCCCACGGGTCGTCGCGCTCGGCCGACTTCTTGTTGAAGAACCAGGCCGCGGCGCCGGCGGTGCCCAGGATGCCGAGGGTGGCGAGCAGCCCCGAGAGGAAACTGCCCTTCTTCTGCTGCTTGGTCTGCGCGACCGCGTCGCCGCGCAGGACGCGCGCCGCGTCGCTGGTCCGGTGGGCCACCTCGGAGTCGCTGAGTCGGCGCACCGCCTCGGACCCGGCGACCCCCGAAGACGCGAAGGCCGCCGTCAACGCGGCCACGACCTTGGGCAGCGTCTCGTCGACGAACTGGTCCTTGGCGTCCACCATCTTCGGCAGGTAGTCGGACTCGACATGGCCGCGGGCCTCGGCGACCCGCGGCGCGAACGACGCCTTGGCGTCGTCGAGGTGGGGCGCCAACGCGGCGCGTGCCTCTTCGACGTGCGGCGCCAGCGCCGCACGCGCCTCCTCGAGCTTGGGTGCGGCCACGGCGCGACCGTGCTCGGCCTGCTCGCCCAGCTTGGTCTTCGCGCGCGCGGCGGCGGGTGCGATGGCGCCCTTCAGGCCGGCCACCGTGGGAACCGTGATCTGGCGGGTCTCGATGGCAGGGACGGTCACCTTCTGGCTCTTGCGCTCGAACACTGGTACTCCTCGCTTGGCTGAAGACGGGCCGCTGTCTCACAGGGCCGTTGCCCCATCCTGCCGTGTTCCATGCGCTCACGGTCAACGGCATTGTGAGTTGTTCGTAGACGGTGGGTGTTCCCGGTCGGGTGCTGCGGGTCGCTGTCGGCGCCGCGTGGAAGGATGAACCTCATGAACGTCACGCTGCACACCAACCATGGCGACATCAACATCGTGCTCTTCCCCGACGCTGCCCCCACCACGGTCGAGAACTTCGTGGGTCTCGCGCAGGGCACCAAGGAATACAAGGACGAGGCTGGACGCACCCACCCGACGCCCTACTACGACGGTCTGCTCTTCCACCGGATCATCCCCGGTTTCATGATCCAGGGCGGCTGCCCGCTCGGGCAGGGCATGGGCGGTCCCGGCTACACCTTCAACGACGAGATCCACCCCGACAAGAACTTCACGAAGCCATACATGCTGGCCATGGCCAACGCCGGCGCCCGGGGCGGCAAGGGGACGAACGGGTCGCAGTTCTTCATCACCGTCGGCGCGACGACGTGGCTGCAGGGCAAGCACACGATTTTCGGCGAGGTCGCCGACCAGAGCTCCCGCGACGTGGTCGACGCGATCGCGGCCGTGCCGACGGGCTCGCAGGACCGCCCGACCGAGGACGTGGTGATGGACAAGGTGACGGTCACGCAGTGACCTTCGCGGTCGGTAGCCCGCTCCCGCGTCACGGCGCGCCGCGCCCCGAAGCGTCACGGTGGAGCCCGGAGAGTGCCTGTTCGGCGTGCTTCTTTGTCGCGCGTTCGCGTTCGGCGCGGTCTCTTTTGACGCGGTCTCTTTTGACGCGGTCTCGGTCGACGCCGTCCCGGGCGGTGGCTGCATGAGCCTGCCACCGCCCGGTCCTCCGCCGCCAGGTCCTCCGCCGCCAGGTCTTCCGCCGACGACGGGTGCGTACGGGTCGCCGACAGCCACCCCGGTGTGCCCGCGGCACCCCGATCGGGTCAGCTACGTGTCGTGCCAGCGATGCGGTCGGCCCACGTGCCCCGAGTGCCAGGTCCCGGCGGCGGTGGGCGTGCACTGTGTCGACTGCGTCGCGACGGCTCGGCGCGACCGCTCGCCACACCTGAGACGGGCGCACGCGGCGAGCGACCCGCCGTATGTCACCTATGGCTTTGCGGCCGTCATCGCGGTGGTGTACGTCGCGCAGCTGGCCAGCCCGGCGGTGACGAACGAGCTGGCTCTGGTGCCGGCCCGCGGCTGGTCAGAGCCGTGGCGACTGCTGACGAACGTGCTGGTGCACAGCCCGACATTCCCGCTGCACTTGATCGGCAACGCGATGATGATCGTGCTGCTCGGGCGCTGGGTGGAGAAGGCGCTGGGTCACGGGCGGTACGCGACGCTCTGCCTCGCCTCCACGCTGGGCGGGTCGGCGGCCGTGGTGTGGGCCAACGCCCCGGCAACGATGCCGATGTTGGCGCCCGCTCCGGGCTGGAACTCTGCCTACCTGGGTGCGTCGACGATCGCCTACGGCCTGATGACTGCCCTGATCGTGCTGGCGTTGGCCGGCCATGGCGACCTGCGTGGACTCGTCACTCTTCTCATGATCAACGTGGTGATCACGGTGGTCGTGCCCAACGTGTCGTGGCAGGGACACCTCGGCGGCGGTGTGGCCGGGGCGCTCGCCATGGGCGGCGTGGTGCTGCTGCGCCGCAGAGGCGCCCGGTCCGGCTCACCCGCACCTCCCCGCGCCCCTGCCCTGGAGTGGGCCTGGCTGGTGGCCCTGGTGGCGATTTTCGCCGTCGCGTCTCTGGTGAGGTATGCGTTCGTCGCCCCATCTGGGCTCGGCTGAACCGACGGCCGAAGGCCGAAAACCGACGACTGCCGACCGACGACGATGTGTGACGACGCACGGACACCTGACGCGCGCGGGACAGCCGGGTTCCTCTCGAATATACCTGTTCCACAACATAACTGGGGGACTGCGACACCATGATTACATCGCTGTCATTCGTCCCCAACTGTGGACAAGGTTGTGGACAACTCCCGAGGTATCCACGCTTCACCGCAGACCCCGCACTCTGGACCGTGACGTAACCTTGACGTAGCCCTGATGTCACCCAGGACGTCACCCGCCCGCGCGCCGCCACCCGCGTCGGCCTTGAGCCAGGAGAGCGCAGTGCCCGAATCCCAGCCCGCAAAAAAGGTCACCCCCACGAGCGTGCGGCGCCCGGTCGCGGGCTCGCCGACCAGCGTGCGACGTCCGTTGCGCGCGAAGGTGGGCAAGACGAGCAAGCTGGGCACGACGAGTTCGGGAGGCGGCGCGAGTCCCGCGTGGTACGCCCCCGTCATGCTCGCCTTGATGCTGCTCGGGCTGGCGTGGATCGTGGTCTTCTACATGACGGCCGGGGCGTTCCCGGTTGCTGCGTGGGGCAACTGGAACCTGGGCGCCGGTTTCGTGCTGATCATCACCGGGTTCCTCATGACCACCAACTGGCGCTGACCCTCCGCGGCACGCTGGTGTCGCCCTGTGGTTCAACTACGACAGTTTCGTGTACACGATCGTCGGCTACCTGCACGAGTTGGGCGCGACCTGCGACGTCCGCCGCAACGACGCCGTGACCCCCGACGAAGCCGCGCCGTACGACGGGGTGTTGATCTCCCCAGGGCCGGGAATCCCGCAGGAAGCCGGGGTGTCGATGGACATGGTCCGCTGGTGCGCGGCACACGCCCGGCCGATGCTCGGGGTGTGCCTCGGGCACCAGGCGCTCTGCGCCGTCTTCGGCGGCAGGATCCACCGGGCCCCGGAGCTTCTCCACGGCAAGACCTCGCCCATCGAGCACGACGGGACGGGGGTGCTCACGGGTCTGCCGAGCCCCTTCACGGCAACCCGCTACCATTCGCTCGCGATCGACCCGACCACGCTGCCGGCCGAGTTGGCGGCCAACGCGCACACCGCGTCCGGCGTCATCATGGCGGTGCGGCACCGAGAGTTGGAACTGCACGGCGTGCAATTCCATCCCGAGAGCGTGCTCACGCAGTGCGGGCACCGGTTGCTCGCGACATGGCTGGAGATGTGCGGTCTCGCGGGAGCTGTAGACACCGCTGCTCCCCTCAGCCCGCTCGTCGGGCATCCTGTTCGGTAAGCAACCCGCCGCCCAGCGACGCTCATTCCTCCGGCGTCACGGTCTCGGTCGGCGTGCTGACGGTCAGCGAAGTCGTCGGCGGAGCGGGGGGTGGTGCGCTCGGCTGCACCGTGACCGTCTGCGTGACGGTCGGCAGGGGGGAGGGGCGCACGGCGACCACCACGGTCTTCACGGTGGTGCCCTGCGGCACGGATACCCCGGAGTACTCATGCTGGATGACGGTCCCCGGCGCTCCGCCCGCGTTGACGACCACCGCCTCGAGCCGCAGCCCGAGTTTCGTCAGGGTGCCGCGCGCTTCGGACTCGGAATCTCCCACGAGGTTGGGCACCTTGACCTTCCCTGTGCTGACCCGCACCGTCACGCGCGTGCCCTCCTGCACCACGGTGTCCTTCGGCGGGTCGGTGGAGACGACCGCGTCGGCGCCGAGCTCGTAGCTGTCCACGTACTCCCAGCTGACCTGCAGGTTCCTCGCCTCCAGCTTCGCTGCCGCCTCGTCACGATGCCAGCCGAAGAGGTCAGGCACGGTCACGTTGCCGGGGCCGGAGGACACGTCGAGGGTCACCCGGCTGCCCCCCGGCGCCTCGCGGCCGCCATCGGGAGACTGCGCCACCACCACGTCGCGCACGGCCTTGTTCGAGATGTATTGCGGTTCGGGCGCGAACCCCGCGGCGGTCAGTTCGTCCTGAGCGGACTGCAGCGTCTTGGCACGGACGTCCGGGACCGTCACCCCAGGCGCCGTTCCCAGGCGGCCTTGCGCGGCGAGCACCCCGAGCACCACGGCTAGGGCGGCGATCAACAGCGCCAGGACGACGATGAGGCTACGGCGGGAGCGGCGCGCGGTGATGGGAGGGAACGAGCTGGTCTGGCTGTCTTCCCCGTCAGGCGGGTCGACGGGCGGGACGGCAGGCGGCCCCTCGGCCGTGTCTAACGCGGTGTCCAACGCGGTGCCTGGCGCGGCGTCGGGTGCGGTGTCTGGAGCCGTCAACGCGGCCAGCGTGGCGAGGGCGGCCTCGCCCGGGCGGTTCCCCGCCGCGACGGACTCCAGGTCGGCAGCGAACTCGCCCGCGCTCGCGTACCGGTCCTCCGGGGCCTTCGCGAGCGCGCGCAAGGTCACGGCGTCCAGATCGCTGTCCACCTCGCGCGCGTACGTCGAGGGCCGCTGCGCCGGGGTGCCGACGTGCTGGTAGGCGATGGCCAGGGGGCTGTCGCCCACGAACGGTGGCCGCGCGGTGAGCAGCTCATAGAGGACGCATCCAGCCGCATAGATGTCGGTGCGCGGGTCGATGGCCTGCCCCTGCGCCTGCTCCGGAGACAGGTACTGAGCGGTCCCGACCACCACGGCCGTGTTCGTGAGTGTCGCGGCGGTGTCCGCGATCGCTCGGGCGATGCCGAAGTCCGTCAGCTTCACCGCGCCGGTGGCGGCCACCATGACGTTGGCGGGCTTGATGTCGCGGTGCACGATCCCGTGGGCGTGTGAGTACCCGAGCGCCCGAAGCGTCGAGGCCATCACCCTCGCGGCCTCCAGCGGCTCCAGCGGGCCCCCGCGCTCGTGCACCAGCTCCCGCAGCGTCTTGCCGTGTACGTACTCCATGACGATGAACGGAACCGGCAGGTCGGCCCCCCCGAGCTCGATGGTGGAGTCCTCCCCGGAGTCGTAGACGGCGACGATCGACGGGTGGTTCAACCCCGCGGCCGATTTCGCCTCGCGGCGAAAGCGGGTGAGGAAGGCGGAGTCCCGGGCCAGGTCGGCGCGCAGTACCTTGATCGCGACCTCGCGGTTCAGGCGCACATCCCAGCCGGCGTGGACCTCGGCCATCCCGCCACGCCCGATGAGTCGGCCGACCCTGTACCGGCCGACGAGGACCCGCTCCGCATTCACCGAGTTCACCGTGCTCCGCACGCCCCCTTCTGTGCTTGTCGTGCGTGGCCCGTGGTCAGGATTCCTGTTGCTAGTTCACGACGTTGGGCTTGGGGGCCTTCGCTGTCGTCGAGCCCGGCGGCGGCGTCGGGCTCGCCGGGACGGAGGTCCGAGTCGCGGTTGGGGTCGGGGCCTGACTCGCGGACGTGGGCGCGGTCGAGGCCGCGCTCGTTGTCGGGGTCGGGGTCGGGGCCGGGGCGGTCGGCGCCGGGCCCTTGGACACGCTCATCGTGATGAGATCGCTCTTCAGCACCGACCCGTACGGCTGGATGTCGACGATCGTGCCCACGGCTTGCGAGCTCTCGACCTCCTCGCGGCGGAAGGTCGTGTACCCCAGCTCGCGGAGCGCGACCTCGACCGCCTCGGCGGATCGGCCGAGGTAAATGGCGCGGTCGATGACCGGTCCGGCGGGCGCCGTCGTGCTCGTCGAGGACGTCGTCGTAGACGATGAGGAGGTCGTCGACGGCACGGGATTGTCACCCATCACGCCGCTGAACTGGAGAATCGCCCACACGGCCAGGATGCCGAGGGCTCCGAGAACCGCCCACACCCAGCCCGAGACGCCCTGGCGTTCGGCTGGGGAGTCCGTCGCGGTGCGGCGCTTCGCGGTCTGCTTCGACGTGGACGACGTGGACGACGCGGGGGTCGCCACGTACGCGCCAGGCGAGGTGAGCCGCTGCGTCGCCGCCGCCTGGCCCATCACCGCGGTGGTCTCGAAGGACGGGGGCATCGCGGCAGCCGCCGCCGCGGGGCCGCCCCTCATCGCCGCTGCCAGGGCTTTCGCCGACGCGGGGCGCTGGCTCGGTTCCTTGGCGAGGCAGCTCATGATGATCGCGGCCATCGCGGGGGGGACGCTGGCCGGCAACGCGGGCGGCTCCTTGTACACGTGCGCCATCGCGGTCGCGACGGGCGAGCCATCGTCGAACGGTCGCTTCCCGGTGAGCAGTTCGTGCGCCACGACGCCGAGGGAGTAGATGTCGGACGTCGGGCTGACGGGCTTGCCCGTCGCCTGCTCCGGAGAGATGTACTGGGCGGTGCCCATCACCTCGCCGGTCCGCGTCATCGGGGCGGCGTCGGCGACACGCGCGATGCCGAAGTCGGTGAGTTTCACGACCCCGTCGGGGCGCACCATGATGTTGGCCGGCTTCACGTCGCGGTGGATCACGCCGGCCTCATGGGCGGCCTGCAGAGCCTCCGCGCACTGCCCGACGATCATCGCCGTCCGGCGGGGGGACTGGGGGCCGTCGGAACGGATGATCGCGGACAGCGGTTCGCCCTCGACGTATTCCATGACCAGCCAGGACGCGCCGTCCGTCTGGCCGTAGTCGTAGACCGTGGCGATGTTGTGGTGCGACAGCAGCGCTGTGTGCCGGGCCTCCTCGCGGAACCTTTCCTCGAAACCGGGCTGCTGGGCGAGGTTCGGTGACAGCAGTTTGATCGCCACCGTGCGGCCGAGGACCTTGTCCGTCGCCTTCCACACCTCGCCCATCCCACCGATGGCGATGCGTTCGTAGAGGGTGTATCGGTTGCCGTAGACCGTCCCGGGCTCCATGGTCATGGCTTGATCACTGCCTTCATCACTTGCTGGGCGAGGGGGGCCGCGTCGAACGAGCCGCCGGGTCCGGGGGCCGCTTGCCCGCCGTCCTCGACGACGACCGCCACCGCGATCTTGGGATCCCCGGCGGGGGCGAACGAGATGAACCAGCCGTGCGGCGCGAGCTCACGGCCCTGCGCGTCCGTTCCGTGCTCGGCTGTGCCCGACTTGGCGGCGACCCGCACACCGGGGATCGCCGCCGCGACGCCGGTGCCACCCGGCTCGGTGACAGTGACCATCATCCGGGTCAGCGCGGCGGCGACTTCGCTGGACACGGCGCGGGACAGCTCGCTGGGTTGCCGCTGTTCCAACACTTCCAGGCCGGAGTCGCGGGTCTGCTTCACGAGATAGGGCCGCATGACGACGCCCTTGTTGGCGACGCCGGCCGCGACCATCGCCATCTGCAGGGGCGTGACGCGGACGTCCTGCTGCCCGATCGCGGTGAAGGCCTCCTGCGGCTTTCCCGAGATCGGGCCTAGCGTGCTCGGCGTGACGCTCAAGGGCACCGACAACTGCTGGCCGAACCCGAACGCCGCCGCCTGGTCCTTCAACGCCTGTGCACCAAGGTCCATCCCGAGTTGCCCGAATGCCGTGTTGCACGACATCTGCATCGCTTGGGTCAAGTCCACGGAGCCGGAGCCGCATGGGCCACGCCAGTCGTTGGGTAGGGTCGCGGTCGTCCCGGGCATCGACAGGTTCGCCGTGCCCGTGAGCCGGCTGCGTTCGTCGTACTTGCCGCTGGACAGGGCCGCCGCCGCCGTGACCACCTTCATCGTGGATCCCGACGGGTACAGGTCGCCCGCGATAGCACGGTTGACCAGCGGTTCGGCCGGGTCGGCGTTGAGGGCCTTCCACGCCTTTTCGGCGGCGGCGTCGTTGGTGGAAATCGTGTTCGGGTCGTACCGCGGGTTCGAGACCATCGCGAGGATCGCCCCCGTGGAGGGCTCGAGCGCGACGATCGCGCCCCGGCGGGAGCCGAGGGCGTCGGCGGCGGCCTCCTGCACCGTCGGGTCGATCGTCAGTTCGATGCTGACGCCGGTGGGCTGCTTGCCGGTGAGAAGGTCACCCAGCCTGCGGTAGAACAGCGAGTCGGACTGGCCCGAGAGCAGGTCGTTCTCGGCGGCCTCCAGCCCACCCGCCCCGTAGATGAGGGAGAACCACCCCGTGAGGTGCCCGTACCGTTTGCCCATCGGGTAGGTGCGGTTGTACTTCAGCTCCCCCTCGGTCTTCTCCGAGCGGGCGATCTGAGTCTGGTCGACGAGGATGGCGCCGCGTTCCTGCTCGTAGGCGGACATGAGCGTACGGCTGTTGCCCTCCGCGTTGCGCAGGGTCTTCGCATCGGCGAACTGGATCCACGAGGAGAAGGCCAGCAGGAGCGCGAACATGGCCGCGACGAGCACGGTGAGGCGCCGGATCGGGGAGTTCATCTCGAGCGCACCGCCTGGGTGGGGGCATCCGAGCCGTTCGGGACCTCGTCGGGGTCGGGCAGGGGTCGGCGCGCGTGGTCGCTGATCCGCAACAGGATCGCCACGATGGTCCAATTCGCGAGAAGTGAGGATCCGCCCGCGGACAGGAACGGGGTCGTGAGGCCCGTCAGGGGGATGACCCGCAGGATGCCGCCCACGATGGTGAAGACCTGCAGCGCCATCGTGAACGACAGGCCGGCGGCGAGCAGCTTGCCGAAACCAGTGCGGGTGCCGAGCGCCGTGCGCAGCCCTCGCTCGATGAGCAGGGCGTAGAGCAAGATGATCGCGAACAGTCCGACCAGCCCGAGTTCCTCACCGAGGGAGGCGATGATGAAGTCACTCTCGGCGAGCGGGGTGGTCTGGGGTCGGCCTTGCCCGAGGCCGGTGCCGAGCATTCCGCCCGACCCGAGCCCCATCAAACCTTGGCGCAGCTGGTAACTCGCGTCGAAATTCTCCGGGGCCCACGGGTCCAGCCAGATATGCACCCGCCGCTGGAAGTGTGCGAACAGGAGGAAGGACACCCAGGCGGCGGCGACGAACAGCACCATCCCGATCGCCACCCAGCTCCGCCGCTCGGTGGCGACGTAGAGCATCGCCACGAACAGGCCGAAGAACAGCAGCGACGTGCCCAGATCTCGCTCCAGGACCAGCACCAGAACCGCGAACACCCACGCGATGAGGATGGGACCGAGGTCGCGCGCGCGCGGCAGCCGCCAGCCGAGGATGTCACGGCCGGCGATGGACAACGCGTCGCGCGTCTGCACGAGGTAGCCCGCGAAGAAGACCGTGAGCAGGATCTTTGCGACCTCCCCCGGCTGGAACGACAGGCCGCCGAGCTCGATCCAGATCCGCGAGCCGCCGTACTCCTTGCCGATCACCGGCAACAGTGGCAGGAGCAGCGCGAGGATGCCGGCCGCCATCGCCGTGTACGTGTACCGCTGCAGGATCCGATGGTCGCGCAGGAAGACGAGGACCAGGGCGGCGACCACCATGGACAGGCCCGCCCACACGATCTGCCGCGGCGCTGACCCGCCCTCGGCACCTGCCGCGATGTCGAGACGGTGGATCATCACGATGCCGAGCCCGTTGAGCAGCGTCGCGATGGGCAGCATCAGGGGATCCGCGTACGACGCGCGCCAGCGCAGCACCAGATGCAACCCCATGGCGAAGACCAGTACCCAGGCGCCCTGCGTCAGGATGTCCACCGGCACCTGCCCGTCGGTCGCGAGCCCCACCCCGAGATAGGCGAGCAGCACGATCACCACCGCGAAGAGCAGCAGGATGAGCTCGACGCCGCGCCGCGTGCCCGGCCGGAACGTGCTGACCGTGCTCATGTCAACGACCTCCCGTCCGTAGCGCTCGAGGCGGCCCTGGTCTGCTTCTGCTGGACGTCGCGCCGGATCTCGTCGAGTTTCTCGCGCGCCTGACGTTCGTCGTCGATGCGCACCTGCCCGTCCAGGCGGTCGCGCCACATCTGCGGCAGGTCGCCGACCTCGATGTCGCTGACCTCCATCACGGAGCTGAGCTTGATCGGGCCGAGGGACTGCGGCACGCCACGATAGATCGCGACCTTGCCGTCCGCTTGCCCGACGTAAAGCTCCTGCTGACTCCACTGCCACGCGCCGTACGAGGCCGCCGCAAGGGAAAGGACCAGCACGACAGCGACCAACGCGGCGCGCACCCAGCGGCGCGTCGCTCGCCCCCGCGCCTCGTCGAAGCCCTGGTTGTCGTCGCCGTCGTCTGCGGCGAGGGCAGCGCCGGTCACCTCCCGCATCAGGGCGGCGGCCTTCGCGGCGGGAGAGAGCGGCAGGCTTGCCGTGGCGCGGCTCGTTCGGCGCTCGGCGGCCGCGCCCACGGTGATCGGCTGGGTGTTGCCCTGGGTCTTGACCGAAACGACGTCGCCGACGACGCAGGTCACGTTGTCCGGGGCGCCCCCTCGCACCGCCAGGTCGACAAGCCGCTTCGTCGTCTCGCGGGGATCCAGCCCCATCCCCATGATCTCGCCGATCGTGTCGGAGGCGACGTAGTCGGACAGCCCGTCAGAGCAAATCAGGTACCGGTCGCCTTCCCGCGCCTCCCGCATCGCCAGGTCCGGCTCGTCCTCGGGCGCACCGGTGAGGACGCGGGTGACGAGGGACCGTTGCGGGTGATGCTCGGCCTCATCCAGGCTGATGCGGCCCGAGTCGATAAGACTCTGTACGTAGCTGTGATCCTTCGTGATCTGGGTGAAGGAGTCGCCGCGCAGCAGGTAGGCGCGGCTGTCGCCGATGTGGACGAGCGCCAGCGCGTTCACGCCGGCCTTCATGAGCGCGGTCAGCGTCGTGCCCATGCCCTGCAGCCGCTGGTCGAGCGCCATTTCCGCCGCGAGAGAGGCGTTCGCCTCCGCGATGGTCGCGGCGAGGATGTCCAAAGCGTCATCGGAGCCGTGACTGTCGCCGTCCAGGGGTGCGAGCCGGCTGATGACGAGCGAGGACGCCACGTTGCCACCGGCGTGCCCGCCCATCCCGTCGGAGACGGCGAGCAGGTGGGGTCCCGCGAAACCGGAATCTTCATTGCGGGAGCGAACGAGGCCGACGTCGGTGCGGGCGGCGTAGTCCAACGCGAACGTCATACGTCTATCGCCTCAGCTCCAGCACGGTCGTCCCGATCTGCAGCCGACTGCCCTCGTGCAGCAGCTCCGGAGCGGAAAGACGCCGACCCCCCAGGTGGGTGCCGTTGGTGGAGCCGAGGTCCTCGACGTACCATTCGGATCCCTCCGGGAAGACCCGGGCGTGCCGCCCCGAGGCGAAGTCGTCGTCGAGGACCAGCGTGCATTCCGGGTTGCGGCCCAGGAGCACGTCGTTGGAGCGCAACGGGATGCTCGTGCCGCGAAGGGCGCCCTCGACGACCACGAGTTGCTGCAGGCCGCGCCCGCGGCGTTCCCGGCCCGCGGGGACGCTCACGGCAGGCTTGACCCGGGACCGGCCGCCGGGCGTGGTGCGCACGATGCGGGTGCCGTACAGATCACTGCGGATGACCCCGACGATGCTGAAGACGAAGAGCCAGAGCAGGACAAGCAGGCCAAGGCGTACGGCAGTCAGGGTGAGCTCGCTCAACGCGTCACCGCCCGGCCGTCCGGACGGACATGCTGCTGCGGCCGACGGTGAGCCGGTCCCCATCCGCCAACCGGCGGCTCTCGACGCGGTCCCCGTTGACGTAGGTGCCATTCGTGGAATTCAGGTCGCGGATCGTCACCGCGTAGTGCGGACCGTCGCGGGTGACGCGGATCTCGGCATGTCTGCGGCTCACCCCGGCGTCGTCGATCGTGACGTCGGCGCCGGAATCCCGTCCGAGGACCGTGCGCGGCCCGAGGAGAGGGTAGTGGTCACCGTGCAGCTCCAACCAGGGGCGGTCCGCGGGGTCGACGGATGGTGCGGGGGGCTCGCTCTGGATGGGATGGGCGGGACGCGGGGGTGTGCCGGCGCCGGAAGGGTAACCGACCGGCGCACCCGGCGGGGGGGCGTTCGGCGGACCATGCGAGGGAGCGTTGGGCGGCGGCGGCAGCGCCACCGGGCCCGCGTGTCGCGCGGCGGCGGCGGTGCCGGCTAGCGAGCCCGCGGCGGCGCTTGCTGCGTGGCTGGCCATGCCCGCCGGGCCCTGCGCGGGAGCCTGGGCCTCAGAGGGACGAAACGGGTGCGCGCGGCGCAACTCGTCGGAGCGTTCGCGGCGGCGTTCCCCGCTGACTGGGTCGTACCCGCGGCCCTGTTCGGGGCCCTGATCACGGCCCTGTTCACGGTCCGGTTCGCGGGCTGGGCGGCGGCCTCGGTCATCCCCGGGAACGTACTCGTCGGGGGATCGCTTCGCGGTGGCGGGCCGCACCCGGAATACGCCCGTCTCCAGATCTTCCCGAGAGCGGAAGGCCACGTGGAACGGACCCCCAGGGCGGTACCGTTGCTGCTCAGCGTGCTCCTGGGCGCTCGCGATCAGCTCGTCGGAAAGGAGGTCGGCGTAGCTCGTGAGCCGCTCGTAGTCCGTGGTGGACAAGTCGATGGTGAAGAGATTCGGCACCACGGTGCGGCCTTGACCGACCACGGCGGCCCGGTCGTCCATGGCTCGACGCATCGCGGAGGCGATCTCGACCGGCTGGACGTCCGCTCGGAATGCGCGCGCGAAAACGCCGTTCACGGCGCTCTCGAGCTTGCGTTCGACACGGTCGAACAGGCCCACGGCGGCTCCTCCTCACGACACACTCAAGTCCCAGGGTATCCGTACCGGCCGTGTGCGCACTGGGCGCGCCGACGCGCGCGGATCGCGGCCCTGCGCGGTCAGGGGCGTTGAGCCGCAGGCGCCCACGCCATCCACGGCGGACCGGCCGGCCTACGGGTGGGTCGGTGGCCCCCGGAGGGTGGGAGGGGCCGCCGGGCAGGAGGGCAGGGGAAGGTGGCGACGACCGGGCGCTCAGCGCGGCGGTTCATGGTCGAAGACTCGGCCGAACTCCGCGTCGAACAGGTCGGTGACCTCCAGCGACTGGTCCATCTCCAGGGCGGGGAAGGAGTGCTCGGGGAAGCAGATCGGGCGCGCGGGGACGCCCGCGACGGTCGTGTGCGCCGGTACGTCTTCCAGCACGACGCTGCCGGCGCCGATCTTGGCGCCCTCGCCGACCACGATGTTGCCCAACACCTTCGCGCCGGCACCGATCATCACGCCACGGCGGATTTTTGGGTGGCGGTCACCACCCTGCTTGCCGGTGCCCCCCAGGGTGACCTCGTGAAGCATGGAGAAGTCGTCGTCGACGACCGCCGTTGCGCCGATCACGACCGACGTGGCGTGATCGAACATCATGCCCTTGCCGAGGCGGGCTGCGGGGTGAATGTCGACCGCCAGCGCCTCGGAGATGCGGGACTGCAGGTAGAGCGCGAGCGACTCGCGACCGCGGTTCCAGTACTCATGAGCGACGCGGTAGGCCTGGATCGCGTGGAAGCCCTTGAAATACAGGAGCGGCGCGGAGTAGCCGCGGCAGGCCGGGTCACGGGTGACGACCGCGTTCAGGTCGGCTCGCACCGCTTCGTCGATCGCCGGATTGGTGAACGCGTCCGCGATGAGGTCGGACAGCGTCAACTCGGAGACCGCCGCGTTGCCGAGCTTGGAGGCCAGCACGTGACCCAGGGCATGAATCAGGGAATCGTGCCGAAGGACGCTGGTGTGCAGGTACCCCGCGATCGCCGGTTCGTGCGCGGCATCATCAGCAGCCTCGGCGCGGATCTGCTCCCAGATCTCGTCGCGGGTACCGGTCTCCTGCGTGTGCTCGTCGCGAATCGTCGCGGTCACGGTGGGACTCCTCGGTGGAACGGTGTGCGCGCAGTGTCGCCTGCGTCGCGATGGTCTTCGGCGCCGCGCGCCTTGAGCGTCGCGTCGTGAGGCATCCAGTGGGTGCGACGCCCCATGGCCACAAGCGCGGTGGGCATGAGTTTGTTCCCGCCGCCAGAAGCCATGTCCTTGAGGAACATCGCGACACTTTGTGACAGAGGCATAGATTCATTGCAGCTCAGTTGCTTATGGACCCCATCACATGAAGTGATGCTTCGACAGTACGCGCCGCCTCGACGAGGGGTCAATCTGGGCGCTCTAACCACTCCGCGACCGTGTGCTCTAGCCACTGCGACCGTGTACCGGAGACGGCGGGGTTGCCGCGCCCCGTCGAAGGCTTCGGCCGACCTGCGACGACGCCCGAAGCGGTCCCTATGCCAGGAGATTACCTCCAGGTAAGGCTTCCCTTACCCAAGGGTCACGTCGACTGTTGAGTCATGTTCACCCTTGAGGATTTCGACCTCGGCACGGACCTGGAGCACCTGAACGACACCCTGGGTGTCCGTGCCGACCACGGTTTTGCCAATCATCATGTCGTTGACCATGGCATCGCGGGGCAGGCCGCTGCCGAGCATGACGTCGCGGAGCACGGCGGTACGGTCGCCGACGCCGACGCGCGGCTCCACCCTGCCGACTACTTCATCGCCGGCGTCTGACGCGGGCGAGCCCGTGGCGGAAGCCGCCGACGTGTCGATTCGTCCGATGTGGCGATTCGCGAGATGGGCCGGCCTCTCCACGTGCGGCTCGAACAGCGACGCTACATCCCTACATCCCTACATCGCCACCCCGACGCGCTGGTCCTCTGCCCGGGTGAGCTCCAGCAGCTCGTGCCAGGCGTCGATCTTGGTCCTCGTGCGGCCGAACTCGTCGCCCAGGCCCTGCTCGGCCTCGTCGATGCGGTACCAGTCCTCCAGCGTCGACGGGCGCACCCCCTTCCCCAGCAGACGCGATCGCAGGTCGATGCGGTCGGTCTTCGGGGAGACGGCTGACAGTTCCTCGACCAGGTGGGACACGGTTTCGGCGGCGTCCGGCTTGTTGGTGCCGACGACGCCGATCGGGCCGCGTTTGATCCAGCCGGTCACGTACTCTCCGGGCTGGCGGACCCCGTGCAGATCAAGGACGCGGCCCTCGTCGTGCGGGATGATGCATCGCTCCGCGTCGAACGGCACGCCCGGCAACGGGATCGAGCGGTAGCCGATCGAGCGCAGCACGAGTTGGACGGGGAAGGTCTGGATCTCTCCCGTGCCGACGAGCCGCCCGTTGCTCGGCCGGGTCTGCTCGACCTGCAGCGCCTCCACCGCGTCCCGACCGAGCATCGCGTGGGAGCGGTACCAGAAGCACAGGTGCAGGTGGGCGCGCGGGTTTTCTACGTTACGGGCGACCGCTGTCCGGATCGCGTCGAGATTGTTTCGTCTGCGGCGGTCGAGCTCAAGGTCGTCGTGGCGCAGGAACGCGTCGTCGTTGATCGTCACTTGGACATCGTCGATCGTCAGGAGCTCTCGTAGTTCTCTCGTGGTGAACGTCGCGTCCTCGGGACCCCCTCGGCCGCACAGGTAGACGTCGCGCACCGACGAGGCGTGGAGCTGGTCGATGACGTGCTGGGGCATGTCCGTCCACTCCAGGTCCGCCGGGTGCTTCAGCAGGATGCGCGCCACGTCGACGCCGACGTTCCCCACCCCGATGATGCCGACGCCCTCGACGCCCTCGAGGGTGAACCTGCGCGCGTCGGGGTGTCCGCCGTACCAGGCCACCAGCTCGCGCGCCGAGCGACTCCCCGCCAGCACTTCGCCGGGGATGTTGAGCCTCATGTCCTGTTGGGCACCCGCCGCGTAGATCACGCCGTCGTAGGCGGCGAGGAGCTCCGCCCGCGTGATGTCCTGACCGAACTCGACCAGCCCGTTGAACGTGATGCTCGGCGTGTGGAACACCTTGGACAGGGCCTTTGCCACGGACCGGATGCTCTCGTGGTCGGGGGCGACGCCGTAGCGCAACAGCCCGAACGGGGTAGGCAGCCGGTCATAGAGGGAGATCTCGACGGGCAGGCGGTCCTGGTTCGCGAGAGCCTGCGCGGCGAACAACCCCGAGGGCCCCGAACCGATGATCGCGATGCGGCGCACGTCGGAACCCTGGACTTGCTGCTCCACCATGAAGGCACCATTTCTGGGCGCACGCGCCCCGTCAAGACGTAGCGGATGACTGCCGTCAGGATGAGACCCGGACGGGCAACGCCCCGCATCTCCAAAGAATACGCCGTCACGTGAGAAGCTGCCGGGCGCTCCGCCGCCGCACGCCCCACACCGTCAGCATCGAGGCTCCCGCTATCGTCGCGATGGCGCCGAGCGCCGCGACCAGCGCGGTGAGGCCGAGGTCGAACGGGCCAACCGTGCGACCGACGCGGGCCAGGACCACGTTGCGGCAGGTGATGTCGTAATCGCCGCTCTCGGGCGCGGTGAAGATCGCCTCGGCCCGCCACAACAGCTCGGACCCCTGCAAGATGACCGGGCTCGCCTCGTCTAGGGGGATCGGCGCGTCACGGACGCCGTGCACCTCACAGAGCGTTGCCGAGCCACCACGCGTCGTATAGATGGCCCGATGGTCGCCCTCGTCGAGTTGCACGATCACGCGACGGTCGTTGGGCAGAAGCACGGCGCTCGCGATCGTTCCCTCGGAGATGTCCGCGAGTCGGGTGACCCCGCCACCACCGACGATGATCCCGGCCAGCAGCAAGGCCAGCCCGACCTGCCACAGGTGCTTGCGTGGGCGGCTTGGTAAGTGGAAATAGGACTCGTGGTCGTCGGACAGGGCCGGCTCGGTGTGCTGGTGGCCGACTCGCTTGTGCGGCGGCTCGTGGAGGGCCGGCATGGAGGACGCCGCCGACCGGTCGAGCACGTTGGGGTGCTCGTCCGGGGTGGGCGGCTGCGTCATGTCGCTCCCGTGCGGTGGATGGGACGCCTCCCAGTATTCCGCCTGATGCGCCCCACGTCATAAGTGAGTGGGTGTCAACGAGCGGAAGACGCGGGCAATGCTCGCGTCAGGGCTTGATGAAGCGGTGGTGCCACTTCGGCTCCACCTCCCCGACCTCCAGCTCTAATACCTTGATCTCGCCGAACGCGCCATATCCCTCGATGAGCAGTGACGGGGCGCCTGGTGCCGGGGTGGTGCGCTGCTTGTAGTCGTGCTCTCCGAACACGGTGATGCCGCGCACGTCGACCTGTACGCCGGGCGGCACGATGACCTTGATCGAGCCGAAGGCGAGGTAGATCTTCAGGACGACATGGTCCGTCTCGAACGTGGCCTCTCGCAGGTCCAGAAGGATTTCGCCGAAGATCGGTACGGCCGTCGTCTGGGAGGCCAGGGTCCATTGCCCGCGCCGCTTGACCTCGCCGAACACGGCCACGAGCGTTCGTTGGCCCGCGACGCCCCCGATGCGTACCATCTCCCGCGAGGCGGAAGCCGCCCCGGTCGTCCCGTCACCCACCACCGGCATCTCGAAGCGCGCGGCCCCGCTCGCGGCGTCACCGGGCAGCCGATCCTGCGGTCCAGCTCCGCTCGAGGGTTGGTCTCGATCCAGAGGGTAGGGGCGGTCCCGGTCTGGAAGGTCCTCGCCCGGTAGGTCCCCGCCCGGCTGCGCGCCGTCCTGATCCGAGGTCATGGCTCGCACTGTAGTCGGACCGGCACACCACGCAGGCCTCCGCGGTGGCACGCTTGACCCATGAGCGAGATCACCCCCTCGTACGACGAGGTCGCCTCCGCCCGCGAATGGTGGGCGGACCTGAGCAGCGACATGCCCCCCGGTGTCCGCGGTCTCTGGTTCGGGATAGCTGACGGCACCGAGGAGGAGCCCTCCAGAGTCGTCTACGTGGCGGGCACGGCGACGTGCGAACCTGATGATCGCGACGCCGACTGGGCCGCAGAGGAATACGTGTGGCGCCCCAAAGAGGAATTCGTCCTGGAGGACGACGAGGAGGAGCTGCGCGGAGACGACTGGGACTTGGTGGTCGACTACGTGGCGACGATGGTGCGTTCGCTGGAGGCGCACGAGGCGGGCGACATCGAGGGCGTGGCGGTTGGATTCGAGGGGGGCACACCCGTGTACGTGTGGCCTGACGAGAGGTGACCGGAAGCGCAAGGACGTGTCCTGGCGCCCGATCATGCGCAGTAGTCGCAGAGCCCCGTCGCGGGAAGCACCGTGAAGCAGATCTGGCAGATCTTCAGTGTGGCTTCGGCGGGCGCGTGGGTGGGGCCGCTGCCGGTCGACTGCGCCGTCCGCGACGGACGCGAGGACCGCGATGAGAGCGACGTCGAACTTTGGGGGGCTGTGCTGGCGCGTTCGCCGCCGGCGGCGCCAGGCGATCGCGTACGAGGTGAGGAGGCGCTCTCCGGCGGCAAGGGTCGGCGTGTGAAGGGGGTGGGCATCCCCCAGCTCTGGGCGAGTTCGACCGCCTCCATCAGCGGCGAGAACAGCGGGCCGTGGGGCGCCCGGTAGCGCGGTCGGGAACCCGCGCGCCAACTGTCGCGCACCGCCGCCGGCCCGCCGGGCGGGACCCGAAAATGCTCCCAGCGGCCGCCGACGCCCAAGGTGACCGCATACAGGTCGTCGGCGGACCACAGGCACATGGCGCTACGGCTGTCGTCGATCCCTTCCGCATAGACGCCGATGGGCGACCGCGCGTCGAGCAGCACCTCGAGCGCAGCGAGGGTCGGCTCGCCGAACCGTCCGATGATCTTGACGGCGTGCGGACCGAGGACCTCGACCTCGTATTGCCGCTCCCGCGCCGCCTCGACGCTGGCTTCGACCGTGGAGCACTGCTCCGACGCCAGGCCTTCCTCCCCGCTCATGGTTCTGTCATACCAGGTCCGCGGTGGCATCACACCAGGCCTGCCGACACGCGAAGGATCCCGTGCCGCGCGGACCCGTAACGAAAGGCTGGCCGAACCCGAACCCGAACCCGAACCCGAACCCGAACCCGAACCCAAACCCGAGCGCCCACGGCCGCCGGGCGATGCTCAGCAGTCCACCGCAGACGGCCGTACGTCATGGCCAGACCTGGCCGTGGGTCCGGATGGGGTGGGGTGTTCGGATGGGCAACGACACCATCGAGGGGTCCGCGGCGAAACTGGAGGGAGATTGCCGACGTGTTCGCGCCTCTTTCGCGTCGACGACGGGGCAGGATGAGCGTCGTGAAAGACGTGACTGTTGCATCCACGGATATGAACCGTCTGCACGACCTCATCGGTCCGGATCGGACAGACCTGTTGAACGCCTCGCTGAGCACCGCCATGGCCAAACGCAAGGGGGCGGCGGTCTGGCATGTGAACAGCACCGCCAACGGTGGCGGTGTGGCGGAGATGCTCCAGGTGATCCTCGCCTACTGGCGCAGTGCCGGGGTCGATGCCCGCTGGCTCGTGATGGAGGGTGAGCCGAGCTTCTTCGCCACCACGAAACGTCTGCACAACTTCATCCACGGGATGCCGGGGGACGGCGGCACCCTCGGGCATGCGGAACGGATCAGCTTCGACGAGGTCGCCGCGCGCAACGTCGGGGAGTTGATCCCGCTGATCAGCCCCGACGACGTCGTGGTGTTGCACGACCCCCAGCCGGCCGGGATGATCCCCGAGCTGAGGAAGCTGGGTGTGCCGATCGTGTGGCGTTGCCACATCGGACGCGATGACCCCAACGTGCTCACCGCGCAGGCGTGGGAGTTCCTCGCGCCGTACATCATGCTGGCCGACCGGGTCGTGGTGAGCCGTGAGGCGCACATCCCGCCCGGGATCGAGCCGCGTCGGGTGCACGTGATCCCGCCCTGCATCGACCCCTTCGCCCCGAAGAACGCCGACCTGTCCCCGGATGAGGTCCACCGGGTTCTCGTCCGCATCGGGGTCCTCGATGCCCCCGATGACGGGGCGCCGGTCAGGTTCTCCCGCCTGGACGGCAGCACCGACACGCTGCCGGACGACGCGAAAGCCTTGATGATGGGCGACCCGCTGCCCGTGGGCGCTCCGGTCGTCGTGCAGGTCAGCCGGTGGGACCGCCTCAAAGACATGGTGGGGGTGATGCAGGGCTTCCTCCAGGCCGACCTGCCGTCAGACACTCATGTGGTGCTGTGCGGCCCCGACGTCGTCGGCGTCCACGACGACCCGGAGGGCTCGGAGGTGTTCCTCGAGTGCAGGCAGGAGTACTTGCACCTGTCGGAGGAGGACCGTCGCCGCGTGCACCTGGTGTCCTTGCCGATGGACGACCTGGAGGCCAACGCCCACATGGTCAACGCGATGCAGCGGCACGCCACGATTGTGGCGCAAAAGAGCATCTTCGAAGGTTTCGGGCTCACGGTCACCGAGGGCATGTGGAAGGGCCGTCCCATGGTGGCCACCGCAGTGGGCGGCATCCAGGATCAGATCACCGACGGTGTCAGTGGCCTCCTGGTGCACGATCCGCACGACCTGGCAGCGTTCGGAGAAGCCCTGCGCCGGCTGTTGTCCGACCCGACGCTCGCGCGCAAGCTGGGAGAGGCTGGCCGAGAGCGAGCGCACAACCACTACCTGGGCGACCGCAGCATCCGGCAGTGGATGGAGTTGGTCTCGGGGGTGTGAGCCCTGCGAGTGCAGGAGCCCGCCCGATCGGACCGGGTCCCTGAGCGAGTGCCAGGGATCCGGCGGGCTCGCCGAGGTGCTCGGTGTCGATCGGGGATCTAGGCGATGCTGCGCGAAGCGCCGTCGATCCCGATGGTCTGTCCGGAGATGGAGCGGGCCCCCTCGGAACACAGGAAATACGTCAGCTCGCCGATGTCGACCGTCGACCAGGCCGGGGGCGATCGCGTTCACGCGGATGCCGTCCTCCCCGAGCTCCATCGCGAGCGTTTCGACGAGCGCGAGAAGACCGCGCTTGGCCACGGCGTACGGCGCACGGTGCGGGTAACCGTGCCGTCCTGCCAGAGATGAGATGAAGACGAGTGCGGCCACGGAAGACCTCTTCACGTACGGGATGGCCTCACGGGTGACAAGAAAGTGCCCGGTCAGGTTCACGTCCAGGACCCGTCGCCAGTCGGCGGTAGACATGTCTTCGACGGGACAGGTCGGCCCGGCGATGCCGGCGTTGTTGACGACGACGTCGATCCCCCCGAGCTCCTGGGCCGCCGTGGTGACGAAGGCACGTACCTGCGCCTCGTCGGCGACGTCGCACAATTGGCCGGTCACCATGCCGGGCCCGATGGCGGTCAGCTCCTGGGTCAGTTGGGTGAGCGCCGCGGCATCGACGTCGCACAGGTGCACGCGGTCTCCCGCGCGGGAGAAGGTGGCGGCGATCGAACGGCCGATGCCACCCGCACCGGCGGTCACGATGACCCTTCTGGGGGCGGTGGGGCGCGCGCTGCTAGGCATGGGGGCACCCTACGGCGCGGCTCGGCGGGGCATGCGGCCAGCTGAGCGCTGCGAGGTCACTGTTCGGCATCCATCACCATTTCGATGATCGTTCACCGCGCCGGACGGGTCGGCTTGTTTCTAGACTCTCCCGGGACACAACGCAGGAGGTCTCCCTATGAGCAGTGCTGCACCGGCCGACACCAAGACGGCACCGAAACGCGACGCGTTTTCGTCGCGGCGAGTGTTCATCCTTGCGGCGATCGGATCCGCCGTCGGGCTCGGCAACATCTGGCGATTCCCGTACATCGCGTACGAGAACGGCGGCGGGGCGTTCATGATCCCGTACGTCGTGGCGCTGCTCTTCGCCGGCTTGCCGTTCCTCTTCTTCGACTACGCGCTGGGCCACAAGTTCCGCGGATCGGCACCGCTGTCGATGGCGCGGTTGCACCCCAAGGCGGAGTGGCTCGGCTGGTGGCAGGTCGCCGTCTGCATGGTCATCGCCGTCTACTACGCGGTGATCCTCGCCTGGGCGGCCATGTACGTCGGCTTCTCCGTCGATCGCCGCTGGGGCGATGACCCCGCGACCTTCTTCTCCGGTGAGTTCCTGCATGTCGCCAATGACGTCTCCGTGAGCACCGATTTCGTACCCGGCGTGCTGATCCCGCTGATCGTGATCTGGATCGTCGTCATCGGCATCATGGCGCTCGGCGTCAACAAGGGCATCGGGAAGATGTCGCTGATCTTCATCCCGCTGCTCCTGGTGGCCTTCGTCGTCCTCGTCGTCCAGGCGGTCCTGCTGCCGGGTGCCGCCCAGGGACTGGAGGCGTTTTTCACGCCGAACTGGTCGGCGCTCGCCGACGGCAAGGTGTGGATGTCCGCGATCGGCCAGATCTTCTTCTCGCTGTCCGTGGGCTTTGGGATCATGATCACCTACTCGTCGTACGTCGACCGGAAGACGGACATGACCAAGTCCGGTCTGGTCGTCGGCTTCGCCAACAGCTCGTTCGAGCTGCTGGCCGGCATCGGCGTCTTCGCAGCCCTCGGCTTCATGGCGCAGGCGACCTCGGTGGCGGTCAGCGATGTGGTCAACGGCGGCATCGGGCTGGCGTTCATCGCGTTCCCGACGATCATCTCCCAGGCCCCGGGCGGGACACTTCTGGGCATCCTCTTCTTTCTCTCACTGATCATCGCCGGGCTCACGTCGTTGGTGTCCGTGCTGGAAGTGGGCGTGTCTGCCTTCCGGGAGAAGCTCGGTCTGGGCCGGGTCGCGGGCACCGTCGTGATGTGCGTGCCGATCGCGATCGTCAGCTGCTTCTTCTTCTCCACCACGACCGGTCTGTACGTGCTCGACACGGTGGACGCGTTCCTCAACAGTTTCGGGATCCTCGCGGTCGCGATGGTCTCGATGGTGGTGTTGACCTGGGCGTTCAAGGCGCTCCCTGTGCTGAAGACGCACTTGAACCGGCACGGGAGCTTCCCGATCGGCAGGCTCTGGATGGGCATCATCGGCGGTGTGTTGCCGCTGGCGCTGCTCGCCCTGCTGCTGCAGGACCTTGGTAAGCAGCTCGACCAACCGTACGAGGGCTATCCGCAGTCGTTCATCAACATTTTCGGCTGGGGCATCGTGATTGCCCTGCCGATCATCGCCATCGGGTTGAGCCTGCTCCCGTGGAGCAAGACGGTGCGTTTGAGCCCGTTGCCCACCGAACCATTAGCGAATCTCGATCCTGATGATGGTCCTGTTCATGCTGGTCATCTGGGGGGGCCTGCTCGTCGCCCTGATCAGCCTGGCGCGTGCCCCGCAAACGGAGGCGGCGCGCGAGATCGACGGTGGCAAGTACGTGACCGAGCACGACTGATCGCGCCTCGCAGCGGGCCGGGCCCGCCCTCAACGTGGGCCGGGCTCGCCCTCAACGTGGGCCGTGCCCGCGCTCAACGTGGACCGGGTTCGGCCGGCGCGGCAATGCAGGGCACAATCGTGCGGGGCGGGTCCGGCGGGCGTCGGGAACGCGAATTACGTGTTGTCGGAAAGGGGCTCGGATGCCGGTCAACATTCCGCGGGAGCTGCCCGCCCGGGGCGTCCTGGAGGCCGAGAACGTCTTCGTGATGACTGACGATCGTGCGCTCAGCCAGGACATCCGACCGCTACGCATCGTGATCGTCAACCTGATGCCGACCAAGATCGCCACAGAGACGCACCTGCTCCGGCTGCTCGGCAACACGCCTCTGCAGACCGAGATCACCCTGCTGCACATGGGGTCCCACTGCTCCAAGAACACCCCGCCGGAGCACCTGGAGTCCTTATGCCGTTCGAGCAGGTCGCGTACTGGGACGAGCTGTGTGCGGTGCTGGACTGGAGTTCCGAGCACGTGTACTCGACCCTGCACGTGTGTTGGGGCGCCCAGGCCGGGCTCTATCGGCGGTACGGCATCGGCAAGTACGAACTGCCGAAGAAGATGTCCGGCGTCTTCGACCATCAGGTGATGAACCCGCGGGCACCGATTCTGTCGGGCTTCGATGAGGTGTTCCCAGCGCCCCACTCCCGGTTCACCGATGTGCGCGCTGGGGACATCGAGGCGGTCGACGAGCTCGAGCTGTTGGCCGTGTCCGAGGAAGCGGGCGTCTACCTGGCGGGCACGAAGGACGGGCGGCGGTTCTACGTCACCGGTCACCCGGAGTACGACCGGGACACGCTGCGCCTGGAGTACGAGCGCGACGTGAGTCGCGGCCTCCCGATCGAGATTCCGCGCCATTATTTCCCAGGGGATGACCCGACGCGGCGCCCGCGGGTGACGTGGCGCTCGCACGGGTTCCTGCTCTACGCAAACTGGCTGAATCACTGCGTCTACCAGGGCACACCTTACGATCGAAGCGCCATCCGGGGCCGTCACGAGCCGGCGCTCACCTGAGTTTCCGGGAGTCTTTGGCAGTGCAACTCAGTGCAACTCAGTGCAACTATCGGTCGGGTCATGCGGTCGACGTGGTCGCGCGGCGGAGCCTGGTGGCGCGGCGGAGCCTGATCGTGTGGTTGAGCCTGGCGACATGGCCGGGCTTTCGTCACAGGACGTAGTTGACCACCCCGGGTCGTAGCCTTCGGAATATGAACTGTCCTGATCAGACCCGCGCCAACGACCGTGCCGACCCGGGCCCCGACGTGCGCGCTGACCCGGGCCCTGACGTGCACCTTGACCTGAGCCCGATGCCCGATGACGACTTCCGCCGTGTGCTGTGCATCGTGGCGCACCCGGACGACGTGGAGTACGGCACGTCGTGTGCTGTAGCCCGGTGGGTGGCGCAGGGAGCCGAGGTCGCCTACCTGCTGCTCACCGCAGGCGAAGCGGGCATGCAGATTCCTCCGTGGCAAGCAGGGCCGCTGCGGGCCGGCGAGCAGCGGGCCGCCTGCGACGCCGTCGGGGTGAAGGACCTGACGATCTTGGACCACCCGGACGGAACGCTCGTCTACGGCCTGGACATCCGCCGCGATATCGCGCGCGCGATCCGGCGGTTCCGACCCGATGTGGTCGTCACGACGGCCTGGGAAGACGAGCCGCCCTGGGGACTGAACCAAGCGGACCATCGGGTGGCCGGCCTGTGCGTGGTCGACGGGGTACGCGACGCGGACAACACGTGGGTGTTCCCGGAGTTGGCAGTCGACGAGGGTCTGCCGAAGTGGGGCGTGCGCTGGCTGCTCGTGAGCGGCGTCTCGAACCCGACGCATTTCGTGGACGTGACCGGCGAGCCGCTGCAGCGCGGGATTGCCTCGCTGGCGGCCCACTCCGCATACCTGGCCGCGATCCCCGGGCATCCCGCGCCGGAAGACTTCGTGGCGGGGGTTACACGGGGTGCAGGCCAAGCGGTCGGCGTATCGGACGCGGTGCTGTTCCGCGCCTGGGAGCTCGGCCCGCCGCGCACGCCTGACTCGTGACGTGTGACGTGTGACGCGTGCTGGACGCCCCCACACAGGCCCGGCCGCTGTCCAGGACGCAGGCGACGTGCCAGGCTGACCGCATGCCGACCGCGCCACGCCCCCACGAGACGGCACGCAACGTGCTTTCGGAGCGTACGAACGACCTCCCGTTGCTGGAGTACGACGACGACCCGGCAGATGTCGTCGGCGTCGGCATGCGCGCCCACGACACGGTGCGCCTCCCTTCGCGGGGGGTGATCACGTTCCTGGGCGAGACCACCCGGGCGTGGGCGGAGGCGGCAGGTTTCGCCGTCGCCTGGGTCCTGGACACCGTGACCGGTGACTTCCCGATCTGGGTGGGCGAGCACGAAGACGTCGAAGTGGCGGTGGCGGACGCTCCGATCTGTGCTCCCGCGGCCACGATCATGCTGGAGCGGATGCTCATGATGGGCGTCGACACGGTCGTCGCGACCGGCTCGTGCGGCGCGCTGGTCCCGCACGAGGAGGGCGCCTTCCTGGTCCCGACCAAGGCGCTGCGAGACGAGGGAACGTCCCACCACTACCTGCCGGCCGCGCGCTGGGTTGCCACCGACGAGAGGATCAGAAGCGCCTGCGAGGCGGCGATCACGGCGCGGGGGTTGCGTTATACCGAGTGCGTCACATGGACCACCGACGGGTTCTTCCGCGAGACGGCGAAGAAGGTCGCGGCCCGGCGTGCCCAAGGATGCGACACGGTCGAGATGGAGTGCGCGGCCCTGGCCGCGTGCTCGGCGTTCCGGGGGGCGCGGTTCGGCCAGATCCTCTACTCGGCAGACACGCTCGCGGGTGAGGAGCACGACCTCCGCGGCTGGGGGTACAGCTTCCGCGGCACCGCGCTCAGCCTGGCGCTGGACGCGGTGGCCCGAGCCTGACCTCCCGCCCTTGACCTCCCGCCCTGACCTTTCGCGCCCAGACCTCGCGCGCGCCCAGACCTGCCGCCTCTGACCTAGCGGCCCTGACCTTCCGCCCTCGGCGCCCGTCTCGACGTCACGAACCCGTCCCCGTCACCGGGTCTGATGACCCGGCACCCCGGAAGGCGAGTCGTCACAGCCAGGAAACCCTGCCATGAAGGGCCGTGTACCCGATGAACGCCACCGCGTCGAGCAGGAAATGCGCGACCACGAGCGGCCACACCCGTCGCGTCCGCGTGTAGGCCCACCCGAACACCAGGCCCATCACGATGTTGCCGACGAAGCCGCCGAACCCCTGGTAGAGGTGGTACGTCCCGCGGATCAGCGCCGACACTCCGACCACGACGAGTACGGGCCACCCGGCCTGTCGCCACCGCGTGAAGAGGTAGCCGACCATCAGCACCTCTTCGACCAGCGCGTTCTGCACCGCGAACAGCAGGAGCACGGGCACCGCCCACCACACGTCCGCCAGCCCGGCAGCAGCCACGGTCGTGTTGAGTCCGAGCGCCCGCGCCGCAAGGTAGAACCCCAGCCCCGGGACGCCAACGACCGCCGCCAAGCCGGCACCCCACGCCAGATCACGTCCCGGGCGGCGCCGATCCAACCCGATCGCGCCGGCGGGCACCCGGTCCCGCGCCAGTAGGTGCAGCGCGAGGGCGACGGGCACCAGCGCGAGCGAGATGCCGACCAGCTGGTACGTCAGATCCAGCCACGGACGGTCCGGCGTTACCGACGTGTTCATGGTCGCGGTCTGCGCCGACAGGGGCGCCGCTGCCGTCAGCCGCCGGATGATGGCCAGGA
>CAJDWQ010000034.1_pt1 | contig 25236 bp, 22 predicted proteins | sample 7391641 | NCBI WGS metagenome assembly CAJDWQ01 (sample SAMEA7055718, study PRJEB34461) | soil metagenome | biome: terrestrial ecosystem; feature: Peninsula; material: soil | place: Antarctica | collected 2016
ACGTTCCTGCAGACGAAGTTCGTGGGGCAGAAGCGGTTCAGCCTGGAAGGCGGCGAATCCGTCATCGCGATCCTGGACCGGATTCTCGTCTGTTCCGCGGACGAGGGTCTGGACGAGGTCTGCATGGGCATGCCCCACCGCGGCCGTCTCAACGTGCTGGCCAACATCGCCGGCAAGAGCTACGCGCAGATCTTCCGCGAATTCGAGGGCACCCCCGACCCGCGCAGCGTGCAAGGCTCCGGCGACGTGAAGTACCACCTTGGCACCGAGGGCGTCTTCACCTCCGAGGACGGCAAGACGACACGGGTGTACCTGGCAGCGAACCCCTCCCACCTGGAGGCGGTCAACCCAGTTCTCGAGGGCATCGTCCGGGCCAAGCAGGACCGGCTCGACTTGCACGGCGAGGCGTTCACGGTTCTGCCGATCCTGATGCACGGCGACGCCGCCTTCGCGGGCCAGGGCGTCGTGCTGGAGACCTTGCAGCTGAGCCAGCTACGCGGCTACCGCACCGGCGGCACGATCCACGTGATCGTCAACAATCAGGTCGGGTTCACGACCGCGCCGAGCAGCTCGCGCAGTTCGGTCTACTGCACCGACGCCGCGCGCGGCATTCAGGCGCCGGTTTTCCACGTCAACGGTGACGACCCCGAGGCGTGCGTCCGGGTCGCGGAGCTCGCGTACGAGTACCGCCAGGAGTTCCACCGCGACGTCGTGATCGACATGATCTGCTACCGCCGGCGCGGCCATAACGAAGGCGACGACCCGTCGATGACGCAGCCGCTGATGTACAAGCTGATCGAGACATCACGTTGGAGGACGCGCAGACCGCGTTGCAGGACTACCAGGGCCGCCTGGAGCAGGTCTTCCTCGAGACCAAGGACGCGCAGTGGAAGACCCCGAGCGACCTCGACAACGCGACGATCATCGACGGCCTGGAGAGGCCGGAGGCGCAGGTCGCCGACGAGGCGCAGCAGCCTCGGTCGCACCCGACCGCGATCGACCCGAGCCTGATGGAGCGGCTCGGCGATGTGTGGACCGCCTTCCCGAAGGGGTTCACGGTGCACAAGAAGCTCAAGCCGATGCTGGAGAAGCGTGCGCAGATGACCCGTGACGGCGGGATCGACTGGGGTATGGGCGAATTGCTTGCGTTCGGGTCGCTGCTCGCCGAGGGCACGCCGGTGCGGCTCTCCGGACAGGACTCCCGACGCGGCACGTTCGTGCAGCGCCACGCGGTGCTCATCGACAAGATGACCGCCGAGGAGTGGACGCCACTGCTATATCTGGGCGGCGGGCAGGGCCGATTCTGGGTCTACGACTCGCTGCTGTCCGAGTACGCGTGCATGGGCTTTGAGTACGGGTACTCGGTGGAGCGCCCAGACGCGCTGGTCTGCTGGGAGGCGCAGTTCGGCGACTTCGCCGACGGGGCTCAGACGATCATCGACGAGTTCATCAGCTCCAGCGAGCAGAAATGGAACCAGCGGAGCTCCGTCGTGCTGCTCCTGCCGCACGGCTACGAGGGCCAAGGCCCGGACCACTCCTCGGCTCGGATCGAGCGTTATCTGCAGTTGTGCGCGCAGAACAACATGACGGTGGCCTACCCGTCGACGCCGGCCAGCCACTTCCACCTCCTGCGCCGCCAGGCGTACGCGCGGCCGCGCAAGCCGCTCATCGTGTTTACCCCCAAGCAGCTGCTGCGCCTGAAGGCCGCGCAGAGCTCGGTGCAGGACTTCACAACCGGCACTTTTCAGCCGGTGATCGCGGACCAGGCGCAACCGCCCCGCACCCAGGTGGATCGGGTGCTGCTCGCTTCCGCGCGGGTTGTCTACGACCTGGAGACTGAGCGGGTGAACCGCAACGACACGACGACGGCGATCGTGCGAGTGGAGCAGCTCTATCCGATTCCGGCTGTCGAGCTCGCACGAGAGCTGAACAGCTACCCGCACGCAGAGCTCGTCTGGGTGCAAGACGAACCGGAGAACCAGGGCGCCTGGCCGTTCATGATGATGAACCTGCCGTCGCAGCTCGCCGAGCAGGGTGAGACCCGGCCGTTGCGGGTGGTGTCGCGCCCCGCGTCGGCCTCACCATCCACGGGGTCGCACCGGCAGCATGACGTCGAGCGAGACGATCTCCTGGCCAGGGCGTTCGACCGCTGACCGGCACTCGACCCCTGCCGATGGGCGTTCGGACGGTCACGCGCGCTGTCTCCGATGCTCGTCCGTGCGCGGGGGTGGGGCACAATGCCGGTGTGTACTTCACCGATCGCGGCATCGAGGAGCTGTCGACCCGGCGCGGCGAGGAGGAGGTCACTCTGGACTGGCTGGCCGAACAGCTGCGCACGTTCGTCGACCTGAACCCGGAGTTCGAGGTGTCGATCGAGCGGCTGGCAACCTGGCTCGCCCGTCTGGACGACGACGAATGATCGACCGGGGTATCCCAGGACGACAGGCGGAGCAAAGGGTGAGTAAGCAGGCATGACGAACGACGGACACGACGCTCCCATGGAGTTCATCGCCAGCGCGGAGGCCTTGGCCCTCGACGGTCCGCGTGATGTCGGACTCGTCTTCGTCGGCGACGGGTTCATCTCCGGGTACGGCGACCCGAAAGCGCTCGGGTGGGTCAGCCGCGTCGTGGCGCGGACCTCTCACCCGGATCTCGACGTCACCGCCTACAACCTGGGGATCCGCGGCCAATCCTCGGCGGAGTTGCTCACCCGGTGGCGCGCGGAAGGGCTGCCGCGCTGGGCCGATCGGCGCGAGCGTCGCCTGGTGATCGGCGTCGGGCAGTGCGATCTCGACGAGCAGCTGACGACGGCCCGGTCCCGGCTGAACCTGGCCAACTTGCTGGACGACTCGACGGCGCGAGGCATTTCGCCGTTCGTCGTCGGTCCACCACCCACTTTGGATCCGGAGTCGAACCGTCGCGTGGAGGGTCTCGTGGAGGCGCAGGCCGACGTGTGCGCGCGTCGCAGCGTTCCCTACGTCGATTGCTACTACCCGCTGCTGGAACACGACCAGTGGCTGAGCGAGCTGACCGCGTCGGTCGATCAACGACACCCCGGGCAAGCCGGTTACGGTCTGCTCGCCTGGCTGGTGCTGCACGGCGGCTGGGAGCACTGGCTGCGCATCGCGCCGTGAGTGGGGGGCGCACCTGAGCGAAGCGGAAGGGGCGTCGATGCCTGTCCGGTTGCGAGGCGACGACACGCGATCTAGCGTGCCTGTGTCTGCAGACATGCGTCCTCTCCGCGACTTTCGGCGCCGCGGCGCGTCCGCCGGGAAGGAGGATCCGGTGCGTACCGTGTTTGCCCACGGACAACTTCGCCTCTACATGCTGCGCCTGCTCGAACAGGGCCCGTTGCACGGCTACGAGGTCATCCTCGACCTGCAGACTCGGTTCAATGGCCTCTACAGCCCGAGCGCGGGCACGATCTATCCGCGGCTGGCGAAGCTGCACGAACTCGGCCTGGTCGAGCACTCGAAGCAGGGGCGCAAGACGACCTACCGTCTGACGTCCGCCGGAGCGCTCGAACTGGACTCACGGCGCGACGAGCTGATCGCCTTGGACGTGAGCCTGGCCGAGACCGCGCGGCGACTCGCGCAAGAAGCGCCTCGCCGCGTCCGCGACGAGCCGGAGCGGCTTCGCGCGACCCTGATCACCCAGGACGAACCGCGGGCCCGGGTACTCGAAGATCCCGTGGACCCGATGCGCGAGGACGGAGACGGGCGGCGCGGACTCCCGCCGTCCGGCCCTCCCGGGACGGTCGGGTTGGCCGAGCTGCTGGTGGGCCGACTGGTCGTCGCGCTGACCCAAGATCAAGAGTCGGTGCGGCGCCTGCTGGCGCTGATCGGCGGCTTCGGGTGCGAACCGCACGGCCAAGACGCCCCCGAGGCCGCGCGGTTTGGACCCGACGCCTCTGACCGCGCTGGTCACGCGTCCAACGCAGCGCCGAACGCTCAACAGCTGGGTGAAGTAGCCGAGATCCTGCGTGCCTCATTCCTTCTCATCCGCGAGGTGCTGGAGACGCCGAGTCCCTGAGTCGCCGCGCCTTTGAGTCACTGCCGTCGGCAACCCGCACTCCGACCCGAGTCAGGACCCGGTAGCGCCGGGGCTGTCGGCGTCGGGGATCCAGGGGGTGCCGACCCGGAAGACCCGGGCCAGCGCGGTCGCGAGCAGCGCGTCGGGGCGCCCTTCACGCCGCTGTGTGGCGGTCACGTCGATCCGGTAGACGGCAGCCCGCTTCGTACGGTGCACCTCCGTGCCCTCGCACACGAGGTGATCTCCCTCGAACCCGCCGTTGAGGAACTCCGTGTGCACGTCCTGCGCGACCGCGAGCGAGCCGTGGCTGTTGCTGACCGCAGAGTGCACCACATCGATGAGCAGCATCGTGACACCGCCGTGCGCCGTCCCCGCAATGTTGAGGTGCCGCGCGGTGACCTCCATGGTCGCTTTCGCGTATCCCGGATACAGCTCCGTGATGTCGATGCCCAGCCACGCGGCGACTGGATCGGCGACGAGCGCGCGGTAAAGGTCCGCGTCGATCGTGGTCATGAGCGCCCTTTCGGCGGAAGGTCGGCGGCGGTGGCGGTGGCGAGGGTGGCCCGTCGTCAGGCGGTCAGCACCACCTTGCCGAACGCCTCGCCGGAGGCCAGGCGTTGAAACCCGCGGCCCGCTTCGGCCAACGGCACCACCTCGTCGATCTGCGGGTCGATGCCGCGGCGGACGACCAGCTGGGTGAGGCGCTCCAACTCGTGACGGTTGCCCATCGTCGACCCCACCACCCTCAGCTGCCGGAAAAAGATCTTGGTCAGCTCCGCCCGAGAAGGAGCGTCACCGCTGGTGGCCCCCGAGATCACGATCGTTCCGCCGGGGCGCAGCACGTTCACGGAGTGCGACCAGGTGGCGGCGCCCACCGTCTCCATCACGGCGTCCACCTTCTCGGGCAGGCGCTCTGCCGACCCGAACGCCGCTTCCGCGCCGAGCGCCAGCGCCTGACGGCGCTTCTCCTCATTGCGGCTCGTCACCCATACCCGCAAACCGGCGGCCACCGCCAACTGGATGCACGCTGTGGCGACGCCGCCGCCTGCACCCTGGACGAGGACCAGCGAGCCCGGGCTGACGTCGGCCCGGGTGAAGAGCATCCGGTACGCGGTAAGCCACGCGGTCGGCAGAGCCGCCGCCACCTCCCAGCTCATGCCCGCAGGCTTGTCGATGAGGTTCACGGTGGGCACCGCGACCCGTTCGGAGAACGTGCCCTGATACAGCTCAGACAGAATGGACCGGCGCGGGTCCAGGGTCTCGTCGCCGGACCATCCGGGCGAGGCCACCACGGCGTGCAGGATGACCTCGCGGCCGTCATCGGTCACGCCCGCGCCGTCGCAGCCGAGGACCATCGGCAGGCGGTCGGCCGGCAGTCCCACGCCCATCAGCGACCACAAGTCGTGATGGTTGAGGGTCGCGGCCTTCATCGTCACCACGCTCCACCCGGGCCCCGGCTCGGGCTCCGCGACCTCCCCGACCTTCAGGCCGGATAGTGGATCGTCCATGGACTGGCTGGCGGCGTAGGCGGCAAGCATGCGAAGAGACTAGCGAACCCCGAGCGCTCCAGTCGGCCGCGCCCGAGTCCAGCGCGGCCAGCGCCGACCCCCTGTGAGGCACGAATCGGTCTCGCCCGGACGGTGAGGCGTCACGGGTGACACCGTGCGCGGCGCTACGCTGTACCCGCAACGAGCGTGACCCCAGGGAGGATTGGTGCAGGTGCGGTCGCCCGTGGGCAAGGCCCGCGTCCGGAGGTGGTTCTGGGCGTTCGCGGACGTCGCGATATGGATCGTGGCGATCGTCGCGAGCGTGTTCCTGCGCTATGACGTCATGAACGGCGTCGTGTCCCCCAGCGGACTCACTGGCACCGCCTTGACCCTCGGGATCGCCTGCGGACTCGGCCAACTCGTATCAGGCACGATCCTGGGCCCGTACCGGGTGAGCCACGCGCGCGGGTCGTACGAAGAGACCTTCGACCTGATGCGATCGATGCTCGTCACCACGGTGGTCGCATTCCTGATCGTCTATTTCGTGTGGCACCCCCCGTACCTGCCGCGCGCGGCCCCCCTGCAAGGTGGCGGCTTCGCGCTGCTTGGCGCGTTCGGGCTGCGTCTGGCGTTCCGCTCCTTCCGGACCCACGAGATCCGGGGTCGCGACGCCGGGGCGCGGGCGGTCGTCTATGGGGGGGGCGACACCGGGCGCAGGCTGGTCAAGAGCGCGATCCGGGAGGCCGACGCGGGCATCATCCCCGTCGCCATCCTCGATGACACGAAGGAGCGGGGGCGGCTGCGGATCGAGGGCATCCCGGTACGTGGCGGCAAGACGGACCTGGTCGAGGTGGCCCGCCGGGAACGCGCCACGATGCTCGTCATCGCGGCGCCGCACGCGAGCGCTGCTGATCTGCGCGAACTGTCCGAGGGCGCGCACCAGGCGGAACTCACCGTCAAGATCGTGCCGTCCCTGTCGGAAGTGCTCGACACGGGGACGCCAGATGCACCGGATGGCACCCCGCGCGCCGAAATGGGCGGCGGGGTACGCGACCTGCGCGACCTCGACCTCACCGATCTGCTGAGCCGCCCACCCGTCCAGCTCGACACCACCGCCATCGCCTCCCAGCTGCAGGGCAAACGCATCCTCGTCACGGGGGCAGGTGGGTCGATCGGGTCCGAGCTGTGCCGACAGATCGCCCGCTTCGCGCCGGAACGCCTGTACCTGTTCGACCGCGACGAGTCCGGTCTGCAGGCCACCCAGATGAGCCTCACGGGTCAGGGCCTGCTCGACTCCGACGACGTGCTGCTCGCCGACATCCGCGACCCGGAAGGGCTGGCGCTGCTGTTCGCGCACGCGCGACCGCAGGTCGTGTTCCACGCTGCCGCCCTGAAGCATCTGCCGCTGCTGGAGTCGTTCCCGCTGGAGGCGTGGAAGACGAACGTGACCGGCACGCTCAACGTCCTGGCGGCCGCCGCAGAGGCGCAGGTCGAGGTGTTCGTGAACGTCTCGACCGACAAGGCGGCCGATCCAACCAGCACCCTCGGCTACAGCAAGCGCGTCACCGAGCGGCTGACCAGCCATTTCGCGAGGGAGCAGCCGGGTCGCTACGTTTCCGTGCGGTTCGGTAACGTCCTGGGCTCGCGTGGCTCGATGCTGCACGCGTTCACCGCGCAGATCGCCGCCGGCGGCCCCGTCACCGTGACCGACCCGGACGTGCGCCGCTACTTCATGCTCATCCCCGAGGCATGCCAGCTAGTACTGCAGGCGGGCGCGATCGGACACGACGGCGAGGTCATGGTCCTGCAGATGGGCGAGCAGGTCAAGATCATCGAAGTCGCCCGCACGCTGATCCGCATGTCCGGTAAGAAAGTCGACATCGTCTTCACCGGCCTGCGCCCGGGCGAGAAACTCGGGGAGGACCTGTTCGCGGGCGGCGAGGGTCGGCGAAGCACAGCCCACCCCCTCCTCGACGCGGTCGACGTGCCCGCGCTGGATCCGTCCCTCGTGCGCGGTGCGCCCCTCCACGACGCCGTCGCGGCGTACGAATGGATGCGCGGCGCGGCCCTCGGTTCCGACGCGGCGCGCGTGGAGCCCGCGCACGGCATCCACCCGGTGAGCGCAAACGGCGCTCCGCTGGAAAACGCCTCGCGCCCACCGCCGCACCCCCAGCACCCCTCCGGACCCGTCGCCCAACCCATCGCCCAGCAGGGCCCTGACAGGAGCATCCACCGATGACCAGCCCGGCTACCACCACCGCGCCCGGGCTCGCCGCCATGGCCGGGACGACGGTCGCCATCACCGGGGGGACAGGGTCGTTCGGGTCCACCATGGCGCGGCACCTACTGGGCGCCGACGTGGAGTGCGTGCACATCTTCAGCCGCGACGAGGCCAAGCAACACGATATGCGTCTGACGTTCGCCGACCCGCGGCTGCGGTTCTTCATCGGTGACGTGCGCGACGTGGAATCGTGTGCGGCGGCGTTTCGCGGGGTCGACTTCGTCTTCCACGCGGCAGCGCTCAAACAGGTGCCGAGCTGCGAGTTCTTCCCGATGCAGGCCGTGCGGACCAACGTGCTCGGCAGCGCGCACGTTATCGACGCTGCCGCCCGGTCGGGGGTCCGCTCGGTCGTGTGCCTGTCGACCGACAAGGCCGTCTACCCGGTCAACACCATGGGCATGACGAAGGCGCTGATGGAGAAGCAGGCGCAGGCGTTCGCGCGGCAGTACCCGGACTCCCCCACGACGATCTCGGTGACCCGGTATGGCAACGTCATGTATTCCCGCGGCTCCGTCATCCCCCTGTTCGTGCAGCAGGTGCGCGCCGGGCAGCCGATGACGATCACCGAGCCGACGATGACCCGGTTCCTGATGTCCCTCGAGGAGTCCGTCGACCTGGTGGTGTACGCGTTCGGTCACGCCGAGCCGGGCGACCTGTTCGTCCGTAAAGCGCCGGCGAGCACGGTGGCGACCCTGGCCCGCGCGGTCGCGGAGCTGCTCGGGAGCCCCAACCACCCGATCCGCGTCATCGGGTCGCGGCACGGGGAGAAGCTGCACGAGACGCTGTTGTCCCTCGAGGAGATGGCCAAGGCGCAGGACCGGGGAGACTACTACCGCGTGGGGGTGGACGCGCGGTCGATGCAGTACGAGCAGTACTTCGAGGAGGGCTCCCGCAGCGTCGCCGCGCTGGAGGACTACACCAGCGCGAATACGCGGCAGCTCGACATCGAGGGCACCACGGAGCTGCTTCGCCGGCTCCCGGAATTCCAGTCCCTGCTGGGAACAACGCCGTGAGCCCACGGTCTGCGGGCGACGCGGCCGGTCGCGCGCCGCGACGGGTCGTCGTCACCGGGAGCGCCGGTTTCCTCGGCTGGCACACACGCGTACGCCTGTCGACGTCGGACCTCTTCGAGGCGGTGCCGATCGATCGATCCGCATTTTCGGGGCCGGCCCTGGAGGTCGCCGTGGCGCGCGCGGACGCGGTGCTGCACCTCGCGGGCGTCAACCGGGGATCGCCCGACGATGTCCGCGACGGAAACGTTGCCCTGGCCGACCGGCTCATCCACGCGTTGGCCACGACGAACAGCAGGGCGCGCGTCGTTGTCGCGGGCAGCCTGCAGGCTGACCTCACCGGCGCCGCCCAAACCCCGTACGGGGTAGGCAAGCGGCGCGCCGCGCAACGTCTGGCCGAGGAAGCGGTCCGAGCGGGCCGGACCTGCGCGGAAGTGCGGCTGCCGAACCTGTACGGCGAGCATGGGCGACCGGACTACAACAGCTTCGTGGCCACGTTCGCGCACCGGATCGCCGCGGGCGAAGAACCGACCGTCACCGGTGACCGGTCCATCCCCCTGCTGCACGTGCAGGACGCCGTGGCCGACCTGATCGGTGCTGCCACCGACCAGGACCCGTCGCCGCTGATCCGGCCCGACCACGCGTCCGACCTGAGGATCTCGTGGGTGCGCGACCGGCTGGCGGGGTTCCGTGAGGTCTACGCCCGCGGGGAGATCCCGGCCCTTCCCGACGCCGTCGACGTTGCTCTGTTCAACACGCTGCGGGCCGCCTGGTGGGACCAGGGCCGCCGCACCATCGCGGCCACCCCGCACCGCGACCCGCGCGGCTCGTTCGTGGAGGTGCTGCGCCAGCACGGCGGCCCCGGGCAGACTTCGTTTTCGACGACGGCGCCGGGCATCACCCGCGGCGACCACTTCCACCTCCGCAAGATCGAGCGGTTCCAGGTCGTGTCGGGGCGCGCGATGATCCGGCTGCGGCGAGTCGGCACGGACGAGCTGGTGGAGATCCCCGTCGACGGCGAACGCCCCGTCGCGGTGGACATGCCGACCCTGTGGACCCACTCGATCACGAACACGGGGGACGACGACCTGTTCACGATCTTCTGGATCAGCGAACCGTTCGACCCGGCCGACCCGGACACCTACCCCGAAAGAGTTCTGCGATGACCCCCGCGAAGGACCCCGCGAAGGCCCCCACGAAGACCAAGGTGATGACCGTCGTCGGGACCCGGCCCGAAATCATCCGCCTGTCCCGTGTGATCGCGCGCCTCGATGCCACCTGCGACCACGTGTTGGTGCACACGGGGCAGAACTACGACTACGAGCTGAACGAGATCTTCTTCGAGGAGATGGGGATCCGGAAGCCGGACCGCTTCTTGGACGTCGACACCGGCTCGCTCGGCACGGTGCTCGGAGGCGTCCTGACCGCCACCGAACGGGCGATCCGCGACGTGCGCCCCGACGCCTTCCTCGTGCTGGGCGACACCAACTCGTGCATCGCCGCGCTGATGGCGCGCCGGATGGGCGTGCCCGTCTACCACATGGAGGCCGGCAACCGCTGCTTCGACCTCAACGTGCCGGAAGAGACCAACCGTCGGATGGTCGACCACATCAGCGACTACAACCTCGTCTACACCGAACACGCCCGTCGCAACCTGCTCGCCGAGGGCATGCACCCGCAACGGATCGCGCTCACCGGGTCGCCGATGAAGGAGGTGCTGCTGCACCACGCGGCGCAGTTCGACGCCTCTCCGGTCCTGGGAGAGTTGGGGCTGACGCGTCGGGAGTTTCTCCTCGTCAGCGCCCACCGCGAGGAGAACATCGACCACCCTGCGCGGCTGGGCGCGCTGCTGGACTGCCTGGAGGCAGCGCAGCGCGCCTACGACGTGCCCATGCTGGTCTCAACGCACCCGCGGACCCGCCAGCGGCTCGACGCGTTGGCGTCGTCGACCGGACGGGTGCTCCCCGAGTCGATCACCTTCCACAAGCCGCTGGGGTTCATCGACTACGTACGGCTTCAGAAGGAAGCGCTCGCCGTCCTGTCCGACTCGGGCACCATCAGCGAGGAGTCCTCCATCCTGGGCTTCCCGGCGGTGACGCTGCGCGACTCCATCGAACGCCCCGAGGCCCTCGATACGGGCGCCATCGTCATGACAGGCCTTGACCCCGACAACCTCGTCGAGGGCCTCGCAGCCGTGCTGGCCAGCCGCGACGAGCGGGGCGACGTGAATCCGGTCGTCCCGGCCGACTACGCGATCGACAATTGCTCCGAACGGGCCGTGCGGTTCCTCCTGTCGACCCACGCCCGCCACGAGCAGTGGTCGGGTCTGCGCCCGCGAGCCTGATGGCGCAGGACGTCAGCCCGCGGGGAGCCCACCTGCTCGCCAGGGCCGGCCGCCTCTGGACTGCGGCGCTCATCCTGCTGGGGCTCCTCCTGGCCTGGGCGACGCAGGTGAGCTCGCGCCTGCAGGGGCCGTGGCGCGTCGGTGCGCTCGCCCTCGGGCTGTGCGTCGGCATTGTCGTGCTGTCCGCGGTCGCGAGCACGCAGTGGTGGCGGTCACGAACCGTGTGGGCGTGGCTGGCGTTCTGGATGGTGTGGGCGGCGACGCTTCCGTGGACACTGCGTCCGGCCGCGATGCCGACGCCCGACCCGATCGGTGCTGCACGGGAGGCCCAGCAGGTCGCGGCGGGGCTGAAGTATCCGATCCAGGTGCCCCCGTTGTCCGGCGGTGACGAGGTCACGCAGCTCGCGCTGGCCGCCGCCGTGACCGGGGCGATGCTGCTGCTCGCGGGGGGCACGCGGCGAGGCGTGCTCGCGTTCCGGGCGCTGTGGCTCGCGGTGCTGTGGTCGACGGCGCCGGTCGCGATCCGGGAAGTCCTGACGGACCAACACATCATCACGACGACGTACGACGTGTGGTTCTTCACCCCGCATACACCCTCTGGGCCGTTTCAGAATCCGAACAACTACGCGTGCGTGCTCGCGTGCGCCGTGGGCGTCCTGCTGGTGTGGGCGCTGGACACCTCGTCGCGCTGGTGGACGGGGGTGTTGGTGGCCTCGGTGTCGCTCGCCGCGACGCTGGCGTTCGCCACCGGCGGGCGCGCGACCCTCGTGGCCATCGTGCTGCAGGTGCTCGCGGCGCTCGTCGTGGCACTACGCCGGCAGGGTTTGGGCGGCCGCCCAACGATGGGCGCGGGCCGGTCGACGGGGCGTCGTGCCGTCGTAGCCGGCGCCGGCGTCCTGGTCGGGGGCGCTCTCGTCGTCCTGACGCTGGTGCCGACGCTGACGTCGCGCAACCCACTTTTGCGACTGTTCGCGACCGGTGACGGCGAAGCGGCGGCGTACGACTCCTTGCGGTTCGCCCTGACCCGTACCGGGCTGCGCTACTGGTGGGAGCATCCGTGGCTCGGTACCGGCGCGGGGACGTTCGAGACGCGCCTGGCCACGGAACTGCCGAACGACGTGAGCAACCAGACGATCAACCTGCACAACGCGTTCGTGGAGATCCTCAGCCAGTACGGGATCGTGGTGTTCGCCCCGTTCGCGCTGCTGCTGCTCGTGCTGGTCTGGCGAGTCGTGGACAAGCGGCCTCTCAGGCATCGTCCCCTGCGCCCGACACGACCCCGGGCGCCCGAGTCGACGCGCAGCGGGGTGCTGGTCGCTGAGCCGAGGGGATCGGCGCAGGGTGTCCGGCGGGCCAACTACCGCCTCGAGTTGGCCTCGCTGCTGATGATGATCGCTGTGACCGGTGTCGTCGTGAGTTCCGCGTTGGCGCTGCCCATGTGGTTCGTGATGATCGCGCACGCGACCCACCTCGGCTGGGCCCTCGAGAGCCGTTGACGACGGCGGACTGCGCCGCCTCTGGATCCGGGTCATGGGGCGAGGTAGCCTATTCACTAGTCGCTTACTCAAGGACTCGTGAACTGCTCGAAGGGGCCCGTGATGTCGAACCCGATCCTCGATGAATCCGTCCAGTCCGTCCGCGACCTTCTCGGCAGCGAGCTGGATGGCATCACCGTGGAGCGGGCTGCCCTGGGTCTGTTCTTCAGCGGCGTGAAGCTCAGCAGCGGCGAGGCCGGCGTGTGCTTCACCCCGATCAAGGAGATCCCGGAGGCGGTGTGTTGCCCCAGTTCAGGCAACGCCATGCCCCTGTCTGGCCGACTCTCGGGCCGGTCGGCGAACGCCTACCTCGACGACGTGTCCTCCGACAACGCTCTCAAGAAGACGCTGGGCATCGCGACCCTGAATGCGCTGAGCCTGCGACTCACCCAGGCCGGGCTGGCACCCCAGTTCGAGGTCGGCGGCGACGCCTTCGACGAGGTCGAGATCGCTCCCGGGGACAAGGCCGTCGTCATCGGCGCTCTGGTGCCGGCGCTCAAGCGCTTCGCTCGGCTCGGGGTGGACTACACGGTGCTCGAGATGGACTCGCGCACGCTCAAGGGCGACGAGCTGAACCACTTCGCGACCGCTGATCGCTACCTGGAGTTCCTGCCCCTCGCGGACGTCGTGATCATCACCGGGGTGACGCTCATCAACGACACCCTTCCCGAGCTGCTGAGTCACCTGAAGCCGGGCGCCAAGGTCTCCCTGGCCGGCCCGACGGTAAGCATGCTGCCGCAGCCTCTCTTCCGCCGCGGCGTCACGATGGTCGGCGGCATCGTCGTCACCGACCCCGATCGCTGCCTCGACCTGCTCAGCGAGGGCGGATCTGGTTACCACCTCTTCGGCAAGTGCGCCGAGAAGACGCTGATTCGACGTCAGGAGCCCCCAGGCCTCGTCCCGCGCCAAGACCACTCCCACGCGACGGTCTGACGAACTGGCACCCGGCTGGTTCAGGGGCTAACCGGTGTCCGGGTTTGTCCGATGCGTTCGATCCGCCGAGCGCTCCGGACGTGGCCGCGAACGGTCAGGTCGACACGGGGGGCGGGACGGGGGGCGGCACCGAGGCCGGCACGGGGGCCGCCCGCGCGGGACCTACCGGCGCCCCGTCGACCCACACGCCCGCGATATCCGTTGGGGCGCCGAGCGTGAACACTTTGGCAAGCGCGTCGTCGGCGTCCTGCGCGTGCGCGAGACCGACGGACAGCGGATCTCCCGGCCGCGGGCGAAGCCAGACCGCGTCGAACCGCTTGCCGACCGATAGGTCCCCCACCTCGCCCTCCAGGCCGAGGGCCTGTGCGCCTGCCGCGGTGGCCAAGTACAGCAGTTGGGCCGAGGACAGCAGAAGCCCGTCCGGCTGCAGGCGCTGCACGACGTACGCCTGGAGGCCCTCTTTGAGCAGACAGAACCCGGTGCCCCCACCGACGTCGCTGCCCAGGGCGACCGCGACTCCCGCGTCCAGGTGTGCCCGCAGCGGGAACAGTCCACTGCCCAGCGCGCAATTGCTGGTCGGGCAGTGCGCCACGGCGGTCCCACGATCCGCGAGCAGCTCCAGCTCCTCGCCCCCGGGATGCACGTTGTGCGCCAAGACGCTGCGGGCCTGCAACAACCCGTGCCGGTCGTACGCGTCCGTATACGACGCTGCCCCGGTCAGCCGCATCACGTCGGCGACCTCGACGGGGTTCTCGTTGACATGGGAGGTGAACAGCGTTCCCGGCACATCCCGCAGCACCTGGGCGCACGCCTCGAGCATCTCCTCGCTGGTCGACAAGGCGAACCGCGGAGTCACGGCGTAGCGCACCCGCCCCGCTGCGTGCCAGCGTCGGGCCAGCTCGACCGACTCGCGGTGAGCCCGGTCCGGAGTCGTCAGCAGCTCGGGAGGCAACAACCGGTCGCCGACGACGAGCCCGCTCGTCAGTCGTAACCCGGAGGCGGCCGCCTGGACGAAGAAATCGTCGACGGCGTCGGCGAAGTGCGCCCCGAACACGAGTGCGCTCGTTGTACCGGAACCCACCAACCCAGTGAGGAACTCGGTCGCGACCGACCGGGCGACGCTCGGGTCGGCCAGTTTCGCCTCCTCGCGCAGCGCGCACTTGTCGAGCCACTCCAGCAAGGGCATGCCCAGCCCGCCGATGATGCGCACTTGCGGGTAGTGCACGTGGGTGTCAACGAAACCGGGCAGGAGCAGGCCCTCGCGCAGGTCGACAACCTCTTCGTCGGTGTGCTCAGCGCGGACCCGGCAGTAGCCGCCTCGGTCGAGGATCGCCCCGCCTGCGACCAGGAGCGCGCCGTCCTGATCGCATCGCAGCGTCCCGCCGTGGAACGGGTCTTGCGGCGTGTCCAGGAGCTGGGCGCGGTAGATCGTCACCCCAGGTTTTCCGCTCCGTCGGCCAGCCGGACGCTCTGGGCGGGTCGAGGGTCTGGGCGACCCGCCCCGGCCCCGACCACCGCACCTTCCTCCACCTCGACGTTGACCAGGTGGCCGACCGCCCGCTCGGATTCGTGCACGGGTGGCGGACCCTCCGATGGATCCGGCTCCCCGTGAGCGGTGTGAGTCCACCCCGGGTCGGTCGGATCCTGCCCGGACGATCTCCGGGCCGCCTCGATGGCCCAGTACACCGCCTCGGGAGTTGCCGGCGAGGCGAGGTCGACGCTGATCCCCGGGTCGCCGAACGCCGCGACCGCCTGGCGCAACGCCTCCCGCACGGAGAACGCCAGCATCAGAGGCGGTTCCCCCACGGCCTTGCCGCCGTACACGACACCCTCCTCGTGCGCCCGGGGAAGCAGCGCGACGTGGAACTCCGTGGGCATCTCAGAGAAGCTCGGCAACTTGTAGGTGCTCGCCGCCTGGGTGGCCAGCCGCCCGCGGGTCGGCCCCGACCCCGTGTCCCAGCGCAAGTCCTCCAGCGTGAGCCAGCCGGCGCCTTGCACGAACCCGCCCTCGACCTGGCCCAGGTCGACCAGCGGGGAGAGGCTGTCGCCCACGTCGTGCAGGATGTCGACCCGACGGGTGGTGTAGGCCCCCGTGAAGCCGTCCACCTCGACCTCGCTCGCGGCCACGCCGTACGCGAAGTACTTGAACGGGTGCCCGTGCATGACCGTCGAGTCCCAATGCAGGCCCTCCGTGCGGTAGAACCCCGCGGCCCACAACTGGACCCGTCGGAAGTACGCGACGCGGATCAGGTCGTCCCAGTTCAGCGTGATCTCACTGCCGAGGCCGCTGACGTGCCCGTCAGCGAACACCACGTCGTTCGGATGGACGCCGATCTCACCGGCCGCCACGTTGCGCAGCCGGTCGACGATCTGCTCACAGGCATTCTTGACCGCTCCGCCGTTCAGGTCCGCGCCAGAACTCGCCGCTGTCGCGGAGGTGTTCGGGACCTTGTCGGTGCGGGTCGGCGCCAGCCGCACCCGCGGCAGCGGCACGCCGAGCGCCGTGGCCGCCACCTGCAGCATCTTGGTGTGCAGGCCCTGCCCCATCTCGGTGCCACCGTGGTTGATCAGCACCGAGCCGTCCCGGTAGACGTGCACGAGGGCGCCGGCCTGGTTGAACGCGGTGAGATTGAAGGAGATCCCGAACTTGACCGGGGTCATCGCCAGGCCGCGCTTACGGTCCGGGTGCTCGCGGTTGAAGGCATCGATCTCGCCTGATCGCTCCCGGATCCGTCCCGAACTACTCACCCCACGCCAACACCGCACCAGCCGTTCGACGTCCGTGACGGGCTGACCGTACGGGGTGGGCTGGCCCTCGCGGTAGAAATTGCCCTGACGCAACTCCATCGGGTCGATCCCCAGCAGCGGGGCGCAGCGACCCAGGATGTCCTCGATGACCAGCATGCCCTGCGGCCCGCCGAAGCCGCGGAACGCCGTGTTGGACTGCTTGTGCGTACGCGCGATCCGGCCGTGCACCCGCACGTGCGGGATCCAGTACGCGTTGTCGGCGTGGCACAGCGCTCGAGCCAGCACCGGTTCGGACAGGTCCAGGCTCCAACCGCCGTCGGCCGTCAAGGTGGCGTCGAGCACCACCAGATGACCCTTCCCGTCGAACCCGACTCGCCACCGCGCGTGGAAACCGTGCCGCTTGCCCGTCATGGTCAGGTCCTGGGTCCGGTTGAGGCGCACCCGCACCGGTCGACCGGTCAGGGTGGCCCCCAACGCGGCGATCGCGGCGTAGCCGTGCGGCTGCATTTCCTTGCCGCCGAATCCGCCCCCCATCCGCAGGCATTGGACGGTCACCTGGTGGTTAGCGACGCCGAGGACGTGGCTGACGATCTCCTGCGTCTCGCTGGGGTGCTGCGTACTGGACTGCACGAAAATCTGCCCAGCCTCATCGATCATGGCCAGCGCGCATTGCGTTTCCAGATAGAAGTGTTCCTGGCCGGAGAACGTGAACTCCCCGTTGAACACGTGAGCGCACCCCGGAAGGGCTGTCTCGACGTCTCCGCGTTGCACGGTCGGTTGACCGCCTTGGAAGGATCCGGCGTCGATCGCCTCCTGCACCGTGATCAGCGACGGCTGCGGGTCGATGTCCACCTGCACGGCCTGTGCCCCGAGGCGGCCCGCCTCGAGCGTCTCGGCGAGAACCCAGGCCACAGGGTGCCCGTAGTACATGACCTCATGGGGAAAGAGCGGCTCGTCGTGCTTGGTCCCTGCGTCGTTGACCCCTGGGACGTCCGCCGCGGTCAGCACGCGAACGACGCCGGGCACCTGCTGGGCGGGGGAGACGTCGAGGCGGGTGATGCGCCCATGGGCGACGGCGGTCTGCACCGGGTAGGCATGCAAGACGCCGACCGTGCGAGCCACGAGGTCGTCGGTGTATAAGGCGTGCCCTGTGACGTGCAGGGCGGCCGACTCATGCGGGATGTCGCGACCCACGACTGCGCCCTCTGGCCGCTGCGACAGAGCACTCATGTCAAGACCTCCTGGGGACGAGCGTTGGGCTCGGGATGGCGGGCGTGCAGCTTGCGCAAGGCCTGCCCCAACATGGCACTGCGGTAGGCCGCGCTCGCTCGATGGTCATCCAATGGCGTCCCCTCCCGCGAAAGGAGCTGGGCCGCGGCCTCCACGGCCTGCCGTGACCAGGGGCCGCCGACCAGGGCGGCCTCCGTGGCGCGGGCCCGCAACGGCGTCGCGGCCACCCCACCGAGCCCGATGCGAGCAGCCGGCGATCTTGTGGAACGCGGTCAGTTGGGGCGTCGGCATCGAAATCCGTACGGAGCGGATCAACTCGTCACGACGGCGCTCGGTTTGGCGATAACCGGTGAAGAAGTCCTCCGTCGCCACCTCGCGGTCGCCGTCGATGCTGGCCAGGACGACGCGCGCACCGAGCGCGAGCAGGACCGGAGGGCTGTCCCCGATCGGAGATGCAGTACCGAGGTTGCCGCCGAGCGTGGCGCTATTGCGAATGAGCCTCGAGGCGAACTGCACGAACAACTCGTCGAGGACCGGGAGGCGACCCGCCAGGCCGCGCTCGATCTCAGTGAGCGTCAGCGCGGCACCGAGCTCGATGGCATCGGCGCCCACCCGGAGCTCCCGCAGTTGGGGCACCTGCTCGATCCCGAGCACCAGCGCGGAGCGCAGGCCGCGCAGATTCACCTCGACGCCGCGATCGGTGGAGCCGGCGACGATGTCGATGTCGGGGTGTTCACGAAGGATGGTGAGCGCCTCGTCGAGGCTGCTCGGGTGAAGGAATGCCCCGCGCGTCCCTTCGATTCGCCCCAGGTGGAGCGCCGGGGGCGGCTGACCCTGCCGCCGAGCCAGCGGGTCGCTCGGCCCAGGCGTATCCAGGCCGTAGGCGGCGTCCTTGATGGGGCGATACCCGGTACACCGGCACAGGTTGCCGGACAGGGCGTGCAAGTCGAAGCCGTTGGGGCCCCGCTCGCCGTCACCGGACCCCGAGCCCTCGCCTCCGGCGGGCGCGGTTGTCGCGCTCTCGACCTGTACGGAACCGTGGTGCGGCGCGCCGGGAGCCTGGTCCGCGGCGGTGCCGGTGGCCTCCGAGCGGTCAGGACGGTAGTACTCGGCCGCCATGGAAACCACGAATCCGGGCGTGCAGTAACCGCACTGCGAACCGCCGGCGGCGGCCATCGCCCGCTGGGTGGGATGCAGGTCGGCCGGGCCGCCGAGTCCCTCGCTGGTGAGCACCTCCTGGCCCGCCAGCGCGGCCGCCGGGACCAGGCACGCGTTCACCGGGGTCCATAGGCTGAGCGGCTCTTCGCCGGACGGCCCGCAGGCCGAGCCGTCTTCGAACTCGACCGCCACGACCGGCTTCAGGACGAGGATGGCGCACGCGCCGCATTCACCCTCCGCGCACCCTTCCTTGGCGCCGAGCAGGCCCTGAGCGCGAATCCAGTCCAGGGCGGTGGTGTCGGGGTCTACGTCGTCAAGGGTGCGAGGAAGCCCGTTGAGGATGAGAGGGGGTGCTGACGCCATATCCAACTCCTGTCGCTGTCCGTCCGTCTTTTTCCGAAGCGTGCGTTCCCACCGGTGCAATGGATCGAGGCTGCGCACCTGCGAGCCGCCGGCCGCTACACTCCCTCGACGAAGCGCGTACGGGCCGACTGGATGGGGTTTGCCTCCGCGACCAGCTCATCGAACCGGTTGCCGGCGATCTTGGCGATCTCGACGAGAGCGGTGGAGTGCTCGTGCTCCGGAGAGTTGTTCATCCGCTCCCACCCCTGTTCCAGGATGTCTTCGAGGCTGTGCCGATCACGCACAGACATGATCAGCGGGAAACCGAACCGTTCGCGGTAGTCGGCCGCCACCTCCGCAAGCCGGGCGTGCTCTTCATCGTTCAGGCCGGTCAGGCCGAGGATGAGACGGCCACCGGTGGATCCCCCGCTCGCGTCCTCTTCTCCTGACGCAGGCGCCGCGTTCGCCGCCCCGAGACCGGGGTAGGCATCCATCAGCGAGCGCTGCTCTTCGCGGCTTGCCGCGAAGACCGCGGTCGCGAAGGCGCGTCGCAGATCCATCGTGTCGGCGAAGGGCCTGGCTTCAGCCACCCGCTCGACGGGCCAGGCGGGTCCATCGAAGAGCTCCCGGAACGTGTGCGTGAACTGCTGCTCGCTCATCGTGTTGACGTCCTCAAGGTGCACGAGGTGACCTGGCTCGCCGGCGAGCGCCGGGCCCTTCTCACGACCCACGTGGTGGAAGAGCAAGTTCAACCCGATAGCGGTGAGTGAGCCCAGCGTGATCCCGGAGCCCAGCAGGATCTGCGCCCAACTCGGCACGGCCTTGGCGACGTCGGGCTGCGAGGTGACATACACCGCGAGCCCGATGCTGGTGCCGACGATGACGACGTTGCGATGGTCGTGGAAGTCCACCCGTCCCAGGGTCTGGATGCCGACGACGGCGACGGTAGCGAACATGGCCAGCGCGGCACCTCCCAGGACGGAGTGCGGGATGCCTGCGACGACGGCCCCCGCCTTGGGCACCAAGCCGATGAGAATCATGATCACGCCGGCCGAGGCGACCACCCAACGGCTCTTCACCCTGGTCAGACGCACCAGACCGACGTTCTCTGCGAAACACGTGTACGGGAAGGAGTTGAACACCCCACCGATCGTGGTGGCCAGGCCGTCCGCGCGCAGCGCCCGCGCGATGTCCTCGGAGCCGATCCGCTTCTCCACGATCTCGCCGGTGGCGAACACGTCACCGATGGTCTCCACCCCGGTGATCAGCATGACCACCACCATCGACACGATCGCCGCCAGGGAGAACGTGGGCCAGCCGAAGTAGAACGGGGTGACCACCCCAAACCACGGAGAGGGGTCAACCGCGTCGAAGTGCGCATCGCCCATGGCCCAGGCAACCAGCGTTCCGATGACCAGGCCGGCCAGAACGGCGACGGTGGCCAGGAACCCCGTGAAGAATCGCTGGATGGCCACGATGAGTGCCAGCGTGCCGAGCGCGTATGCCATGTTTCGGCCGCTGGTCGGGTCGAGCGATGGCCCCGCGCCACCGGCGGCATCGGCGGCCGCGACCGGCAGCAATGCCAGGCCGATGATCGTGATCACCGACCCGGTCACCACCGGCGGGAAGAACCGGACGAGTTTGCTGAAGTAGGGCGCAACGAAGAACGTCGCCAGGCCGGCGACGATCACCGCACCGTAGATGGTCAGCAGGCCGGTCGTGCCGCCACCGGCGGCCAAACCGATGGCAATCATCGGGGACACCGCGGTGAACGTCACCCCTTGGAGGAGCGGCAGCCGCACGCCGACCTTCCAGAACCCGACGGACTGGATGATGGAGGCGATCCCGCAGGTGAACAGGTCGGCGTTGATGAGGTGGATGAGCTCGGCCGTGCTCAGACCGATGGCGTTGGCCAGGAGGATGGGCACGATGACTGCACCGGCGTAAAACGCCAGCACGTGTTGGAGGCCATACACTGCCAGTTTGGGTACGGGTAGGACTTCGTCGACAGGATGCACGCGGCGCGCGGGTGGGTCAGCTAGCTTGGCTGGGGCTGATGACATCGGGTCGCACCCTTCATGGTGAAGACCCCGTAGATGAGCGGAGCCGTCGCAGCCCGGGCGCATCAACGGTGCGTCCCGGGCTACGGAGTGGGGTTGTCGGGGCCCAGCACCTGGGGGCACGACCTGATCCCCGCACAGTTAGGCCACCCACACAGATGGACGGCGGCCTCACGACCCCTCGTGATCGCATCCGATGGATTCCATAGGCGAACCCACCTGTGCTGGATGGGGAAGATCATAAATCCGCTCTGAAAGAACGGTCAAGGGCGCTACGGCGCTCCAACCTGCAGCGTTGGGAGAGAAGCGTGCGAGAGCCGATCAGGCTCGGGCTGGCGCGGGTACGCGGTAAGTCAATGCTGCCCACCCTGCGCGACGGCGACCGGCTCCTCGTCGCGTACGGGCTGCGCCCTCGACCCGGGCGTCTCGTCCTGTGCCAGCTGCCGCCAAATACGGACGGCGTTCCCCGGCCTCTGGCCGTCAAACGACTCATCGGGCCAGCGCCGGGTCCGCGGGCGCCGTACGGGGTGCGGTGGGGCAGCTCCGCGCAGGACCGCGGCTGGTGGGTGGAGCGCGACAACCCGGCAGAGGGGGTCGACTCGTGGCTCGTGGGAGCCCTCCCCGACGACGCGATCCGCGCCGCGGTCCTGGCCCGACTGCCCCGCCGCCCCCGCCTGCTCAGGTAGCCTGATCGCCACGAAAGGGAGTAGTCCACAACGCCCGCGTCGACATGCTGGCCCGATAGGCCCGGCGCGGCGGCCACGGTCTCGACCGCCATCCGGTCGAGAGGTTTCTGCGGCGGGCGAGACTTTCGACCGGTGATCTATGCACAGTCAGCACCGGCCGAGGTCGTCCCTTGCCCTCGGCCTGGTGTCGAGGGGAGCGATGTGTCCGCCTTCTTGCTGAGCACGGCCGTGATCTTCGTGGCCGAGCTCGGCGACAAGAGCCAGCTACTGGCGCTGACGTTCGCCACCCGCTACCGCGCCCGGGACGTGCTGATCGGGATCACGGCCGCCACCGCCCTCGTGCACCTCGCGAGTGTCGGCATCGGCGCGGCCATCGGGTCGGCGCTCGCCGGCGTGCAGTGGATCATGTCGTTCGCTGCCGGCGCCGCGTTCCTCGGGTTCGGGCTGTGGACGCTGCGCGGCGACGAACTCAGCGACCGCGAGAGCGACAAGGGCAGGGGCAGGGTCCATCGGAGCAGTGGTGCCGCCATCGTCGCCGTCGCCGTGGCCTTTTTCCTCGCCGAGCTCGGCGACAAGACGATGCTGGCGACGATCACGTTGGCCACGCAGGAGCAGTGGTTCGGGACGTGGGTCGGCTCGACGCTCGGCATGGTGGCCGCGGACGCGCTGGCCATCGCCGGGGGCGCGTTCATCGGGCGCAAGCTGTCGGCCCGCGTGGTCAGCATCGGCGCGGCGGCGGCGTTCTTCGTGTTCGGCTTCCTGCTGATCGCCCAGGCGTTGGGGCAGCGGCCTTGAATCCGGCGTCGCCTCGCCTCTGCGATGCCACGGACGAGACGGCGCGCGTCGCGGTACCGTGCCTCTAGGCGGTCCACCGGGCCCATGAACGCAGGGAGGGGTGCGCCGATGCGCGATCCGGACAAGCAGCGGGAGACGCTGCGCAAGGCAGCCGAGGCGCGCCGAAAGACCCCGCTCGAAGGACGCCGCGCCTTCATGCACGAGTTCTCCAAAGAGATCGCCATCGTCCTCGGCCTGGCGCTCATGGTGCTCGTCTACCTGATGCAGCGCTGACGAAGGCACGACGACGATATCGGTCGGCGGTATCGGTGATTGTCGGTCGTTTTCGGGTCGTTTTCGGTCGTTGCCGATCTTCGTCGAGTTGCCGCAGCGCACCTCGGGTTGTCCATTCCTCCAGGTCAGGCGCTTAATGCGAAATGTTGGCATTAGATATCCGGACTGTCGATCCCGCGGCACCACGGGTAGGGTCGGGGTCGTATCCACCGACACATCCGAAGGGACACAGCATGTTTTCCCTGTTCGCTCCCGAGGTCGAGGTCAGCGCTCACTGCGACCTCCCCTGCGGCGTGTACGACCCGGCACAGGCCAGGATCGAAGCCGAATCGATCAAAGGCATCTGTGAGAAGGTCGCCGCCAATCCCGAGCACGACTTCAAGGCCCGCGCCACGTTCATCAAGGAGCAGCGCAGCCAACTCGTCAAGGAGCACCTGTGGGTGCTGTGGACCGACTACTTCAAGCCGCCGCACTTCGAGAAGTATCCGCAGCTGCACACCCTGTTCAACGAGGCCACCAAGCTCGCCGGCGCGGCGGGCACAAAGGGCCTCTTCGACATCTCCGTCACGGACCAGCTGCTGGCCAAGATCGACGAGATCGCCGAGATCTTCTGGGAGACCAAGAAGGCGTGACGTGCTCGACCTCTATGTGACGTCTGGATCGCACCGGTCCAGCTTGACGCCCCATTCGGCCTACCACCACGACTGACCTAGTCATTCGGACGTCGTCATTCGTGCGCGGCGGTCGACGGACCGACACGGTTCGTCGACCGCCGCGCGTGCGAGCAGGCCATATCGTCCACGCGGACGCAGCTACAGGCGCGCGACGCCCGCGCCGGCGGGAGAACGTCCCTGCCGCGGCGTCAGGGTCTCGCCGTGCTGGCGGTACGTGCGACCCGTTTGCGGACAGCGCCACAGGCCGCTGCCCCCGTCCTCCAGGGGGACACCGGCCTCCCCCACCCAGCGAATCCGGCGCGCCGGGTTGCCCGCCACCAGCGCGTACGCGGGCACGTCTTTCACCACCACGGACCCGGCGGCCACCAGCGCCCACGCCCCGATCGTGACGGGCGCGACGCACACCGACCGCGCCCCGATCGACGCGCCGTCGTGCACGTTCACGCCGACGGCATCCCAATCGTCTCCCCGTTTCAGCTCGCCATCCGGGCTGATCGAGCGGGGGAAGAGGTCGTTCGTGAAGACCACGGCCGGTCCGACGAACACGCCCGTGCCGAGCCTCGCGGGCTCGTACACCAACGCGTAGTTCTGCAGCTTGCAGTGGTCACCCATGACCACGCCGTTGCCGACGTACGCGCCGCGCCCCACGATGCAACCTCGACCGAGGACCGCCCCCTCACGGACCTGCGCCAGGTGCCAGATCGAGCTCTCATCACCGATCTGCGCCTCGTCGCTGACGTCGGCGCTGGGCTGGATGCGTACGGTCATGGTTTGCCTCCTGAAGTAGGTCCGGGACGTGGGCGGGAGAAGCCCTCCGCGGAGGGCGGCGAGTCAGGCTCGGCGAGGGCGGCGAGGGCGGCGACGGCGTCAGCCAGTTCGTCGTACGGGGTGCGCTGCTCGCGCGCCTGGGCACCCTCGACGGCCAGCCCCTGCCGCATCGCATCCAACCGCGTCGGGTCCACCGCCCAATCCCTGAGCACCTGGCTGACTGCGGCGCCGACAGCCGCGTCATCACCGGGTGGCACCACCACCCCGGCGCTCTTCTCGCGCACGAGCGCTGCTTGACGTGGCAGATCGGTCGCGACGACGGGCAACCCACAGGCGACGTACTCATACAGCTTGCTCGGCACGGCCTCGGCGAACGCCGCGGTGTCCGCCAGCAGCGACAACCCCGCCCACGCCCCCTCGGCGACCCGCCACGCCCGCTCGGGGGGCATCCGGCCGTGCAGCCGAATACGGGAGGCGAGGTCGGCGTCGTCCGCGAGCTCACGATCGAGGCGGCCCTGGTCACGTGGTGCGACCGGCCCGACCAGGTCGAGGCTCCAGTCCGGCGCGGACCGCAGGGCCGACAGCATCGCGAACAGCCCCCGGCTGGCCCGTAGGTCACCGATATACAGCGCCCGCGGCTTCTCCCCCCGCGGCCCCGGCGCAGGCAGCATCCCTGGGTAGGGCAGATTACGCACCACCATCCGGCGCCGCGCCCGCGCCGGCGGGACGTGCTCGTCGGCCACCACGACCAGGTCAGCGACGCGCGTCAGCGCCAACCCGGCTCGGACCAGGCCCTTGGCCAGGTTTCCCGGCACGCCCGCGTGCCGGCGCGCCCACGCCCGGTCCGTGAGCAGAGCCGCGTAGTCCTCGTGCACGTCGA
>CAJDWQ010000042.1_pt1 | contig 24436 bp, 19 predicted proteins | sample 7391641 | NCBI WGS metagenome assembly CAJDWQ01 (sample SAMEA7055718, study PRJEB34461) | soil metagenome | biome: terrestrial ecosystem; feature: Peninsula; material: soil | place: Antarctica | collected 2016
AACGCCTGCTCGCCTCCGAGCACGGCCGAGCCGGTGGATTTGGTCCGGGCCACCGCCGTGTCCAGGATCGTGATGCCGGCTGTCAGGGTGCGCCGGAAGGCGTCCTCTTCCTCGTAGGCCACCGCGCTGATCCGGCCGAAGTCGCGCCGCAGCTCCGGATAGGACTGGCTCATCCGCTCCAGTGACACGGGCAGCAGGTCCGGCAGGACGGGGTCGTTGACGCCCAGCAGGCGCATCGCGCGCACGGCCCGACGCAGCATCCGGCGCAGCACGTACCCACGGCCCTCGTTGCCCGGCGTGACGCCGTCGCCGATCAGCATGAGCGAGCTGCGCACGTGGTCGGCGACCACGCGCAGCCGCACGTCGTCGGGGTGGCTCGTCGCCGAGTCCCGCCCCGAGCGGGTCCCGTAGTCCTTACCCGCCAACTCCGCGGCGCGCCCGAGCACCGGATAGACCTCGTCGATCTCGTACATGTTGTCGACGCCCTGCAGGATGGATGCCATCCGCTCCAGGCCCGCGCCGGTGTCAATGTTTTTATGCGGCAGCTCCCGAGCGATGTCGAAGTCGGCTTTCGCGCGCACCTCGGAGAGCTCGTACTGCATGAACACGAGGTTCCAGAACTCCAGGAAGCGGTCCTCGTCGACCTCAGGACCGCCGTCCGGCCCGTACTCCCGGCCGCGGTCGTAATAGATCTCCGAGCACGGGCCGCCCGGGCCGGGCACCCCCATGTGCCAGTAGTTGTCCTGCTTGCCGCGACGGACCAGGCGCTGCGCGGGGATGTCCGTCAGTTCCAGCCACAGGGCGATGGCCTCGTCGTCGTCCTCGTAGACCGTGGCCCAGAGGCGCTCACCGTCCATCCCGTAACCACCCGCGGACTGCGGGGACGTGATCAGCTCCCAGGCGTACCTGATCGCGTCTTCCTTGAAGTAGTCCCCGAAGGAGAAGTTGCCGTTCATCTGGAAGAACGTGCCGTGCCGGGACGTCTTGCCCACTTCTTCGATGTCCTGGGTGCGCACGCACTTCTGTACGGACGTGGCGCGCGAGTAGGGGGGTGTCTCCTGCCCTAAAAAGTACGGCTTGAACGGCACCATGCCCGCGTTGACGAACAACAGGTTCGGGTCGTCGTAGAGCAGCGGGGCACTCGCGACGACCGTGTGGCCCTTGCCCTCGAAGTAGCTGAGCCAGCGGCGCCTGATCTCGGCGGTTTCCATGAGTGCTGTCCTTGGGGTGATGGTGTGGACTCCGGTACCAGCGGTGCGCCGACGCCCCGCCACCGTGGATGTGGCGTCGCGGGAGGTGAGGCACACCTGACCTCCAGTATGGCGCCCGGCGCCGTCTCGGCAGCTCGGGGGGATGGCGGTGGGAGCGCGGACAGAGGGCCGGAGGAAAAGTGGCTGGACTCTCACGTCTGCATCACGAAGTAGTCTGTTCCGGGTAAAGGCATTATGTTGCCAGCAGGCCGTCTCGTGTCGGACGACCAGATGCTCATCCATGCGCCGTAGCGAAGGATGCGTGATCGCCGACACGTCGAGGGGGACGGACTGCCCATCGGCGTCACCCGGTGGGTTCCCGTCTGTCCGGGTACGCGCAAACCCGGCCACCCATGGAGGAGAGTTCGATGCGAGCAACACGCCGTGCGGCCGTCGCGGCCGGACTGGCCGGGACGGTTCTGGCGGCCGGCGCCTGCGGCGGCAGCGTCGGTGGGACGAGCACGGACACGGGCAGGAACGCAGGCGGAGAGATCACGGTCCAGGGCTGCAAGCCGCAGAACACGCTGCTGGGCGGCAACACGGGCGAGCAATGCGGCCACGACATCGTGACGCTCACGACCTCCATGCTCTTTCGTTACGACCGAGACACGTCCTTACCGAAGAACGATCTGGCCGAGTCCGTCGAGACCACGGACAACCAGAACTTCACCGTGAAGATCAAGAAGGGCGTGACGTTCCACGACGGTTCCGCGCTGACGGCGAAGAGCTTCGTCGACGCGTGGAACTACACCGCGTACGCGCCGAACAAGCAGTACCTGGCGACTTTCATGGAACCGATCGAGGGGTACGCCGACCTGCAAGCCGAAAAGGGCGCCACCCCGACGTCCACCGCGATGACGGGTCTGAACGTCATCGACGATCACACCTTCACGATCAAGACCGCGGATCCGGTGTCGAACATGCCGCTTCGCCTTGGCTTCACGGCGTTCGCGCCGCTGCCCGACTCGTTCTTCGCCAACCCCGCCGAGGCGGCGAAGAAGCCCATCGGCGCCGGTCCGTACCAACTGGCCGAATACGAGTACGGGTCCGAATCGCCGATCGTGCTCAAGAGGTTCAACGACTACGGCGGTGCGGCCGAGAAGGGCAACGTCGACCAAATCACGTTCCGGATTTATAAGGAATCCGAGGCGGCGTACAACGACCTGCTCGCCGACAACCTGGACGTCACCGTCGAGATCCCGGCCGGGTCGCTGATCGACAAGAAGTACGAGCAGGACCTCGACGGCAGGTACATCAACGGACCCTTCCCAGCGCTGGCAACGATCATGCTGCCGCCGACGTCCGTCGCCCCGGAGTACGCAAAGCCGGAGCTGCGCAAGGCGATCTCAATGGCGATCGACCGCGACAAGGTGACCAAGGACCAGTTCGCCGGCACCCGCGTCCCGGCGGACGGCTGGGTCGCCCCGGGTGTCGAGGGCTACCGGGCCGGCGCGTGCGGCGAAGACTGCCGGTACGACCCCGCGAAGGCCAAAGACCTGCTGGCCAAGGCAGGCGGCTTCAACGGCAAGCTGGAGATCGGCTACAACGCGGACGCCAGCCACAAGGCGTGGGTCGAGGCCACCTGCAACTCGATCCGGCAGGCCCTCGGCGTCGACTGCCTCGGGGCACCGACCAGCGACTTCGCTGCTTACCGCGACGCGATCGGGAAGCACGAGCTGAAGTACATGTTCCGCTCCGGGTGGACCGCGGACTACCCGCACATCGAGAACTTCCTCACCCCGCAATACGCGAAGGGCGCGGCGAGCAACGACACCGAGTACGACAATCCCGCCTTCGACGCCAAGCTGGCCGCGGCCGCCGCAGCGACCGGCGCCGACTCGCTGAAGCTCTACCAGGAGGCGGAGAGGATGCTCAGCACCGACATGCCTTCGATCCCGCTCTGGTACTACGAGGTCAACATCGGCTACGGCACCAAGGTCACAAACGTGCAGCTGAACCGCACCGACGGGCGCGCCGACCTGCTCACCATCAAGACGAAGTCACGAATCACGACGACGTGAGGATCGGATGAGGGACCGGATCCGTCATCCGCGACACGACTCGCGAACCGACGGCTCCGGGCATCCGGCGACCATGGCCCGTGGTTGAGTGAGCGTGCCTGCCGCGCAACGACCCCGGCGGAGGCAGGCGAACGGTCGGAGGTCCGATGGGCACGTACGTCCTCAGGCGGCTGATGCAGATGATCCCTGTGGTCATCGGCGCCACGTTCCTGATCTACGCCATGGTCTTCGCATTGCCTGGTGACCCGACGGCCGGCAAGTGCGGCGACCGGGGCTGCCCCCTCGCGGTCCAGGAGCAGATCGTGGAGAAGTACCACCTGGACGACCCGCTGCCCATCGCGTACGCCAAGTACGTCGCCGGCCTGGCGACGGGTGACTTCGGTGAGAACTCGTACGGGGTCCCGGTGCTGAAGGATCTTCAACAGCGCTACTCCGTGACCGGGAAGCTGGCGCTCATGGCGCTCGCCATCGAGGGGCTCCTCGGCATCGGTGCCGGGGCGCTGGCCGCGATCCGCAAGGGGCGCTTCCTCGACCATCTGGTGCTCGTCTCGACGCTCGCGATGATCTCGATCCCGGTGTTCGTCACCGGCGCGCTGGCCCAGTACTTCCTGGGCGTGCGCCTCGGCTGGTTCCCCGTGACCGCCTCGTACAGCCCCGGCCTGTACGACCTGTTGCTGCCGGCCTTCGTCCTGGCCTCGCTGTCGCTGGCGTACGTGGCCCGGCTGACGCGCTCGAGCCTGACGGAAAACCTGCGGGCCGACTACGTGCGCACGGCGCGGGCCAAGGGACTGTCCGACCGGCGCACCGTCGGCATCCACGCCCTGCGCAACTCGATGATCCCCGTGATCACGTTCGTGGGCTACGACTTCGGTGCGTTGATGGGCGGCGCGATCATCACCGAACGGATCTTCAACATCCAGGGCATCGGCGGCTACATCTTCACCGGCATCGGTCAGCGCGACGGGTTCGCCGTCGTCGGCGCGGTCACCGCCCTCGTGCTCGTCTACCTGGTCGTCAACCTGCTCGTGGACCTCCTCTACGGAGTCCTGGATCCGAGGATCCGCCATGACTGACCCTCGCCCCGATGTGCCCGCCACCGGGGTAGAACCGGGCCTCGCGGCGGCGGCCGGGATCACCGGCGAGGAGCTGCGACGCGCGCAGGAGCACGCCCTCGCCGCGGAGAACGCCGACGTCGGCCGCGCCCGCTCACTCAACGCCGACGCGTGGCGCGAGCTGCGCGGCAACTGGATGTTCTGGCTGTCCGCCGTCCTGATCGCCGTGCTCGTGGTCATGGCGATCGTCCCGCAGCTGTTCACCTCGGTCGATCCCCGAGCCGTCGGGCCGGTGCGCGAGACCCCCAACGCCGATGCGATCTTCGGGCGCGACATGCAGGGGTACGACATCTACGCTCGCACCGTCTACGGTGCCCGGGCATCGATCGTCGTCGGCCTCGTGACGACGATCCTGACCACGTCGATCGGCACCGTCGTCGGTGTGTTCGCCGCTTACCGCGGAGGCTGGGTCGACGCGCTCATCAGCAGGATCACCGACATGTTCTTCGCGATCCCCCTGCTGCTCGGCGGCATCCTCTTCATGAGCGCCTTCCCTTCCGACCAGTCGTCGCCGTACCTCGTCGTCGTCAGCAAGGTCGTGCTCGTCCTGACGGTGCTGGCGTGGCCGAGCATCGCGCGGCTCATGCGCGGCTCGGTGCTGCAGGTCCTGCCGAACGACTACATCCAGGCGGCCCGCGCGCTCGGGGCCGGCCCGATGCGGATCATTACCCGGCACGTGATTCCCAACGCGATGGCCCCGGCGCTGGTGGTCTCCGCGATCAACCTCGGCGTGTTCATCGTCGCGGAGGCGTCGCTTTCCTTCCTCGGGATCGGCCTGGTGCCTCCCGCGATCTCGTGGGGTGTGGCGATCAGCGACGGCCTGGTGGCGGTGCGCACGTACCCGCACATCCTGTTTTTCCCGGCCATTTTTCTCAGCCTGTGCGTCTTGGCGTTCATCATGCTCGGCGACGCCGCCCAGGACGCGTTCGATCCCAAGAGCCGCTAGGAGCAACCCGATGCGCCGAGCCCACGTTCCCGCCGCCGCGCCGGACCGGCAGCCCGCCAGCGCGCCGAATGACGGCCCCCTGCTCGACGTCGCGGATCTGTCCGTCGAGTTCCGAATGCGCGAGGGCGTGGCGAAGGCGATCAACGGCGTCAGCTTCAGCGTGGACCGGGGCACGACCCTGGCGATCCTCGGTGAGTCCGGCTCCGGCAAATCGGTCACGGCCCAGGCGATCATGGGCATCCTCGACACGCCACCCGCTCGGGTCACCGGGGGCTCGATCCGGTATCTCGGCCGCAACCTGCTCACGATGAACGCGGCGGACCGGCGGGCGGTCCGCGGTGAGCAGATCGCGATGATCTTCCAGGACGCGCTGTCGGCGCTGAACCCGGTCTTCTCCGTCGGCTGGCAGATCGCGGAGATGTTCCGCACGCACCGCGGGATGAACCGCTCGGACGCGAAGGCTGAGGCCGTCCGACTCATGGAGCGGGTGGGGATCCCCGCGGCCCGCCAACGCGCCGGCGACTACCCCCACCAGTTCTCCGGGGGGATGCGCCAGCGGATCATGATCGCGATGGCGATCGCCCTACAGCCGGCGTTGCTCATCGCGGACGAGCCCACGACGGCGCTCGACGTGACCGTGCAGGCCCAGGTGATGGGGCTGCTGCGCGAGCTGCAGGAAGAGACGGGGATGGGTCTGCTCCTCATCACTCACGACCTGGGGGTGGTCGCCGACGTGGCCGACCGTATCTGCGTGCTGTATGCGGGCCGGGTCATGGAGGACGCGCCCGTGCAGGAGATCTACGCCTCTCCCGCGCACCCGTACACCGTGGGGCTCATCGAGTCGATCCCGCGGTTGGACCGCAAGGGCCAAAAGCTGTACGCCATCGGCGGACTGCCGCCGAACTTGATGAACTTGCCCGGCGGCTGTCCGTTCCACCCCCGGTGCGCTCGGGCCGAAGACATCTGCCGGGTCGAGCGGCCGGAGTTGATGAGGTTCGCGCCGGGTCGGTCGAGCGCCTGCCACTTCTCGGGCGAGTTGCACCTGTCGTCGGCGGAGACGCGCCGTGGCTGAGGTGATCCTGTCCGCGAAGGATCTCGTGAAGCACTACCCCATCAGGGGGGGCGTGCTGCGGCGCACGGTGGGGTCTGTGCGCGCCGTCGACGGCGTGTCCTTCGACCTACACACCGGCGAGACGCTCGGCATCGTCGGCGAATCCGGGTGCGGCAAGTCCACGCTCGCGCGCGTGCTGATGCGCCTGGAGGAACCGACCTCCGGAAGCGTGGAGTTCGGTGGCACGGCGATGTACTCCCAGTCCGGGGCCGGCATGCGCCGGCTGCGGCGCGACATCCAGATCGTGTTCCAGGACCCGTACACGTCGCTGAACCCGCGGATGACGGTCGGCGACATCGTCGGCGAACCGTTCGCGATCCACCCGGACGCCGTGCCGAGGGCCGGGCGGCGCAAGGCGGTGCAGGAGCTGCTCGACCTCGTCGGACTGAGCCCAGAACACATCAACCGCTACCCGCACCAATTCTCCGGAGGGCAGCGCCAGCGCATCGGCATCGCCCGCGGCATCGCGTTGCGGCCGAAGGTGTTGATCTGCGACGAACCGGTGTCGGCGCTCGACGTGTCCGTGCAGGCTCAGGTCGTCAACCTGCTCGAGAAGCTGCAGGACGAGCTGGGGCTGGCCTATATCTTCATCGCCCACGACCTGTCGGTGGTGCGGCATATCTCGGACCGGGTCGGCGTCATGTACGTGGGCAAGATCGTGGAGTTGGGCACCGAGGACGAGATCTACGAGCATCCGACCCACCCGTACACGCAGGCGCTGCTGTCTGCAGTGCCCGTTCCCGACCCCACTCGGCGCGGTCGGCGCGACCAGATCGTGCTGGTCGGCGACGTCCCCTCGCCCGCGAACCCCCCGTCCGGGTGCCGGTTCCACACGCGCTGTTGGAAGGTGCAGGAGCAGTGCCGGGTGAGCGAACCTGCCTTGATCGTGAGGCCGGACGGCGGACAGGGACAGGGACAGGGACACGAGTCAGCGTGCCACTTCGCGGAGCGTCGGGTGGTACTGGACACCGTAGCCGTGCCCGACGGGCTCGACGTGCCCGACAGCGACGCCCGCCGGACGCCCTGACCTCGCCCGACACGGCCCGAGCGTCGCCCGGGGAGAGCCGACCGCGCCGCCCGCCTCAAACAGCTGGGGCTCGGCCGATTCCTGCTGGAGCGCGCCTTCTGCCGAAACCGCCTGCGGCGTCGGCGTAGTGCCTACGATCAGAGGCAGCATCGAGTTGATCGAACGACCCTGGGAGTGGACATGGACCAGACCATTCGCGACGCCGTCCAGCAGGCCGCAGCCAAGGGCCCCAAGGAGCTGGCCGGACTGCTGCACGAGTTCGCCGACGCGGCGCACGCGGCGCGCACGAGCGCGGCCCCCCACGGTCCTAACCCGGGATTGCGCGACATGGAGCTGGTTCGATTGAGCAAGATTCGTGAGGCCACGCTCTCGCACAAGATGGCCTACGAGCCGCGCGGCTGACGCCCTTTCGCTCTCCCGGGCTCGCCAGACCGGCTGCCTCGTCGCTCATCGGACAGGCGAGCGACGCGCCGCGTCGCGATCAGGACGGCACCGCCACGTCAGCGCCACCTCACCTCCGCGTCACGTCCGCGTCACCGCTTCTTCACGTCACTTCACGTCACGGACCCGGCCCGGAGCACCCGGCACGCAACAGGGCGCGTAGCCGGGACCAGCGCTCCGTCAGCCGGGCCTCGAAGCCGCGGTCCTTCGGATGGTAGTAATCGGCCGTGGCGGCCAGGTCGTCGGGCAGGTACTGTTGCGCGGCCACGGAATCGGGTTCGTCGTGGGCGTACACGTACCCCTTCCCGTGGCCGAGCCGTTCCGCGCCCGCGTACCCGGACCCACGCAGGTGCGCGGGCACCGAGCCGCCGAGACCGCCCCGCACGTCGGCGAGCGCAGCATCGATCGCCCGATAGGTGGCGTTCGATTTCGGCGCCAGGCAGTTGTGGATCACGGCCTGGGCCAGGACGATCCGCGCTTCGGGCAGCCCGATCTGCGCGACGGCATGCATCGCCGCCACCGCCGTCGAGAGCGCCGACGGATCGGCCATCCCGATCTCCTCGCTGGCCGAGATCACGATCCGTCGGGCGATGAACCGCGGGTCCTCGCCCGCGACCAGCATCCTCGCCAGGTAATGCAGCGCTGCGTCGACGTCCGAGCCACGTATCGACTTGATGAACGCGCTCGCCACGTCGTAGTGCTGGTCTCCGGCCCGGTCGTAGCGCACCGCCGCCTGCGCGACCGCCGCCTCGACGTCGGCTAGCGAGATATCTTGTGGCTCTTCGGCGCTCGGCTCACCGGTCCCGCCGGCCCGGGCGGCGACGGCCACGCCCGCGGACGCCTCCACGACGGTCAGCGCGCGCCGGGCGTCGCCTCCGGCCATCCGTACCAGGTGCGCAAGAGCATCCTGCCGCAGGGTGAACGCGCCCGCCAGGCCCCGCTCGTCCGCAAGGGCGGACTCGACGACGTCGGCCACGTCCTCGTCGGCCAACGACGACAACGTCACCAGGAGCGACCTTGACAGCAACGGTGCGATCACGCTGAAGGACGGGTTCTCGGTGGTGGCCGCCACAAAGATGACCTGGCGGTTCTCGACGCCGGGCAGGAGCGCGTCCTGTTGAGCCTTCGTGAAGCGGTGAATCTCGTCGAGGAAGAGCACCGTGGTGCGCCCGAACAGCGAGCGGTCCCGTGAGGCCTCGTCCATGACCCGCCGCACATCCTTGACCCCGGCTGTCACGGCCGACAGCTCCACGAAGCGCCGGGCCGCCGCAGTCGCCGCCAGGTGCGCCAGCGTCGTCTTGCCCGTCCCGGGCGGTCCCCACAGGATCGCGCTGATCGGACCGATCGCGCCGGAAGCCTCCCCCTCGATGAGACGCCGCAAGGGGCTCCCCGGCCCCAGCACATCCCCCTGACCACGCACCTCGTCGATGCAGCGCGGCCGCATCCGCACCGCCAACGGCGCGGGCACCCCGGACATCTGCGCGCCCCCCGTCGCGGACGTCGCGTCGCGGCCCGGGCCGAGCGCCCCCTGGGAAGCGGCGAACAGGTCCACGGGCTCCACGTCGTCAGTGTGTCATCCGCACGTGGCGGCCACCCCCAACGGGCAGCGCCGTCAGGAAACCCTCCGACCCGACCGCGCATCAGCCGATATCAGGAGTGGGACAGGGCCCCCGGGGGCGGACCGACGTGGGCGATGAGAGGCTGGACCAGTGAGTAACATCGCGCAGTCGGCGACGCGTACGCCTCTCATGCAGCGGTGGGGGCGGACGATGGGTCGCCATGCCCGCGCGGTGGTCCTCATCTGGGCGATCCTCGCGGCGCTGTGCTTCGCCGGGGCGACCGGGATGCTCGGTGCGCCGTCGCTGTTCTCCCGGTTACAACAGGCAGAGCCGTACGTGCCGAGCGAATCTCACGTCGGTACCGACCTGCTCGAGCGGGCAGATACCGCGGGTCCCACCGTGTTGTTGCGCGTGGACGGGCTTCGCACCACGGATCCTTCGGCCCTTGAGGCGGGGACCGGGCTGCAGCGGCAGCTATCGGCGCTGCCGGGGGTGCGCTCGGTCCAATCGCCGTTCGCAGTCCCGAAGGGCATCAAGACGCCACAAACGGCCCCCTTGTTCGCTGCCGACCGGGATGATTCGTTCCTGATGGTGGTCGGCGTCGACGATGAGCTGAGCCAGTCCGCGCGATACGACCTGGCGACCCGCGTGGAGGCCAGCGCCCGGGACGCCTTCGCGGTTGCGCCCGGCGCGAGCGTGAGCGCCGGCGGAGGAATCACTTTTCTACACGAGATCACCAGCCAGATCCAAAGTGACTTGAGTCGCGGTGAGGGCATCGCGCTGCCGCTGTCTCTCGCGGTCATGGTCTTCGTGTTCGGCGGCTTCCTCGCCGCGGGCCTGCCGATCGTCGGGGCGATCGCCTCGATCGCCGGTGGCCTGGCGAGCCTCTGGGGATTCTCGTTCTTCACCGAGCTCGACGCGACAGTCGTCAACATCACCACGCTGCTCGGGCTGGCGCTGTGCATTGACTACGGGCTGCTGATCGTCAGCCGCTTCCGCGAGGAGGTCCGCCGGATCGCCCGCGACCTGGGCCTTCGGAGCCTGGGCCAAGACCAGTTCGTCGAGGCCACGGCGCACACGATGGCCACCGCCGGGCGGACCGTCTTCTTCTCCGCCGTGATCGTGGCGATCTCCCTGAGCGGCCTCACGATTTTCCCGGCGCCGGTCATCCGAGCGGTCGGCCTGGCCGGGGTGACCGTCGTGCTGGTCGCGCTGCTCGTGGCTCTCACCCTCGTCCCCGCCCTTTGCGCGATGGGCGGCCGGCGCCTGGTCCGGAGGCACAGCGACGAGTCCCCCGACGATGGTCTCTTCGCCCGGCTGGCCCGCTGGGTGCAGCGTGCCCACATCCCGGTCATGCTGATCTCGTTCGGGCTACTCGTCGCGCTCGCCGTCCCCACGGCATCCATGCGCCAGATCTCCTCCAACACCGAGCTCCTGCCGGCAGGCAACCCGCAGAGGGATTTCTTGATGTCGACCGCGCGCGACTTCCCGATGACGGCCGAGCCGGTCGCGATCGTGGTCGCGAAGGCCTCGCCGACGGCGCTCGGTCAGTACGGACGCGACGTCGTCTCCAACCTTCCCGGCGTGGCCTCGGTCGACGCGCCGAGCGTGCTCGACGAGACGCACAGCACGCTGTCGGTACGTTCGACGACGGCCACCGCCGAGAACGGTCAGGGCCGCGACATCGTCGCTGAGCTTCGCGCCAACCGTCCCGGCTTCGAAACATGGGTCACGGGGTCCAGCGCGCGACTGTCCGACTACCTGGACGCGACGGGCGCTCGAGCCCCGTACGCCATCGGCATCGTCGCGCTGGTCACGATCATCCTCATGTTCCTCATGACGGGATCGGTGGCCTTGCCGCTCAAGGCCTTGGTGATCAACGTGTTGTCGCTCGGCGCGAGCCTGGGCATCCTGACGTGGATCTTCCAGGAAGGCCACCTGCAGACGGTGCTCGGGTTCACCGCCACCGGCGGCATCGAGTCGACGACCCCGGTGATCATGGTGGCCTTCGGGTTCGGGCTGGCGATGGACTACGAACTGTTCCTTCTGTCGCGCATCGTGGAATTGCACGAGCAGGGTCACTCTGACGCCGACGCCGTCCGGCTCGGACTGCAGCGGTCCGGGCGGATCATCACGTCGGCGGCGCTGCTGATCCTGATCGTGCTCGGGGGTTTGGCGTTTGGGCAGATGATCGTCGTCAAACAGATCGGGATCGGTCTGGGGATCTCCATCGTGCTCGACGCCACGCTCGTCCGCATGCTGCTGGTTCCCGCGACGATGCACGTACTCGGTGCGTGGAACTGGTGGGCACCACCCCCGTTGCGCCGCTGGCATCAGCGGCTCGGCCTCCAGCACTGACGCATCCACCGCCGAGCTCTGCCGCCGCGACCACCACCGATACATCCACCACCGGGTGGTTGCCACCTCACACCGCCGCGGGCGAACGGCGTCGTGGGTCAGCTCAGGGCGACCAGACGCATCGCGCGCGGCTTGCCCTGCACGTCCCACACCTGGGCCGCGATGTCACCGGTGTTGGCAATGTCGACGGCGAGGGTCCGCCAGCCCACGGGCAACTCTTGCGTGACGTCGGCCAGAGGGCGGCTGACGCCGCGCTGCCAGACCGCGTCGTACTCCGCCGTCGGGGTGCTGACCCACCCGATGGCTCGCCCGGCGTCGTTCACGGAAGTGACCTGGAAGTCGGCAGCTCCCGAGACCGAGGATGCTGGACCGCCCGGACGGTACCGGTACGCACCGGCCGCCGTGTAGCCCACCGTGATTTTCCCGTTCGGGGAGATGGCTCCACCGTTCGCCTGCGCAGGCGGCGTGGAAAGCGCCCCGTCCAGCTCGGCGGTCCCGACCGAGTACGACGCCACTCCCGCGCGCGACCCGACGACCACGTCCGTGTTCGACAAACCCCACATGTATTGATCCACAGTGCTGACGTCCGTGATGCGGGGCGGTCCGGCGGCCGGCCAGAGCACTGCGTCGAGCACGTACTGCGTCTGCGTGCTGTAGTTGATCCGGCCCAGGATGGTGCCTCGGTCGTTGATCGAGGAAACCTGCGTCGTATACCCCGGTTTCGTGTCCAGGATCGTCGTGGTGCCGTCGGGGGCGATGCGCACGCCGCTCGGGGCGGGCACCCCCGGGCAGGTAGCGGCTCCCGCGACTTCCCCGGAGCTGCTGACGTCCCAGGCGGCGGTGAGCCGGCAACCGCTCGCCGGCGAGGCGTCGACCCACCGAGTCGCCCCGTCCGGGGAGGAGACGAACCCCCGGGTGATCATCGCGTCACCGGCCTGGAGCGTCACGTTGCCGGTGATGAGCCCCGTGCTGGAGGCGCCCCCGACGGACGAGTCGACGATGCTCTGACCGGCGGGGATGATGGCGCTCATGTCGATGACCTCAGCCCGGTACGCCGGCGCCTGCGGCCCACCCCACGCTGGGGCGCTTACTCCGAGCAGCATGACCGACGCCACCACGGCTGCCCACGTACGACGGGACGACATGGCCCCGACCCCCTGTCACATCTCGCTTAAAACCACCTGTGAATCTACTGGACAGCCTAGGCCATAACGGGTCTCGACCTGAACGTGCGTCATGGACGCCTGATGCGGGGGTGTCGCTGCTCGGCGGGGCTTGCGTCAGGCGCCCTCGCCATCCCCCGACGGGGCGTCACCGCCCTTGGGCGCAGGCACCGCGTCGACGCCGGCCTCCTTGCGCTGCGCGGGGGTGATCGGTGCGGGCGCCCCCGTCAGCGGGTCGAAGCCGCCGCCGGACTTCGGGAAGGCGATCACGTCGCGGATCGACTCGTACCCGCCGAGCAGCATGACGATCCGGTCCCACCCGAAAGCGATCCCGCCGTGCGGCGGAGCCCCGTACTGGAACGCGTCGAGCAGGAACCCGAATTTCTCCTGGGCCTGCTCCTGGCTCAGACCCATCACCGTGAACACGCGCTCCTGGACGTCGCGGCGGTGGATACGGATCGAGCCGCCGCCGATCTCGTTGCCGTTGCAGACCATGTCGTACGCGTACGCCAGCGCCGGGCCGGGGTCGGTGTCGAACGTGTCGAGATACTCCGTCTTCGGCGACGTGAAGGCGTGATGGACCGCCGTCCAGGCGCCGCCGCCGACCGTGACGTCACCGGCCGCTCGCGCGTCCGCCGCGGGCTCGAACATCGGGGCGTCGTTCACCCACAGGAAGCTCCAGGCGCCCTCGTCGATCAGACCGCAGCGCGCGCCGATCTCGAGGCGGGCCGCCCCCAGCAGCGCACGCGCCTGGCTGGGGGCGCCGGCACCGAAGAAGATGCAGTCACCCGGCTCGGCCCCGGTGTGCGCCGCCAGGCCGGCCCGTTCGGCGTCGGAGATGTTCTTGGCGACCGGACCAGACAACGCGGGAGCCTCGTCGTCCCCACGCTCGACCGTGACGTACGCGAGCCCCTTCGCTCCGCGTTGCTTGGCCCACTCCTGCCACGCGTCGAACTGCCGACGAGGCTGGCTGCCGCCGCCCGGCATGACCACAGCACCCACGTACTCGTTCTGGAACACCCGGAACGGCGTGTCCTTGAAGAATTCGGTGCAATCGACCAGCTCGCACCCGAAGCGCAGGTCCGGCTTGTCGGTGCCGAAGCGGGCCATCGCCTCCCCGTAGGGCATGCGCGGGAACGGCGTCGGCAGGTCGACGCCGTTGAGCTTCCAGATCTCCTTCACCACGGCCTCGCCGACCTCGAGGACGTCGTCCTGCGTCACGAAGCTCATCTCGATGTCGAGTTGGGTGAACTCCGGCTGCCGGTCGGCCCGGAAGTCCTCGTCGCGGTAGCAGCGGGCGATCTGGTAGTAGCGTTCCATGCCCGCCACCATGAGCAGCTGCTTGAAGAGCTGAGGAGACTGCGGGAGGGCGTACCAGCACCCGGGTGACAGTCGCGCAGGTACGAGGAAGTCGCGGGCACCCTCGGGGGTGGACCGGGTCAGGGTCGGGGTCTCGATCTCGACGAAGTCGCGTTCCTGAAGGACACGGCGGGCCGCGGCCGAGACCTTGGAGCGCAGGCGCAGCGCGTGGCCGACGTTGTGGGCGCCGGGACGGCGCAGGTCGAGATAGCGGTACTTCAGGCGCGCCTCCTCACCGACGCCCGCGCGTTCGTCGAGCTGGAACGGCAACGGCTCGGCGGCCGAGAGCACGTCGATGTCGTCCGCGACGACCTCGATCTCCCCCGTGGGCAGGTCTGGGTTGACGTTCTCCGGGGTGCGACGGGTGACCGTGCCGGTGACCTTGACGCAGTACTCGTTGCGGAGCCCGTGCGCGACGCCGGTGAGGACCTCGTCCCGCGCCACCACCTGCACGACGCCGCTGGCGTCGCGCAGGTCGATGAACTCCACCCCGCCGTGATCGCGGCGCCCCGCCACCCACCCCGCAAGGACGACGGTCGTGGGAGGGGTCGTGGCGTTCTCGGCGCGCAGGGTGCCGGCGGTGTGGGTACGGATCACAGTGGGTCCTTCGTCGGGGTGCGATTCGAGCCGTCTCGGTGTTGACGGACGGGCGAGTGTTCACGGAGGGGCGAGTGTTCACGGACGGACAATCTTCGAGGTCATCGGGCGCGCAGGCGCCTTGGCGATTCTACGCGGCGGTCACGATCGCGTACGCACCCGATCTGCCGGGACGAGTGTGCCCATGGGGAATCCGGGCCGCCCCACGACGGTTGCCACCGTTATGCGCCTCGACATCTGGTCTGACCTGGTCTGCCCGTACTGCTCCATCGGGAACGCCGAGCTGGAGCGCGCGCTGGCCGATTTCGAACACCGCGACGACGTCGAGATCCGGTGGCGCAGCTGGTCACCAAGATCGCGGAGAAGTACGGGATGAGTACCGAGCAGTCGCGGGCTGCGCAGGAAAAGATCGGCGAGCGGTCCGCGGAGCTCGGGCTGCCCTACGACTGGGCGGCGGCGCGCTGGGGCAACACGTTCGACGCGCACCGTGTGGCGCACCTGGCGGATGATCGTGGGGTCGGGCATGACGTGTCCGGGCGCCTGCTGCGGGCCTACTTCAGCGAGGGTCGGCAACTCAGCGACCACGACACGCTGACTGAGATCGCGGGCGAGTCAGGCGTGGACGAGGCAGAGGTCCGCGCGGTCCTGAACTCGGACGCCTACGCGGGTGCGGTGCGCGACGATGAACGGATGGCCCGGGAGCTGGGGATCACCAGCGTGCCCACGTTCGTCCTGGCCGAACGCTTCGGCGTGGTCGGCGCCCAGAGCGCTGACGTCCTGCTGGATGCCCTCCGTCAGGCCTGGGCCGCCACCCACGAGGTCTCGGGGACCTAGACACGACCTCGGCGGATGAGATGACCTAGACGACAGCCTTGACGATCTCGACGGGGCGACCCGAGGCCGCATCTCGGCTCCCTGATCGGTCAAGATCACGGCCGCATGCCGCCGGGGCGGTACGTCGGGTGCTGCGGCCACAGACCATCGTACGCCCGTAGCGACGCCCACCCTCGTGCTCGCGCCGCGTGGACCGCGAAGATGCCGATCAGCAGGGCCGCGTTGTTCACCCGGCCGGACAGGGCCACGTCGAGCGCGTCGCCGAGGTCGAGCCATCCCATCGGCATCCCGACCTCCTCCGCCTCGCGTTCGTGGCGCTCATCAGGAGGTACGGGGCTGAGATCGCGCGCCAGATAGATCCGCAGCGCCTCCCCCATCCCGCCCGGGGAGGCCACGTAGTCGGCGAGCACGTCCCACCGCGCGGCCCGCACGTCGATCTCCTCGGCGAGCTCCCGCCGGGCGGCCTCCCACGGCGGCTCACCGTCCACGTCGAGCAGCCCGGCCGGAAACTCCCACTCGGTGACGGCCATCGGGTGACGGTACTGCTGGATGAGCGCGATCTCTTCCGCGCCGGGTCCGCCGCGCAGGGCGACGATCACCACGGCGCCGGGATGCTCGAGGTACTCACGGGTGACGACGCCTCCGTCCCCCAGGTCGATGCGGTCCGCGACCAGGTCGAAGACCATCCCTGCGTGCAACATCTCGTGCGCCAACACCGGACGGGACCCGAAGTGGTCGGCCACCTGGGCCGGGTCCAGCCGCGGCGCGGCCAGGCTCATCTGTCGGCCCCTGCGCCGAGGGCGCCCACTCCAGCTGCTTCCGGCTCGGGCTCCGGGCGCTCGACTTCGACCAGTCTGCTCGCGCGTTGACGCTCCAGGGCGGCGCCGACCAGGCCCGCAAACAAGGGGTGCGCCCGGTTCGGGCGGGACAGGAACTCCGGGTGCGCCTGGGTGGCCACGTAGTACGGGTGCACCTCGCGGGGTAGCTCGACGAACTCCGCCAGGCGTCCGTCCGGCGACATCCCGGAGAACACGAGGCCGCAGGCCTCCAGGCGATCCTTGAAGTTGAGGTTGACCTCGTATCGGTGCCGGTGACGCTCCTCCACCCGACCGGCGCCGTACGCGTCCGCGACGACGGAGCCGGGGGTGAGCACGGCCGGGTAGGACCCGAGGCGCATCGTCCCGCCCATGTCACCGCCCGCGCCCTCGACGAAATCGGCCTGCTCGGCCATCGTCGCGATGACCGGCGCGAGAGTGTCGGGATCGAACTCGCTGCTGCTCGCCCCCTCGATCCCCGCGACGTCGCGGGCGTACTCGATGACCATGCACTGCAGGCCGAGGCAGATGCCCAACGTCGGTATCTGCTGCTCGCGGGCCCAACGCAGCGCGCCGAGCTTGCCCTCGATGCCTCTCACCCCGAACCCGCCGGGCACCAGGATCGCGTCCGCCCCGCTCAGCGCGGCCCGCGCGCCGGATGGGGTCTCGCACTCGTCGGAGGCCACCCAGCGCACGGTGACGGCGCAGTCGTGGTGGTAGCCGCCCGCCCGCATCGCCTGCGTGACGGACAGGTACGCGTCGGGTAGGTCGATGTACTTGCCGACCAGGGCGATCTCGACGTGGTGCGCGGGATCGTGGACACGCCGCAGCAGCCGGTCCCACTCCGTCCAGTCGACGTCGCGGAAAGGCAGCGATAACCGCCGCACGACGTAGGCGTCCAGTCCCTCCGCGTGCAGCACCTTAGGGATGTCGTAGATGCTCCCCGCGTCCATGCACGCGGCCGTCCCGTCGAGATCGACGTCGCAGGCCATCGCGATCTTGCGCTTGAGCTTGTCGGGGATCTCACGGTCGGCGCGCAGCACGATCGCGTCCGGCTGCAAGCCGAGCTGGCGCAACGCCGCCACCGAGTGCTGGGTCGGCTTGGTCTTGAGCTCGCCGCTCGGCGCCAGGTAGGGCACGAGGCTCACGTGCAAGAAGAAGCAGTTGTCACGGCCCAGGTCGTGGCGCACCTGGCGGGCCGCCTCGAGGAACGGCAGCGACTCGATGTCGCCGACCGTCCCGCCGATCTCGGTGATGATCACCTGCGGCGGGTGGGTCTGATGCGCCTGTTCGCGCATCCGTTCCTTGATCTCGTTGGTGATGTGCGGGATCACCTGGACGGTGTCGCCGAGGTACTCCCCGCGGCGCTCCTTGGCGATCACACGGCTGTACACCTGCCCGGTCGTCACGTTGGCCGCCTGAGACAGAGGCACATCCAGGAAACGCTCGTAGTGCCCGATGTCCAGGTCCGTCTCCGCGCCGTCTTCGGTCACGAAGACCTCGCCGTGCTGGAACGGGTTCATGGTGCCCGGGTCGACGTTCAGATACGGATCCAGCTTTTGCATCGTCACGTGCAGGCCGCGTTGGCGGAGCAGGAAACCGAGGGAAGAGGCGGTGAGGCCCTTGCCGAGCGAAGAGGCGACGCCTCCGGTCACGAAGATGTGCTTGGTGTCCACCACGGGCCCCCATTCTACCGGGTGCCCCGGACAGCGCGACGCCGGCTCACCCCCGCGCAGGGCGCGCGGCGTGGCGGGTCGTGCGGAGCTGTCCAGCTCGCAGCGTGGCGGGAGTGAGCGCGCCGCTCTCCGCTCACGCTCGGCGCCGGGCCTGCGCCTCGTCGAGCAGCTCCCGCGCATGGGCCCGTGCGACGTCGCTGTGCGCGCCGGCCATCATGCGGGCGAGCTCAGCGAGCCGGGCCTCGCCTTCGACCGCTTCGACCCCGCTGGAGGTGACGTGCCCGTCACTGGCCTTGTGCACGACGAGGTGACGGTCTGCGTACGCCGCGACCTGCGGAAGGTGGGTCACGACCAGGACCTGTGCGTGCCGGGCCAGGGCGGCCAGGCGTGCGCCCACATCGAGCGCCACGGCGCCGCCGACCCCCGCGTCCACCTCGTCGAAGACAAACGTCGGGCGGCCCGGTCCGCCCGCCGCTGACCCTCCGGCGGGGGCCGCCGTCACCACCTCCAGGGCCAGCATCACCCGGGAGAGTTCGCCGCCGCTCGCGGCCCTGGCGACGCTGCGAGCCGGTGTGCCCGGGTTGGCGGCCAGACGGATCTCGACCGCGTCGACCCCCGTCGGTCCGAACCGCACGCGGCCACCCTCCGGCAGCGGCAGACCGCGCGGATCCTCCTCACGGTCCACGGCCACCTCAAGGCGTGCGCGGCCCATGGCCAGGTGCGACAGCTCCTCCGAGACGGCGTCGGCCAGCCGGACGGCGGCCTCGCGACGCGCCGAGGACAGGGCCTGCGCCTCCGCGGCGAGCCGGTTCTGCAGGGCGACCGCCTGGACCCTCAGCTCCGCGGCGCGGTCGGCGGCCCCGTCGAGCTCGGTGAGACGGGCCGCCGCGTCTTTGCCCCAGGCCACGGCGGCGTCCACCGATCCGCCGTGGGCGCGCGCCACGCGGGCCAGGTCGGCGCGACGCTGGTGCACCGCCGCCAACCGGGCCGGGTCGACGTCGAGCCCGTCCAGGTAGGCCGCGAGGTCGGCGCCGAGATCCGCGGCCGACAACGCCAGCTCGCCGACCCGGCGCCCGAGGTCGGCGAGCGCCGGATCGTGTCCGTCGCCGCCGGAAAGGCTCTCGTGCGCCAGCGCGAGGGCGCCGACCGCCCCCGGTCTTGCCGAGTCGTCGCCGGCCAGCTGTTCCCGCGCGCTCCCTGCCGCGGTGCGCAGCGCGTCCAGGTGAGCGAGCCGGTGTTGTTCGGTGGCCAGCTCCTCGTCCTCCCCAGGTCGCGGGTCGAGACGTTCGAGCTCATCCAGCCCCAAGCGCAAGGTCTCGGCCTGCGCGTCCCGCTCGCTGGAGGCTCGCTGCGCGCTGCGCAGAGCGGCCTGGCCATCGGCGAGCGAGCGGTACGTCACCGCGTACGCCTCACGGGCGGCGGCGACCGGCTCCGCCCCGTAGTCGTCGAGGAGGACCCGATGCTGCTCAGGGCTACGCAAGCGCCACTGGTCGGCCTGGCCGTGGACGGCCACGAGAAGCTCTCCCAGGTCGGCGAGCAGAGCCACAGGCGCTCGACGGCCGCCCACGTGCGCGTGCGAGCGCCCCTGCGCGGAGACGGTGCGGGCGAGGATCAGCTCGTCGCCCGCATCACCTCCGGCCTCGGCCACGCGCGCCCGGGCCGGGTGATCGACGCCGACCGCCACGACCCCCTCGATGACCGCCTGCCCGACACCGTGACGCACCGCCTGCGCGTCGGAGCGGGCGCCAAGGAGCAAGCCCAACCCCGTGACCACCATCGTCTTGCCCGCCCCCGTCTCCCCGGTGAGCACGTTGAGCCCTGGAGCCAGGTCCAAGGTGGCGTCATCGATGACGCCCAGACCCTGGATGCGTATCTGCCGGAGCATGACGCCAGCGTAAGGCGGCCGCGCGGCGACGCTCGCCACTCCCGCGCACACTCCCACTGCGACACCCCTACGGCGGGCGAATTCGTGCGTCGTGCGAACTCGTACGAACTCTTACGGCCGCCATACCCGGTCACACGGGCGGCGGCAGGTCCGAGCGCCAGCGGTAGGCCCCCGGTTGGCGGCCCCGGCCCCGCCACCCGACGACGGGCAGCGCGAACTTCTCCACGAGCCGGTCGGCGAAGGGCGCTGAGTTCAGCCGGGCCAGCATCACCGGGGTTCGCCCGCGTGAGACCTCTACGCGCGCTCCCTCGGGCAGCTCGAACAGGCGCGCCCCGTCGCACCACATGATGCCGACGCCTTCGGTGTCCGGCACCAGCTCGATCGCGACCTTCGAGTAGGGCCCCACGACCATCGGACGGGCGAACAACGCGTGCGCCGAGATCGGGACGACGAGCAGCGCGGCCACGTCCGGCCAGATGATCGGGCCCCCCGAGGAGAACGCGTACGCGGTGCTGCCGGTGGGGGTGGCGATGATCATGCCGTCCGCGCCGAGCGTCGACACGGGGCGACCGTCGATCTCCACGATCAGCTCAAGCATCCGCTCGCGCGACGCCTTCTCGACCGTGACCTCGTTGAGCGCCCAGCTGCGGGCCACCAGGCGGGTTCCCGCCATGGCGGCGACGTCGAGCGTGAGTCGCTCCTCCACCGAGTAGTCGCGGTCGACGATCCGGCCGACCGCCTCTCGCAGGTCCTCCTGCTCGGCCTGCGCGAGGAAGCCGACGTGCCCGAAATTGATCCCGAGCAGGGGCGTCCCCGACCCCCGCGACATGTCGGCCGCCCGCAGGATCGTGCCGTCACCGCCGAGGATGCAGACGAGCTCGGTGCCGTTGGCCGGTGCCCGTGGATCCGCCTGGACGACTCCCGTCAAGCCCTGGGCGCGCGTTGCGGCCAGATCGGCGGGCAGCATGGCGACCTCCAACCCCTGCCGCACGATGAGGCCGATGATGTCGAGCGTGTGGCGCACCATCTCCGGCCGCGCCACGTTGGCGATCAGCAGGATCCGGCGGGTCATCATTCGCCTTTCGTCATGGGTATGGCCGCGTCATCTATTGCCGCGTCCGTATCGGGCAGGGCCAGGTCGGGTCGTCGACACACCCAGAGTAGATACTCCCTGTTACCGGTGGCTCCTGTCACGGGGCTCGGCACGACCGATCGCGGCGGCAGCCCCACCTGGCGCGCGGCGTCGAGCACGCCGCGGAGCGCTTCCCGGTGCTCGACGGGATCCGTCACCAGGCCTCGCTTGCCCAGGGCGCGACGCCCCACCTCGAACTGCGGCTTCACAAGCCACACCCCCTGACCTCGCGCGCTCGTCAGGCGCGACAAATCCGCGGCAACGACGCGCAGTGAGATGAAGCTGAGATCGGCGACCACCAGATCGAACGGTCCGCCCAGGGCGGCCGGATCGACGTCGCGGACCGTGACACCTTCGGCGTTGGTGACCCGAGGGTCGCGCGCCAGCTCTCCGACCAGCTGTCCATGCCCCACGTCCAGGGCGACCACATGGGCGGCGCCCCGTTGGAGCAGTACCTGCGTGAATCCCCCCGTCGAGGCGCCGGCGTCGAGGCAGCGCAGACCACTGGCGGACAGCGGATCGATCCGCGCTCCGCCGAACGCCTCAAAGGCCGCGTCAAGTTTGCGCGCGCCCCGGCCGACCCAGATCGCGCGGTCGGCGACGCTCACGTCGTCTCCGACCGCCACCGGCGCGGAAGGCTTGCCGGCAGGCGCACCGTTGAGCCGGACCGCTCCCTCCCGGACGAGATCCCGGGCATCGCCCCTCGAACGGGCCAGCCCACGCTCCACCAGCACGGCGTCCAGGCGCATCGGCTAGGCGTCTTCGGCGCCAGACAGCACCGCGCGCAACGTGCCCTCGAGCGCGGTTGCCGCAGCGATCTGGGCGTCGAGCTCCCCGGGTTCGACCCGCTCGAGGGCGGCCAGAGCGGCGTCTACCGCCTCCTGGAGCGGATCGGCGCCCGGTGTGGGCACACGAGGCTGCATCATGGCGCCCCCTGAGCGTCCTGGTCGGCGAGGTCGCCCCGTTCGAAGAGTTTGTCCTGGCCGATGGGGTTGTTTCGGATGGGGTTGTTCTGGTCGAAGTTGTCCTGTTCGCCCACGAGGGTCTCCGAGCAACGACGCACCGAGTCCAGATCAAGTGGCGTTCCGCCGTCCGCAGCGGCCCAGCACGCCACGATGAAGGCCCGCAGGCGCTGATTCGGCGTGCCACGTCCGGCGCCTCGAACGGCCCCCCCGGTGACCGTGAATTCCGCGGCGCCGCAAGTGGCGCGGTACACCCCGGGCTGGGCGTCCACGACCGGGTCATCGTACGGTTCCCGCAGCGCCCGCAGGTCGTACGCGATGAACCGGGGTCGATGACTTGGCGGAGCCAGCGCCGTATCCGCCGGGGTGTTGGCGCCGGTCGTCACCCACAGCGACTCCATCCTGACCGCTACCGCGCCCGCGATGTCGGTGTCGAGGCGGTCCCCGATCGCCAACGTGCCGTCCGCCGGGACACCGAGCACGGAAGCGGCCAGCTCGTACAGGGGCGGGTGCGGCTTTCCCACGATGGCGACAGGGTCCACTCCGCAGGCATTGCGCACGCAGCCGAGCAACGAACCGTTGCCGGGGGCGATGCCGTCCGCCATGGGGATGGTCAGGTCGCCGTTCGTCGCCACCCACGGCACCCCGGTCTGCACCGCGTAGCTCGCCTCGGCCAGATCAGACCATCCGATGTCCTTGCCGAAGCCCTGCAGGACCGCCTCCACGGGCCGCGACGCCGTGGCCCGCTCGGCAGGCGACACCGGCACGAGCCCAACCCCCTGGAGCGCCCTGGAGACTCCAGGACCGCCTATGGCCAACACCGGAGTCCCGGGCGGCACCAACCTCGCCACGTACGCCGCGGCCGCCTGCGCGCTCGTCACGACCTCCTCGTCGCGCATCCGTACGCCGAAACCACGCAGACGATCCCCGACGTCCTCGGGTGGGCTCGACGCGTTGTTGGTCACGAACGCGACGCCCAGCCCCGTTTCGCGCATCTCGTTGATGACCTCCACGGCGTGGGGCACCGCGACGTGGCCACGGAAGACCACACCGTCCAAGTCGAACAGCAGGCCCCGAAACCGCGACCGCAGACTCGCATCATCGGGAGGCCGCGTCTTCTCGTTCATGGCCCTATCCTGTCGCGATCGACGAAGCGCTCCAAGCAGGCACGTCAGGGCGCAGCGTCGGATCGGCCGTCTGCGTCCGGCTCGAGCGGTCCCTCGGCTTCCGGGCCCTCCCCGGCGTCATCGGCCAGGTCGCCCGCGGGGTCACCATCGCCGACGGGTACGTCCGTCGACGTGCCCTCCGTCGACGTGCCCTCCGGCGACGTCCCGGAGCCAGAGGGCACCTCGTCCGTCGGCTCGCCTGCGGGGTCACCATCGGTGGCGGGGCCGTCGGCGGCGAGGTCGTCGTCACCAAGGTCGTCGTCACCAAGGTCGACAAAGACGACGCCATCAATGTCGTCGAGGCGTTCCGCCGCATCCGTCAGGCCCTGCGGATCCGCCTCCGCGGCCGCCGCGAACCAAGCGCGGGACAGCTCACGATCACCCCGCGCGACCAAGGCCTCCGCGTACGCGTAGAACAGTCGAGGTGACCACGGGTCCCGACGTGCCGGATCCAGGTCAGGCGTCTCGAGGAGCACGACCGCCGCGTCGAGATCACCCATGTCGCGGCGAATACCCGAGCACACGATGCGCAACTCCACACGCTCCGCCGCGCCCAGCGTGCGCGCCTCGGGGGACCCAGCGAGTTCCAAGGCATGCTCCGGACGGCCCAGGCCCCGTTCACAATCGACCATCATCGGGAGCAGATGGTGCGACCCTGAGAGTCGTCGAGCCGTCCGCAGCTCGGCCAATGCGAGCTGGAAGTCCCCCTCGCGGTACGCCACCAGACCGCGCGCCTCCCGTACCGCGGCCACGCGGCCCGCCCTGCGCACAGCCGTGTCAGCGTGCTCGCGGGCGGTCGGGAGATCAGCGTCGAGGAGTTGCAAGACCATGACCAGGTGCTGCGCCACACCCTGGGCATTGTCCTTGCTCAAGGTGCGCAGTTCATGGCGAACACTCGCGTCGAGCTCGTGGCCGGTGACCCCCTCCGCGATGATCGGTTCAGGGCGCCGCTCACCGAGGGCCGCGCGGCGTGGTCCCCGGCGGGAACGATCCTGCCCCCCGGCCGCGCCGGCAATCCGAGC